>Ga0247730_1000101_pt1 | contig 89406 bp, 76 predicted proteins | sample UWRJL073202C2_FD_180959 | JGI IMG/M metagenome (GOLD analysis project Ga0247730, IMG submission 180959) | Plant litter microbial communities from Arlington Agricultural Research Station in Wisconsin, United States - UWRJ-L073-202C-2 | ecosystem: Environmental > Terrestrial > Plant litter >...
CTAAAAATTTACTCTGCCATAGATTTTATCGGGTCTGTATTCATTAAAGCAAATAAAAGCATTACAAACTCAAGCTACCAATGAAGAAATTCCTGAAACTATTTATTTGGCATTAATAATAGATAATCGCGAAACCCATCATTGAATTGAGGATAAGCTTCATACTTGAGATTTCAGGCGTAGATTCATCAGCAACGTCGCATTTGAAACTGCTGACTGTGTATCCGGCAGTTCTTAGTTTTTCCGTTTCGATAATTAGCAAATCCTCATTTATGTCTGAAAGCACTACTGCTGCACCAGCCTTTGCAAAAGCTATCGCAGTTGCCAATCCAATACCCGCACCTGCACCGGTGACCAATGCAACGTCTCCCTCAAAATTGTAACTTATTTTTATTTCGCTCATTTCCTTACTCAATTATAATTTTTGTATTGCCCCTCAGTTACCGGTTCCAGCAAGTCGACCACTCATCATTCAGTATTAATAACGATTGCATATGTGCAAAGGTGGCGCTTGGCGTTGCTCCATGCCAATGCTTCACGCCTGGTAACGTTTACTACATCCCCTAACATCTGACTTCTTGGATTCCTATGCCATCCTGGACCAGACTTCAAACCTTACCTCACCACTGGCGCAGTTAGGTCGCCCGTCAGGTATAACCAGCAGTTGCAGCCATGGAGAACCAGTGAAATATTGCGCCATTACTGGCCCGAATCCCTCGGGCGCAGTACATGACTGTTCTAAATTCTTCGCGGATCGATTTAGATTAAATTGTATAATCAATTTGACTCATATGCTCCTTGCCCATGCGGTCACCAAATACAGGAAACTTTGAAATCAAAGTTTCTATTTCCTGCAGATCTTCTTTGGAAAACTGGATATTCTGTGCACTCAGGTTTTCAAGCAAATGCGTCTCATAACGCGTCCCCGGTATTGGAACAATCGAAGGGCTCTTAGCAAGCAACCATGCCAGCGAAATCTGTGCAGGGGTTGCATTTTTCTCTGCCGCATATGCTTTCAGCCACTCAATAATGGGCATGTTTAACGGCATAAATTCTTTCGAAAAACGTGGGAAGGCAGCCCTAAAATCTGTTTTTTCATCAAGCTTCGTAGTCGTATCGTACTTTCCTGTTAAAAAGCCTGCACCAACAGGTGACCATGGCACAAAGCCGATGCCCAATTCTTTACACGTGTCCAGGACTCCGTTCAATTCTACATTGCGTGTCCATAGGGAATATTCTGACTGTACCGCTGACAAAGGCTGAACAGCATGTGCACGGCGAATGGTCTTGGCACTGGCTTCGGACAAACCAAAATGTAAAACTTTCCCTTGCTGTATTAGTTCTTTTATTGTTCCTGCAACTTCCTCAATCGGTACGTTAGGGTCAACACGGTGCTGGTAGTATAAATCAATATGGTCTGTGCGCAGGCGTTTCAGCGATTCCTCCACTACTTTTCTGATATGTGAAGGGCGGCTGTCAAGTCCAATCGAACCATCGATGGCAAATCCAAACTTTGTCGCGATCTTTACCTTATTGCGGAAAGGTTGCAACGCTTCGCCGACAAGCGTTTCGTCGAGATAAGGGCCGTAAACCTCTGCAGTATCAAAAAAAGTAACACCGCTTTCAAATGCTTTGCGGATGGTTGCTATCGACTGTGCGTGGTCAGCTGGTGGATTATAATTTCCGGTCATGTTCATGCAGCCTAATCCAATTTCGGATACTTCAAGACTGCCCAATTTTCTTGTATTCATTTTATTATTTGCTGTATTAGTTGATAAATTGATTTGTTTTAGGCTATCGGAGCCAAAAACATTTGAGAAGGGAGCCGTTGCGATAGCCGATCCCAATATCACTGTACTTGTCAAGAAATTACGACGGCTTACCACGCTTCTGGCTTCATACCCTGATGCGTTTTCATTTTGGTTATCCATATCAAGTTATTTAGATGGAGTTAATATTATTTTGACTTCATTTCTGTTCATAAGGGAAACCTCTTGAGATCTCGTTTTCAACCCATTCCTAAATGTTTAAGAGCTTTTTCTTAATCTGTAATACTAAACCAACCTTTAGCAGAATCAATCACGTTCCATAACTTTTCCGGTACCGATAGCTCCGGCAATCTTGATATGCTCAAAGACTCTTCAACCTTGCCTCCATTTTGTGCTGTTGATATCCAATTTGGATTGATGATCAGTGCCTGACCGATTGCAATCATGCTAAGCCCAATTTTGATCGCTCGTTCAGCCTGTTCAGGTGTTTTAACCTGACCTGCGGCAATCACAGGAATTCTCTTATTAACATGTTCAACTATGGGCTTCGCAATTGTTTTTCCTTTGTCTTCTCCAATCGGCCTGGACTCAATAACATTTGTCAATGATGCATGCAGGTAATCAATCTTTGATTCAATCAGTCTATCTATGAGGGGATAAATGTCAGTGAGCTTATAACTTTCGCCCTGCGGTTCCTCAGGAGATATCCGGTAACCTAATAAAAAGGGTCTGTCCGCATATTCATCGATAATTTTTCTTACTTCATTAACAACTTCGAGCGGGAACATCATACGTTTTTCGGCAGAGCCGCCCCATTGGTCATTTCTATGATTATATATAGGTGAAAAAAAGTTTTGAAGTAAGAAACCATGTGCTCCATGAAGTTCTACCCCATCAAATCCCGCTTCAATTGCCCTGCGTGTAGCAGCACCAAAGTCTGCTATTACGTCGAGTATTTCTTCATGTTTCAGAGAACGCGGGATAACATTACTATCACCAAAGGGCGTTTTACCCACCGACACTGCACTTGCACTTACCAGATCACCACCAGCAATCAGCTCGGGAATAGCTTTGTTTCCGGCATGATAAATTTGCAATATGGCAGGAGCACCACCTTGTTTTGTGGCTTCCGCTAATTTTTTAAGACTCGGCAGAAAAGCATCGCTGTACGAAGCAAATTCATTGGTAAAACCGATACCATTTGCTGTGACTCTTGTGCATCCTGTAATTACAAGCCCAGGGCCACTGACACGTGCACCATAATGAGTTACCTCATCATCTGAGACTGTATAGTCATGATTACTAGCCCAGGTTGTCATTGGGGCCATTGCAACTCTGTTCTTTACAGTTATTCCATTTTTAAATGTAAATGGTTGGAAAAGACCTTGTTTTTCTGAATTCATTATACTTTATTTTCTTAGGATCAATACAACCATATTAACTGCACTAATCCTGATCAGTAACTATGATACAAAAGTCAGGATTACTGAAGCTTAGAAATAAAGAAAAACAAAGTAAAAGGTATAATAATCAAAGATTACCAGCCCGTACAGACTTGGGAATGTTTCCGGTTTTCTTTTTGAAGAAGTTATTGAAGTATGTTGGATATTCAAATCCAAGTGCATAAGCAATTTCAGTGATGTTCCAGTCAGTATGCTGTAATAGCGCCTTCGCTTCGGCAATAATCCGGTCACTGATTAAAGTAGATGTTGACTTGCCTGTGATTCCTTTTACTGAGCTGTTCAGGTAATTTACATGCAGAGATAAATGACTGGCATAGTCCTGCGCTGTTCTTAATTTTAGAGGGCAGTCTTTATTTTCAATAGGAAACTGACGCTCTAATAATTCAAGGAATACAGAAGCGATTCTCGCGGACGCATTAGTGTGTTTGATATTACTTTCAGAAGGCTACATTTTTAATGCCTCATGAATGATCAGGTTCATGTAGTTTCTGATCAACTCATCTTTAAAGGCATATTCTGTCGCCTGTTCTGTGATCATTTCCTCAAATAACCCAGCTAGTTTATTTTTTTGAGTTTCATTTAGTCCAAAAATTGGCGTTCCACCAAATTTGAATAGCGGTGAATGTTGCAGGCTTGCAGAACGTTCATTCATGTTCATGAAATCTTCTGTGAATAGGCAGGTATAGCCATGATGATCTTCTGATCTTGCTTCACAAGAATAAGGAATGTGTGGATTACCGAAAAACAAAAAGTTTTCCTCCGTTTCAATACTCTTATCAGAGTAGTTGAACAAAAACCTACCGGTAGTAATATTGATTTTATAGAAGTCTTTCCGGCTGTAGCTAAAACCTCCTAAACTACTATCTGTCCTATAAACCTTAAAACCCCTTAATTTAAGCTCGTTAGTAGATACTGACACAAGATTTGGCATGTGACTATTCATTCCACAAAACTATGAAAAACAAAGATAATCATGCAATACTTTTAAATGCAATTAATCTTCGTTTTTTGAGACTTAGAGTCATTTTGGCAAATTCGATTTTAAAAAAATGTTGGTTGTAATTTATATGAAATAAAGTATTTTTTATTTATTCTGAAAGTCTATTGAACCAATAACCCCACCATTGATTATTTCTTCGATGACATTTGGTTTCCATACTATCCCTAGCTGTGCTTCTACCTGGTTTGAAGTTCCTAATCGACATGAATATACGCCCACAAAAGTCCTGATAGTTCCTATTAAATCATTAGTATTTAGTTCCTTTCCTTTCATATGAAAGCCAGATCTTTGCATAATGACCGGCGATCCGGACATCCCAGGTCGTGTCGCTGTATCAATTAAAAACATGGGTAGCGCATCTAAATCAAGCGATGGCTCAGTTGCAACAGATCCTCTTTTCCATATAGGTAATTCGTAGTTTCCAGTTAAATTCAGAGGATATCCAAGGATAAAAACATCATCAGAAACTGCTAAATTATAGCCATCTACAAAGTCGCAATGATTTATCGGATACATTCTCAAATTCCCGGTATATCCCTCTACAGTGGCATATGGAATTACCACCACATCGACTTTGTAACCATGTTCTGGATGAACAAACCATTTAGGTATAGTGTAAAATTCATCATGATATAAATCGATATTCGTTATTCCTAAACCGATTAGAGTTTCATCTGATGCGGCTATACCACGGACACCAAACTCTATCTTTACTGGGAACACTATCTATAATTCGTGTGCCATCATGGGCGTTAAGCCTGGTTAGGTTATGACCATTAGTTACTAAGTACACAACAGATTCAATTTGATACATAAACCCTGTTGCAGTTGACATAGTGATACCAGTTGGAGCTATCATCCTAAGATATTTAGTTGTGAGAGATAATGTGTCCATCTTAACTTTTATCAATATGTTGTAAGAAACTTTGCATGCAGTGATTTTTATAATTTACAGTAATGTTCGTTTATTGAGATATTAATCCAAACTATTGTTATCTTAACATCATTGAGATTTAGCTTTTACTAATTAACCTTAAAAGTCTTCTTATGATAACGAATATACTAAAACAAATTTCTGAATTAGCTATTAAAGCAGGAGACACAGATTATTCAAGTGAACAGATTGAATCCAACTGGTTGGGACTCATCCCGCTAGAATAGATGAGATAGAATTTGCTGAAGAAAAACTTGGTATAAAGTTACCTAAAGATTACATAGACTTCCTATTAATAACTAATGGATTCACAGCAACAAATAATTGTACCGAACCAAGATTTGAAATTGTAGAAAACATTGAATATCTGGCAAAAATAGATGACTTTATAATTGAAGTTTGGAATCAGAATGGATTAGAAGACATTGGAAAAGAATTGGCCAGAAGTATATTAATTGGAGGTATCGAAGAAGAACAATACTTTTTACTTATTCCTCCCGAGTCAATTAATGATCAATGGAAGTATTGGAAATTTGCATCTTGGATTCCCGGCGAATACCCCTTTCAAAATTTACAGGATTATTTTAGTCATGTTTTGGACATTATGAAAAGAAGAATGTTACGATAATAATTCTTCGTTTTTTGAGACTCTTTTATACTCAGGGATTTGATCAGGATTGCTCAGGGTAAATGAAATCTTCAAGCTTCACTAAGCAAAATTTAGTATTAGGTTTCGGCAAAGGCACCCCCTTTAAGAATCAATCAATTATTATTAGTATATTTGATTCTACAGAGGGACAGAAATGTATCCTCTTTTTTTATGCCAAAAACTTCACACTAAGTAGTGTTTGGATTTCTGTCTATTGATAGCCTAATCAGGTCTGTCTACATTTGTATTATAATTTAAAAACAAGATTATGAACCTAGATTATTTGGTCTATGCAACCGCTGTTATGTATACCTTGGAAAGAGGCTTAGACCTGCTTATTAAATGGAAACATTTCAAAAAGCATTAGTTATTTATGGATAGGAGTTAACATGGACGAATGTCCATGTTAACTCTTTTCAGTATTTTTATAGTGTAATCTCTCAAATTAATGTATAAACCTACTACATCAGATTACAACTTAAGAAGATTATCAGGCAATACTAACCAAAGGTGGTTCTAAAGATTTTGATCAGCAGACTTTAATAAAAGCAGCTGCCGGAAGAGTCAAAAGGCGAAGGAATTTGCAGAGAACTTTGAGAATATGGAGAGAGGTCATGCAAAAGCATTGGGCTTTCTTATGTCAGCGATTCTTTATTTTCGTTGTGACCGGGTTGATTTGAAATTTTAAATCCCATTACGGCAATGATTGACTGAGTTTCAGAACAATTTGTTAAATTGCTCCTTAACATCACACTGAAATGGACAATAACGCTCAAAACAAAATTGATATTCAATTTTTACTACATAATGGATGGTTGGAATATACAAGGGAGTCAATGACTCCACCTATGTGCTATTACAAAAATTCATACCCTCTGGCTCTGTGGTGGGATGAACAACATGAAGTTTTTTTTGTAATTGACTTTAATAGCATTAACAATTCTGAAATTCTAAGCAGTGATCAATTTATCAGTACAGTAAAAGAATATGATGCTTTGATCATGCCGATCCTGGAAGAAATCAAAAATCGCAGCCAGGATAAATCTAAATAGCTACCCATGACAGATCAGGAGAAAAACGTGTGCGATTACCCATTGCTGCAGGTTTAATACCTTAGTGAAGCAGAGGAATTATTTGGGCCAAAGATCGATTACTATTACACTGGTCTATACTACTAGAATGGGACCCCGAACCCGCCTTTGTCCTGTTTCTTTAGAGGTTGGTATACCTGGATTCAGAATTGAACTGAACGGTATAGCAGCCGGAAATGACCGAAATGATGGCATTTTCCAATTATCACACGAAGTGGTTCATTTACTTGCTCCTGTCGATGTCGAAGATGGACGTGATGAAGTTAATTATTTAGAGGTTATAAAATTTGAGCCAGGTTGGTAAAATAAGGCTGTTCGACCAGTAGTTTTTGACCATCTGGTAATGTTAATTCAAACTTTGGGGTCACTAATTTGCCATCCAATAATTGCTGCAGGTTATGAAGTGTTAAAGTAGAATGTAACACATCATACATATACAAGGTAGGTGCATTAATGAGGAATATACCCTGAACGGTATAATTGGCTTTATCTTCAATAAATACTCCGTTTACGACTTCCAGATGAACTAATATTCTTTTCTGTTTCAGCTTTGCCAAAGGTTATCTTGTTATTCAGCTGGGTTTCATATTTACTTTTAAAGGTTGAGTAATCACGCTTCCAGTTAAAATAGTCGAAGCGGGCTTTATTATGCTTGCAGTCAACGATGTATAATCTCTTTTTTTGGGTATTGGCAAAAACAAGATCGATCTCGCCCACCCCTTTTAGATTATTTATCGAAAAGTTATCCCCCTTATGCTGTTTAAGGCTTTTAACCGATTTATCAAAGGGTATTTGCGCCACTTTAAAGATTTCAACGGCAGCATCCTCCAAAATGTCATCGTGCGTTTCTTGCAAATGCTGCACAAATTTTTGTATGGGCTTATGCTGGCTCCATTCCTCCGCAACGTGTCCCCAGGGCAAGGCGTTTGTAGTTAAGGTACTCAGGCATTCCAGCCACCTATTAAAACCAGCCATAATATAGACCTGATCGTCAACGATGATTTCAACCAGCGGACGATACATGATTCGGTTTATATCCTGACTGCGCAGAATACAGTCTTCAAAACTTAATACATTTCTCCGGCTAACGATTAAACCATCATAGAAGCTTAGAGCAATATTTCCACGCTGACCGAATGCCTGTTTTGCCTGCTCATAAAATGCGTCTTTGGCCATGAGCGCAAATCTGAACTGAGGATTCTTGATCTGCTCGGCAAAAAAGCTGGTCATCTCGCCATATTCGACACCCAATTCTCTCCATACCTTGATCAGTTCTTCAATTGTATGATACAAGGTAACGCTTTGATCGTGTTTAGGAACATCTCTTTCCAGGTAGTCAAAGATAGGTTTATATGCTGGTTCAGTGCCCGTGCCCAATAAACTCTGTTTATCAATATCAAAGTTTCCAGATTTTGGAAATAATTGGCTTCGCGCAATTTCCTGGCTAATAATAAAAGCCTGATAACCGAGGTAAAGTAATCTATCTAATGTCTCGTGGTACGCTTGCCGGTTCTGTGCGATTTCTGCCATAAAATTAGGGTGGCCTGCCAGATCAACGGTTGTCGATTGCTCCAAAATGATGCGAAAGGTTCTTCTTAAGTTAGCAAAACCACTTTTATTGATTTCCTGGAAATCCTCACCATCGAGCATCGCTTTAAATATATCGATACTGTTTTCCAACAGATGCTGTACATACAGGTAAAAGGAAGCGCGCCGCTCACCTGATATGATATTCATGAATAATTCACCGCATTTTACGAAAGCCAGTTTGAGAGCTTCCTGCACCATTGCTGAATCTTTTACCTCCCCGATACCATAGGCCTCATTAACTGGCACACTAATCTGTGGCCAGTATTCTTCACCAAAGTCAAAACTGAGCATTAGTATTTCTAAATTTCTTACGATCTGGATCGGCATACATATTTGGATTTGAGGCCGTACATGTCGACGTTGTTAAGATTAGAAAAACTAAACATTACTGCTTCTTTTAAAAAAAGTTAGTTTTTTGAGATGTAATCCGATTTCCGATAGCGAGTAAATACTTTGGTTACTCAATTGTTATATTTTATATGATTAGGTAGTCTATCATACCAATTGATGATCACATAACTAATCTGTCTCAAAAATAAGTTTAGTTGTTCTAGATCTTCAGGTCTGCATTCATTTTGGTCAGGAGTATAATTTGATTTAGCATGCACAATAGAATTTCGGGTGCTATATAGTATAGATCCAAGTAAATTAAAGATTTTGTTTATTATTTCCTGATTAGTATCATAAGTTAGTTGGGTGGGATTGAAGTTTGCGGCTTTAGAGATTTTCTTCCTGATTTCTTCTGGTAATTTTGGAAAGAATTCAATAATATCTATTGTATCTTTTAACAGTGCCTGAGCCAAGTCTTTATCTGATTGGGAACTTCTATAATTTGCGGAAATTTGTAAAATTGCATCAATGTCACTGTTTGTGGCCCCCTTAATACGTAAAGAATCTAATCGCTGAGTTAAGTGATCAAAAGCACTACGTTTTGCAGCAACAGGTGCATAAAACTCAATCAATTTATAATAAAATAAGAAACTTATTTCTTGATCATTTGCATCCATTGCGCGTTTAAATAAATCCATCCCATCACTATATGATTTCAAAGAGTTAACCTTAACAACATTTAATACGACATCTTCATTTTCATCATATCCATCCCAATAAACATCACGAATTTCTGAAAAGGTGAAAGCTAATCCAGCTAAGTGCGAGTATTCAAACATGAATGACTTTGCCAACTTATATTCTTCGCTCTCACTGAGTTTTTGTGCTTCAGTAGCGTATTCAATGTGAAGGGCAGTGTAAGGAGTGCAGGGTGGACAGTACTTACTATATTCTCCTAATGAAACAGCCCCTATTCCTAATAATAAGGGATTATTAATAACTTTAATTTTAACACCTTCATTTTCATATTCAAAGCGATGTTTCTCGGTTAGATATTCTAACGCAAAACTATGACCCATGATTGGAAATTGGGTTATAAAGTTAGAACTGACCCTTATGCGAGTAATACTCAGATTTTCAAATGATCTGTAATTCATTAAATCCTCAAAACTTAATACTATTTGCTCATCTTCTCTAGGGAAATCTATAGAAAAGCTTTCATCTTCAAATTCTGCAACGGTTATATCAAGCTCAGGATCCATACCCGCGAAAAGTTTTTCAATTAGTTTAGCTTTTTCTTCAGTTGGCATATTATTCTAGTTTTTTATTAGGTCAACACTAATTTTGCAATGATCATTATTCCCACAACATTATTATTAAATGCAGCTTTATAAGCAGTCTAAGATAATGTTTTGCCCACATACCTCGCTAGATATCTTAGTATCCTCAAGTTCTATTCGATTTATTTTTTATTCATTTGTTGACACAGATCATACCCATCTTGGAGGATCACTATGTGGCATGTTCCATTCAATTCCAGTTTTCTTTTTTAAAAGCGATAATTGCTCCCCAATGGTTTTGTACATATAAGTATCAAGCCATTCGAGCAGTGAAGCCCATTCTTTTGGTGCCCCAAGGCAAACGATGATTTCCAGATTGGGGATGATATCTATACTTTCATCTTTGAAATGAATTTCCAGCCTGGATTCGACCGACTCATGGCCTCCGTGATGAGCATATTTTGTATTTCTAAGATTAAGAATTTCTTGGTGCACAGGATTTAATGGGGGCGGGATGATTTTGCTGTTTAATTTAGTACTTCCATTTCCTGCGCTAAACAATCTGCCATAAGATATAACAATACCTGTTGTGAGGGCATCCATCGTCATAAGGTCTTCGTGTGTATTAGATGTCTTTTCAAAATTATCCAAACGCCAATACCAAAAGCGAATACAAGCTATGGAATGGAAGTTCAATAACATTCTTTTTAACCTATCTATATCTGGTTGATGTTCATTGACTAGCTTTTGGATATCTTCTTTAGTTCTACTCACTTAAATTTCATTATAAATTTCCACTACTATGAAGATTTTACTTATTTATCTGCTAGTTCCTTTTGTTGATTCGCTATACCTAAAAATCGATAAGCCGTCGCACGACTAATTTATAAATCATCCGCTATTTCCTGCATTCCTTTATCTTGTTGATCATACAAAATTTTTACAGCCTTGTTTTACTCAAAGTTTCCTTTGTATACCTTGGAGGTCTGCCACCTTTTCTCCCCCTAGCCCTGGCTGATTCCAAACCAGCTTTAGTACGCTCGCTTATAATCTCCCTTTCAAATTCTGCAAGTGCAGCAAAAATATTAAAAGTAAAACGGGCGGTGGCCGTATCGGTATTGATTGCATCATTTATACTTAAAAAGCCCACCTCCAATGATTGCATCTTGGACACTATCTCAATCAGATCTTTCAGTGACCTGCCCAAACGATCAAGCTTCCAAACCACAACGCTATCACCTTTACGCAAAATGGAAAACATTTTTATTAATTCCGGTCGGTCTTTGGATTTCCCTGAGATCTTTTCCTCATAAATCAACTCACATCCTATGCTTTTTAAAGCATCGCTTTGCAAGCTCAAGTTCAGATCTAATGTACTTACTCGTGCGTATCCAATTTTCATAAAAACGTTGTTAATCAAAGATAAAGAAACATAGATTAAAAAGACAATTTTATGAGACAGACATGCTGATGCTTCGGTCACACTTAAATAATCACTTTTCAATTCTCAAAAAACGACCGTTGAGTGTACCCTACATACATATCGCTATCTCATGGAAACATTCATAATTCATATCATAACGCATAAAAATTTCTCTACTTGAAACATTTGGTCATTATTTACGTCCGTTTGCCGAAACGTATAAATTTGAGATAACCAAATGTATATCAATGAAACGCGACGTTCTCAAACGAAAAGTAAAGGCCTATACACTAACAGAAATCCTGGTAGTATTGGTTATTATAGGGATTCTGGTGTTACTCGCCCTACCAAATTTACTTCCCTTAATTACTAAAGCAAAAACCACTGAAGCGAAGATCCAGCTGGAACATCTTTCTACATTAGAAAAGAGTTTCTTCTATGAGAAATCCAAATACAGTACTGACCTCAACGAAATTGGGTTCATTCAGGAGAAGCTGACCACTGACGGAAAAGATGGCAAGGCCAATTATAAGATAAGCATTGTCAGTGCTACCAATACTGGTTTTCTGGCCAGGGCTACTGCTGTGGCTGATTTCGATGGAGATGGCACTTTCAATGTGTGGGAAATAGACCAGGAAAAGAATTTGAAGGAAGTAACCCCTGATTAAATGCTTCTGATTTCGCTTCTCATATTCATCTGTTTAGGTATCATTTGCTATCAGGACATGCGCTACCGTGCAGTATCGTGGGTTTGTTTCCCACTTCTTGCCATCGTAATGTTCACAATCAAACAGCATGAAGCAGGCTGGAGAGAAACCCTGATCCATTGCGCAGGCGGGCTTTCTTTTTTCGGAATTCAGTTGTTCTTTCTGTGGTTTTACATTTCACTGAAACATCGACGGTTTATAAATATTACATCCGATTATCTTGGACTTGGAGATATCCTTTTTTTGATGGCTATAGCCTTTTATTTCTCCCCGGTAAATTATATCCTGTTCTATACAGGCAGTTTAATTGTGGTGCTCATTTACACGCTTGTCCGAAGACATTTCTTAAAAGAACCACATTACGAAATACCTCTGGCGGGTTTACAGGCTTTACTGCTCAGCATGCTCATAATGCTGTCTTTGGCCAACCCGAATTTGAAACCCTATACTGATTCCTGGATCTATGGACTTTAACCCGGCTTATTTAAATGCTTTCAGCAAGGAGCAGGCCTGGCATTACCGGATACTGCCCAAACAGAGTGATGAGAATGGCTTTGTGCTGGTATGTGATGAATCTGAAGATCTGCAAATGCTGACAGACGAACTGGAGGTGGTATTGGGCAAAAGGGTGATACTTGAGCCCTTGGCAGTTCCGCTCATCAGTAACTTGCTCAGCCTGTATTACCCCAAAGAAAACGGGCAGCACCAGTTCGCTAAAATGACACTGGCCATGGAGGGTGACGGGTTTTTAAATGACCTGATCCGTGAGGCCAGAACTTTAAAAAGCAGTGATATCCATATTGAGATCTATGAGGAGCGCTGCCGGGTAAGGATCAGGATTGACGGGATGATGGTGGAGCGTTATGTGCTCAAAAAGAGCGAATACCCCGCGCTGATCAATAAGATTAAGATCATGGCCAACCTGGACATTGCAGAGAAACGCCTGCCACAGGATGGAAGGATCAATTTTAAAATGGGAGAGGAGCAGTTTGACATTCGTGTTTCGGTACTGCCTACCCTGCACGGGGAGAAGGTAGTACTCCGCCTGCTGAATAACAATGCGGCAAATATAGACCTGAAACATGTGGGCTTTTCAGATTTTGACCTGGAGAACTATATGCAGGGGATCAGAAGGCCGAATGGGATCATCCTGATCAGCGGGCCAACAGGTTCGGGTAAAACCACTACTTTATATGCCACGCTAAAATACCTGAACAAAGAAACCAGGAATATCCTGACGATTGAAGATCCCATCGAGTATACCCTTGGGGGCATTAACCAGGTGCAGCTGAAAGAGAGCATCGGCCTTACTTTCGCTGCTGCGTTGCGCACCTTTTTAAGGCAGGACCCGGACGTGATCATGGTGGGAGAGATCCGCGACCCTGAAACTGCAAATATGGCGATCAGGGCAGCGCTGACTGGACACCTCGTTTTATCCACCGTCCATACCAATTCCGCCTGGGGCACGGTTTCCCGTTTGATGGATATGGGCATCCCGCCCTTTCTGGTGGCCAATACGCTAAACACTTCGGTGGCACAAAGGCTTGTCCGCCTGCTGTGTACCAGCTGCAAAGAGCAGGCTCAGTTTGATCCTTCGTCCTATCCCAAACAGTTCAAACCCTTTTCACCGGTTAATCACCATTACCTGGCTAAAGGATGTGAGAAATGTTATTACACAGGCTATAGTGGAAGAAAGGCGGTGTACGAGGTAATCCCGTTAGACCATGAGCTGACCCAGGAAATTAAACAGGGGAATTTATACATCAACCCGCTGCTTGAAGCGCGCGGAATTAAAACTCTTGGTGAAAATGCTTTTGCATTATTTGCTAACGGTGATACCACAATCGAAGAAATCTATCCATTACTTTTTACCAATTGATGAAGAAATTATACCCACGTTTTCAGTTTGTCCTGGTTATGCTTTGCGGCGTCATGCTTCTGGTCTGTTATAGCGGCCATGTTTTTGCTCAAACCCAGGAGCAAATGCAGGCTAGCCTTGAAAGGGTCAGAACCGTAAGGGAAAGATTAAATAACCTGTCCATCACCGTACCCGGTTTGAACCAGAAGGTGCAGATGAATGTTTCAGGAGTGTCTGCGCAGGAGTTCCTTCGCGCACTTGCCCAGGCCAATAACCTGAACATCAATATTGACCCACAGCTGAATTTTAAGATCTTTAATAATTTCACCAATGAAACGGCGCTGAATGTGCTGGTATTCCTGACCAAAGAATATAACCTTGATATCAACCTGATTGGCTCAATCATGTCTGTCACCAAAAGCCCGGAGCCCAGGGTGATTGTCCCCTTAAGGGAGATTGCTGCGCGTTATGACAAGCAGAATAATACCCTGAGCCTGGAGCTCAATGGTGATACCTTATCACAAGTGGCCCGTAAAATCACCCTGATCTCACAGAAAAACGTGATCGTGCCCAGTGCGCTGCTGAGCAAAAAAGTGACTGCATTTTTAGCTGATGCCCCTTTTGAAACCGCGCTGGAAAAGCTTGCCTATACCAATGAGCTGAAACTGGTAAAAACCAATGATAATGTATACGTTTTCCAGGGGTTGGGCGATGACGAAGAATTGTACATTAATGGCGATAAAAATACTTCGGTGAGAAGAAACCTCAGGCCGGTGGGTGCACAAGGTAGCGGTACCAACTTCCGTTTACAGGTCAGAACGGTGGGCAGCAGGAAACTGATCAGCATTGATGCACTGAATGTGAATATGGCTGATGTGATCAAAAACGCAGCGCAGGAAATTGATGCCAGCTATTTCCTGTATTCAGATATCAAAGGAGGGATTACGATGCGGGTGAACGATATCAGCTATGATGAGCTGCTAACAGCAATTTTCAACGGTACGGATTATACTTACCGCCGGGAAAACGGGATCTATCTGATTGGCGACCGTAAAACCGAAGGGCTGCGTGCCCACAAAACCATCCAGCTGCAAAACCGTTCACTGGATACCATACAAAACATGATTCCCGCTGAATGGAAAAGAGGCGTAGAGATCAAAGAATTCAGGGAGCAGAATACGATCCTGCTGTCGGGATCTTCCCCTCAGATTGGTGAAATTGAGTCGTTCATCCGGCAATTGGATAAACTGGTGCCGATGGTACTGATCGAGGTGACCATGATTGACATCCGTAAAGGAAAAGCAATAAAAACCGGGATCAGTGCAGGGGTGGCCGACAGTGTGAAAACAGGGGGTACAGTGTTCCCCGGGCTGGACTATACTTTCGGTGCCAAATCCATTAACAATTTCCTTTCGCGCCTGGGCAAAAACAATTCCATTAACCTGGGCCGGGTAACGCCTAATTTTTATGTCTCGCTCAGCGCCCTTGAGACCAATAGTAATGTAGATATCCGTTCGGTACCTAAATTGTCAACCTTAAATGGGCACAGTGCAAAACTGAGTATCGGTAACAAACGGTATTACAGTACCAGTACGCAAAATGTAATTCCGTCGCTTACTACACAAACGGTAGTCACCCAGCAGTTTACCCCGGTAGAGGCCAACCTGGATATTGATATTAAACCGATTGTTTCGGGGGACAGCCAGGTGACGCTGACAATCAAGGTGAACATATCAGATTTTGTAGGCGATCCTCCTGCCAACCAGCCCCCGCCAACCTCTACCAGTAAGTTTGAATCCATTGTGAGGGCGAGAAATGAAGATATGATCGTTCTGGGAGGAATTGAACGGACAGAAAGCGCTGAAAGCGGATCTGGTGTTCCTGTCCTATCCAGGATCCCGATACTGAAATGGCTGTTCAGCAGCCGCAGTAAAGCCACCAATAAGGTAGTTACCGTGGTGTTTATTAAACCAACAATTATCTATTGATATGGACTTGGGCATGCCATATGGAATGACGGGCTGCACCGGGGCTGAGGTACACATGCTTGCTGATGGTACTTTTACCATCCGCGTGGTGGAGCTTTCCCTGCACAAGAAACTGATCCATATTTCATCAAAGAAAGCATATACAGTAACGCCTGATCAAATAAAAATACCTGGTCTTCAGGGACCGGTGGCCATCACAATGACCGGCAAAGGGGTGCTGATCAGAAAGACCGCGCTGCTGGAAACGATCACCGAACAAAGCCTGAAACAGCTGTTCCCGGGCTTTAAACCGGAAGAATTTTACCTGCAGCATTTCCGCTCGGGAGGAAATTCATTTATTGCTTTTGTCAGGAAAGAGATAGCCGACCCCATCATCGCGGCATTTAAAAAGCAGGGAATCCAGGTATTGCTGCTGGGTTTAGGGCCTTTTGTGGTTGACCAGGTGATTCCCCAGCTCAATCATTATGGGGGCAGCCTGAATTTCGATGGACATCAACTCCCCTTAGACCAGGAAAAGGCGTGGCTGGATTATTCCTATCAGGCCGGGACAGGTTCGGATTTTGAGTTGAAGATTGATAGCGAGCTGATGGAGGAGCAATTTTTACTGGCTTATGCATCAGCGTTCCAGTTGCTGTTAAATGACAGGCTGGAACTGATTGCCGTGGAATCTGAGCAGATCAGACAGGATCTGGTAGAACTGACGGCGAAGCTGAAATTTAAGCACAGAGGAATGCTGATCCTGTTTTTCTTTTTTGCCCTGCTGCTGATCAATTTTCTGCTGTTTAGTTTTTATAATGCCGCCAATCAGCAGCTGGCGGGCAAAGCAGGACAGCGATCAGATCTGTTCACTGACCGTCAGAAACTGGAAGCTGAGGTGAAAGAAAAAGAAGCCCAGGTAAAGCTGATCGGCTGGAACCACGGGCTGAGCTATGCCTATTTGTGCGATCAGATCGGGCAAACCATACCTGCGGCGGTTACCCTGAGCGAGCTGAGTATAGGCGGGCTGAAGGAGGAATTTGGTTCGGCGCAGAAAGTAAGTCCTAAAACCGGCAGGATGAAGATCACAGGGCAATCTGCCAGTGTGTATATCATTCATGACTGGATCTATGCACTGCAGCAGAAGCGCTGGGTGAAGGCTGTGCAGTTGGAGAGCTATGCGACGGACGCGCAGCAGGGGGCACAGGTATTTACGCTGCTGGTCAGTTATTAAACAGTTTAAAGAATACTTATCACAGGAGATGTTGAAGCGAATGAGTTATAGCAGGAAGAATAAATTACTGCTGCCAGTGGCAGCACTGGGGATGGCCTTGTGCTGGTTTTTCGCCATCAGCCGGACGTTTGAGGCGGTCAAACTACATGCTGAATTGCAGCGGGAGGTAGAGACAGGCAACGATATCTCCTATAACGGGGCGCATACACAGAAAAAATTGGAAGCACTGCGGGGCATTCTAAAATCTTACAAGGTACATGGGGAGAACTGGAGCAATGAATTGTGGATGAGGGCATCGGCTATAGCCATGAAGGGGCAGGTGGGTATTGATTATACGATGACCAGGCCCGAAGCCGAAATAGATACCACCACGATCGGGAGTACCGAGACGCTGTATTGTTATGGGCGTTATCTCCAGCTGGTGAAATTGGTGGATACACTGGAAAGAAGTAAGGGGATAGGGAAGGTTTCGGCATTACAGATCAAATCTCCAAAAGAAGAGATCAGGGGAGAGCGTGCCGGGCAATGTGCGCTAAAGATAGAATTTAAAGGATTAACAAACCTGTAACTGGAAACAGGTGCAATGAAACAAAGATGGAAAGAACAGCAAGCTACAGCAAACTTATTTTTTTACTGGTGTTTATCCTCTGTGGATGCAGTGAATTTATTGAGCCCTCCATACAGGACAGGAAAGTGGTTTTACTTGCACCTGCAGCAGGCACCGAAGGAATACAATATGCCCAGAGCTTTTGGTGGGAAGGAGTAGAGGATGCACTGAAGTACAGGCTGCAGGTAGTGTCGCCAAATTTCACCAATACGGCCCGGCTGATCCTGGATACACTGATTACCCCAAACCGGTTTGATTTTACCCTGGACCCCGGCAGCTACCAGTGGCGGGTAAGGGCTGAAAATGGGAGCAGCCAGACCGCCTACAGCACGGCTAACTTTGCGATTTATGCCAGTTCGATCACCGCACAACAGGTACAGCCTCAGGTTCCGGCCAATAACTCAGTCACGGCCAGCAGCAGCCAGATCTTTAGCTGGTTAAAATTATATGGTGCAGACCAGTACCGACTGGAGATTGATACCAACAGTTTTGCCGATGAAACAGTCCTGTTTTTGGATAAAACTACCCCTAACCTGGAATATAGTGTCTCTTTCAGCAGGGACAAGATCTACCAGTGGAGGGTAAAAGCGTTGAACGATACCACGGAATCGAAATGGTCGGCCATTCAGCAAGTTACTTTTGACAGTACGCCACCTGCGCAAGTCATATTGAACAGTCCTGCCATTGGAGACCTGGTAAGTTCGCCTGTCACACTGAAATGGGACGGGACACCGACTGCAGCAAAATACCAGTTAGTGATTTACAAGAGCGACCAGACGACGCCCTATAACAGCACTTTTCCACTGACTTTAACAGGTACCACCTATTCATTTTCTGGTACCCCCGGGGAAAAAGTGTACTGGCAGGTACGCGCTACCGATGGCATTGGAAATACCGGTCCTTTAAGTGAGCTCAGAAATTTCACAGTACAATAGCGATGCAGGGGGCAAAAAACAAAAGTGTAACCTATCTGCTGATTGCCGCTGTTGCGGTGGTCTGGGGGATTATTGTGTACCGCATCTTCTTTATGGAACCCCCGGAAGACCAGGGCACTTTTTTAAAGCCGACGGCTCCGCATGAGCCATTTGATCAGTATGAGGTGACAAATGACACGTTTACCCTGGCGCTGAACTATAGGGACCCTTTTCTGGGTAAGGCGGGAATTCCCGCAGAGGCGCCGAAAACCGGTCAGGCTGCAGGTGGTTCACCTCAGATTCCGGTAAAACCGGTGCCGCCCCCGATAAACTGGGGCGCAATTAGCTACTCGGGCTACCTCGCTAACCCGCGGACAAAAAGGCTGGTGTCTATTTTAACAGTGAACGGAAAAGAGCGCATGGTGGCTGAAGGGGAGAGCCTGGAGGGAGTGAAGCTGCTTAAGAACAGGAAAGATTCGGTACTTGTCAGCTGGATGGGAAAACAAAAATATATCAAACAATGAAAAAAGTTATCATCCGTTTTTTAAAGCCTTTTATAGGAGTGTTATTGCTCAGTTCAACTGTGCATGCACAATCTTATGTAGAAAAGATGCTGAGTTACAAAGTGACGGTACATTATACTGACCACATGGTGAACGCACATGTAAGGCCCACTGAAACAGTTGTAGCTTTAAGTGACCGGCAGTACTACTGGTTTTCCGGCAGCGTGATCAACAGTACGCAAGGGGGCTACAGTGGAAAATTACTGAACGGGGAATACGAAGACCTGTATGACAATAAAAATTTGAAATCTTCGGGCGCTTTTGAGCGGGGATTGAAAACTGGGGTCTGGAAAAGCTGGACGGTAGACGGGATTTTAAAGGATCAGTTTTCCTATCATGCCGGGCAGAAGAACGGCCCGTATTTAAGGTACGATTCCCTGGGGAAGGTGAAGGAGAAGGGCAATTATCACAACGATCTGCTGAATGGGAAGGTGGAAACAGTGTCAGGTGACATTACAGTAGTGGTCTACTACCAGAAAGGAAAGGTGAGGCCGCATAGAAGCAGGATGCCTAAATTCATTGATAAGATATTTCAGAAAAAGCGGGCAGAGTCAAACACGCAACATTAACAACCTATGCTGAAGGCCGCCACATTGTATATTGTACTGATTATTTCGCTGATGATTGCCGTGATCTCCGTTTCCCTGTTATCTGTAGCTTTTTATTACCGGCTGGAGCACCAGAAAAAGGCGAGGCTGGACAGGCTAATGATGAACCTTGAATCTGGCACTGCGATCGTACTGTCTGCCAGTTACCCTGTAAAAGATACGCTGATGACGGTAAGTCTTTACGATGATCATAGCGATAGTGTGCTGCTGCATCAAAGCCACTGGGGCGTATTTGGACTAAACACGGTGAAAGCATTTGAGCAAGGGGACACCCTTCAGCGGTCCTTTCTGACCGGGCCCGACTTTACAGATTCATCTGCGATTTACCTGGCAGACGAGGACCGTCCTTTATCCCTGAGCGGAGATACGCAAATCACCGGAGATGGAGAATTACCAAAATCGGGACTGAAACAATCCTATGTTGATGGCAAAGCTTACGCAGGAAAAGAGCTGATCAGGGGTGAAATCAAGACCAGTATGCGGGATATTCCTCCACTGCAGGAGCAATGGATCGCAGAGGTACTAAAACAGCTTGACTCGCAGGAGGGACAGAATTTTTATATCAGGGATTCTCTATTGAATTCATTTTTTAAACCGTCAGGTTATTACCGGTTGAAGTCCGGCCAGGATCAGTTGTCTGGTTTAAAGCTGAAAGGCAGGATGGTGCTTCTTTGTGATACCACCCTGGTGTTAGCACAGGATATGATTTTGGAAGATGTATTGGTATATGCAAAAAGTATCGTTGTAAAAGATGGTTTTAAAGGTTCCTGCCAGCTATTTGCCCGGGATTCTATTAGTATTGGCAAAAACTGTGATTTTCGCTATCCGTCATTTGCAGGTGTGTTTAAAGCGGAAGACAGCAAGGTTCAGTCTAAGGTGAGTCTTGGGGCAGATACCCGGTTTTCCGGAATCCTGCTGAGCTATGAAAGCAAGAGGAGCGATCTGCAAACTATGATCTCTATTGGAAAAGGCTGCCTGGTGAAAGGGGAGGTTTTTGCCACAGGTTATATTAAAATGGAAGCACCTTTGACGGTGAACGGGAAAGTCTCTGCCAAAAGGTTTATCATGCAGCGCTCTGGAACCCTCTATGAAAATTACCTGATCGACGTGATTTTGAACCGCAATTTGTTAAGTAAATATTACCTGAGCTCTCCGTTGTTTAGGCGGAAGAGGCAGGATAACCAGATCTTAAAATGGCTAAACTGAACCATGCCGTAAAAGCCTCTACGCTACTGGAAGTGATTGTAGCGATGGTGATCATCCTGATCGTTTTCAGTTTGGCTATCGGTATTTATAACAACGTACTGGGCGCTGCCGGATCGGTGAAGGAAGCGCAGGTAAATGCATTGACAGGGCGCCTGATCAGCCAGACGATACTCGATAGCAACTGGAATGACCAGGACACCCGGCAGGGCAGTATCACCTTAAAGAAAACCGTTGTGCCCTATGAAAAATATACTGACCTGGTACTGATCACGGTAACAGCTCTGGAACATGGCAGGCAGGTTGGGCAGTCCCGGCACATCGTAAAGAGGAAGGCAGATGAACATTAAGAAGAAAGTACCTGCGTTTACACTGATGGAAGTAACGATTGCGATGCTGATTGCGGCCATCGCCATTGCAATTACCTATACGGCTTACCGTATCATCAGTGGAACGTATTTGAATTACGCAAAGAAACAGGACCGCATTGCAGCCTTTGCTGTAGCAGATCAATTACTGAAAGAAGATTTTCTGGCATCGGATCATATTCTAAGAACAGCAGATGGGTTGGATTTCCAGTCTGAAAGCGGGATGATCAGATACCAGTTTACGGGTAGCTATGTGCTCAGGGAACAATATGCTTTACAAACGGATACCTTCAAACTAGAGGTGCAGCATATCAGTTTCACTTTTGAGAATGAGGCGGTGGCAGAAGGAACTGAAGTAGACCGGCTGGATTATACTTCCAGACTGGAAGAACAGGATATCCCCTTAACCTATCAAAAAACATATAGTGCCCAAAGCTTATTCAAATAATTATGCCTTCAATTGATATATCACGGTACCCAAAAAAGAAGCCTGCTCCTGCAAAAAAGGAAAGTGCTGGGATACTGGCCTTTCTAAATAAGGATATCAGTTTAGGCAGCAGCCAGGTGGCTGATAAAAAGAAGGAAGGGTTATACCTGGAATTGAGCACATTGCTGCTTTCGGGAATAGACCTGAGAACAGCCCTGGAACTGATATTAGTCGATCAGGAAGATGGAAGAGACAAAGCCCTTTTTGAACAGATCAAAAAAAATATCCTTTCCGGGGCCTCACTTTCTGATGCTTTGAAAGAGGCAGGAAGGTTCAGTGACTATGAGCATTTCAGTATTAAAATTGGAGAGGAGACAGGCAGGCTGGGAGAGGTACTAACCGATCTGGCCAAATTCTACAAAAGCAAGATCCAGCAGCGCAGGAAAATCATCAGCGCTGTTACTTACCCTGCCATTGTACTGTGCAGTTCCATGGGAGCGGTACTGTTTATGATCAAGTTTGTGGTGCCGATGTTTGCCGATGTGTTTTTAAGATTTGGCGGCAAGCTGCCCTGGATCACCGGCAAGATCATTGCAATATCAGGTTGGTTTGACAGGTACTTTATCTACTTGCTGTTACTGCTGGTGGTACTGATCGCGGCATATTTTGTTTACAGGAAAACCTTACGGTTCAGAAGATTTTCTTCAATGATAGTTTTAAGAATCCCTGTAGTGGGTGATCTGGTCAAAAAAATCTATCTGGCAAGGTTTGCCAACACGATGCGGCTATTGGTGAGTACGGATACCCCCTTACTGCGGTCTATCGGACTGGTACGCCAAATGATCGATTATTACCCCATTGAAACCTCATTGGCAGCAGTAGAAGCCAGTATCTTAAAGGGGGAATCGCTGCATCATAGCCTCGCTGCTTTCACATTCTATCCTCCTAAAATGATCCAGCTGATCAAGGTAGGTGAAGAAATTAACCGGATGGATCATTTCTTTGAAAAAATTGCCAGTCAGTATACCGAAGAAGTGGAGTATCGGACCAATACGATCAGCAGTTTATTGGAGCCGCTGATCATTATCTTCCTGGGTTTAGTAGTTGGGGTTATTCTGATTGCGATGTATCTGCCAATGTTCCAGATGAGTAATAATTTTTAAAATTATTTTCACTTTTTTTTATCACTTGCAAAAACATTTTAGAAACATAGCTTTTTCGATTTATCTACTTTCTGTTGTAGGTAACTTCCTGTTCTTGAGTGAAATGTGATTTTGTTTTTCGATAACCGGTCTCTACTTTTATGTCGAATTAACTCAAATTATAAAATTTAACACTTTCAAAATTGTAACGTGAGCCAGATTTGTGATCCATTTTTTGAAAGTGATTTTTCATTAAAAAACTCATGAAAAAAATCATTTTAACTCTCTCAATTCTTTATTTCAGTTTGGGCGTATCTGCTCAAAACACTTTCCCTTTCAATGGTGATGTAGGTATAGGAGCCTTCAGTCTTGCTACTGACCTACATGTAGTGAGAGGCGAAACAAATGCGGGCGCTGACTATATCGGTACTACAAATAGGTTTAATCACTAATAAAAATCATAAAATTTAACATGAAAAAGATTCTATTAACGCTGTTGCTCATTTCATTACTTGAAACTGTGTATAGTCAAAACATTAGCCTGGGTACTCAAACATTTACTTACCAGGGACAAGCGGTAAATCACTATGGCGTTGGGTGGTACGCAGACCCTGCTGTAGCTGCTTACGGTCCAATGTTATATCTATCTGCTTTTGGGGGTACAAGATTTTTTGCCGGAGGAGTTTTGAAAGCGACATTTGATCAAAATGGAAATTTTGGAATTAATACTGAAGCGCCATCAAAGAAATTAGATATCGGGGGAGATATGTTATTGCGAAATTTAACCAACGCCCCTGGAGCGGGTGCCTCAATATCATTCTCTTCCTACGATCTAGGGCATATTGGGCCAAAGATCAGTAGTTATTTAGATTTCGCAAATGGCGCGGCTTCCTCCTCAAGGCTGATTTTGAGTTCATATAATAATGGTTATATGAACGAAATAACCCTTGTTGGGGGGCGTGTGGGTATTGGTACATCAAGTCCCAGAGAGGCATTATCTGTAAATGGGAGTGCAAGGGCTAAAGAAATTACTGTGGAAACAGCTAACTGGCCAGACTATGTTTTTAAACCATCTTATAAACTTCAACCACTGGAAGAAATAAAAGCCTATATCAATCAAAATCACCACCTGCCTGAAACTCCTTCAGAGAAAGAAATCACTGAGAAGGGGCTCAATATTGGAGAGATAAATAAGCTGCTGATGAAGAAAGTAGAAGAGCTTACGCTTTATCTGATTGAAAACAAGGAGGCATTGAAGGAGCAGCAATGCGAAATTGATCAACTAAAAGCTAACCTAAGTCAATCAAGGTTCTCAAAACATTAGACTTTTATAACAATCGAAATCAGACATATGAAAAAGATAGTGATTTACATATTTTGTGTAATATCTTCCATTGCGTGTGCTTTCTGTCAGCAGAATAAACCTTATTTAGAAGAATCAAAGCCATTAACGCCGGCGGCATACCAATATTTGAAGTATACTGGGTTACCTGTTACAGAATACACCGGTATTCCTGATGTTTCAGTTCCTATTTATGAAATAGATGAGGATGGAATAAAGTTTCCCATAAATTTAACCTACCATGCCTCGGGTATTACGGTAAATGAGGAGGCATCTTACGTTGGCTTGGGATGGAATTTACAATTCGGGAGTATTGTACAGATTATAAATGATGAAAACGATCTTAATCCAAAAAATACCAAACTGCTGCCTGATTATATTGGTACAACAATCCCATCAGACCTGCCACTTAGACATCCCTGGCCCTGGGAAACTCCCGGCGGGCCAACCAGCTTTCCTGTAGGTAACGTTTCCCCTGATTACAGGTTCCCAATTGCTACACACTATTATTTTCCTGTGAATGGTGATTATACTATAGACCGCTATAATTTATTGACCAGCCCTGATTATGATTCAGAGCCGGATCTTTTTAAGGCGAATTTTTTAGGATACTCTATCAATTTTATCAAGGATTTCAATAATGGAGGCCAAATTGTTGTACTCAATAAAGCTGGATATAGGGTTGAAAAATTGAATGATGACTCCTGGTGTATAACGGTACCATCAGGAGAGCAATTCTATTTTGCTTTCAAGAATGTAAGCTCTTCAGAAGTGAGTTCATCCACCAAAACATCGTCATCGCCTCAGGCTAATCCCTCTTACAGTGTGAACTATGAATCATCGGTAATATGGTATCTAACAAAGATCGTCACCAAGCGTAAGAAGGAGATTTTGATTAATTATACCGCGTCAACCCTTTATGAGAACCTACCAAATTTTACTCAAACCTGGAAAAAAGCAACACAGACACAATCAAGTAACCTGACATCCTCCATGACCATAAGAGCTTTTTGGAATACTCTATTAAGTACTGATAACATAGGAAACTTAACTACTACCATGTTCTTACAGAAGGATAGACAAATCTTTCCAGCTTCCATTGTTTTTCCGCTCGGCAGGCTTGATTTTTATAACTCTATTAGAGATGATGTGGCTGGTGGACAAAAAATTGATAGCATCGCCTTAAATGGAAATTCTGTGCATGCGACATATAAATTCAATTATTCATATTTTAATTCTGCCGGAGTTGGAGGCAATGGATTTTCATATGGCAGTATGAACGTTGGAAACCGGCATAACTTACGATTGAAATTAGATTCGTTTATTGATGGTGTCGGTGGAAATTACCAATTCGTTTACAATTCTACTTTACTACCAGGTAAGAATTCGTTTGCACAGGATCAATGGGGCTATTATAATGGTGCGTTGACCAATACTACGTTGATTCCTAACCCAACCCAATACAATAAACCTGAGTTAGGTAACAATGGAGATAACCACTCCGCCAACGAAACCTACACAAAAGCCTCTTCATTGAGCCGAATCATCTATCCTACGGGCGGATCAATAAACTTTGATTTTGAGTTAAACAGCTTTGATAATTATTGGGTGCCAGATTACGCAACAAGTTCCAATACAGTTTCCCATGGAAATGGGTTAAGGGTAAGGGCAATCACCTGGAAGCAAGCAGATCAATCTATTTCTAAGATGCAGAACTTTGACTATACCGGTGGAAAAGCACTTTGTCCGGTAAATATTTATAGGAATTACAATCATCCAACTGGTAATGGATTTTATAATAACGCTGGGTCGAATCCCTATTTTACCAACCTAACCTATTTTGTTGATGAATTTAATGGTCATGGTTATTATACTCCCAGCTCTTTGGCTGCTATGAATGGAGTTGGATATAATCAAGTTACCAACAAGTTATTAGATCAGACAAATGCAAGTACAGGTTCGATAGTAACAGAGTTTCACAATAATCCTGCCGTCCTTCCCAGCAACAGTGTACAATTTATGTCTAAAATTGCAGTCAGCGTGCCAGCAAGGGAAAACTGGGACCTCCCTAAAAACGGAACTGTCAAGTCTGTGAAATACTTTGATCAGGGAGGTATTCTCCAGAAGAAATCATTGACAACTAGTTATAACTACAAATCGCCGTTGTTTTATGGGGGCCGAATTTCTGGTTACGGTGATTACATTTTTTATGTTCCACCGTCAGGTTCAAACCCTGGCCAATGGTCAAGTAAGTTGCAGTTTATGGTGGCGGAATATCCTATATATGATTTTGAGACCTTGCCGTATAATACTGTTGATACAGAGTATTTCACAGCCGGCGATAGTTTGTTGACTACTACTGAAATATATTATAACGGCAATCGCTTTGTCAATCAGATATTAAAAAGATGTCCCAATTATATTGAGGATCAGAGATTTCAGTACAATGTCTTACCTGCTATGGCTGCACAAAACCGTTTACAGGATATGACCGATCATTACTTTAGCAGAACTAATAAATTGGCTTCAGTATCATATAAAACGCCGTCAGATGTCCACATTATTGAGAAATCTTTCAAGCCAATTGGTAATCACTTTGTTCCCGATAAAGAAACAGAAAGAAATTTGAACCAGACTGCGGGCAATACCATGACTTATTCCATATATGATGAATTTTCAAATCCTGCTGAAATGTATGATAATGAAGGAAGGACTAATCTTATTTGGGGCTATGGTGGTAAATATCTGATTGCCAAAGTTGAAAATGCAAATTATTCCGATGTTCGGAATGTGTTGGGAGGGATAAGTGCCGTATATGCCTTTTCGTCAAATCCATCTCCAACAGACGCAGCCGTCCGGGCGTTTCTCGCACCGTTGCGAACAGATTCCAGAGTAAACCGCGCAAAGGTCACTACCTACACCTATAAACCTTTAGTAGGGTTATCCAGTGAAACTGATCCAACCGGTATAACATCATATTATGAATATGATGATAAGCACCGTCTGGCGTTTGTGAAAGATCAGAGTGGCAATATCATTAAAAGTTACGATTACCATTTCGCTGGTCAATAATGATCTCCATAAATTCATATAGAAAATTTCACGCTCATGAAAATTAAAAGATTAAAGCAACTCAATATTCGATTATGGATACTTGTATTGCTTGTGAGTATATCCTCAACTCTGAAATCTCAGGTTATTACATTATCCACGCCAACTACAGGTCCACAGTCTTCAAACACGGCAATTATACTGGCGCCAGGTTTTCGTACAACTGGTCCATTTCATGCCTCTATTTCAGAAGGCATTAATGCTAAGTTAACATCAGCACCAAGTCAAAATCAGAATTATGTCCGAGTCAAAACCTACAAAGAACCAAGTAGTGCAATTATCTCAGACCCTACAGTTAACCAACAGAGTGAGATTATTCAATACTTTGATGGGCTAGGACGCGCATCACAAATCATTCAGACCAAAGGTAGCCGTTTAGGTAGGGACGTCATATTACCGGCAGCCTATGATCCTTTTGACAGAGAATACATCAAATTTCTCCCCTATGCCGAACAAACTGGGGGTGGTACATATCAGACGAATGCAATTGTAAGACAAGGACTGTTTTACAGCAGTCCAGGATGGGATGAAGCAACTGTTAAAACCACTGCACCATTCATGTTGACACGTTTTGAAGCGTCCCCATTTAATCGCCTTATAGAACAAGGATCTGCTGGTACAATATGGCAGCCGTCTTCAACGCGTACCAATACATCCGGGAGAACAGTGATTTATGGATACGGAACAAACAACGCCTCGGTATCAAACTTTGGAACCTCTGGTTACGGAGTACGAATGTGGGAAGCAATCCCTGTGATTGGCCAACCTTACAAAAATACATTGTTATCGCAGGGGATGTTTGGTGCGGGCGAATTGCGTTTAAAGATCGTCAAAGATGAAAACTGGACCAACTCTGATGGTAAACGCGGTACGACTGAAGAGTACACTGATCGGGCAGACCGGTTAATTCTTAAACGTACTTTCAATTCTGATCTATCGGTATTATCAACATATTATGTTTACGATGACTTGGGAAACCTGAGTTTTGTACTCCCTCCTGAATCCAATCCCGATGCAGCATCCATTAGCCAGAATATATTGGATCTTTTCTGTTACCAATACCGCTATGATGCGAAAAACCGGTTAGTGGAAAAAAAAATCCCCGGAAAAGGATGGGATTATACGGTTTATAACAGGGCCAACTTGATCGTATTGACCCAGGATTCTGTTCAGCGAACTTCCGGCTTATGGACATTTTCAAAATATGATGGAATAAAACGTTTGATTATAACGGGTATTTATGCCAGTGTATCGCCGCGTACAAACTTACAAACCTCATTGGATTCGCTAAATACAAATGGTGAAACGCCTATAACCACTGGGATAGGATATAGTAATAGTACTTTCCCCCAGACCGTCAGTTCATATTTAACGGTGAATTATTATGACGATTATACTTTCCCAGGTGCAGGAACTTACCCCAGTGTTTCTGGTGGGAAACGGAAAGGATTATTGACTGGTAGGTTAGCTTACGTCTTGGGCACTAATAATGCATTACTTAGTGTAAGTTATTATGATAATGACGGCAGGTTAGCTAAAATTTATGCACAACATTATCAATCTGGTAGCGTCAATGCCGGTAATTATGACGAGATCACTAATACATACAACTTTGAAGATAATGTGAAAACTAATACCAGAATCCATCACAATGTTTCTGGCACAAATACAACAATTGCCGTCCGTTATGATTACGACCATATGGGGAGGAAGTTAAGAACCTATGAGAAAATTAACTCCGATCCGGAGGTGTTACTCAGCGAAAATGTTTATAACGAGGTTGGACAATTAGCGAAAAAGAGCTTAAATGACAGAGACCAAAGTACATCCTTTAGTTATAATGAAAGGGGTTGGCTGAATGGAAGTATGAGTAATCAGTTCAGTTTCCAATTAAAGTACGCGAACGGCACTACCCCGCAGTTTAATGGCAATATTTCTGGTCAGACGTGGGGTGCAGGAACCATCTTAAACAAAAACTTCGTATATAGTTATGATAAATTGAACAGATTAGTAAACGGAACTGGTACTGGAATGAGTGAAATAATTACTTATTCACCAATGGGCAATATACTTTCTCTAAATAGAGATGGCGTGACTCGTTTATACAGTTATTCAGGTAACCGGCTCACAAGTACTTCAGGGGCACCGGGAAGTGGAAATTATATATATGATGGTAACGGAAACACAGTCTATGACGGAAGGATAGGGCAATCGTTTATTTATAATCGTTTGAATCTTCCATCCAGCATTCCAGGACTTAACCTGAATTACACCTATGATGCAGACGGCAATAAACTTACGGCAGTAAGAGGAACTGCTGTTACAAACTATGTGAGCGGTATTCAATACCTGGCAGGAAGTATAGACCTGATTCAAACTGAAGAGGGGATCGCTAGACGTAATGGAACCAGCTATAGTTACGAATACAACCTTACTGATCACTTAGGGAACGTACGATATACATTTTTCAAAAACCCGGTTAACGGACAGATCGAACGAATACAGAGCGACGATTATTACCCATTTGGATTGCGAAAATCTTCAGGAAGTCCTGTATCTTTAAATAATAAATATTTGTATAATGGAAAGGAGTTACAGGAAGAGTTAACCCAGTATGACTTTTCTACTCGTTTTTATGATCCTGTAATTGGGCATTTCACAACGATAGACCCGCTAGCTGAGAAGATGACTAGAATTTCTCCTTATGCTTATGGATTCAATAATCCGATACGATTCACTGATCCGGATGGAATGGAGCCTTTAGATGATTACAAATTGTTGAAGAATGGTGAGATCAAATTCATGGAAAAAACAAATGATAATTTTGACAGATTATATGCTACGAATTCTAATAATACCGTCAATAATGATAAATCAATCATCTTAGATAAAGGTGTTCTAGGGAACGCTGGCACCGGGCAATTAAATACCGCAAGTGGAAGTGTCTCATATGATTATTATCAAGCAAAGGGAGAGCAAGCAACCGAATTATTTAAGTTTTCCGCAAACAATAGTGATGTCGAATGGGGTTTAAGCAAGTTCTCTGATGGAAAAAATTATGTGACCACAAGTCATTCACAAACAAGTGAAGCTGGGACAGTAGGAGTTGTTGTTGATAGTAAATTTGGGCATTTACCTCAAAGCATGTTTACTCCTAGGTTAACAGAGAGTACCCATAGCCATCCCGGAGGTGTATCATTGCCTTCAGGATTAGCTCCTCAGGGAGATAATACAAATCGAGGTGGAGATATGAGTGTTTTAAGATTTTTCAATAGTATGTATTTTTATCCTGTCAATTATAATATATATACCGGAACGGATGGGAAATTTACTCCATATTCCTCAAATTCCTATATGGAACCATTGAAGGAAGTTATCATTACCGCACCTAGAAGGAAACGTTAATCAAAGATATATGAAAAATTTATTGTTTATATTTAGAACCTTTTTGCTCGTATCACTAATTACTATAATTCTTAGTTGCAGGACTGATGAAAGTAATAATGTAGTGAATTCGAAAGGAGATAGTATTCTTGTTAATAAAATTGTATTACAACAATATCGTGTGAATCCCTGCTTAGTCAATCTACTACAAGCAATAGTAAGTTCAAATAAGAAGAACTACCCTAGCTACGATTTTTTCTATTCCCTATCATTACAAAGAACCGCTAAATTTAAACTTTTGACTGTTAACGTTTATTTATGGAGAAATCTTAGAAAATTCAATTTTGTGGGCACTGTCAATATTAAAGGTGCTAGTTTTTTATGTCAAGGTGACATTAAAAATGATGAGCTATTTAAAATCGATGGATCACGTAAAATGACAATCACGACCAGGTTGAAAAAAGAAGAACCTGCAATTTTCCCATCTATTGAAGAGCCAATATTAAGCGGTACATTTTCTGCCTGTGTGGGAATTCCTATTCACCTAGAAATATACACGAAGGAAAAAATCAAAGGGTATTGACTTGTGATATTACGATTACGGGGCGAGGTTCTATGACCCTGTAATCGTGCGTTTTAATACTGTAGACCCGCTTTCTGAAAAGAGCAGACGGTTTAGTCCATATGTATATGGGAATAACAACCCAATTAGATTTATCGATCCTGATGGAATGAAGCCATTTGATTGGTATCAGTCAAATGATAACAGCACTGTAAAATGGTTTGATGGAAGTGGTGCTCAAGAAGGATTTAAACATCTAGGAGCTACAGCTCAAGTGAAAAGTACTGGCGAGGATGGAGGTACGGTTAATTTAAATGCAAATGGGATCGCAACAAATGCCAGTACAGGAGAAACTGTTACTTCTTCAATCAGCGGTCAGACACAAATTATTAACAAAGAAAGTGAAGTAATTAACAATGCCAGCCAAGCTAGTGATCTTGTAGGCGCCGCCACTAGTGGCTTAGCTTCTGCGGGAATTACTCGGTTTGGAAATAATGGTAGTTTATATTTTCAAACAACTAACGGGGGTATTTTTGGTGGCAATCAATACGTCTCCACAGTTGCTCTTTCAGAAATTGGATCATCTATAGGAAGATACGCCGGACCTGCTGGATATGCTATAAATGCGGGCCAAGTAGGTTATGGTATTTACCAAGATGGTGGCCATTTCGGTAGTAATGCAAGAGTAGCTACTGCAGGAGCATTAGGTAGTATGGCAGGTGCTTGGGCGGGTGCTGCAGTGGGCGCTAAAGGTGGTGCTGCAGTTGGCAGTGCTCTTGGTATTTCATTCTTTGTTGTGGGAGCGGCTCCTGGTGCTGCAATTGGCGGATTTGTGGGAGTTATAGGAGGGGCATTTGCAGGTGGTTACTATGGAGGTGAATTTGCTAAGAAAATGATAAGGTAAATACGATTTATATGAATAAAGTAGAATACTATTGGAACATGGTTCACTATTACCTATTTATATGGCAATCATGGTTATATAAGGTGTTAGATTTTGTAAATCCATTTTCACATTTTTTTAAGATACCTATGATTAGACGATTTTATGCTAATAATGGTGTCGATAATATGAACGAGTACACCGAACGGAAAATCTTTACTTCTACAAATCAAGGTCTGAATATGCTATGGGCAGGGATAAACCTAGGTGGATTAATAGTTGCATTCGAGTACGCACTTTTCAATATTATACAGCACTATTTAGGTGAATCCAAAATCAATATAATATGGGAAAATGGTTTTTATATCATCTCTTTTATAGCTACGATGCTAGTCATCCCAACTTTAATCAATTACTTTCTAATATTCAAAGACGGTAGATATAAAACATATTTTAAACAATTCGAAAAAATGGATAGAAGTGATAAATTAAAAAATGGATGGATGTGTGGTATTTTTAATTTAGTAGTTTGGACATTTTTTGTTCTGAGTTTTTGTCTTTTACCTTAAAAAGTTTTAGATATGCTGTGGAATGATTTGTAAGTTATGATGCTATCGCTTATTCAACAATAAATATTTGTATAATGGGAAGGAGTTACAAGAAGAGTTAACTCAGTATGATTTTGTGGCAAGGTTCTATGATCCGGTTATTGGGAGATGGAACGTTGTAGATCCGCTGGCCGAGAAAAGCAGGCGTTTCAATCCTTATGTTTACGGAAATAATAACCCAATACGTTTCATTGATCCGGATGGAATGTTTTCTACTGATGTAATGAAAAATGAAGACGGCACTTACAAGGTGGTTGGTGGTAAAGCTGATAATGATCGAAGCATTTATATTGTTGACAAAAATGGTAAACAGACGGGAGATATACTGGGTTATTCAAAAACCCCTGATTCATTTCTCGATGAAAAAGGAAACGCTGTAAAAGGTGCAATTTTAGATCCAAAGTCTAATGAAGGTCAACTTTTCTTAAACAATTTAGAATCTAAAAACCCTTCTTTAATGGATTATATGTTTAATGCTAGAAACGGAAAAGAATATGATTTAAAAAGCGTAGGTATGGATACCAGAAAAAGCGGACTATCAACGACTCAGTATATGTATCGAGGTAGTAAAGACAAAGATGATAATTGGGGATCTGCAAGAGATTATGGGAATTTTGGTGCTGGAATAGTAGCTGGCAGAAAAGGACTATCCTGGAATGCTGCAAGATTTGGTTTTGACATGTACCAAGGCTACAAAACTAATGGCTTAAATCTCAATTTACGACCAATCAAAGAATCGCTAGTTACGTTTGAAGCTGAATGGCTTGGCTTTAATTATGGAAGATATCATTTAGATAATTAACTTTTTTTTATGACAAAAAAAATATTTTTAATATCAATGGTTTTAATTGCACTCTTTGGGTGCGACAATAAAAGTGTTTATCACTTCTACTCTCCAAGTAAGGAACAATCAATTAGCGTTATTACTAATGATAGTATTAGGTATATTATCAATGGCTATTATACTAGCATTCCTAAATCGAACTATGTGAAAATTAATTTGAGTAAGATAGATAGAAGTGTAGGAGATGTTATCGCGGGATGTTGGAATAAGGAAAATCTAAAATGGATCATTATGATGGATAATGTAATTGTTCTAGATAATAAATTAGATACAACTAAGTTTTTGTTTAAAAATAATTTTCCAAGAGATGCTTTTGATATCCCGACATTGAAAGGCTATGATAGTAAAATTAAAAATTGCTTTACTATAAGCTTTGATCATAGAGAACTTACCTATATTAATGGCTCAATCTCCAATTAGTAAATGAATACTTGCATAATGGAAAGGAGTTACAGGAAGAGTTAGGGTAGTATGATTACGGGGTAAGGTTTATGATCCGGTAATTGATAGATGTATTGTCGATCCCTTATTTGATAATCCAATAAAATCAAATAGAACAAAGAAATATCAATGGAATGATAGATGCAATAAAGGTCTATAAACAGTTTCAGGCATATAAAAACAATTCTAATAAACTGTTCAAATATGAAACCTACATCAACAACCTTGACAAAGAGCGTAGGTAAATTAACAATATTATTTATAATTATCTTAGGTACTAGTTATATGCTATATGGATATTATCAGCCTTTATGTGAGCCTTGCTTGCATGGGACAGGGTGTCCCCCATGCAAGTCTAAGGAACAATTTATGATTATGTATTTATTCGGAACAATAGAGTTAATTGTTTTGGTTAGAATTCTCTATCTGAACCTAATAAAGAGTAACAAAATGTCCCGAATTAGTCGTACCCTTAAATGAAAACTCGCGAGTTAAAATTTCTCAGAGACAAATGTCTTTTCTTTAATCAATTCATGATTGAAAATGGTTCTTTGCCAATTGAAATGATAATGTCTATTACAGAATCAAACAAGTTGATAGAAGAAGCGCATAAGAATGGTAGGCTTAAACCCCTTAGAACGGCAAGTGCTGATATAGATCATCAGATTTTAAAAAATATGTCTATATCGATGGTCTTAGATCTGAAGGTTTTTCTCATGAAAAACCTTCAGATGAGTTTAGAAGCTATAGAAAAAGTTCAACGAAAGGCCATTAGTAAAGTGTTAAAAAAGGGGAAAGTATCTGTCGTGGATGAATACGAATTAATACTCAATCGGATTTATGAAATTAATAATGATACAAATAAACAAGTAGAGCTCGATCAATTAAACACATTGCTCACCATGTTTGATAAAAACGCAATAATAAAAAGCTAACCCCTTACCCTGTCTTTACTCACACTTTACTCGGGGTAGGTACGCCCTGCCAGCCCTTTCCCTCGGCTTAATTTAACTAGTTAAAAATAGCGCTCTGAGTAGGCAGGTGGAGCGCTGTAGATGCGCACCCAGGCAAAGCAAACTTCGAAAAAAACAGATTTAGATTTAGAAGGATGCGTGTCTGCTAAGTCAAAATTTCCATTGAATTTCGGACAATAGCAGACGAGTGCGGCAACTTTCGGACGAGTGTTCCTGCAGTCATTCAGAAAATATAATTATACAGCTCTCTGATGTACATTTGCTTATGGTTAAACGTAAATCTTATGGCAAAATTAATCGGTAATTTACTGTCAGGCTCATTGGGCCCCTATATTTTTAGAATTGTAAAAGGAAAACAGATCGTTTCCCTAAAGCCGGCATCTGGCACTATCAATCAATCGGTGGCAACAAAAGTGGCATCAGAAGTCTTTGGAAAGGCTTCAACATTAGGCAGACAGGTAAGAAAGACACTCGCTTTTCAATATCCGGATCTATTCAGTCGGGATACGATTCATGCTGCCTTATTCGGGAGGCAGCATGAATCATAATTTAAGCTTTTAAGGTAGTCTTACCCAGGTATTGCGTTTCTGAAACCAACGTTTTATCGGAAGAGATCATAAACATGTACCAGTACAATTCATGCCCTTTGTGCCAAACGTCAGCTTGCCAGGTAAAAATCATGTTGCTTCTGGGCGCAGCATGTTCAAAGACGATAAACCTGTTGATATGGTTATCATAGATCACAATAACCGCGGTGTCATCCAGCTGGGTGCATTTCTGTGGGCGGGGATTAAGTTTCCATGCCACTGTGACTTTGTTTTCAGCATCTGCAGCCAACTCAGGTTCCCAGGCTTTCTGCGTTTTCCTGACCGGACAGCTGAAGCATAACTTTTCCATAGTAATGACCGCATTTTCCGGATCTCCGATTAAAGCATTTTGAAAGTGCCAGGAGACTGCAGCATTAAAACGGCTCATGCGGGGATTTTTAGGTTGCTGATATCCCAGATTGATCACCTTTGTGGCTGCTCTTAAAAAGCTGCTGATCTTGCCAAAAGCACTGGTATGCATCTTTTGCTTTGCGGAGAGTGGCTGCCTGCGGCCTTTGCCAGGTGCGGACCTTGCGGTAGCTACTCCAAATGATTCACTGAGCACTACCTGCCCCAGTTTACCGCGAAAGTCTCCAATGATTGACTTGTTTCTTCCTGTAGCCATGATTACCAATTTAATTGTCCGAGATAAATACTATCTGATATGCCAGAGCGGTCATTCGTAATAAATGAAATGAAGATCTCTGCCGGGTACCCTTTTTCTATCCCGTCCAGCAAAAGCACATCTTGTCCGGCACTGCGCTCTGCTCCTCCAACTTTAAACTCCAGCTCCTGAAGCTCAGGGAAATAAGCGACCATAATCACCTGATCGCTGTGATGGCTGCGCTTAGGTTTTAGTTCTGTACTCCAGGTAAAAGCCAGCCCCTTTGCGTTGAGTTGAACCGAATTTTCATTTGCAGGAGGGAGTTCACCCTTTGTAACCAAAAGTTGGTGTAAGTTTACTTTCCGATCACCCGGCGCGCCTTCCAATGCATTTTTCCAGATATGCCTTAGCATCGCATTGTGAGGATTTAAGCCCTGCTTTTTTGCTTCCTGCGCGTAGCCCATCTTTATAAAGGCTTCAAAGGGTTTCATGAATTGCGAAATCATCACCATAACATCTTGTGCTGCCTGCTGTGCCGGGGTTGATGATTTGGTGCTTTTTTTGTTTTTCTTTTTGGCGACAGTAGTACCATTAGGCAGCTGGTAATAGGTAATACCGTCCACTGTGCCGGAAAAGCCCACATAGGGGCCACTTTTAACAATAGCCATAGTAAAATGAATTTAAGTGAATAATTAAACAATTTGTATTTCAACCAATTATTCACTTAGATCACAAAGAGGGGGAGCTATGTCAGTAAGATATTGCGCAAGTTCATCTAAGTATACAATATAAGAAGCTGAAATATTTTTATAAATATAATATTAATATCTTAGAATTGAATGCGTTAAATGTAAATAAATAATTACTGTTGAAATATCTTGTTTTATGAGGTAATATAGCCTGTTTCCTGGTGGTGTTGCCTTTTCTCTGCTGTGGTCAAAACTTGAGTTCATTAATATTCAGGCTGTACCCGGGTTGTATCATGTATACCCCATGCGGACTACAAATTGACAGCTACTGTACCGAGGGGGAGATTTAGCTGTCCGTAAGTAGTGAATTTGTGGTGGGGTAGGGGTAAGCATGATCCAGCCTGAATATACCCCGGCTATAGCTAAGGAATAGTTTTGCCCTGAACAATATTATGGTCAATATAGGCCCAGACGACCAGCATAAACCATTTTCAGCACCCTTTTTTGATTACAGTTTCAGATTGGCTGGCAACGTAAGCCTTACCATTTTAACCAGTCTGTTAAACGCCTTTTTTAATATATTTCTGACCCAGAAAAATAATAAGCAACGCACATATCAAAGCGGCTATGATACTTACCGTTATCGTATGTAAAATTGCTGCGCCACCAGCTGCAGCAATAGCGCCAAAGACGGCTACGCCTATTGCACCTGCAGCCTGCCTGACCGTATTTAAAGCAGCTGAGGCAGTTCCGGAAAGTGTTTTCTGAACGCTGGAAAGAACACCGGTTGTCATAGCGGGAACGGCAAGCCCCATGCCCAAAGAGATGAACAGGAATGGAATTGATAATTGCCAGTAGGAGGTATGCATACCGGCTATAAAGAGACCTGAAAATCCTGCTGCAAATATAGTCAGACCTATCAGAATGGGAGTACGGATACCATAACGGTTGATGATGTTGCCGCTTAACAGATTAGAAATAACGAACCCTGCCGTCAATGGTAAAAAGGCCAGGCCGGCTGTAAGCGGCGGATAGTGCAGTATGTCCTGCAAATACAGGCTAAGAATGAAAACCGTGCCGTAGTAGAAACCATTGAGCACCGCGCCCAGTAGTAACAATACATTAAAGGAAGCTGAGTTAAAAAGGTTCAGTGGCAGCATCGGATGATCCACCTTGTTTTCTATTCCCAGGAAAACGACAAAGAAAAGCGCGCCAAGCAGTATGCTTCCATAAATTAGCGGATGGGTAAAGCCTAGTTTAGACCACTCTATCACTGCGGCAATGAGTAGCGTAATGGAGAACATCCAGGCAACCTGCCCGGGTAAGTCAAACTTTTTCACCTGGCTGGGCTTGCCTTGTTTTTGAAGTTTAAAACTGAGCAGAATCCCCGCAAGGCAGATGGGAGCGTTGATGAAAAATATAAAACGCCAGTCGCTCAGTTTGATGAGTAGTCCGCCAACGATAGGACCGGCTGCCACCGCTGCACTGCCTGCTGCTGTCCACAAACCAATTGCTTTTGCCCTTTTACCGGGGAACTCAGCAAAAGTATGGTTAAGGATGGCCAATGAGCTGGGGATCATTGTTGCTGCACCAAGCCCCTGAAACACGCGGGCGGCGATAAGGAAAGAAGCGCTCATGGCCAATCCGCAGGCTACTGACGCCATACCGAAGATCAGCATGCCGATCTGAAAGAGGCGTTTGGCGCCAAAAAGATCACTCAAACTTCCTGCAGATAACATCAGCACCGCAAAAGCAAGGGTATAGCCATCTACTATCCACTGCAAAACGCTGATATCTACTTTATAAGTGTAAGCAATTTGTGGCAGTGCAATATTCACGATAGAGACGTCAAGCTGTGCCACCACAAATGCCAGGCTGGTTACCACTATTGTCAAAGCATAAGCCGGGGCCGGAGCTGATACTGTTGTTGTTTTGTCTGAAATCATTCTGCGATAGATAATAATGTTACCCCGTCTGAGGTCACTGGTAGCAATACTAACTAAAATCCCCCGTTCTGCAAAGCAGAAACGGGGGTGGGTGGGGTGGATGCTTGCTCAATTAAATCATTTGAAAAGTGTTTACTTTAGATAGCCGCTCCGATTTCAGCAGCCTCTGGTGCCCCGATTTTAGTGGCTTCCGGTACTTCTGTTAAGGCACCTGTTTTTACATCATAGATATATCCATAGATCAGCACGTCTTTGGAAACCAGGGGATGGTTCCTGATCTTTTTAACATCTGCGATTATACTGATATTCAGGTCCCTTATTGGCATAAATGCGATACCATGTCCATCGTCTGAACCTCCCTCTTCGTCCGTATTTTTCCAATCTTTTCCGTCAAATGTTGCGGTTTTAAGACTTGTAGTTAAAAGGCCCCGAATCACCTCATCAGTGAAATATCCTGCTCCGCAATCGGTGTGATGAATGATAAACCATTCCTTTGTGCCCAGGAGCTTGTGGGAGATTACCAGTGAACGGATAACGTCTTCAGTAACTCTTCCTCCGGCGTTTCTTAGCACGTGTGCATCTCCTTCTCTTAAACCTGCAAATTTTGCCGGGTCTAAACGTGCATCCATACAGGATAGTATGGCAAATTTGCGTGCCGGAGGTAAGGCCAGGCTGCCTTTATCGGCAAAGCCGCCAACATACTTTTGATTTGCTGCCAGTACTTCATTGAGTACAGAACTTTTACTTGTGTAATTACTCATTTCGATAAAATTATGGGTGTTAAAAATTAAGTAATGAGCCAATACTGCTCATTACGGTAGTTAATGATAAAATTGTGTTCAGTTTGGATATTGAAGATAGTACCTGATCAGGATGCCCCTCTGTTAAAGCCAACAGTATCCCTGTAAAACTGTGGCGATATGTCTGTTTTGCCTTTGAATACCCTGCTGAAATAATATTCGTCCTCATAGCCAAGCTCATAGGCAATTGCTTTGATTGTTTTCTCAGTCAGGTACAATTCCCTTTTTGCTTCAATGATGATCCGCTCTGTGATCAGGTCTGAAAGTGTCTTGTTGAAATGATTTTTTGTCATCCGTGTCAGCGCAATCGGCGTCACATGCAGCAAATCGGCATAATCACTCACCGAATGTTTCATCCTGAAATTTTCTTCGATCGCATTTCTCAGATTCTGTATGTTCATCAGTTGCTTGCTGCTGAGCTCTTCTGTCTCCTGGATAGATTGTTGTTCAATTTTTATCCTGGTGGCCAGTACTAAAAATATTTTCATGTAAGACACAATCATCTCGTCTCTTCTCAATGTGTCCATTTCCAGCTCATTGGCTATTTTTCTGACGATGTCTAACAACTCTGCTTTTGCACTTTCCTGTAATCGGATAGAGGGCTGCTGATAAATATTGTTGAACAGAATACCATTGGCGGCTATCTCTTTATGGTGCCTGTATATGCAGAAGAAATCATGATGGAATTGAATGCAAATGCCCGTTAATGCTCCCTTTGAAATCAGCATGAATGGCTGATAGGGGTAGAAGGCAAACATGGTATTATCCTCGATGGGATATTCAGAAAGATCAACTTTGGCCAATCCTTCACCTGTGGATATAATGATCAGTGTAAAATAATTATTCCGTTGAATGTGATCAAAATAGCTGTCGTTGTTAAACTCGAAAACTTTGAAAGACAAGTTCCCGTTCTGTTGATTAACAAGTGTATAAGCGGACTGTGATAACATGTTCGTTATGATTTACTTAAAGTTTCTAAAAATTGAGTGTTGAGCATATTGCACGCCTCAAGGCAAATGCCCGCCGTAACCTTTGGTTTACTGCCCCATTTAGGTACATCTTCGGTAGCAAGAAGACTAAACTGAGAGGTCAATCCACCAACATAGGGCACAGCTGTCCCATAAATGATTTCTGCTATCCTGTGATGCCGGATCATATATGAACACATGATACAGGGCTCATGTGTTGTGTACATGCTGGCCCTGTGCAGCTGATCTGAATAACCATTACTGAGCGCATTTCTGATGGCTATGATCTCAGCATGATTGGTAATATCCCCGGTTGTTTTTCCCGATTCTATTCCCGTCCCGATCACCTTTCCTTCAAACACAATCAGTGCACCCACCGGTGGATTACCAGATCCCAGAGCTGTTTTAGCAAGGCTTAAACATTGGTGCATATAATTTTCAACTTCGTTTTGCATAATCTTCAATTCATTCCCGGATGCAGGAATTGCATAACAGTATACTCCTGCCCTGAGTTTGCATCCATAACATCTTGTTTTCTAATATGATCACCAAAATACTCAAAAAACACCTGATTATTATTTCTGCCCATGTTAATGCAATTATTTACACAGCAAAGATGGGGCTGTATTCATTCCCGGGGAATGGAGGATTTTTACAATGTGATGGATGAATTATCAAAGTGCAGGGTAAAATTTATCCATCACATTGTAAAATTTGTCCATTCCTGATCCATACCAGATACTGCATATTTGCAGACTGTTATCCTATCCCGAAAATAGTGGTTTCAAATGCCATCATTTCCTGAATCACAAATAACTCAATTGAACTGACCAATTAAACATACTGCTGATATTATGATGATGAATGATCTCAATTGCAGCGAAATAATTAAAGATAATCCTGATGTTTTATCCTGGAATAAGGATGTTTTTGTAATGTATTACAGGCAGTTACAGGAAATAAAAATGGCTAATATGTGTGTGCATATGAACCTGATCGGTATTGTGGTCCACGGGACAAAAGAAATTCTTGATCATGGCAGCAAAATGATTGTACCTGCAGGTTCAGGTTATTTCATGAAAAAAGGTTCCTATCTGGTTACTGATAAAGTGGGTGATCCGGTTAGGGGGCATGAATCTATTATCATTCTTTTTTCAGATACCTGGCTGCGCTCCCAGGTGGAGAGTATATTGGTCTGCTCAAACGGTGCAATGGCTGACAACGTGAATCAGGCCAGAGTTGATATGGCATTCCTTCCACATGATGATCTGATGACTATATTGACAGCGCAGCTGATCTCCTGTTTTAAAGCCGATGCAGATCCTGAGCGCCTGAAGTCATTTTTACCTGTCAAAGTGCGGGAACTGTTACAAACCCTGATCTCGGGGCCCGGAGGCTATCATTTTGAAATGCAGCTGCGCAGCCTGGACACGCATCTGGACCCGGACCTGATGCTGCTGATGCAAAGTCATTACAAAGAAAATATCTCGCTGGAACAGTATGCTTTCCTTGCCAATTGCAGCCTTTCAACCTTTAAGCGCAGGTTCAATCAGACCTTTAAAATGAACCCCGGAAAATGGATCATGCAGCGTAGGCTGGAAGAAGCTTACCAGTTGCTGCGGTCAGGAATGAACATCACGGAGATCGCATATGAGGTAGGTTTTGAAACACCGGCACATTTTATAGCTTCTTTCAGAGCAAAATATGGAACTACCCCCAAACAATTGCAGCAAAAGATAGTGAACCCCCAATATCTATAAACTTTATACGATAGTTTTTGAACCTTTTATGAAACTGTCCGGCGAAAAAGCTGTGTAATTTTATCTCGTAAAAAAAACAAGATATTATGAAAATGTTTTATTTCACAGACGCGATGTGTTCATGGTGTTATGGCTTTAGCCCAACAGTGAAAAAGTTAAAAGAGAACTACAAGGATATTGATCTGCAAATTATATCTGGCGGATTTTCGCCAGGCACTACCGAAGTTGTTACCGATGAGTATAAAGCCTTCCTGGAATACCATTGGCATAATGTGAACTTACGGAGCGGTCAGTATTTTGACCATTCAATGAAGTTCCTCAGTGAAACATTCTGTTATGATACAGAACCATCAAGCCGTGCACTAACGGTGATGCAGGAGTTATGTCCGGACCGGGATTTCGAATTTCTGAGCCTGCTGCAAACCTCATTTTATGTTGAAGGGAAAGATATTACGAATGAAGCTGTGCTGGCAGGACTGGCGGAAGAATTTGGGGCTGACAGGAATGTGTTCTTAGAACGGTTTAATGCAGAGGAGATGAAGCGGAAAACACACCAGGGCTTTATGTTTAGCAGGCAACTGGGCGTTCGGGGCTTCCCAACTTTGCTCACTCTGGAAAATGGAATTGTTAAAGTGATAGCCCATGGATTCATGGATTATGGCAGCCTGAAGGTGGTTATTGATGACTGGTTAAGAAATGTAACTGTTTCTGAGAGCAGTAGCGGCCCCTCATGTACAGATGATTCCTGTGAAACCTTCTGAGAAATCAGCTAATAAATACAAATACCTTAGATATGGCTGTAGCGGAATCTTTTGCATTATTCATCGAAAAACTTAGTTCCAATCTAAAAAAAACGCTTCCCGGTGAAACCGCTCACCGGATCATGGAGGCTTTGTCTGCAACTTATCTTGATTCAAAACCCGGTGCACGCACGCGGAAGAGCGCTGTATTAATTCTATTCTATCCTTCCGGGAACGGGATCTGTTTCCCTCTGATTCTGCGGACTCCCTATGGCATTCATTCCAATCAGATCGCGTTCCCGGGAGGAGAGTATGAGCTCAGTGACAGCGACCTGATCCATACTGCACTGCGTGAGGCGCAGGAAGAAATAGGATTGAAGATTGATGATGTAAAGATCCTGGGTATGCTCACTGAGATTTTTATTGCTCCAAGCAATTTCCAGGTTCTTCCCGTTGTTGGGTATATGCAGTACAGGCCGGATTTTAAGCCCAATGCCAGTGAAGTTGAAAGGATTTTTGAAACTAACTTAGCTTATTTTTCAAATCCAGACCTTATCCGTACCAGCGAAATCCCAATTCCGGGTGAACTGGTTGTAACGCCGCACTACGAATTGAAAGGCCACAAGATCTGGGGCGCCACTGCCAAGGTCATCAGTGAATTGCTGGCTGTGATGAACGGCAGCTCTCCGGGCTGAACTTTATACGATAGTTTTTGAGCTTCTCATGAAATAGCCTCCTCAGCAGGGAGGCTATTTTTGTCTTGTTAAACAACAGGAATATGAAAAATATAAAAGTCCAAACTTGTATCAGCTATGGGAAGTAAAGAGAGGATACTCCGTTTAAAACACGAAACCCGGACAAGGATTCTGGATGCGGCTTTGAATATTGCACAGGTTGAAGGCTGGCAGGGACTGAGCATGCGTAAAATTGCTGATCAGATTGAATATACAGCAGCTTCCATTTACGAATATTTTTCGAGCAAGGAAGCAATTTTACAGGAACTGAGCAGAAGAGGGTTCCTGATGCTGACAAAGGATATCCGCGACGCACGTGACAGATGTGAAGAGGCCAGGGATAAGATGGAAGCCATGTGGATTGCCTATTGGAATTTCGCTTTCGCCTATCCGGAATTCTACAGGTTAATGTACGGAGTGGATATGGTCTCCTGTGCAGAAAACAGCGCTATCAATGAGGCTGAAAATCTCTTTGCCATGTTCGGTGATGTAATCGAATCTCTTTTTGAAAAAAAGCCGGTTTCTGAGGATAGTGTATGTATGAAGTACTATACGTACTGGTCAATCATTCACGGCTTAATTTCAATCAATTTAGCCAGGCTGAATGGAAGAACGACCACCGAAATCAACCAGCAAATTCTGAAAGACGCCATAAAGGGGATCACTTTATCAGTTAACAGCTGATTCTTTTTGCCCTATGAATGAACACTGTTAGAATATTAATCCAGTATAAAACCATCAAATTTTAATTATATGAATACTATTCATTATTTTTTTATCAAACCAGGTTTCAGGGTACGCCGTAATCTGGTTAAGTATCTGATTGCAATTTCACTCAGTGCAATCGTTCTGGTTAGCTGTAAATCTGCCCCGGACCAGCCGGCCGCAGTGCCGCCACCCGTTTTACCGGTGAGCAGCATCAAGGTAAGTTCAGAAACCACATTTCTTGAATATCCTGCTTCTATTGAAGGTGCTGTTGATATTGATGTGCGCCCCCAGGTTAGCGGATACCTGGAGAAAGTTTTGGTTAATGAAGGTGCCTATGTGACTGCCGGCCAGACATTGTTTAAGATTAATGATCAGCCATTTAAGGAGGCATTAAATAACGCCAGGGCCAGTCTGCACGCTGCTGAAGCTGCAATTTTAAATGCTCAGCTGGAGGTTGATAAGTTAACCCCGCTCGTTCAGAACAAAGTTGTTTCAGACTTCCAGCTCAAAACTGCCACAACCAGCTATAAGATTGCCCAGGCAAATGCTGAGCAGGCGCGGGCTAATGTGGCTACAGCTCAGATTAACCTGGGTTATACCAACGTTAAAGCAACCGTAAGTGGGTATATCGGCCGTATCCCTAAGAAACAGGGAAGTTTAGTTTCTCCAACGGACCAGATTGCCTTAACCCAGTTGTCTGATATCCATGAGGTTCATGTTTACTTTTCCCTTGCAGAAAATGAGTTCAATATTTTTAATCAAAACTATCCGGGTAAAACACCTGCTGACAGATTAAAAAATCTGCCGGGAGTTGAACTTTTGCTGGCAGACCGGTCTGCATATCCGCTGAAAGGTAAAATTGATATGATAGACGGCCGGTTTGACAGGAATACCGCAGCGATTACATTAAGGGCAAGTTTTCCAAATGCCAGTGGCACATTGCGGTCAGGAAACACAGGCCAGATCAGGCTGGGCCTGCAGCATGAAGACGCTATTTTGGTGCCCCAGTCTGCAACGGTAGAACTGCAGGACAAAGTCTTTGTTTTTGCAGTGAATAAAGCAAACAAAGTAAATAAAAAACCGATAACGGTTATTGGTAAAAGCGGCAGCAATTACCTGGTTAAAAATGGCGTGAAAGCCGGAGACCAGATTGTACTGAGCGGTTTAGACCGCCTGCAGGATGGGCAACTCATCCAACCTGATAAGGCAGCTGAAAAAATTGCCCGGTTAATTTCTAAAAAATAAATCCTAAGAAAATGTTCAAGATATTTATACAAAGACCGGTACTTGCAACCGTTATCTCCATCATATTGGTGATACTGGGTGTAATCAGTCTGATCAAACTGCCAATACAACAGTTTCCTGATATTGCGCCGCCATCAGTGTTGGTCAGCACCTTATATCCGGGTGCCAGTGCTGAAACCGTACTGCGCTCCGTAGCGCCATCACTCGAAGAATCCATTAACGGTGTGGAAGACATGACCTACATGAATTCAACCGCCAGCAATGACGGCACCCTATCCATTGCGGTATACTTTAAACTCGGAACAGACCCCGATCAGGCCGCAATCAACGTACAGAACCGGGTGTCCCAGGCGCTGAGTCATTTACCTGCAGAGGTAGTTCAGCAGGGAGTTACAACCTCTAAACAGCACGTTACTTTTATGATGGGTATAGGGCTGTATACTGAGGATGAATCCAAATTTGACCCAACGTTTGTGGGTAACTATGCAGAGATCAATATTATTCCTGAGCTCAAACGTATTCCGGGTGTGGGGCAGGCCAGTTTATATGGCGGCGCCAAAGATTACTCCATGCGTGTTTGGCTAAACCCAACCAACATGAGTAATTATAAGATCACGACTGACGAAATCATGAAGGCCATCAAGGATAAGAGCCTGGAAGCTGCACCGGGTAAATTTGGTCAGCACAGTAAAGAGGTTTTCGAATATACAATCAAATACAAAGGTAAATTAACCAAACCCGAAGAGTATGAGAACATCGCAATCAGATCAAATGCTGATGGATCAGTGCTTCGTTTGAAAGATGTGGCCAGGGTAGAACTGGGCGCCTTTTCTTACACCAGTTTAACGCGCCTCAGCGGAAATAAAGGGGTGGTTATCGGTATCCTCCAGTTATCAGGCGCAAACGCCAATGACACCCAGATAGCGGTGAGGAAGGCGATGGAAAAAGCATCGAAAAACTTTCCGGCAGGCATCAAACACAAAATATTTTTTAGCACAAAAATAGCTTTGGATGAATCCATTGAGCAGGTAGAACATACCTTAATTGAAGCCTTCATCCTGGTATTCGTAGTGGTGTTTCTCTTCCTGCAGGATCTGCGGTCAACGCTCATTCCGGCCATTGCCGTTCCCGTAGCCATATTGGGTACCTTCTTTTTCATGCATATATTTGGCTTTTCCATCAATTTACTTACCCTGTTTGCATTGATACTGGCCATCGGTATTGTGGTAGATGATGCGATTGTGGTGGTAGAGGCAGTCCATGCTAAAATGGAACACCGGCACCTGGGGCCAAAAGCAGCTACGCATGAAGCCATGCATGAAATTTCAGGGGCAATTATATCCATTACACTGGTCATGGCAGCGGTATTTGTTCCTGTGGGTTCCATGGAAGGCTCTACCGGTCTCTTCTACCGTCAGTTTGCCTTTACGATGGCCATCGCCATTGTCATCTCGGCCATTAATGCCCTTACACTGAGCCCTGCATTGGCTGCCTTATTTCTGAAGGAGGTACATATGGCTACAGATGAAGCGAAAGATGAACCAGCTAAGAGAAACTTTAAGGAAAGATTTTTCATTGGCTTCAACAGCAGTTTCAGGGCCTTAACCAACCGTTATGTTGGCGGGTTGAATTTTCTGATCCATCATAAATGGCTCAGTATGGTTGGCCTGGCACTAATTGGGGTGGCTACCATTGTGATGGTAAAACATACGCCATCAGGATTTATACCTACAGAAGATCAGGGGTTTATTGCCATTGCCGTGAATACACCGTCGGCAACTACTCTGGACGGCACCCAAAAGATCATGAGCGACGCAGAACAGACCGTGAAGGCTTTGGAAGCAACGCGCTTTGTAACCGCCATCTCTGGTTTTGATGTACTCACCAATTCCATGAGCTCTTCAAAAGGAATCATCTACGCACTGTTGAAACCTAACAAAGAACGCGGCGAGGTCAAGAGCCTTGATGGGGTGATGGAACAGGTACGGACCAAACTGGGCAAAATTACCGGGGCCAATTTCTTTGTATTCAGTTTTCCAACAGTTCCCGGTTTCAGCAACATAGAAGCCTTAGACTTTGTATTACAGGATAAAACAGGTGGCAGGCTGGATAAATTCAGCGGTATCTCGCAGGACTTTATTGCAGCCCTGATGAAGCGCCCGGAAATTGGAGTGGCCTTTACCAGCTTCAAAGCCGATTATCCGCAATTACAGATGGAAGTTGATGATGATAAAGCCAATCAGCTTGGGGTAAATGTGAAGGATATCCTTGAAACCATGCAGGCCTATTTTGGCAGTGCCCAGGTAACAGATTTTAACCGTTTTGGTAAATATTACCGCGTAGTGGTACAGGCCGAAATACAGGACAGGGCAAACCCCTCAGATATCAACCGGGTATATGTGAAGAACAATCTCGGTGAAATGGTGCCAATTAATACTTTGGTGAAACTGAGCAGGATATATGGTTCAGAGACAGTTTCGAGGTATAACCTCTTCAACTCGATCTCTATCAATGCCATCCCAAAACCGGGTTACAGTTCAGGTTCAGCCATCAAAGCCGTTGAAGAAGTGGCAGAGAAACAGCTCCCTGCAGGGTACAGCTATGAATTCTCGGGTCAGACACGTGAGGAGATCGCCTCCGGAGGACAGTCAACCGTAGTCTTCATCCTCTGTATGGTTTTTGTGTACTTCCTGCTGGCGGCACAGTACGAGAGTTATATCCTTCCATTGGCAGTAATGTTATCTATCCCTGTGGGAATATTCGGGGTATTCGCTGCCATTGGCTTAACGGGTATCGAAAATAGCATCTACGTACAGGTGGCACTGATCATGCTCATCGGCCTGCTCGCCAAGAATGCAATTCTGATTGTAGAGTTTGCGGTGCAGCGAAGACACGCAGGGCTATCCCTGGTTGCAGCAGCAATAGAGGCAGCAAAATTGAGGCTGCGTCCTATCATCATGACCTCCCTGGCATTTGTGGTGGGGCTGATCCCAATGATGAAAGCTACAGGGCCCTCCGCACAGGGTAACCACTCCATCAGTATCGGCGCCGCAGGAGGTATGATCTCTGGTGTAATATTAGGTGTATTAATCATTCCGGTACTTTTCGTCATCTTCCAGGCTTTGCACGAAAAAGTATCAAAAAATTCTAATGAGGTTGTTCATGGTAATGAAGAGCCCGTAAATCATGTAGTGTATGAAACGCTTTAATTTATTTATCACCCTGCTTCTGGCTTTAGCCTGGAGCGGGTGTTCGGTCTCGAAAAATGTGCCCCTGCCGAATGCTGCCCCGGAGACATTCAGGGATGCATCGTCCACAGATTCTGCTGGTATCGGCGCTATTTCTATGAAAAGCTTTATGAATGACCAAACCATTCAAAATTTAATTGATACCGCCCTGGTCAGGAATTACGATATGCAGATTGCCCTGAAAAATATCAATGCGGCAGAGGTATTGTTCAAACAATCCAAATTGGGGAATATTCCTGAACTGAAATTGCAGGTTACGGCAAATTCTACCCGCCCCTCTGATAATAGTTTAAATGGTTTAACCCTGAGGGAGTTTGTAGGCGGTACTACACATATTGAAGATTACAGCGCCAATGCAGGCCTGTTTTGGGAGGCCGACATCTGGGGCAAAATCCGTAGCCAGAAAGCCGCGGCCTTAGCTGCCTTTCTGCAAACTGAAGAAGCACGGAAAGCGGTTCAAACCCGTTTGGTTGCCGACGTTGCCCAGGGATATTACAACCTGTTAAAGCTTGATGCACAATTGGAGATCGCAAAAAAGAACCTGAACCTTAATGATAGCACGCTGAGCATTATCAACTTACAGTTTGATGCCGGACAGGTTACGTCGCTGGCCATTCAGCAGGCGCAGGCGCTGCAGTTAAATGCAGCTCAGCTGATCCCCCTGCTGGAACAGAACATCGTCCTGCAGGAAAACGCTTTAAGTGTGCTGATTGGCATTTCACCGAAGGCAGTCAGCCGCGGGAACCGCTTAGACCAAATGGTTGTTCCGAATGATCTGGAGGCCGGTTTCCCCTCAGCCATGTTAAGCCGCAGGCCGGATATTAAAAGTGCCGAATTTGACCTCGATGCGGCCAACGCAAAGGTTGGTATTGCGAAAGCGGGCTTATATCCATCCCTGGTGATCACGGCAAGCGGAGGGGTAAACTCTTTTAAAGCAAGCAACTGGTTTAATGTACCGGCATCATTGTTTGGCCTGGTTACCGGAGGGATTACCCAGCCCATATTTCAAAGAGGCCAGTTAAGAAGCAATTTAGAACTGGCTAAAATAGACCGCGAAAAGAAGGTAATCCAGTTCCGCCAAACGGTATTAAATGCTGTAGGTGAAGTTTCAGATGAATTGACAAAAGTTCAAAAACTAAACTCACAATTCAGCATCGCTGCAAAGCGGACCCAAACTTTACAGGAAGCATCAAAAAACGCAGGTTTGCTGTTCAGAAGCGGTTTGGCTAACTACCTGGAGGTCATTACCGCACAGGGTAATTTATTGCAGAGTGAACTGGAAATGGCCAACATCAAAACGGAACAATTGGATGCTGTTGTAGCGCTCTACCGCTCTTTAGGCGGCGGCTGGCAATAACTATATACGCGTTTTATTTAAAAGATATACTTTTCCAATTTTAACAGCAAATTATCTAAATCGGTCAAGTTGGTATTTGCCAGTATAATTATACTGGCATTTGCTATTTAAGTAATAAAACCAGGCACAACAGGTATGCCCGGGTTCCTGTCTTACTACGATGCTTCCCATTTCTATTCGATGCCTAATCAAGTTCTATAGCCACTTTGCCGGTAACGCCGCCGCTTTCGGCGAACCGGTATGCTGCCAGATATTGCGTAAAGGGGAAGACTTTGTTTACCTCAATTTGTAATCCGCTGTTGATGGCATTCAGCAGAATATCGATATTTTTTGAAGATGGTTGGGAAAGGATAACGACGTGCTTTTTACCGGTAAATAAATTTCTGAAAAATGACGCAGGGATTTCGATGGGCTTAGGTGTGGGGTTTAAGAACAGGGATTTGCGCTTCATGATCTGTTTAGCCTTCTCATAACCCATTTTGCCTGACAGATCCACCACAATATCATAGGTCTTCGTCCCGGCGAGCACATTTTCTTTCGAGTAATCAATTACTGAATGCGCTCCCCAATTTTTTGCAGAGGCTACTGCAGCCGTGCTTGTGACAGCCGTTACATTTGCCCCTTTTTTCTTTAATAATTGCAGGAGAAACATACCAAAACCTCCGGTTGCGCCATTGATCAGGATTTGAGTATTTGCATTTATGCGGCCCATTTTTTCTAATGCTGTAACAGCAGCGGCTCCGGCAATAGGAATGGAAGCCGCCTGGGCGAAATTGATGCCTGCAGGTTTTTTCCAGAGGGATGTTGAGGGGACGGCGACATACGCCGACAGTGCCCCGTCCTTCATTGTATTTTTCACCACTCCGAAAACCTCGTCTCCTTTTTCAAAACCGGACGTTCCGGCGTCTTCAATACTACCGGCAAAGTCAACACCGGTGTGTTTAGGGAACTTTGAACCTGACATTAACTTCATTTCTCCTTTCCTGATCTTCCAATCCATCGGATTGATAGAAACGGCTTTTACTTTCACCAATACCTGACCGGGTTGAGTAACAGGTTTGGGTTCTTCTACTGTTTGCAAAACATCTGTGTTGCCAAACTTTTGATATGCTATCGCTTTCATTATGCTATCTTTTAATTGTTAACTGATAGCACAAAATTGGAATTTGCGCAACTAATAAACTTGTATCAGATCACTATTGTGTTTCAGGGCTTTCGGTGGCATACCAAACATTTCATACATGTACTTATTCAGTTGGGGCAGGTCATAAAAACCTGTGCCGTAAGCAATATCTGTCAGATTTCTTTCCTTTTCTGAAAGCGTAAGATAAATGGCCTGCCGAAGCCTTGTCCACAGCAAATATTTTGACAAGCTACTACCTGTTTGTTCTTTAAACAGTGCAGCCAAACGGGAAGGAGAGAGGAAAACGATATCGGCAAACGTTTGCGGAGTTATATTCTGCTGAAAGTAATTGGCTTTAATGTATTCAACTATTTTGGTAACCCGTTCATCATAATGAATAATTGGCAGGTTTGATAGTAAGTTATCTATGATAGAATAAACATCAAAGTTGCTTGTAGCGGTCTTAAAAAAAGTGTGTGTTTCTGATGGGGAATGAAAAACGATGGAGTCCTGGCCCTTATCAAACCTCCCCGAAAGCTCCAAACCGACATTGGAGTAGGGCTCTATGTTTAAAATATTTAAACTTCCCCCTTCAGCTACGCAATAATGCGGTACCTGGGGTCTGATCAAAAAGCCGTGTATACCTTCATACAACTGTCCGTTAATGGTAGAAGTAAAAGGAATATCGTTGGATAAGACGATTTGATAAGCCGAATGGTGATGGATTTCAACAGTCAGGTTGTACGCTTTGAGCGCCAGAATGAAGGGATTATGGGTTGGTTCCATATGCCATGCTATTTTTAACATTATGCAAATTTGGTAAACAGATATTAAAAAGCTATTTAAATGCCATTTTTTTGCTTCATTGCTCTTCCTTGTCCCCGTTTAGCAAATGCACCAATATATCTGCTGCCGCTCCTTTTGGATAGGTAGAAGAAGATTGTCCAACCCAAATGGGCATTAGGTCTGCTCTTTGATTATGGATAGCAAATGTTCTGATCTGTTCGCTTTGTTCCTATCTTTATCAAAAGATTTTTCATCAGTATTTGTATTGGCTTAACCGGCCACTACTACCATTATGCTGATGTCAAATGATTTTAGATTGTTATTATGATAGATTTATCTTACGCTGAAAATCAAATTCATTGTGTCACGAATTTTCAGGATCTTGTTTCTACGCAATTTAGTGGAGAAATGAATGCGATTTGCTGGACCCGCAAACTCACAGGTGATTTTTCTGAAATTGTTAAAAAGGTAGAGCTAGACGGAAATATAACGGCAATTGAAGAAGAGGAGCTTCGTGAACTTCAGTTGACCGAACAAGGAAATCTTGCCCGTGAAATTCTCTTGAATGATTTGAAGGTATTGGAAGTTCATGGCGCCTCGCCAATCCTTAACGTGATCAGCTACTACGATCGGGATGACAGCTTTCCTTTTTTGACAACTGATGTTTATTCATTTCATGTAGATCGCTCTCCTATACCAGTGGACACCTTTTTATGCACTTACTACGGCGAGTCAAGTGAAATATTGCCAAATTCACAAGGCACACAGAAAGTACTTATTCCGGAAATACGTGTTGAACTCGAAAAACTATATGATGGAGCAGATGAAGGTTTTGAAGCATTCTTAAGTGAACATTTCTTTGATCTGCATTATCAGGCTAAACCTGATGCACGCCCAATAAGCTGTGGTCCTGGTCACCTATGGAGATTGGCAGTTGATCATCCTGAAAGCCAGGTCCCTCCTTGTCTTCACCGCGCACCAAAGGAAAAGTCCGGGCAGAATAGGTTGTTGCTGATCTGTTGATCATACATCCTGATAGCAAGATGACCCATGATTAGTGCCTATAGGGTTGAATGAAGAAACCCTAAATCATACGATTTAAGGTTTCTTTCCGGCTTTTAGACGTCTAATTGTAGGGGTGTAATACCAGATTACCACCGCCTGTGGCTTTCCCGCTGTTTCCTGGACTAGTGAATGCAATGTGCTCTTTCATCCTTCTTTATTTTGAATTCAGTAAATCCTTGTTCTTTTCAAGAAAGGCCCGGAAGGATGTTAAGGGGATGCCATATGAGCTGAGCCGATCGATATCTACCATATACCCGGCGGCATTTGTCCATGCCTGGTAATTAGCCAGCGGCCCGAACATTCCATTGTTGACGGCTTCCTGCTCGGTCAGATACTGCACTTCAACCGTCTTCCCAGTGACCTTGCTAATCTCACTGGCAATTTTGCCGATGGTAAGTTCATCGCCGGCAAGATCAATGAACTTTTGGTTAAAGCGTTCCGGATCCGTAAATGCAGCTGCTGCAAATGCGCCCGTATCGGCAGCGGCGATAAACTGAAGTTTTTTGTCCCGCTCAAAAACTACGGCTATGCGCCCATTTTCCAGCCCGGCATACATAAATGGTGCTTTGGGCGGCAGAAAATTGTCCATAAAAAATGTAGGCCTCAGGATTGTCCAATAGTTGAACCCTGCATTGATAATAGCATTTTCCGCATACCGCTTATCTGTCCAGTATTCCTCATTCCACTTGCCTTCGCCCCATCCGGGGAAGCTTTCATAGTCGCCGGTGCGGCTGGCTGATACGTGTACGGCCTGCTGAACCCCCGCTTTCTTTGCAGCGCGGGCCAGGTTGTCCGCGTGCCGGCGTTCCGACCCCGTTCCGTCATCCATTGCCTGAACAGAGAATAGCCCGTAAACACCTTGCATCGCAACTTCAAGTGAAGCCTCATCCTCCATATCGGCAATCATGAGCTGCGCGCCTGCCTGTTCCAATTGAAGAACATTTGCAGACCGCCGTGATGCTTCACGCACGTTAATACGTACGGCATTTCCGCTTTTCAATAGTGCCTGCGCAACTGCATAGCCCTGTGTACCGGTTGAGCCGGTGACCAATATGATCTTTTCGATGGTTGACATATCAGGCACTTTGTCCACCATCCACATTGATCACCGAACCGGTAATATAACGGCCGTCTTCGCTGGCCAGAAACGAAACCGTACCAGCTACGTCTTCAGGTTTACCATAGTGACCCAGCGCCACGGCCTGTAACATGGTAGCACTGAACTCACCTTCAGCCGGGTTCATATCCGTATCAATCAGGCCTGGCTGGATTGTGTTTACTGTAATTCCCTTTGCGCCGAGGTCCCTTGACCAGCCTCTTGTATAGGCTGCTACTGCGGCTTTGGTTGCAACATAATCACCTATGCCTGGATAAGGCGAGCGGTGTGCGCCGGTTGAACCGATGGAAATAATGCGGCCTCCATTTGGAATGTAAGGTATTGCTGCTCTTACTGCCGCTATCACACCTTTCACATTAATATCGAGCTGCCTGTCAAATGACGATATATCTGCTGAAGGATCATCTACCTGGCCGGTGATAAAAACACCGGCACTGTTGACCAGGATATCTATTTTCCCGAATTTCTCTACCGTGGTTTGCACCGCTGCTTTGATGGCATTGATATCGGCGCTGTCTGCTTGTATAGCCAATACCGATACGCCATAAGCTTCTGCTTCATTTACAAGTGCATTTGCTTTTTCAGCAGAATTAACATAGGTGAAGGCCACGTTTGCACCTTCTTTAGCAAGGCGTTTGACAATTCCGGCGCCGATTCCGCGGCTGCCGCCAGTTACCAGGGCAACTTTGTTGTTAAATTTTGACATGATAATAAATTTATAGTTTTAGTTATTTAGTGAATTAAAATGGATCAGGGATGAAATACAACCGGTCCTGTTGTTTTCCTACCCTCCAGGTCTGCGTGTGCTTTTTCAGCATCTGCAAGTGAGTAAACAGTTGGCGTTAAATTGCCAAAAATGCCGGCTCTCAGTGCTGCGAAAACTTCTTCAGTTGCCAATTCGAGGCTTGCGTGGTCTGGCAGATAACTGCCAAGATTTGGTCTCAGGTACCTGATACCGAGACGTTGCAGAGCAGATTGGTCTACTTGTGGCACTCCGGAAGATGTACCGTAAAGGATGATTGAACCGCCTGACCGGATCAGGCCAATTGATTGCTCAAAAGTAGATAGTCCAACACCGTCATAAACCACATTGACACCTTTGCCGTCTGTAATCGTTTGAACCGCTGAGGCAAAATGCGCTGTATCTGCTGCGATAACATGATCCAGTCCGGATTTTAAGGCGATTTCCTTTTTCGAATTGTTCCCTACTATACCGATTACAGTTGCACCTTGTGACTTAGCGAAAGCGCTGATGAAAGAGCCCACGCCGCCAGCGGCTGCATGTACCAGAACTATATCACCTTTCCTCACCGCATAAGCTTGTTTGACCAGCATCCTTGCGGTAAGCCCTTTGGCCATTAGTGAAGCGGCGTGATCAAATGATATATCTGAAGGTATCTTTACAATTTCATGGGCATTGATCAGTCTTCTTTCTGCGTAAGCTCCCAATGAAAGGTGATAGGCTACATGGTCTCCAACTTTAAAGCCCTGCACCTGTTGGCCGATGGCCTCTACAACCCCTGCAGCCTCAACGCCAATAGGGGCTGGTAGCACATGAAGCGGAAATATGCCGCTCCTGAACATGGTATCAACGTAATTCAGCCCGATCGATTCCTGTCGGATCAAAACCTCATGACCGGCAGGCTGGCCAACTATTTCTGTCGTAAATTCGAGAACTGAGGGAGGGCCCTGCCTCCTTATACGGACAACGCCGCTTTCGTTATTTTTATTCATGATTTGATATTTGTGATGAAAGATTACCAATGCTATTCAAGAACGAACGTTCTTTAATTGGTCAAAAAAAATCAACTGAAAACTTTAAGTAATTTTTTGGCGGCGCTTTTTAATTCTGCCGTACTTCGGCCCAGGGCAAATTGCTGACCTATTCCTGTTATGTAACACTGAACAATATTGGCCAGATCTCCGGCATCCATCTGACTTTTGATCTCTCCCTCAGCTTTCGCCTGCTCAATCAGATGCAGGTACAAACCGATGTTCTTTTGCGCTGCCACTTGAAGTATCTTTCCAATCTCTTCATCTTTCGCTCCCAGTTCAAAACCACTTTTAACGCCCATGCAGGCATTGCCTGATTGCATAGTTCTTACCAGGACGCGTTCTATTAGTTTTTCAAGACTGGTCTTTGGAGATTTCAGGCCGGCTATGGCTGATGCATTATCAGCATCAACAAATGCAAAATAGTTTTCAAGGCATAACATGAATAACTTTTTTTTATCTCCGTAGGTAGTATAGATGCTGGCCCTGGCTAATCCTGTAGCCTTTACCAGGTCGTCCATAGATGTGGCGAAATATCCCTTCTCCCAAAAAGTATTTCTCGCCAGGATCAGCTTTTCTTCAGGTAAAAATTCTTTTAATCTTGCCATACCACAAACATCAGCATAAATTCGAGAACGTTTGTTCTTAAATTGAGAATTGACCTTAATATTACAAATTGCAACTGTTAAGGTGCAGGTAATATTGTGGAAGCCCTGCAGCCTTAGAATACAACAGTAGTTTAATCATCGCTGGTGACGAACCGGGGGGCTACCTCTATTTTTTTGAGCTAAACCAAAACTGTTTTACCTGGGTTAGCGGTTACAGCTGATGTGCTAAACAAGCAAATAATCAGGAAGGAGAAAGAACTAAAAATGGCTTGCGTTTGTGGGTAAAGCCTTGTTTTGTGTCCCTCTATAGTTATTTGATGATTTCAAAGGTCACAGGTCCGGTTAATCCTGAAGGTTCCAATGTACTTGAAGGAAGATAAGGATTATAATTTAACCATGTCTTCCGCTCTTTTAGCGGCAGCCTGCTATCTCCGATCAGACGGTTAACCCAGGTGTTCACCACCTTTATTTCTATCTCATTATTCCCTGGTTTCAGGGCTTTGCTAATATCAATCCTGTAAGGTGGGGTCCATGCACCACCTATGTTGATGCCATTGATTTTTACTTTTGCGATGGCCTTAACCATACCAAGGTTGAGGTAAATGGTCTCTCCGGTTTTCATCTTTGGGAGATTGATTTTATTGTAATATGTGGCTGCACCTGAATAATAGCGGATACTGTCATTCTCGCTTGAAGACCAGTCTGTCAGCGTTTTGAAAGTCACAGGTTTTACCGGTCCGCGCATTTTGCTGTCAAAACTAACCCGCCAGGGTGTTGTTACGGATACGATCCTGTAGGGCTCAGGGTAATTTACTAAACGGTTTGATACAGGCATACCCTTTTTGCGGAAAACTATAAATACACTTTCCACTGGTGCCAGCCTGAGCGGTATAGTAGTTAACGCCCCGTTTTGCATAGCCTGGGGCAGGTCGCGGATGCTGCCGTCCACAGGGTTCCATAACTGCGGGGTATAGCCGCTAATGCGAAATGCGGCACTGAAATCGACAGTTTGATCTTCCTGATTGGAGATGAAATAGATCTCGGCATCAGGCAGGCTGCGGTGAGTAAAGAGGATATTGCTTCCTGCTAACCTGGCCGTTATTTTACAGTCTGCTGCCAGTTTAATCAGCGCTAAAGACTCCTGTATATCCATGCCGCTGATCACCATTCCTTTACCGAAGGTGTTCACCTTTACATTTTTTCCATCAATACCGCCCCAAAGTTCATCTGCAAGTTTTTTCACCTTCTGATCGGCCGCAGGATAGTTCTGCAAACTTGGTGAGGTTTCTGGTTTCATCCCCCATACTATTGCTCCCTGGTTGACAAGGTCTTTGATTTTCAGGAGTACTTCGGGCCGGATGTTGGTTAGTTTTGGAAGAACGAGCATGCTATAACTCATGCCGTCGGGCAAAACCAATCTGCCATCTTTCACTGATACCCGGCTCTTAATTACCTCAGCATTGATGTAATCGAAAGAATATCCCTGCGGTAGTTTTGGATCCTGTACGCCAGTCATCTTCGGGGCATCCTCGCCAATAAAATAGGCGGCATCAGCCACATAATTGCCTTGTTGCAGCATCATGTTAGCTCTTTTGATATACTGTAAAAAAATATCCATGTCATAGAACCAGGTGTTCTTGCGATTGAACTCCGTTCCGAAATTGGTATTGATACCAGGTGACTTATCCTCATCCGGTTGTTCTATATAGACGTGCAGCAGGGTATTATTGATCCCTTCTGTGAAGAACCTGTCAGCCCTTTTTTTGAGTAAAGCCGGGTATCTTACATAGGTCTGCTCACCTGCGGTAAAGGATTCGGCCGATACCTTATTCTTTCCATAAATATGCGCGGCTGAAGAGGCTGCCTTGTTTTCTATGTTACCAAGATTGTCTTCGTTCCAGAATTCACCGCCTACCTCGTCCGACTGGCCTCCGTACTGAAGAAATTCTGCAGGAAATCCCCAGTGGCCATAATTCTCCAGCCAGGTATGTAAGCCGTGTTTGTGGCTGATCTCTGTCAGTCCGCCTACATATCTGTAGGCAATGTTATCGGCAATAAGCCTGCGCAGGTCCCACAGAAAGCGGTCTGATCTGTCCGCGCTTGCAACGATTTTTCCATGTAAGACAGGGAGATAGGAGGTGGGATCGTAACCGTAGGTATCTTTAAATTGTGCTGTGAAACCGTCAGTCCAGTTTTCGCCGCCGGTCTCGTAACTGTCCTGAACAGCTACTTTCCAGGTCTTGCGGTCTTCGGGAGGGATGCGCTTTAAAATCTCACCTAAATAGGCATTGAAATGTTCAATGACGTAGGCGCTGCTCATTTTATCCACTTCTAGGCCAGTACCTTCTGGTGATGCAGGGCCATTTTGTACCAGTGTAGGCGTCATGCCGGTACGTTCAATGATCCAGTTTCCGGCGGGGACGTTCCATGAAAGGGTACCATCCGGAGAAAGGTACTTTGAGATGTCCAGTACTTTGGCCGGATCGATCACATGCGACTGGTCAATTATCTCAGGCTGGGCAGCCCAGAGATAAGACCCCCAGTTGGGAAATGGGTTTTGCCACATTTTTGCCAGTGTTTTTTCAGCAAACTGTTCAACATAAGGGGTAGAGGATAGTTTGATCTCGGCAATTTTCCCATCCGATACGCGCGTAAAATTGATACGAAAGTTTTTGGCTGTTGTGGCCGGTATGGATATGATGCCCGCTGCTTTAGGATTAAATCCTACATTAAGCGCATCGTTATTCCGGTTAACTGTAAATTGCCTGATCGTTTTGTATACACCGTTTATTTCTGCCTGAATATCTCCACTGACATACAGCGAACCTGAAAGCGGTAAAATAGTAAGGCTAAGGGCGGTATAAGGGGTTTTAGATTTGATGGATAAACTAAACTTCTGCCCATCCTTTATAGTAATGCCTGTTTGCCCGTCATTATCCAATGCATTTTTGATATCTTTTATTACCGGTGCGGTGACAACCTCAGGATGAGCTGACATGATACTTCCACCATAATCAGCAGGCACAGGGTACGCGATTACTTTCACATCCTGGAACGCAGGGTTGGGCTTTTGCAGTAACTTTACTAATTTCACAGGGCCATGAACCATCAGCTCAGTTGTGCTCAGGTAACGCATAGCCTGCTCTGGTTTTATCCATGGGCCGCCCGACTGGCTCCAGCCCGGACTATTGAATATGCCCACCTCAATATGAAGTTCCGTGGCTTTTTTTAATGCTGCATGCAAGACCCTCCACCATTCGTCTGAAAATATTTTTACCTTCCCCGGCTTTACGGCATCTTGCCAGATATTACCAATAAATACTCTGTTGATCCCGACCTTCTTCATCGATTCCAAATCTTTTACCACCCCGTCTACCGACATATTATCGGAAATCCAATACCAGTAAATGCTGGTTTGTACAGAATCGGGAATATGCGTGAAGGTTTGACTCAGTGTAGTAATTGGATCTGTCCCGCTACCTGGCCGGGAAGCGGTTTGTTTTTGTACTGAACATGCTGCAATAAAAAAGCAAAACAGCATGATAGTGGTGTATACATTGTAAGGACGCGGCAGATATCTCATTGTCGGCAATTAGAATTTGTTGAACCTGTATTGTTTTATTTCGTAAGTGATACGAAAAACAACGGCCCAATGTCTGCTTCTGAGAAATTTTTTAAGATTTATGCTAATAGCCTGAACAAGAACTGATCAAAGCTTATTTCCTGGAAATGGCATCTGTAATAGCTGAAGCCACGATTAATATCATGGCAACTTCGTTCTTTAACAGGGAAAGCCTGATCGCTTTAGTGCCTTTCACAATGTGGTCCCGAATAGTGGAGGCCGAAATGCCCAGCAATTCGCTGACTTCCTCATAGCTTTTGCCTTCCAGTTTAACCAGGGTATATACTTTCCGGCGTTGCTCCGGCAGGCAATCTATAGCTTTATGCAGTAAATGGCGCTCGCCTTCGGCCTGGTAATGCAGATCAATAGGGTTATAGGATTCTGTGGTTGTACTGATCAAATGTTGCTGCAGTTTACGGTCAACCGCCAGCCTTCGGTAATAATCAGTGACCAGGTTTTGTGCAATGCTATACAGGTAAGACCTGAATGATTTTTCGGTATCAATACATGCACGCTTGTCCCATATTCGCATAAAGATATCCTGAGCGAGCTCTTCTGCAAGTTCTTCTGATTTTACCAGATAAAGTAGCCTGCGATAAATCGCATCAATATAATGCCGGTAGATCACCTCAAAGGATTGCTCATCCCCATGACATAAACATTGTAAGAGTTCCTTTTCGTTAACTAGAGGGTTAAGCGCCATTATATCTGGTGAATTTGATACTAAACTAACAATAAATAGAGAAAACACAAATAGATGTAGAACTTATGTTGATCCTTATGCTGCGCAGAAGGCCTCTGCTATTTTTTTAAAAAAAATTGAGACCGGGCAGACCTTCAACCCTTTTCATTCGTAATCATCAAAAAATACGCGAATTGACTACTACAGGAGATAACCAACGGAACCTTTACGAAAGATTTTTACTCGGAAAATGTAATGCAACGGAGCTTAAGCAGCTGATCGATTGGTTTGGTACGGAGGAGTACGCAGTTTTGCAAGAGCTTATCCAGCAAAAATTAAATGAAGAAACAGCGATTTCTCCTGCTAAAGAGGAATATAACGAACGCTACGATCGAATCCTTACCCATATTAGAAGCGAAATATCACTACAGCCAAAAACTGGAAGTGTAAGCTGGTGGAAAGTAGCTGCAGTAGTTTTTGTTACCCTGGCTGCCGGATTAAGTGGATACTTTTATATGGCCGCCCCTGCGAAAAAACCGGTGTTAGCTCATACAAAAGCAAAGGCCGATGTAAAACCGGGAAGCAGTAAAGCCTTCCTGATCCTTGCCGGCGGACAGAAAATTGTACTGGCAAACATTTCGACAGGGCTGGTGCATTCGGTCAGTGGGGAGCAGCTCAGAAAAACAGCAGATGGCGAGATCATATACGGCGCTGGCACGACACAAGGCAGATCCGGATCATTCAATACGCTTCAAACACCAAAAGGAGGACAGTACAGAGTTATCCTGTCTGATGGTACAAAGGTGTGGCTAAACGCAGCATCCTCACTGAGGTATGCGGCCAGTTTTAAGAATTTAAGGGAACGCAAAGTTGAATTGACAGGTGAAGCTTATTTTGAAGTGGCCAAAGACCGTGTTCATCCATTTATCGTTCATACAGACGATCAGCAGATCCGGGTACTGGGCACACACTTTAACGTGAACGCTTACCATGATGAGGGCGGAAGTAAAACTACACTGCTGGAGGGAAGCATACAGGCAAAGGCAGGTATCTCCTCAGCCATTGTTGCACCCGGGCAGCAGGTGCTCAGCCATCATCACCGGCTCAAAATTGCTAAAGCAGATACCGAACTGGCAACTGCCTGGAAGAATAACCAGTTTATGTTTGAGGGTACCCCGCTGAAAGTTTTAATGAAAAATCTGGCACGCTGGTATGATGTTGAAATTGTTTATACAGCAAATACCCCCGAAATAAGCTTCAATGGTTCTGTTTCCAAATTTCAAAACATCTCGGTGGTATTAGATATACTCGAATCCACCAGGAAGGTACATTTTAAAGTAGAAGGCAGAACTATCTACGTAGGCAATTAAACCAAACCAAATCAACTATTCACCAAATATTAAACCGGATCTATGAAGAAACATCGACGATAACCTGACACTTAATAACCAGGATCTGACGGGTCAGACCCTGGATGCCTTTGGCACAATTTCATTCAATTGTTTAACTGCAACCGCCTTCGCCGTGGAAAGTAAAGGGCGTATTGCTTCACCAAACGACTACAAATGTATAAAAATTTTACCAGGAAACGTGGTATAGCTGCTGGGCTATGCCCTCAAATATGGCTAATTATGAGATTAACCATGGTCTTTATGATCATCTCTTTGATGCAGGTTAGCGCCGCTTCATTTGCACAAAAGATAAGTATTCAAAAAAACAAAACCGGTCTGCTGGAAATCCTGCGGGAAGTACGCAGTCAGACAGGTTACAACTTTGTCATCACCGATGACCAGGTGAATAAAAGCCGGCTGGTTACCCTTCAGGTTCAGAACGCTGACCTGATAAAGGTGCTTAACCAGGTGTTTGCATCGCAATTGCTCTCCTACAATATCGAGAACAATACGATTGTTGTTACCGATAAGGTACAGACCGTACGAAATAACAATCCTGTGGCGGGTGTCACAATCGCTATTGTGATTAAAGGTAAAATAGTGGACGAAAAAGGAGAGCCACTGCCCGGTGTGATCATCAAACACAAGGAGAGCGGAACTGCTACCGCTTCCAACGACAAGGGAGAATATAAGCTGAGTATTCCCGACGGCAGCGGTACGCTCGTGTTTTCTTTTATTGGCTATCAGACACAGGAAATTCCTGTAGGTAAGCAAAATGAGATCAACCTTAGCCTCCAGCCTGAGTCTGGAAAGCTAAACGAAGTTGTGGTAGTGGGTTATGGTACACAAACGAAATCAACGGTGTCCAACGCGATTACCAAAGTCTCCGCTGAAGACATTTCTGCCAGTCCTGCCGCTAACCTGGGTGCCGGCCTTGCCGGCCGGATGGCCGGTGTTACCATTAATTCACGCGGTGGCGAGCCTGGAGCAGAGGCAGTAGAAGTGTTTATACGTGGTAAAAGTACCACTGGTGACGCCAGTCCCTTGTACGTAATTGATGGGGTGGTACGCGACTATTCCGGATTAAGCTATCTGAATCCCAACGATATCGAATCTATCTCTGTCTTAAAAGACGCTTCGGCAGCTATTTATGGCTCCCGCGCAGCAAATGGCGTGATTTTGATTACCACCAAGCGTGGGATGGCGGGCAAACCAACAATCACGCTCAATTACGATCATGGATTGTCGCAGCAAATGCGTGTTCCGGAAACCGCAGATGCCTTCACCTATGCCTCAATGGCCAATCTGGAACAACGGATCAAAGGGCAGCCGGAGCCTTATACTGCACAGGATCTTGAACTGTATAAAAATGGCAGCGACCCGCTCAACCATCCCAATACAGACTGGGCTAAACTGATATTCAAAAACTGGTCTGTACAGGATCGTACAGACATTGGAATTTCTGGCGGCAGCAAAGACACACATTACTTTGTATCTGCGGATTACCTGAGTGCCAATTCTCCGTTTATCCAGGGTTCTACCTATAACAAGCAATACTCAGTACGCTCTAACCTGGATTTCAATGTGAACGATAATCTGAAAGTATCAGTAGACCTTTCGGGACGTAAAAGAGATGTTCAGGTCAGTCATCTTGATTATGCACATATCTATCTTGGTGTGCCTACCCAAAATGCAATTTACCCTAATGGTCTTTTCGGCCCTGGCAGGACTGGCAATAATGCCGTTGTGATGGCCCGTGACCCTAATTATGGTTATGATAACACGCAGAACGGCACTTTTTTTGGTAACGTGTCTGCCGATTACAAGATACCTTTTGTAAAAGGATTATCACTGCAGGGTACTTATGCTTATGACAATGATAACAGTTATATCAAAAGCTGGGTTGGCGTAACTTACTATTACCAGTTGAATAAAACGACAGGAGAATATGAAAAAAAGCTGAACTCTAATGCAGCTACACCTACACTTGGTGTGAGTGAGCCCCAGAGCAATTCGCAGACTGCCAATATCAAATTGTCCTACAAAAATACCTTTGCTGAAAAGCATACGGTGGATGCTTTTATTGGCTATGAGCAAAACTCTACCCAGGCTTATTTTCTGAATGCTGCCAGGACAGTCTTTGCCAGCAGTGCAATCGAAGAACTTTTTGCGGGAACTGCCGATAAACTGTATCAGAGCAATGACGGAAGATCAGCACGTACGGGGCGTGAAAATTATTTTGGAAGGGCCCAGTATTCTTATATGAACCGCTACAACATCCAGTTTCAATTCCGTTATGATGGCTCACAGAACTTTCCGGTAGGCAAGCGTTATGGATTTTTTCCGGGCGTATCAGGAAACTGGAATATTTCAAAGGAAAAGTTTATGGAAGGTGTGAGCTTTGTTGATAACCTGAAGTTTAGGGCTTCTTACGGTGAAATGGGTAATGACAAAGTTGGTGCATACCAGTACTTAACTTCGTATACATACAACGGAAATTACGTTTTTAACGGAACCACTAACCAGGGACTGGCACAATCGGGTGCCCCTAATCCCAATATCACCTGGGAAGTTGCAAAAACAACAGACCTGGGTTTGGAATTTGGTGTCCTCAAAGGATTGCTAAGCGCAGAGATAGATTTGTTCAAGACCAACCGCAGTAATATTCTGGACTATCGTAATGCTTCTGTACCCAATTATACAGGATTGACTTTACCAAATGAAAACATAGGTCGTGTACAAAACAAGGGGATTGAGTTTACCCTGACCCATGCGTATAAGATCAATGAGGACTTCAGGTATTCGGTATCAGGAAATTTCACTTATGCAAAAAGCACTGTTGTATTCAGGGATGAGGTGCCGGGCATTCCGGACTATCAGAAAGGAGAAGGCCACCCTGTGGGCAGTCAGGTCCTTTATGAAGCAATAGGGGTATATAATGATGCAGCAGAAGTTGCAGCCACTCCGCACCGCGATGGAGCAGGTCCGGGTGACCTGATCATCAGGGATGTAAACGGTGATGGCGTTATCAATTCACTGGATAGGGTAACCCAGAAATACAGTCCATTTCCTGAGATTGTTTATGGACTTAACTTTCGGTTTGGCTATAAGGCATTCGATCTCTTACTGGGCTTCCAGGGACAGGCACATGTGGTTGCTCCACGTTTTAACCCTTATCCTTACGATCCTGTCAGCTGGGGTAATTTCCCAAGTTACTTAGCCCAGGACGTATGGACTCCCGAAAACCCGAATGGCAGTAAGCCAAAGCCGGGCCTGACCAGCGCGTTACAAACCAACGGTACCACCTATCACTGGGAGAACGCCGCTTTTCTGAAATTAAAGACCGTAGAATTATCATATAAGCTACCGCAAACTATGCTTGCGAAAGCCGGGATAAAAGGCGCAAAAGTGTATACGAGTGGTTCCAACCTGTTTTTTATAAAAGATCACTTCAAGAATTTAGGTATAGATCCAGAGGTAACTAACTCTGGCTGGGGATATTCCCAGAACCGGGTGATCAGTTTTGGTGCAAGTGTAACTTTTTAATTAATTAGCATGAAAAAGATAGTATTATTCCTTTCCCTCATATTGACATTAAGCTCATGCAAGAAAAATATCCTGGACATCCCACCTACAGACCGTTTGTCTGAAGATGCCATCTGGACTGATATCACGCTGCCACAACTTTTTGTTAATGCACAATACAATGCCCTGCAACATGGTATGAACAATGACATTACTTACTATGGTGATGAAGCCTATAACCAGTATGATTATGGCGGCTATCATATTGTGGGTTTAAATCAAATGAACGCCAGCAATGTTGGTGATATTTCTACTTATTATAACTATTGGCAAACCGGGTACTCGGCTATCCGTAACTTCAATATCTATTTTTCCAAGATTGACGGCACACCAATCAGTGAAGACGTTAAAGCAAAAATGACCGCTGAAGTGAAGTTCCTCCGGGCTTTTGTTTATGCCAAACTGATCTGGAACTATGGTGGTGTGCCCATCATTGAAAAAGCATATGATATCAGTAATGACCTTACTGGTGTAAAACGCAATACATATGATGAGTGCGTAACTTATATCCTGAAAAACCTGGATGAGGCCATTGCTGTTTTACCAAACCAGCAAACGGGAAATGATTTGGGCAGGGCATCAGCTGATGCTGCACGTGCGCTGAAGACCCGTGTGCTTCTGTATTATGCCAGTCCGCAGAATAATCCATCGAATGATAAAACCCGCTGGCAGGCCACAGCTACTGCCGCTTTGGAGCTGATCAACAGTGGCCGGTATGCATTACATACCAGTTACCACGGTTTGTTTACCGGCGAAGCGAATACGGAATCAATGTTTTCGAGGTATTTTTCGAGCGATAACAGTAATATCATAGGTAAATTATTTGCGCCGGTAGGCTCCGGAGGAAATTCATTCGGTGCACCCAGCCAAAACCTGGTAGATGCCTACGAAATGACCAATGGCGTGATACCGGTAATCAACGGGACCGTTAACCCTGATCCAAAGAATACATACGATCCAACAAACCCATACCTTGGTCGTGATCCGAGGTTTTATGCCAGTGTTTTATATAATGGGGCAACATACAAAAACAGGAAAATTGAACCTTTTTCTGGCGGTATCGACGGCGACAGCCAGGATTCATCACCAACAGGATACTTCAATTATAAGTTCCTTGACCAGACTTTAGTAGTTTCAGATAAGTTTGCCTATACTGCCCCTTCAGCTTTTTTCAGGTTAGCTGAACTATTCCTTACCTATGCCGAGGCGCAGTATAACCTGGGCAATGAGGCAGACGCAAGATTGTACGTAAATAAGGTAAGGGCGCGTACAGGTGTGAACATGCCTGCTATTACCGAAACAGGCCCAGCTCTTTTCGACAGAATAGTGCATGAACGACAAATAGAACTTGTTTGGGAAGGTCATCGTTTTTACGATCTGAGAAGGTGGAAAATAGCTCCAACAATTGAGGCAAAGCCGATTCAGGGTGTACAGGTTGTTAAAAACCAGGACGGTACTTTTACCTATAACCGGATCAACGTATTAAATAAAGTCTGGGACGACCGTTTGTACCTGATCCCGCTTACCTTCCAGGAAGTACAATCCAGTGGTGGCAGCCTGGTACAAAACCCTGGTTATTAAACACTACAGGATAAATGAGAATCCGCAAATACATGAGAAAGAGAAATTTAAGACCTTTAAGCCACAAATTGTCTCAATTGAAAAAACTGATATGCCTCGCATGGCTAACCCCTGTAATAGGGGTTGGCCTGCCGGCATTTGCGCAGAAGATTGACAGGCATGCCCTGGTTAAAAGGCACAACCTGCATATTACTGATAAACTGTCCAAAGGGCCTACCCAGGTAGGGAACGGTCATTTTGCTTTTGGTTTTGATTTTACCGGTCTCCAAACCTTTAATGACGATGCGAATACGATGTCTGACTGGGGCTGGCATCAATTTTTAAGGCCTGCAGGTACGGGCCCTTATCAATACAAAGGGCATGAATGGGATACGCAGGGCCGTCAGGTACGTTACGACGTGCACAATGAAGCTGAACGTGGTCTGTATCAATGGATGCGCGCAAACCCGCAAAGGCTAAACCTTGGCAGGCTGGGTTTTATCTTCAGGAAAAAAGATGGCACGGTGATCTCTCTGAAGGAGATACAGAATGGCGCACAGGACCTGGATATGTGGACGGGCATAGCTGTAAGCACCTTTAATGTGGAAGGCAAACAAGTGAGGGTGACTACTATTGGTGATCCATCCAGAGATGCGGTGGCGGTTAAGATTGAAGCACCGGCACTCAATGACGGACAGATCTTAGTGGAGCTTAGGTTCCCTTACGCCTCCAATGAAGAGTTTAGCAATGGTGCTGATTTTAACAGTCCTGATAAGCATACCACAACAGCTCAGGTGTCTGCCGGCCAGGCCCTTTTTCACCGCCAGCTGGACAGCACGCAATTTGATGTTCGTTTTAACTGGAAGGGCGGTGCAAAACTGGCTGAAAAGCAGAAACACGACTATCTGCTGAGCCCTTCAGGTAAAAACACCCTGGAATTGGTACTGGAATGGGATAATGAGAAGACTAATGCCAAAGCCAGGACTTTTGATGAAATCAAATCTGCAAGTATACAAAAGTGGCAGCGCTTCTGGCAGTCGGGTGGTGCCATTGATTTATCGCAAAGCAAAGATACCCGCTGGAAAGAACTGGAACGGAGGATAGTACTTTCAGAATACCTGATGGCGGTCAATGAATCGGGCCAGCTCCCTCCTCAGGAGAGCGGACTGGTTAACAATGGCTGGTATGGTAAATATCATTTTGAGATGATCTGGTGGCATGCTGCCCATTACGCACTGTGGGGTAGGTTGCCCCAGATGGATAATCTGACATCGATTTACCGTAGCGATGTCGACTATTATGCGCCAAAAGCAAAAGAACAGGGCTATGCGGGTGTCCGCTGGCCAAAAACACTGGGCGGCCGCGAACGCTGGGAGTGGCCAAATGAAACCAACCCACTGCTGATCTGGCAACAGCCTCATCCGATATTTTTTGCTGAACTTGAATACCGGAGTAAACCAACCAAAGAAACGCTGGAGAAATGGAAAGATGTGGTGATCAGAACGGCCGACTTCATGGCTTCTTATCCGGTTTATAACAAACGCGAAAAACGGTACATTCTGGGATATCCGCTACAGGTAGTTTCAGAGAATGCCAACCAGCATACCACCATCAACCCGGTATTTGAACTGAGTTACTGGCGCACAGGCCTGCGTCTGGCACTGGAATGGGAGAAACGCCTGGGCATGCCTGCAAATAAAAAGTATAAAGAAGTACTTGCTGGCCTGTCGGCATTGCCGGAAGTAGAAGGTAAATATGTTTCCTGGGAAAATATTTATCAAATGTGGTCGGTCTATAACTTCGAACATCCTGCCCTGATTGGTGCCTTCGGGATGCTTCCCGGTGATGGAGTGGATCAGCAGACCATGGACAGGACACTAACTGCCGTAGAAAAAAACTGGAAGTTTGAACATACCTGGGGATGGGATTTCCCGATGCTGGCTATGAGTGCAGCCCGGCTGGGCCACGCCGACAGAGCGGTGGACTTTTTATTGAACTATCCAAGTTTCACCTGGGATGAACACGGGCTTTCTGGTGGCGGGGTTTCGCCATTTCCTTATTTTCCCAGTAATGGTGGACTCCTATACGCGGTAGCAATGATGGCCGCTGGCTGGGATGGAAGTAACGGGCCGGCACCCGGTTTCCCCAAAGATGGATCATGGACGGTAAAGTATGAAGGCCTTAAACCCGCTTTATAGTCCGCTTACACAACATGATGCTGCCCCTTGTAAGTCGAGGCTGCTTTTAAAATCAATATAATTGGATGAAGAAAATCAATATAACTCATATTTTACTGCTGGGAGCCTTGTGCTGCAGCTCTGTCCAGGGCTTTGCCCAGCAAAATTTTGCCGTGTTTAAAGAAACTCCTGTTAACAGTATGGCTCCCCGGGGCTGGCTGCGTACTATGCTGCAAACCCAAAGGGATGGATTAACCAGTCACATGGCAGTGGCGGGAGACCCCTTTGATAAAGAAGGATGGGGAGAAGCGGCAACGAAGAAGATGGATGACTGGGCGCAATATGAGCAGACAGGCTACTGGGCCGACGGGGCGCTGCGTTGTGGTTATCTGATTGGCGACAAAGCGTTACAGCAAAAAGTAAAGGACTGGATCAGCTTTCAGATCAGCCATCCCGACAGTACTGGTTTTATCGGGCCAAAGGATATCAGCTTTTTATGGCCCGAAGTGGTGTTTTTCCGTGCAGTAATGGCTGAGTATGAAGCTACCCGTGATCCAAAAATCATCAACGCTCTGAAACGCAATTATCATTCTCCTAAATATGCCAGTTTAAGCGGCGCCCCTGGTCAGGACGACTTTTTTAAAGACCGGCTGATCCTGCATGTGGAAATGCTGTGCTGGATCTATCAGCAGACGGGAGATAAATTTTTTGTTGAAAAAGCAGAAACTGCTTACACTACTTTTTGTGCGCCGGGTGGGCAGTACTCTATTCAGGCGCTGGCTAACGATACTGTGCCACGTTCTCATGCGGTGAGTTACAGCGAAAATCTTAAGATTCCGATCATCCTGTATATCAGTACCGGTAAAAAGGAATACCTGGATGCGGCAATTAATGGTGTGCGCAAACTGTATAAATACCATGGGCTTGTAGATGGCTTGCCATCAGGAAACGAACTTCACGATGGTAACTTTAGCAATGAGGTACACGAAACCTGTACGGCCAGTGATATGCAATGGGCATTGAGCTATCTTTTGCAGGCAACAGGTGATGCGCAGTGGGGTGATCTGATAGAGAAAATCTGTTTCAATGCAGGAATGGGTTCGGTGGCCAAAGACTTTAAGTCGTACCAGTATTATTCGGGGCCCAATCAGGTGATTGCCAACGGGCTCTCGAGTCACTGGAATGACCACGAACCCTGGTATATGACCAGCAGGGACAGGGCGGCTTTTAAGATCAATCACCGTCCTTCATGCTGCGGCGGAAATATTAACCGGATGCTGCCGGTATTTTGCTCTGGCGCCTGGATGAAAAAAGGTGATAACGCCATTGTAGCGGCATTGTACTCCGCCTCTGTTTTCCATACGAAACTTAAACAGGTAAAAGGCGAAGTAACCATAACTGAGGAAACCAATTACCCTTTCGATCAGAATGTACGTTTTCGCATTGGCCTGGCAAAAAAAGCAAACTTTGTACTGATTTTAAGAATACCGGCATGGTGTGACAGTGCAAGTCTGATGATCAACGGCAAGCCATCCGGTATAGTGTGCAATGCCGGTACATTTGCTGAGCTCGGCCGTACGTTCAGCAATGGTGATCTTGTTGAACTGGTTTTACCCATGACGGTGAAACCTGTATATTTGCCTGAAAATGGAATTGCATTTGAAAGGGGACCGCTGGTATATGCTCTTCCGGTGACTGCAAAGACTACCATAAAGGATACTAAGGTTGATGCCGGAGTTACTTTCAGTTCAACTTTTAAAACTCCGTTGTCCGAATGGAATGTTGCGCCTGTGGAAAACGCAGTTGTGACTGTTGAACAAACCAGAGATTTCTCAGCGCCCTGGAACCCTGAAACTACACCGGTAAAGCTATCTTTGGAGGCAGTTACCATTAAAAACTGGTCGCTGTACCGTGAAACCTATACCCCTCAGCTGCCTGATGTGCTGGACAAGGGCAAGGTGCAAAAGATAACGCTGGTACCGCTGGGCAGCACTGAATTAAGACTTACAATATTTCCGGATCTGCTGAAAACGCATGATCAGACCGTTACCAAATAGATGATAAAATGAAACTTCGCTATATACTTCCGTTGCTTTTTGCTGCCACTGGCACATTTGCACAATATACTCCGCCCAAGGCCGGGCTGATCGCCGCTCCTTATCAGGAATTGCCCCTGGGCGCAATCAGGGCTAAAGGCTGGCTTCAGGAGATGCTGATCCGCCAGAAAAATGGTGCAACCGGCAACCTCGATCAGCTTTACCCGCTGATGAACCAGAGGAACGGCTGGCTGGGCGGGGATGGCGATCAGTGGGAGCGTGGTCCCTACTGGATCGATGGCCTGCTGCCGCTCGCGTATATTTTGAACGACAAGGAGCTCATCGCCAAGGTTAAGCCCTGGGTAGAGTGGTCGCTTAAAAGCCAGACTGCCGATGGGTACTTTGGCCCGGTAAAAGATTATCCCGAGGAAGAGGGTTTGCAGCGCGACAACAGCCGCGACTGGTGGCCTAAAATGGTGATGCTTAAAATCTTAAAGCAATACTATTCTGCCACTGGCGATAAAAGGGTGATCACCCTGATGACCAATTACTTCAAATACCAGCTAAAGGAACTTCCGGCAAAACCGCTGGACCACTGGACTTACTGGGCAAAATACCGGAGCGGGGATAACCTGATGGTGGTGTACTGGCTGTATAACATCACTGGTGATAAATTCCTGCTTGAGCTGGGAGACCTGATCCACAAACAGTCCTTTGATTTTACCAATGCTTTTGCAAATACTACCATGTTGCAGCAAATGGGCAGCATTCATACCGTTAATCTGGCCGAGGGGATGAAAGAACCCCTGATCTATTATCAGGCGCATCCGGACAAGCAATACCTTGATGCCATAAAAAAGGGACTCAATGACATCCGTACTTATGACGGTTTTGCCAATGGAATGTATGGCGGAGATGAAGCTTTACATGGCAATAACCCTACACAAGGCTCAGAACTTTGTTCTGCTGTAGAGATGATGTTTACGATGGAAAGTTCGCTGCAGGTTACCGGAGATGTTGACTATGCTGACCAGCTGGAAAAAATTGCATTCAACGCATTGCCTACGCAGATCTCTGATGACTTTGCTACCCATCAGTATTTTCAGCAGGCCAACCAGGTGATGTTAACCCGGCAGATGCATAATTTTGGCGATAACCATGGTGGCACAGATATTTGTTATGGCTTGCTGACAGGCTATCCCTGCTGCACATCCAACATGCACCAGGGCTGGCCAAAGTTTACGCAAAACCTGTGGTATTTAACACCTGACAAGGGAATTGCAGCCCTGATTTATTCACCAAGCGAGTTGACGGCAAAGGTTGGAACGGTACCCGTTACCATTACCGAGGAAACGAATTATCCTTTTGATGAAAGTGTGAGATTTACCATTAGCAGTAAAAAACAGGTTAAGTTTCCGCTGCATCTGCGTATCCCCAAATGGTGTACTCAAGCAGTTATCAGGGTTAATGGCCAGGCTTTTTCAGAACCGGCAGGCAACCAGGTGGTACAGGTAGAGCGTTTGTGGAAATCCGGCGATGTGATAGAGCTGGTACTTCCTATGCATGTTGCAAAAAGCAAGTGGTACGAAAACTCTATGGCTATTGAACGCGGGCCAATTACCTACGCTTTAAAAATCGGCGAAGAATCCCGGAAGGTTGAAAACACCAAAGATCCGGCTACATATGGTACATCTTATACAGAAGTCCTTCCTGCAACACCATGGAATTACGGGCTGTTTGATGTGAGCAACGAAAAACTGAATGAGTATTTCAAAGTTGTAAATACAGGCAAGCAAACCCTGTATCCATGGAATCAGGAGAATGCGCCAATGATGATCAAAACCAAGGGTAAACGTATACCTTCCTGGAAGATTTATAACGATATGGCAGGACCGCTACCTTACAGCCATATTTATGGACTCGAAAGTAGTCAGCAGGAAGAAGATATCACCCTGATTCCCTATGGTTGTACCACGTTACGGATTACCCAGTTCCCTCTGGTTGGAAGGAAATAACAAAGATCAACAGACCTGGATCGTTTCAATTTTTAAGATGTTTCCTAATTTTTTGATTTTTGATGCAATGTTTCCTTTACCAACCGCACAGTGATGTGCCGGACCATGACTGTTCCAGCTCTCTACAAACTTTCTGGCACCAACAGCAAATTTATACCTGCTGTTGGTGTTACCAATTTCAAGGATGTCGCCTGCAACAGACTCTCCTTCAGCCACCAGTAGTTTAAGTCTTCCTTCGCCAGTTTCAACAACGGACAGTAAGGTTACATCGCCATGTTTAACCGACATTTCAACAGATAAACCGCTGCCAACTTTCCCATGGTAAACCGCTAATGGTTTAACCTTTATCTTTCCTTCGGCAATTGCAGGATGGCAGGGTCCGTCATGTCCCATTAGCACTACATCATCAGTATAATCCATTGCATAATATTCAGTAAAAGAACCTCCTGCACCAAAACTATCCATAATTTTCATGGCCTGAACATTCTTAATCTCATACTCTCCGGCAACAGGGATATGTTTACCGGTTAAAATAGAATTACCCAGAATTACAGATGCAGCAGTATTTTCATTGGCCTCATTCCCTGTACCCTTATGATAATAAGCAAGTGCACCCAGTTTATGCTTTTCAATAAGTTTATCCAAAGCAACAGCAGTTACAGCGGCCCTTTCCAGTTCAGCGGGCAAACAATCCTCCTGCACCTCAAATAAACCATGAATTTCCCCGAGTTTAAGAGACATTTCTTCATCTGTCACAGATTCCCGGATAGATGATAGTTCGTCAATTTCCAAAATTTCCATGTGGCCGCCAAATGTTGCACATTGCAGCGTAAGATCTGTGTAGATGTCCATCATACCCCCGTAGTAGTTACCCATAATACCCAAACGGTTGTAATACATTATTCTTGCAACCCTTGCTGCTTCAACCCATTCTTCAATTTCCTGCCATACCACCGGATCATCATGCAGTATACCTGTAATTTGAAAAAACGGAATTTTGGCGCGGGTAAATACGTTTGCAATTTCCGGGACTGCACATGATGAGCAATTTGCCAGCCACTCCCCGGTCATCTTTGTCCTGTCCTTCATCCGGTTAAACGTTCCATAATCGATGCTGGCAGCGGGTGATAAATTGAGTACGATTACGGGTACATTAGCTTTTTTAACAACAGGCAATACGGTGGCGGACAAGGCGTAGGTAGAAACATATAGAAACAGAATATCTACATCTTCGGTCTTAAATCTGCTACCTGCTTCAAAAGCCATTTCAGGAGAATCAATTAAACCGAGATTTATAATTTCGGCATCGAGGTTTTGCAAGCCGCTGACAATTACTTCCAGATATCCGGATAACCTGCTCTTTAAACCTTCAAATTGTTCCCAGTAGGCTTCAAGGCCAACGCCAAATAAACCAACTTTCACTTTCGTATTTCTATGCATATTAATTTCAGTTATCAACTATTGAATAATTTTTACCGGGCCAAGTAAGCCTGATGGCAATAAGGGACTGTTTGCCCTGTACTGCCTTGTTGTTGTAAATGTAAATCTGCCACTGGTTCTTCTCTGTCCCTTTAGCAGCCATTCCGGCCATTTATTTCCCACAATACCATCATAAGGTTTTTGCTCATCACCTATTAATCTGTTTGGCCATAAGTTTACTACCTCAATCGAAATCTCATTTTTCCCCTCTTTGATAAAATCAGAGATCTCCAGCTTCCAGGGCGCAGTCCATAATACGCCAACTTCTTTCCCATTCAAACGGACACGTGCCATGTTTTTTACCAGGCCTAAATCGATATAAACCGGGTTTGTCTTGTTGCCCTTAAATTCAAAGCTTTGATGGTATGTAGCCATGCCAGAATAAAATTTAATGCCCTCGCTGGTATTTTTACTCCAGTCAATAAGTGAATCAACACTGATTTCTTCAGGGCCTCCCCAGTTTTTATCAAAATTGATCTTCCATTGTCCGTCAAGTACCTGCAAAGTTTTTTCAACAGGGATTGCTACCGGATTTGGCTTCCTCTGATCTCCCTTTGCAAAAACGATGAATGCACTTTCATAGGCAGATAGTTGGAGCGGAATGCTTGTGACCGAACCTTTGGCCTCGAAATTTGTGATTTGACTCATTTTACCATTGATGGCATTCCAAAGCTCCGGAGCACCTTTGGCGCTTCTGAACCTGGCATTTGCGACCATGAGGGTTGGGCTGGTATTTGAAACAAAATAAATATCCCAGTCCGGCGAAGTTCGGTGTGTATATCTGATTTTTTTGTCAGCGGTAAAATCTTCCTCTATACCTTTTGCTATTAAAATTTTCGCAGTTAGGTCATAGTTTGGATAAAGTTTATCCTTAGCCAGCAGGATAGGCCTTCCCCAAACCAACATACCTGATCCATATTTGCGATATGCCAGGGTTGCCGGCATATCTGTTGAACCCCAAATCTTGGTAACAAGTGATGTGATCTTCGCATCAGCCTGTGGATAATTGCTCAGGCCCGGAGCGCGGAGGGGTGGGTTCCCGATCACAGTTGCACCCTGTTGAATTAAACTGCCAATTTTGTCCAGCAATTCGGGCCTCATGGTTTCAAATATTGGTAAAACCAAAATTTCGTAGGATGCTCCGCCCGGAAATTCAATTTTATTGCCTTTAACGGATGCAAGCATGAGCTGGGCAGGGGCGATACCGTCAAAGTTGTAAGACTTTCTATCCCCGATCGTGTCACCTAAAATGGCCGATGACGGTGGTACAAATACGTGTGGGGCACCTTCAGGGGTAACATATAAGACATCGGCAACTGTTCTTCCCTGCTGCAGCATATATTGGCATCTGGTTACATAATCATGATAGCCGCCTACCATGGGCCACCAGGTCTGGCTGCGGTCCCAGTGTACCCCATAAGGTCCCATCGTTGCACCGGGTTTTAAGGAATCCGGTAAAAACTGATTTTGAAAAGTATGATAAACGAAGCGGTTAATGCCCGCTGCAAATGCCCAGTCACCCTGATTTTTCATCGAGCCGGGATGTTGTTTCCAGCCCTCATTATCCTGAGCAGTAAAAGCTTCAGCAGGAATCAGGGAACGTCCCATTACGTGTGCTACTGAAGTGGCTTCTATGACACTGTACGCAGAATTAAAACCATAACCCTTGCTCCAGAATTCAGCCATTGGTACATCCGCAACACTCCCGAGTGCAAGATCGGAAGCAGGGTTCATATCATAAGGTTCTATTGATAATGAAAGGTTATGTTTTTTGGCATATTGTTTTACATGACCGGCATGATTCTCCAGCACCAGCTCCTGAGAGGTTTGTCTCAGGTCCCATAAGAAACGTTCACTTTCCTGTAAGCTGCCCACAATATTACCAGAGTACACGGGGAAGTATTTCAAAGGATCATAACCGCGTCTTTTCATAAATTCCCGTCTGAAATCAGCTGTCCAGTTTTGGGCACCCATTTCCCAGCTATCCATATGCAATCGCTTTAAACCGCCGGTATTATTTTTGTCAACCTTACCGATCTTTCTGAAAATTTTGCCCAGGTAAACATCCAGATGCGCATTTAATGCAGTAGTATCAAACTTGTCGGCTTCAAAACCGATTCCCGGAGAGGGCGCAGGGCGGGTAATTGCACCATTATTTCTGCTGCCGAATCTCATTACTTTCCATTTCCCGGCAGGAGGATTCCAGTTTAACGTGCCATCTGCCGTCATTTTTGCAGTCAAGTCTATGATTTTGTTCTTCTGGATTGCCGATGCAGGATTTCCCTTTGAGTTATTTTGTGCTGCCAGGTTAGCCTTTACCAGGCCGGAACTGTATGGTGCCCTTTGATAAAGGGCTTTTTCATCAATATCTGTGATTTTCTCTTCGGTTGCAGGCAGGGGAAAGGCCAGAACAGCCACATCCTGATAATACTTTAACCAGTTCTCTTTAAATTCAGGTGTAAAACTATCCTCGCCAAAAAAAGGTGTTTTTGGTCGGGGTACTGGCAGAACGATTTTTCTCCCGTCAGTTGCAGACACCAGCATTTCGCTTGATACGAGATGCTGCATAGACTGGTTTCCTTTAACCCATGGGCCTCCGCTGCCGGTCCAACCCGGGCCAATGCCTAAGGTGATTTCAATACCTAATCTTCTGGCTTCTTTCTCTGCGTGAGCAAAAAGTGAGGTCCATTCGTCACTCAAAAATTCAACATTTCCCCGGGGAACGCCTACATTTACCTCTAAAAAAATAAGATTCCCGATTCCTGCTTTCTTCATGGATTCCAGGTCTTTACTTATGGATTCAGCGGTCATGTTCCCATCCATAAAATACCAGTAAACGCCTGGTTTATATTTGTTGGCAGGATGGAGGAACCCAGATTTCAAAACATTTACCTGCGCTCTGGAAACGTAAGATACCAGGCAAAAAAGGGAAAATAATACAGATAGAAATTTTGTTCTCATAAGGTTAGTTGTTATGCTGCACTGTTGAGTAAAATCCGGCTTTCATCATGTTGTGCTTAAATATTTGGTGATGTGTTAATTTCAACGCTTAAAGTACCCTGGGAAATAGAGAGATATGACTTATTCAAATGTATCTGAATGTATGTTGACATAAATAGAAGTTCTGATAAAAAAACTACGGATTTTGATTTCATAAGAATTCGTTTTCACCCTGAGACTAATCCTATTACTCCCGGGCCATTGAAGACAACCCGATTTTTAAAATATAACCATATCATATTTAGAATATATTTTTTAATATTGTTGTCCCTGGTATCAAATGCGATTAATAAAAATAAATATGACTTTGTCAACTGTACGATCAGAGAGGGTTCCATTAATTGCTGAAGCAGGCATGGCTCAGACGGGGTAAATTCTTATGGTAAATTTTTTCAAATATCTTCCCCTAAGTAAAGAAGATGAAAATTGGGGCGCCAGTGTTTTGAACGCAGGCTGTACCTCTATAAAAGCTACAGCAGACTATCCTTTCAAAACTCATCCTGCCCACCATAATTTTAACTGGAACAATTGGCGTAGTCTGCAGGAATACCAGATTATCTATATTACCAATGGACAGGGTGTCTTCGAATCAGAAAGCCGCAAAGAAACAGTTGTAAAGGCCGGAACCATAATTATTCTTTTTCCAAATGAAAAACACCGCTACAAGCCCGACAGCAGTACCGGCTGGGATGAGTACTGGGTTGGGTTGAAAGGTCCGGCCATTGATAGTCTGTTACAGTTTGGATATATAAAGCTCAATAATCCCTGTATTTATATTGGGTTCAATGATAAGATCTTCGAGATCTTCAATACTATTATAGCGCATACAAAAGAGGAAAAGCCCGGTTATCAGCCGCTGATCTCAGGTGCGGTCATGCATCTGTTAGGAATTTGCCATTCCATTACAAAACAACATTCAACCGGTACCAGGGAGGAAGAGCAGATTATTAACAAATCAAAATTATTATTCCGCGCCAATATCAGTAATGCCTATTCTCCTGAACAAGCTGCTGAAGACCTCAATGTAGGCTATTCATGGTTTCGGAAACTATTTAAAGACTATTCAGGGATGTCACCCGGTCAATATTACCTTCAGCTTAAAATCGATAAAGCAAAGGAATTGTTGAGTACCAGTAATATGTCTGTGAAAGTAATATCAATGGAACTTAACTTCCAGTCAAGTTTTTATTTTTCAAAATTGTTTAAAGATAAAACGGGTTTAAAGCCTACTGAATACAGAAGGCGCAGTCATATTTTCTCCGGGCTTACTGATCTATAGTTCGGGTCCATGCAACAGGGCACCCCGTGGGGCACAAGAAATAAATTAAAAAACCCCTCTAAATATTGGATTTAGAGGGGTTTTTTAATTTAAAAGTCGGGGTGGCAGGATTCGAACCTACGACCTCCTGCTCCCAAAGCAGGCGCGATACCGGGCTACGCTACACCCCGAAAACATGGTATCACCTTTTTTCCTCTTGCGAAGGATCTGCGCTTTAACAATGGTTACACTGTTTGCAGAAGCTTTATCTTTCAGACCGTAATGGCCTTTCTGATTTGGCGTGCGACAAAGGTAAAGAAATTGATGACATTTTTATGGTCTGCAAGTATTAAAACTACAGAAAATTCTTAAAACCTTGCCTTTCAAGGAGAAAAATTTTAAAACGATTTCATTAACCGCCAAAGAAATGTAATTGAATGTAATATTCTCTATTTTTATACGCATAAATCTTCTCTTTTATGATAAAACATATGTTATTATCCTTATTCATCCTGGGATCTGTATACCACGGTGAAGTGCAGGCTGCCAAAGTAGATACCGTTGATACGTATAGTACTGCCATGAAAAAGAATATCAAAGCGGTTGTCATTACTCCCGATAGTTACGCCAAAGGAAAGGTATTCCCGGTGGTCTATCTTTTGCATGGGGCGGGCGACAACTATTCGGGCTGGATCAGGAAGGCGCCTACTGTAGCTGCTGCTGCAGATCAGTACCAGCAAATTATTGTTTGCCCGGATGGAAATGTAACCAGCTGGTATTTTGACAGCCCTGTAAATGAAGCCTGGAAATACGAAACATACATCACCAGGGAGCTGCTGCCCTGGATTGATGCCCATTATAAGACTATTAATAATCGTAAAGGCCGGGGGATCACAGGCCTGAGCATGGGAGGGCACGGAGCACTCTATCTTGCTTTCAAACACCAGGACCTTTTCGGCGCTGCCGGAAGCATGAGCGGAGGAGTAGATATCCGCCCCTTTCCAAAAAACTGGCGGATCGAAGACAGGCTGGGTACATATGCAGAACATCCCGAGAACTGGGAGAAAAATACAGTGATCAATATGCTGCATTTACTTACACCAAACTCACTTGCACTGATCATTGACTGTGGCACAAGCGATTTCTTTTACCAGGTGAATGTGAACCTCCATGAAAAATTGCTGGAAAGGAATATCGCGCATGATTTTATCAGCCGGCCGGGGGGGCATACCTGGCCTTACTGGGCAAATGCGGTGAAGTACCAGATGTTATTCATGAGCATTTATTTCAATAAGGAACAAAGCGCAGCCAATCCTTAACGCGCATTTGCCTTTCATATCGGTTAAGAACCCTTCCAAAACGGAAGGGTTTTTTTGTTTCAAATCTTCGGGTGCTGAGTTCGTTTAGGTGTAATATGTTGAATGTAAGGTGATTGTTTGGCTGTTCATGTATTTGGTATAGTCATTGGCTATAGGCATTTAAAATTACTGATATGGTCACCTTCATCCTTTTTGCCGCGCTATTGATCCTGGTATGGATCGTTTACAAATCAATCGACTGGTTCGAAAAAATCTAATCCTTATGATCGCATTATTTATTGTCGCAATCGCAGTATTTATCTACATGGTATACGTGCTGATTAAACCTGAAAAATTTTAAAGTTATGAATACTGAATTACTCGGAATTGTTGCTACGTACCTGCTCACGCTGGTCATAGCTATTCCTTTAGGTAAATACCTCGCAAAGGTATTTGCCGGAGAAAAAGTCTGGACAGATTTTTTAAAGCCCATTGAATCCGGCATCTGCAAACTTTCGGGGATCAACCCCAATGAGCAGATGACCTGGAAGCAGCATATGAAAGCCCTGCTGACCATCAATATGGTTTGGCTTGTTTATGGTTTTGTGGTCCTGATCAGCCAGGATAAACTGCCGCTTAATCCTGATGGGAACCCTGCTATGACGCCAGATCTGGCTTTTAATACCGTTATCAGTTTTGTGGTGAACTGTGATTTGCAGCATTACTCCGGTGAAAGCGGTGTTTCTTACTTTACACAGCATTTTGTGCTCATGTTCCTGCAGTTTGTAAGTGCGGCTACCGGACTTGCAGCAGCAGTAGTCTTTTTCAAAGCCTTCAGGGATAAAACAACAACCAACCTGGGCAATTTCTGGGAGTTCTTTATCAGGGCAATCACCAGGGTATTGTTACCGGTCTCTTTAGTGATGGCATTAGTTTTTGCCTTTTCGGGTGTGCCTTCAAGTTATGAAGGCAAGGATCAGTTTATCTCAGTTCAGGGCGATACCGTGAATGTGTCAAGGGGGCCTGCTGCGGCAATGATCGCTATCAAACACCTCGGTACCAATGGCGGTGGCTGGTTTGGTGCCAACTCTGCACATCCGTTAGAAAATCCTTCTTATTTAACCAATACGGTAGAACTGATCGCCCAGGTGATCCTGCCGATGGCGATGGTGATTGCCTTCGGGATCTTTATCAGGCGCAGAAGACTGTCCTGGATGATCTTTGGCGTGATGACCATTGGTATGTTCCTGCTGCTCATTCCAACAATCAGCAGTGAGCTGGCGGGTAATCCGGCAATCGCTAAAATGGGGGTTTCGCAGGTCAGCGGGGCAATGGAAGGGAAGGAACAGCGTTTCGGCCCTGCAATTTCCGGCTATTGGAGCACGGTAACCACCATTATATCTACAGGTTCTATAAATAACATGCATGACAGCGCTATGCCGTTAACAGGGCTATGGCAGCTGCTGGGAATGATGATCAACGCTTTTTATGGAGGCTGCGGGGTAGGGATGTTAAACTATTTCATCTACCTGATCATTGCTGTATTCATCTCCGGCCTGATGGTAGGGCGCACGCCTGAATTCCTGGGGCATAAAGTAGAGGCCCGGGAAATTAAGATCGCTGCGATCATTACCTTGCTGAGCCCTTTTCTGATTCTTGCAGGTACCGCTTTGGCGAGCTATATGTTTACGTCACATGGTGATGCAGCCTGGGCAGTACAGCCAAAAAACTGGCTGAATAATCCGGGGTTCCATGGTTTCTCTGAGATGTTATATGAAATGACCTCTTCCAATGCCAACAATGGTTCTGGTTTTGAAGGGCTGGGTGACAATAATTTTTTCTGGAATATAGCAACAGGTTTTGTGCTCTTTCTGGGCAGGTTCCTGCCTATTATTGGCCCTGTGGCCATTGCCGGTTTGCTGGGCGCCAAGAAATATATCCCCGAATCGGCCGGTACGCTCAAAACGGATACGCTCACTTTCAGCCTGATGACCTTTGCCGTTATCCTTGTGTTAAATGCCCTTTCTTATTTCCCTGCCCTGGCCTTAGGCCCGCTCGCAGAGTACTTTACCCTGATTAAATAGCTATCATGAAGTCTTCGAATAAATTATTTGAACCTGCTTTAATGCAGACCGCAATAAAGGAATCTTTTATCAAACTCGATCCCCGGGTAATGGTGCGCAACCCGGTGATGTTTACCGTTGAGGTGGGCACGCTGGTGATGGCTTACGTTACCGTTTACTCCTTCAGCCATAGCGGGCAGGGTTCGCCACTTTATAACTTCTTCATCTTCCTTATCCTGTTCCTGACAGTATTATTTGCCAATTTTGCTGAGGCGATTGCTGAAGCAAGAGGCAAGGCCCAGGCGGATAGCCTGAGGAAAACCAGGGAAGAAACACCTGCAAAACTGGTGCTGGAAAATGGTACGATTGAAATGCGCTCATCCAGCGAGCTTAAAAAAGGCGATGTCTTCTTCTGCGAAGCCGGGGATACGATCCCTACCGACGGAGAGATCATTGAAGGAATTGCCACCATTGATGAGTCGGCCATTACCGGCGAATCTGCTCCTGTGATCAGGGAATCCGGCGGTGATAAATCATCAGTAACGGGTGGAACAAAGGTGCTGTCAGATCAGATCAAAGTGGTGGTGAGCACCGAACCCGGGGAGAGCTTCCTGGATAAGATGATCGCTTTGGTGGAAGGTGCCTCACGCCAGAAAACACCTAACGAAATTGCCCTGACGATATTGCTGGCAAGTTTTACCCTGGTATTTATCATTGTCTGCGTTACCCTGAAACCTTTTGCCGATTATGCCAATACGCCAATTACCATTGCGGCACTGATCTCTTTGTTCGTTTGTCTGATCCCTACTACTATCGGCGGTTTATTATCCGCGATAGGGATTGCCGGAATGGACCGTGCACTGCGTGCGAATGTGATCACCAAATCAGGCAAGGCGGTAGAAACTGCCGGTGACATTGATGTACTGCTGCTGGATAAAACAGGAACGATCACGATCGGGAACCGTAAGGCCACCGGGTTTTATCCTACGGCAAATGCAGACCCGAAGAATTTCATTCAAACCTGTGTGCTGAGCTCACTGGCAGATGAAACACCAGAAGGTAAGTCTATCATTGAACTTGCTGCTGCGCAGGATAAATTTGCTTTACCTGTTACACCTGAAGGATCACAGTTTATCAAATTCACTGCAGAGACTAGGTCCAGCGGGATAGATACTCCTGACGGCAAACGTATCCGTAAAGGCGCTTTTGATTCCATCCGTAATATCGTGCAGAAAGCAGGCAACATTTTCCCGCAGGATATTGAAGCAGAAGTGCAGCGGATTGCCTCTAACGGAGGTACGCCTTTAGTGGTTGCGGAAAACGAAAAAGCCCTGGGTGTTATTGAATTGCAGGATATCATCAAACCGGGAATCAGTGAACGTTTTGACCGTTTGCGTAAAATGGGGGTTAAAACGGTAATGGTAACCGGTGATAATCCGCTGACAGCAAAGTTTATTGCTGAAAAGGCAGGGGTAGACGACTTTATTGCGGAGGCCAAACCTGAAGATAAGATGAACTACATCAAGGATGAACAGGCTTTAGGAAAGCTGGTAGCGATGATGGGGGACGGTACCAATGATGCACCCGCGCTGGCGCAGGCGGATGTAGGTGTGGCCATGAACAGTGGAACGCAGGCGGCAAAAGAGGCCGGGAATATGGTAGACCTGGACAATGACCCTACAAAGCTGATTGAGATTGTGGAGATCGGCAAACAGTTGCTGATCACCCGGGGCACGCTGACCACCTTTTCCATTGCGAACGACGTGGCGAAGTACTTTGCTATTGTTCCCGCTTTGTTCATTGCCTCTATACCTGCCTTGCAAAGCCTGAATATCATGGGGCTGCACAGCCCCGAAAGTGCAATCATGTCTGCCGTTATTTTCAATGCCATCATCATCCCGATACTGATTCCGCTGGCTTTAAGAGGAGTGGCCTATAAGCCGATCGGTGCGAGTGCATTGCTGCGCAGGAACCTGCTCATTTATGGTTTAGGTGGTGTAATTGCGCCCTTCATTGGCATCAAGCTGATCGATTTACTGGTAGGATTATTTGTTTAACAGAGTTAATTTTTAAGTTATGAAAAAGTATATTTTGCAGTCCTTACGCCTTACGCTGGTGCTATTGGTACTGTTATGTGTGATCTACCCAATGGTGGTTGCTTTTGCAGGTGGTTTTTCCAAAGGTAAAGGCGGTGGGGAAAGGATCATGAGAAACGGACAGGTGGTAGGGTATGCCCTGCTGGGACAGTCGTTCACCAAACCACAGTATTTCTGGGGCAGGCCCTCAGCTGTTGGTTACAATGCGGCGGGTTCTGCAGGTTCCAATAAAGCACCTTCAAATGCAGATTATCTGAAGGAAGTGACAGGCAGGGTAGATACCCTGCTCAAATATCACCCTTACCTGAAACGGACAGATATCCCTGCGGATATGGTTACTGCATCGGGCAGTGGCCTGGATCCTGATATTTCGGTGGCGGGTGCCGCTATCCAGGTCAAAAGGATTGCCGCAAACCGTAAACTGGAAGAGCAGGTAGTGGCCGGCCTGGTGAAGAAAGCAACTAAAGGGCCGTTTTTAGGTCTTTTTGGCCCTTCATCTGTAAATGTACTGGAACTGAACCTGGCGCTGGACGATTTAAAGAAATAGCAATGAAAACAGTTTATCGCAATAATTCCGCTAAATTTATATTTATTTTCCTGATTGGAATACTGCTGCTGTTGAGTATTTTTTATCTGGTACAACATGGGTATGTGATCTTAAAATGGTAAGTTAAAATTTATAGGACTTGGAAGAGCACAAAGAGCAGGCTGTAAGCCAGTTCCTGAACCTGGTGAAGAAATCCCGGAGAGGAAAGTTTAAGGTGTATATTGGGATGAGTGCCGGGGTGGGTAAAACTTACAGGATGCTGCAGGAGGCACATGCACTGCTGAAAAACGGTATTGATATCCAGATCGGTTATGTGGAAACGCATAACAGGAAGGAGACACATGCGCTTTTAAGCGGGATTCCGCTGATCCCCAGGCGCAGGCTGTTCTATAAGGGAAAGGAGATGGAGGAAATGGATGTGCAGGCGGTCTTAAGCCGGCATCCGGAGGTGGTCATTGTAGATGAGCTTGCACATTCAAATATCGAAGGAAGCAAGAACGGTAAACGCTGGCAGGATGTGCTGGATATCCTTGATGCAGGGATCAGCGTTATTTCTGCAGTCAACATTCAGCACCTGGAAAGTATGAATGAGGAGATGGAGAAGATCACCGGCATATCTATCAGGGAGAGGATTCCGGATAAGGTACTGGACCTGGCGGATGAGATCGTGAATATAGACCTGACCGCAGATGAGCTGATTGACCGGCTGAAGGCAGGAAAGATCTATGATGAATCAAAGATCGGAACGGCACTCGGTAATTTTTTCCAGCCTGAAAGGATCCTGCAGCTGCGTGAGCTGGCGCTGAAGGAGGTGGCCCATCATGTGGAAAGAAAGATCAGCGTGGAGATCCCCAAGCAGATCAAGTTAAGGCCCGAGCGTTTCATGGCCTGTATTTCCACGAATAATGTAACGGCAAAGATCGTCATCCGCAAAACTGCGAGGCTGGCCTCTTACTACCGCTCGCCCTGGATGGTACTCTATGTACAGCGTACCAGTGAAAGCAGTGACAGGATCAAACTGGATGTACAAAGGCACCTGATCAATAACTTTAAACTGGCTACAGAATTAGGCGCTGAGGTTGTAAAGGTGAAAAGTGACGAGGTGACCAAAACGATCATACGTATGGCCAGGGAGAGGGAGGTAACCACGATTTGTATGGGCAAGCCACATTTAAACCTTTTTCAGGTGATCATGAGAACCGCAGTTTTCAACGAGCTGCTGCGGAATATATCCGAGACGGAGATTGATCTGGTCATTCTTTCCTGAAAGGGGGGAAACTGAAAAATAAAAATTACAAGCTGCTGAACCGGAATGTATAACTAACACAATTGTATATCGGTGAGTACAATAAATGATATGTTAAGTACAAAAGAAATGATAAATAGCTAATCTGATGAAGATAAAAACTAAACTCCGCCTGGGATTTGGGTTCCTGTTTGTGGTGGTACTGCTGTTCGGGTTCATCTCGCTTTATTACATGAACCAGATTTCTGTAAGTGCAAAGGTGATCCTGAAGGACAACTATGAGACGCTGAGTTATACCAGGGATATGCGGTCAATTCTGGACCAGCATGAACTGCCCTTATCCAAAGGGATGATCACACAGTTTTCCAGGAAACTTGAGCTGGAACAGGGGAACGTTACCGAGGTTGGCGAAGGGCAGGCCGTCAATACCATCAAAGCTGCTTTCAGGGTAATGACAAACCCAGGCATTCCGCAGGATCAGCAAAAAATGGCATTGGCAAGCATACGGACGCAGCTCATGCGCATTGACCGGCTGAATATGGACGCGATCCTCAGAAAAAATGCTGCTGCGCAGGATGCGGTGGAAAAAGCCAGCCTGTACCTGGTGACGGCGGCTTCCTTCTGTTTTCTGGTGCTGTTCTCTTTTATCGTGAACTTCCCTGGCTTCGTAGCCAATCCATTGAGAGAGTTCTCTGAAGCGATCAAAGAAATTGGCCGCAAGAACTACAAACAGCGGCTCCGCTTTGATGGCTCTGATGAGTTTTCGGAGCTTGCAAAATCTTTTAACGAGATGGTGTCAGAGCTGAATAAATGGGAAAATAGTAACCTGGCGAAGATCCAGTCAGAGAAGTTAAGGATAGAAGCGATCATTGAACAGATGCAGGATGCAATTATCGGGCTGAATGAGGGGCAGGAGATCCTGTTCATGAACAAGGTAGCCGCGCAGTTGCTGAACCTCAACGAGGGGCAGGTAGTAGGCCTCAATGTAAAGAACCTGATGAAGAAAAACGACCTGCTGACAAGGATACTGAAGAGTGAGGGGAGCCTGCAGCCCATAAAGATCTATGCGGATAACAAGGAGTCTTATTTCCAGCTGCAGAAAAGGGAGATTGTTGTGCCGGTGTTTGATGATCAGGAAGGGCCGGTGGTGATGGAGACAGGAAAAACAGCAGGAATGGTATACATTCTTAATAATATCACGCAGTTCAAGGAACTCGATGAAGCCAAGACAAATTTTATCGCTACGGTATCCCATGAACTGAAAACACCGATATCGTCAATCAAAATGAGCCTGAAATTAATGGACGACGAACGTATAGGCATGATGAACCCCGAGCAAAAACAGCTGGTGGAACATATCAAAGATGATTGCAGCCGTTTGCTGAAAATTACCAGTGAGCTGCTCGATCTGGCGCAGGTAGAAACCGGAAACCTGCAGCTGAACTTTGTGAAGACGCATCCGGAGGAAATCGTTAATTATGCACTGAATGCCGTACGTTTCCAGGCAGAGCAGCGGAATATCCGGTTGGAGCTGATCACTGGTGACCATCTGCCGGCCGTCAATGCTGACGTGGAAAAAACGGCCTGGGTGCTGATCAATTTCCTGTCCAATGCCCTGCGCTACAGCCCGGATAAGTCGACAGTACAGATCAGCATCGTGGAGAATCATAAAGCGATTGAGTTTTCTGTACGTGACTATGGAAAGGGAATTGATGAGCAATATCAGAAGAGGTTGTTCGACCGTTATTTCCAGGTACCAACAGACGGAAACAACAAGTCAGGATCAGGACTGGGGCTGGCCATCTCTAAAGATTTTATTGAAGCCGAGAACGGAAAGATCTGGGTGGAAAGCGAAATTGGTACCGGAAGCCGTTTTTGTTTCCTGCTTCCGGTAGCGGAATAACCTGGTTATCCGGTTACAAGGTTAAATGCCAGGGTTGCCGCCAGCTTGGCTGTCCGGTGATCGGGGTCATACACAGGGTTGTACTCTGCAATATCCATGCTGATGATCTTTTTGCTGTCGATAATAGCTTGCAGGCATTTAAAGAAAAACGGATCAGGGAAAAGGCCTGAATAGGCCGGAGCGCTCACACCGGGTGCTACTGAGGCCGCAAATACGTCAAGATCAATGGTCAGGTAAATATGGGAACAGCCCTGAATGAATTTTTCAATTTTTGAAAGGATCTCCTGCCCGTTGGTGGCGCAGAATTCCCTGGCCGG
>Ga0247730_1000102_pt1 | contig 88950 bp, 79 predicted proteins | sample UWRJL073202C2_FD_180959 | JGI IMG/M metagenome (GOLD analysis project Ga0247730, IMG submission 180959) | Plant litter microbial communities from Arlington Agricultural Research Station in Wisconsin, United States - UWRJ-L073-202C-2 | ecosystem: Environmental > Terrestrial > Plant litter >...
CACCTCGACCGGCGAGGCCCACGTCTGCCGGTACCAGCCGCCCTCGGGGTGCGGCTCGAGGTCGAGCGCCTCGGCGACAGCGGGTCGGGTCACAGGTGGGCCTCGATCTCGGGGATGCGGGTGCGGAACGCCGCGACGCGGTCGCGGGTGCGCTGGGGCTCGCCGACCTTCGCGAGGTTGATGAAGCCCTGGTCGCCCCGGGCCTGTCCGGCCTCGATGCGGTCGGACGCCGTCGACATCCGCTCGACCACGGCGTCGAGCACCGTCATCGGGCCCCACTCGCCGTACGCATCGACGAGGAGGTCGAGCCGCCGGGCCACGTCGTCCGCCGGGATCTCGCGGTAGAGCGGGATCGCCGTCCAGGCCAGGAAGGCGAGGTCGTCGATCGCGCGTCCCGGACCGGCCATGTCCCAGTCGATCATCGCGACGAAGTGGCCGCTCTGGATGATCCAGTTGTAGGCGCCGGGGTCGTGGTGGCAGATGATCTGCCCCTCGCCCAGCTCGGCCTCTCCCCCGCGCCACGTGCGGGGACCGTCCGGCCGGAAGTCCTCGACGATGTCGTGGAAGTCGCGCAGCCAGGCCACAGCCTCCTCGAGGACGGTGTCGAGCACGATCTCGCGGTCGACCGGCACGCCGCGCCCCTCGACGTACTCGAGGACCTCGCGGCCGTCGTCGTCGGTGCCGTGAAGGGTCGGGACGCCGCGCAGGCCGTTGTCGTGCAGGTAGGTCAGCAGCTCGTGGACCGCGGGCGTCCAGGGCCCGGTCGGACGCCGCACCGTGCGACCGACGCGGGTCGCTCCGCCTACTGCTCCCGGCAGGTGCTCGGTGTCCTCGGCGATCGGGTCGGTGTCCTCTGGCACGCTGTCATCGTGGCACACACGCACTCGCACTCCCACTCGCCGGCATCCGAGGGTCCGCCGCGGCGAGGCCTCGCCGTCGCGCTGGCGATGGTCGTGATGGCGATCGCCACCGTGGCCGTCGTCGCGATGGTGCTGCTGTGGCCCGACTCCGACCAGGTGCCGAAGGACCAGAACCCCTACGGCGCCGACGGCGTGAGCACCGTCGACGCCACCGTCACCAAGGTCGACCCGTTCGACTGCCAGAGCGGTGGCGAGGGTCCCGACGGCACCGTCGAGCTCGCCGGCGACTGCGCGCACGTCACGGCGGACGTGCCGGACGGGACCGGCACCTTCGACCTCGACGCGTCCCGCTACCGCGCCGGCATCGACGCCGGCGACAAGATCCAGCTGATCCGCATCAAGCCGCAGGGCCAGGAGGTCTCGTACGAGTTCCTCGACTTCCGCCGCGGCGTGCCGCTGGTGGCCCTCGCCGCGATCTTCGCGGTGCTGGTCGTCGCGATCGCGCGCTGGCGTGGCCTGTTCGCCCTGGTCGGCATCGGCGTGACGCTGCTCGCCCTGACCAAGTTCATGCTGCCGGCCTTCCTCGCCGGGGAGTCGCCGCTGGCGGTCGCCGTCGTCGGGTCGACGGTCATCATGATCGTCGTGCTGTACCTGGCCCACGGCGTGTCGATCCGCACGACCTCGGCGCTGTTCGGGACGCTCGTGGGCATCGGCATGACGGCGCTGATCGGCGTCGCCGCGACGGGGTGGTCGCAGCTCAGCGGTGTCGGCTCGGAGGACGACCAACGGCTCATCGCCACGGTCCCGGACATCTCGCTCTCGGCGATCGTCGCGGGCACGATGGTGATCGCCGGTCTCGGCGTGCTCAACGACGTCACGGTCACCCAGGCCAGCGCGGTGTGGGAGCTGCGGGCGGCCCGGCCGGCAGCGCGGGCGGCAGAGCTCTTCGCCTCCGCCATGCGGATCGGCCGCGACCACATCGCGTCCAGCGTCTACACGCTGGTGTTCGCCTACGCGGGATCGGCCATGACGATCCTGCTGCTCGCGACGGCCTACCAGCGCGGTCTCGCCTCGATCGCCACGACCGAGGAGATCGGCCAGGAGATCGTCCGGACGCTCGTGGGCGCGATCGGGCTCGTGCTGGCCGTGCCGATCACGACGCTGTTCGCGGTGTGGCTCGCCCCGCCGCGCACGGCGGAGCCGGCTGCGGACCCCGAGGCCCGCCCGTCCGGAGGACGGCACTCGGGATCACACGCCGGGCCGGTCTAGCGAACGTCCCACGACGAGCCCGGCAGCTGATCGGTCGGCGCCCGTGCGCCGTGGGGGCGCGCCGCGATCGACCACACCTGACCAAGGCTGGAAGTGGTGCGCCACGTGATCGGAATCGATCGAAACGACTCGGATGACTGCTTGCGACCTTCTCCGGCGAGCCTGCCGCCCCGGGGGTACCATGGTCGTGACACCGAACCGCGCAGCGTCTCTCATCGAGTGACGATCGCTGCTCAAGGACCCTGACCGGATGCAGACTTCCCGGCGGTCGACGAACAGGTGCCGCGCAGGGAGATCCGCTCTCCCCGCCCGTCCCACGTCACTGTCCTCGAGCAGGTCCGGTGCCGCCGCACCGTCGGACGCATGCCCGACTCTCCACAGGAGGAACTCTTGGCTCGACGAGGCCAGCGCCAGTCCGGCGCCACTCGCACCGCACCCCGCCAGCAGCGCGGCGCAGGACAGCGACCGCTCGAGAAGGGCGACATCATCCGCGTCCTCGCGCGCGCCGTGCGCGAGGTCGAGGCGAAGGCCCAGCGCGGTCCGCTGACCGCCGCGGGCCGCACCAAGTTCCAGGTCGTCGCCGTCCTCGTCCGTGAGGAGCGCACCCGCGTCAAGGCCGACAAGACCGGCACCGAGGCCCATCGCGCCGAGCAGCTCAAGCGCCTCGACGGCGTGGCGACGATCCTGGCCCAGACCGTCGCGCTCGACCCCACGGTCTACCCCCTGCTCGACGAGCACGCGATCTTCACCGATGCCGCCGACACGCTCCGCAGCGAGATGCTCCAGGCCGCCGGCATCGAGGCCCCGGTCGCGGAGTCGACGTCCGAGACCACCACCGCCGCTCCCGAGCGCCGCGTCGTGCCGCAGTCCGTCATCTCCCGCCAGCTCGCCAACCCGTTCCTGGCCCCCGACTTCTCCGCCGTCGAGCAGCGGCCCGCCAGTCCCAAGCGACTGTCGACCTGGGAGCTCCTGGGGCCCCTGTTCCGCGCGTTCGAGTACGGCGGAGCGTCCTCGTGCATGCCCCTGCCCGACCCCGGCTTCCTCATGACGCCCGGCGGCCTGGAGCTCATGCCGCACCAGGCGCAGGTCGTCGCCTCGGCGGCAGAGGGACACCGCACCTTCCTGCTGGCCGACGAGCCGGGCCTCGGCAAGACCGCCCAGGCCCTCCTCGCCGCGCACGCCGCCGACGCGTACCCGCTGCTGGTCGTGGTGCCCAACGTCGTCAAGACCAACTGGGCGCGCGAGGCCGACATCTGGACGCCGAGCCGCAAGGCCACCGTCATCCAGGGCGACGGCGACTCGATCGACGGCTTCGCCGACATCGTCGTCGTCAACTACGAGGTCCTCGACCGTCACGTCGGCTGGCTGGGCGACTTCGGCTTCCGCGGCATGGTCGTCGACGAGGCGCACTTCATCAAGAACAAGTCGTCCCAGCGCTCCAAGCACGCGCTCGAGCTGTCGGAGCGCATCCGCCACCGGACGGTGCGACCGCTGCTGATGGCACTGACCGGCACCCCGCTGATCAACGACATCGAGGACTTCCGCGCGATCTGGCAGTTCCTCGGCTGGATCGACGACAAGAAGCCGCTGGCCGAGCTCATGGAGCGCCTCGAGGACACGGGGCTGTCGCCCGCCGACTCCGGCTTCTACTCCTCGGCGCGCACCAACGTCATCAACATGGGCATCGTGCGCCGCCGCAAGATCGACGTCGCGGCCGACATCCCCGCCCGCCGCATCGCCGATCTGCCGGTCGAGCTCGACGACGCCGTCGGACGCTCGATCCGCGAGGCCGAGCTGGAGCTCGCCCGCCGCATGGTCGCCCGCTACGACACCGCGCTCGAGACCCGCACCGCGGGCGTCACGGTCGACGGCATCGACCACGAGCTCGTCCGCCGTGTGGCCACGTGGGAGCGCGAGGACACCGACAACGAGAAGACCGGCGAGAACGTCTTCGGCATGATGCGTCGCATCGGTCAGGCGAAGGCCGGCCTCGCCGCCGACTACGCCGCCCAGCTGTCGCGCAACGTCGGCAAGGTCGTCTTCTTCGCCAAGCACATCGACGTCATGGACGTCGCCGAGGAGACCTTCGCCAAGCGCGGCATCACCTATGCGTCGATCCGCGGCGACCAGAGCGCCAAGGTCCGCCAGGCCAACATCGACGCGTTCCTCAACGACGAGGACGTCGAGATCGTCGTCTGCTCGCTGACCGCGGCGGGGGTCGGCCTCAACCTGCAGGTCGCCTCCAACGTCGTGCTCGCGGAGCTGTCGTGGACCGACGCCGAGCAGACCCAGGCGATCGACCGCGTGCACCGTATCGGCCAGGAGGAGCCCGTCACGGCGTGGCGAATCATCGCCGCGCAGACCATCGACGGCAAGATCGCCGAGCTCATCGACAGCAAGGCCGGCCTCGCCGCCCGTGCGCTCGACGGATCCGACGAGGAGATCTCGTCGTCCGCCGACGTCCAGCTCGAGGCGCTCGTCGTCCTGCTCACCGAGGCCCTCGAAGCCCGCAGCTGACACGGGACGTCATACCGCACGGACCGCGTGGCGGCCGTCCGGGATGACGTCCCCGGGGGTGGAGCTACTCGCCGCCCTCGACGGCGTCCACGCCCCCGGTGTTGTCCTGGTCGGGTCCGGCCTCGGCCGTCAGGTCGCCGGGACGACCCTCGCCCGTGTCGGTGGCGTCCTCCGCCTCGACCGGGACGGGGCCGGGGTTCGCCAGCTGGCCGTCCTCTTCGGTCGTGGAGTCGTCGTTGTCATTGCGTGCCTGCGTGGGATTGCTCATGGATGACATGTACCCGGTCGGGGTCGCGTCAGACGCCCGCCGAGCGCCCCATCGCCTCGAGCATGCCCTTGGTCGCCAGCTGGTCGGCCAGCTCGTTGTCAGGCACCCCGGCGTGGCCCTTGACCCAGAACCACTCGACCTCGTGCCGCTCGCACGCCGCCTTGAGCCGCTGCCACAGGTCGACGTTCTTGACGGGCTGCTTCGACGCCGTCCGCCAGCCGTTGCGCTCCCAGCCGGCGACCCACTGCGTGATGCCGCTGCGGACGTAGGTGCTGTCGGTGTGCAGGTGCACCGTGACGGGACGCTTCAGCGCCTCGAGGGCCATGATCGGCGCGGTGAGCTCCATGCGGTTGTTGGTCGTCGCCGTCGGCTCGCCGCCGAACATCTCGCGGAGGTGGACGCCCTGCCGGAGCACCGCGCCCCATCCGCCCGGTCCGGGATTGGGCGTGCATCCGCCATCGGTGTGGATGACGACCGGTTCCTCGCTCACGGGTCCATCCTGCCGTCCGGCGAGTCCACGAACATCGAGGACTCGCCGCCGTACGATCAGCGGGTGCCGTCCCGAACCCGCGCCGCGACCTACGCGCGCCGCCGCAAGACCCGGATGTCGAAGGTCGACCACGACCTGACCGACGACCAGTGGCAGGCACTGATGGACGCCTGGGGTGGCTGCGCCTACTGCGGTGGCGACGGTGCGGCGCTGCAGAAGGACTGCATGCTGCCCATCTCGCGCGGGGGCCGCTACACCGTCGCGAACGTCGTCCCGGCCTGCGCGTCGTGCAACGCCAGCAAGTGGAACCTCGAGGTCACCACGTGGCTGCGCCGCAAGAAGCTCGACGAGCGCCGGTTCCTGCTGCGGCAGGTCGAGGTCCTCAGGACGGTCCTGGCCGGGGACGTCCTCCCTGAAGCGCACTCGGGATGACGTCCCCGGAGACGGCGCTGATCGCGGCGAGCGGACTCCACCTCGGGTTCCAGGCCGTCGTGACGGTGGTCGTCTACCCGGCGCTCGCCGCCACCCGTCCGGCCGACTGGGACGCCGCGCACGCCGACCACTCGCGGCGCATCACCGTCCTCGTCGTCCCGCTGTACGCCGCGGTCGCCGGCGCATGCCTCTGGATCCTGGTGGCCGGACCGCTGACGACCTGGACGCTTCTCGCCGTCGCGGGTCACGCCGCCGCCGCGGCCACCACCGCCGTCGGCGCCGCACCGTCGCACGGGCGGCTCGGCAGGGACGGTCGCTCGGAGCACGAGCTGTCGCGGCTGCTCAGGTCCGACCGCGTCCGACTGGCCGCGACGGTGCTGGCATTCGCGGCGTCCCTCCTCGTCTGACGTCCACGGCGCGCCACCAGCGCAGCCTCGAGCACGCTGTCAGGATGGCGGGATGCGTCGTGCCGCCGGTCCTCTCCTCGCCGTGACCGTGGCGCTCGTGCTCGCGGACTCCGCGATCGTGACGCTCGCGCTGCCCGACATCCTCTTCCACCTCGACACGTCCGTCGGGCAGGTCGCATGGGTGCTGATCTCGTTCAACCTCGTCCTCGGCCTCGGCGCGGTGCCGACGGCGATGATCTTCGCGAAGGCCCAGCCGAGGACGTTCAGCGCCGTGGGCATCGCTGTCTTCGCGGGATCCTCGGCCTGGTGCGCCGCGGCCGACTCGATCGAGGTGCTGATCATCGCCCGGTGCGTGCAGGCGATCGGCGGCGCGCTGGCGCTGGTGGGCTGCCTGGAGCTCCTGGTCGCGGTCTACGGCGAACGGCGCGGCGTCGCCTCCTGGGTCACGGCGGGTGTGGTCGGCACGGCCACGGCACCGGTCGTCGGCGGACTGCTGACGCAGGCGATCTCGTGGCAGGCGATCTTCGTCGTGCAGGTGCCGTTCGCCGCGCTCGCCGTGCCGGCCGCCCTCGCCGTGCGCGCCGCGCCGACCTTCGTGCCCGACCGCCATCGTCCCGCGACACGCGCCAACATCACCCTCGCCCTGCTCTCCGCCGCGTTGACCGCGGCGATGTTCCTGCTGGTGCTGCTGCTGGTCAACGGCTGGGGCCGCTCCCCCGCCACGGCGGCCGCCACGGTCTCCGTCGTGCCGGTCGCAGCCCTCGCCGCCCGCCCGCTCGCCCGGTTCTTCCGGCCACCGCAGCAGGTGGAGATCGCGGTGGGCTGCTTCCTCGTGGCCGGCGGACTCGTCGGCCTGGCGATCCCGCCGTCGTCCGACCTGGCCTGGAGCATCGCCCCGCAGGCGCTGGTCGGCCTCGGACTCGGACTGACGGTCGACCAGCTCACGTCCAGGGCCATGGAGATGCGCCTGCCACGGGCGCAGCACGCAGCGTGGACGATCGGCGCCCGCCACGTCGGGATCGTCGTCGGCCTGCTGATCCTCACTCCGGTGTTCACCGCCGACCTGAAGGACGCCCAGGAGCCCGCCCAGGAGGCCGTCACGTCCCTGGTGCTCGACGCCCCGCTCGACCCGCAGACCAAGATCGAGCTCGCGAAGGGGCTCGGTCGGGCGCTGACCGAGCAGAAGGGTCAGGTCCCCGAGCTGCACACGGCCTTCGCCGACCTCGACGTCGATCCCGACGACCGCGCCGCCGTGTCACAGCTCGAGCGCGACCTGAGCTCGCAGGTCGAGCGCGCCGCCTCCGTGGCCTTCCGCGACTCGTTCCTCATCGGAGCCGGTCTGGCGTTCGTCGCCCTGCTCACCGTGGTCCCGTTCCGGCGACGGAGGGTGTCATGAGCAGGTTCCCCCGCTGGGTCGTGATGCCGGTCGTCGCCCTGGTCCTCGTGTGCGCCGTGGTCGCGGTGCAGCTCGCGAACGGCGGCGGGACGTACGAGCCGCTCCGCCCGGCCGACGCGTGCGTCGAACGTCCCGTCACCTCCCGGGCCGACGGCATCGACGGCCTCGCTGAACGACTCGTGCTGATCGGCATCGACGACGCCGCCTGCCGGCTGGGTGTCAGCCGTGAGGAGCTGACGCTGCAGGTCGCGCGGTCCGACGACCCCACGGACGTCCAGATCGACGCCCTCCACGACGGCCTGCTGTCGGCCGTCCGGGAGATGAAGGCGGACGGCTCGCTGCCGAAGGCGTCCGAGCTCGTGGACGAGGCGCTCGACTCCACGGACCTCAATCCCGTCCTCGAGGCAGCGATCCGGGCCATCCCCGACGCGGCGGTCGACAAGGTCCTGAAGACCGACGACGTCCTGACCCGCGCCATCGACGACCTCGACCTGCGTGAGCTGCTCACGAACCTCGACGACCAGGGCGATCTGGAGAAGCAGGTGCGGGACGCCGTCATGGGCGCGGTCCGAGATTCGCTCGAGGCCAGGATCCGCGACCTTGTGTGACAGCCTGCACGCTGCGTAGCGTCGGCGAGGAAAGGCGGCACATCATGACTCGGTACCTGATCTCGTTCGACGAAGGCGCAGTTCCCTCCGAGGAGCTGCCCGCCGTGGTGAGCGCGGCTCGCGCGGTGGCCAAGGAGGCCCGCGACGCGGGCGTGTGGGTGTTCGGCGGCGCCCTCACGGGGCACGCGGAGGCGTCGGACGTGAACCCCGACGGGACGGTCGCCGAGTCCCCGTACTCGGCCAGCGTCACGCCCCTGGGTGGGCTCACGATCGTCGACGTGCCCTCACGCGACGACGCGCTCGCATGGGCCGCGAAGATCGCCGCCGCCTGCCGGTGCGCGCAGGAGGTCCGCGAGTTCCGGGCCGACCCCGGAGCGTGAGGTCACTTCGTCTCGCACACCAGTCCCGCCCGACCCGGGAACTTGGTGACCCGTTCGTTGATGGGGAGCGCCAGCTCGCCTGATCCGACCGCACCGGACGCCGTGGCCAGCTGACGCAGGGTCTTGGCCATCGACGCGTTCGACTCGTCGAGGACCAGGCCCGGCCCGTAGCCCGAGCGGCACGTCTTGAAGGCGTTGACCTTGGCGCGCCAGTCGATCAACCGGTCGCCCTGGGCCCGACGGGCGGTGCCCGTGTCACCCTGATCCGCCTGGAGCGCGTCCGCGCCGGAGCCGCCGACCAGGACGTCCCGCCCGTTGCGGGTGCGCTGCAGCCGGTCGGTGTCCTCGGTCGGTGCCGCCACCCGCCACAGCGTGATGTCCCTGGCACGTCGCTTCACGTCGAGCAGGTCGTTGCCGGCGCCGCCGAACAGCCGGTCGTGGCCCGCACCGCCCCACAGCGCGTCGTTGCCGTCCCCGGCGAAGACGACGTCGTCGCCGGAGCCGGCGTTCACGACGTCCTTGCCGGCTCCTGCATGGATCGAGTCCGAGCCGCCGTTGCCGACGACGAGGTCGTCACCGCCCGTTCGCGACTGCGTCAGGGTGACGACCCGCACGAGCGTGCCGCGCGGACGGACCAGCTCGCGGATGAAGGACTTCTTGTCCTTGAGCGTCCGGCTGGTCGAGCCCAACGCTCCCGCGGGGGTCGGCACGTCGACACCCTGGTCGCCGATGAGTGCATCGTCGCCGAGGCCGCCCGCGAGGACGTCGCCCGGCACCGGGACACCCCGGTACGCCTGCGCAGGCCGCCTGGTGCGGGTGTTGTCGAACTGGCCGTAGAGGTCGTCGTCACCCCGTCCGCCGGTCAGCTGGTCGCTGCCCGACCAGACGCCCGCCTGCTTGTCGGCCATGGCGACCTGCCGGACGACGTGCGTGCCGGAGGCGCCACCGGTGAGGGTCTTGTTCGGACCATCGCGCGTGATGCGGCCGTTGTCGCCGAGGAGCACGTCGCGGGCGTCGCCGCCGTCCATCGTGTCGTTGCCGTCCAGCAGGCCTGCGGCCGTCAGATCGGTGACCTTGCCGGGGGCGAGCAGCAGACGATCGATGACGACGGGGCCGAACGCCGTGATGACCGCGCCGGTCCGGCTCGAGCCACCGCCGAGCACGTCGTCCTCGCCGGAGCCGCCCACCAGGCTGTCGGAGCCGGCGTTGCCCTCCAGGTAGTCGTCGTCGGCCCCGCCGGACAGCGAGTCGTCCCCGGTCTGGCCGAACACGAGATCACGCCCGTCGTCGCCCTCGAGGGTGTCGGCCCCACCGGTGCCGGCCTTCGCCCGGGTCGTGGCGGTCGCCACGTCGAACAGCAGGACCGAGCGGAGCCTGGTGCCGTCGGCCCGCAGGCGGTCGGTCGAGTCGAGACGTGCGTTGTCGCCGGCGAGGACGTCGTCCCCGGTGCCACCCGAGAGGACGTCGGTGCCGTCGAGCTGGCCGTCGGCCCGGCGTTCCGGCGAGATGACGCCGTCGACCGACGAGCTGCCGCCCGTCAGGACGTCGTCCTGCGCGCCGCCGGACAGCCGGTCGGCGCCGGCGTCGCCCTCGAGCACGTCGACGCCCTCATCGCCGCGGACGCTGTCGTCACCGCCCTGGCCGAAGATGCGGTCGTCGCCGGTGCCACCGGAGATGTCGTCGCCGCCGGACAGCGTCGCGACGGCCGTCGCACCGGGGGCCGGGACGTCGAGCAGGGTGACGTACGCCGACGACCCGTTCGGAGCGTTGCCGTTGTCGCCGAGGACGAGGTCGTCGCCGGCGTCGCCGCTCAGGGCGTCACCGCCGTCGACGGTGGACCCGGTCCACGAGCCGCCGAGGATCTCGTCGGCCCCGCCGTCGCCGTGGACGGTGTCGCCTCCGGAGCCGCCCTCGATCGCGTCGGCACCGTCGCCGCCGGCGACCACGTCGTCACCGCCCTGACCGAGGATCAGGTCGGCCACGCCGCCGCCGCGCATCGTGTCGTCGCCGCTCGCGTCCGCGCTCGGGGACTCCGAGGGGGTCGCCACGTCGAACAGGGTGACGGCCACGTCGCGGCGGACGCGCTGCCAGCTCGACCGCTCGCCACCGGCCACGACCTGCAGACGCGCGTTGTCGCCGGCCATGACGTCGGAGCCGTCGAGGGCGTCGACACCCTCGTCGCCGACCACGGTGTCGTCACCGTCCGGCGCTCCCGCGGCCGAACGGTCGTCCGTGACCGCACCGGTCGTGGACGAGCCGCCGACCAGCAGGTCCTCGTCGTCATCGCCCTGGACCCGGTCGGAGCCCGGCCCGCCCTCGACGACGTCCTTGCCCGGTCCGCCGTAGGCCCGGTCGTCACCCTCCTGGGCGAACACCCAGTCGTCGCCGACGCCGCCGAAGACCTGGTCGTCCGACCCGGTCGGCACAGGGGTCTCGAGCAGGGTCACGCCCACGCCGGGGATCGCCGTGTCGGCGAGCGCGACCCGCGACAGGGTCGCGTTGCCGCCCAGGACGACGTCGTCGCCGCCGTCACCGAGCACCTCGTCGGCACCGTCGGCGGCTCCCGCTGCAGAGCTGCCGCCCGCCAGGAGGTCCTTGCCGGAGCCGCCGCGCAGGACGTCGTCGTCGGCGTTGCCGTACAGCGTGTCGTCGCCCGCGTCGCCGGCCACCAGGTCCTGGCCCGAGTCACCGTGGACGACGTCGTCGCCGTCCCCGCCGCGCACGAGGTCGTTGCCGGTGCCGCCGTGCACGTCGGTGTCGTCTCCTCCGCCGGCGTCGACGTAGTCGGCCCCGGCGCCACCCGCGAGTCCGGCGTCGACCTCGTCGCCGCCGAGCACGCAGTCACCGTTTCCGACGGCACCGGTGATGCCGGCCAGCGGCACCGATCCGGTGTCACCGAGCTTGGTCTTCGTGCGCGCCTCGATGACGCCGTTGCCGTCCAGGTCCACCAGCCCGTCCGAGAAGACGACACCGTTGAGGATTCCCGTGTACGTGCTGTCGGTCGCGGGGTCCTCGACCACTCCCTGGGTGACCGAGAGTCCCTCGAGCTGGCCGTCGTCGTTGCCCGCCAGGTCGCCGTCGAGATCGATCCGTCCCCCGACCACGCTCGTGGAGGTGGCGCAGACGATCGCGCGTCCGGTGCTCTCCGCGTCCGCGGGGTCGTCAGCGACCTCCGCGGTGCCGTCGGGGTTGTCGCCCACGACGCTGTCGATGCCGGCCTCGCCGAGCAGCAGGTCCGACCCGGCGCCGCCCGCGATCGCGTCGGCACCGTTGCCGCCGCGGACCAGGTCGTCACCGGTGTCACCGAACAGCTGGTCCTTGCCGGCCGAGCCGTACATCCGGTCACGTCCGGGTCCACCGCGCACCGTGTCGTCGCCCTGCAGGGCCACGTCGACGTCGGTGCCGTCACCGTCGAGCAGATCGTCCCCGTCGCGGCCGCACACGAGGTCCGCGCCACCACCACCGGAGAGCGTGTCGCTCCCGGCGCCACCGATCACGACGTCGCCGTCAGGACCGCCGGTGACGACGTCGGGACCGGTCTCCCCGGACGCGCCCGGGTCGGCGCACTGCGCCTGCGCGGCGGAGTCCGACGGCACGTCGACCGTCGGGATGTCACCCACCGCGACGCTCAGGATCTTGTTGTCCTCGTCCATCGCGTCGACCGTGACCGTGGTCCGGCCCGTGAACTTCGCGGCGGCGGAGTCGTACTCGCCACCGACGACCACGTCGGAGCCGTCGCCACCGTTGACCGAGTCTGCGCCGTTGCCGCCGACGACGAGGTCGCCGGAGTCCAGGAGCGGACGGATCGCAGCCGCCGAGGCGACCGGGAACAGCGACTCGGGCGAGGACCCGACACCGCCGTCGAGGACGTCGTCACCGTCGCCGCCACGCAGCTCGTCCGCGCCGGCACCACCGTTGAGGCGGTCGTCGTCGCCGCCGCCGCTGATCGTGTCGGTGCCCTGGCCGCCGTCGAGCTGGTCCAGCCCCGCGCCGCCCCTGAGGACGTCGTCGCCGGCCCCCGTGCGGATGACGTCGTTGCCGTCCTCACCGCCCGCGCCGTCGTCACCGTCGACGACGTCGTCGCCGTCACCGGTCTCGATCGTGTCGGAGCCCGAGCCGCCCTTCAGGACGGCCTTCGCGGTGAACTGCGGTGCCACGTACCCGGCGTCGCCCGGACCGGCCATCTGCGCCTCGCCGTCCGCGTTCTCGGTCACGGCCGGGATCGGGTACAGCCGGATGGTGTCCGAGCCGTCCGCGCCGTCGGCCCGGACGATCGTGCCCTCCTTGACGACGTGGTTCTCCACGATGCCGAAGGCACTGACCTGCAGCAGGATCTTGCCGTCGACCGGTGACCCGACCTGGCGGACGGTGTACTTCTCCGCCTTCTCCGACGTGAACCCCTTGCGCGCCAGGTACTCGGTGCCCATCGTCAGGACGAGGGCGTCCTTGCCGTCGACGACGCGTTCGAGCGCCAGGACCGGCGTCTCCGTCTCACAGTTGAACTCGAAGAGCTTCAGTCGCGGGCTGCGGGCGATGTCGAACGACTTGCGGTACGTGTAGAAGATGAACTCGATCGAGAAGTAGAACTGCAGGAAGAACGAGATGCCCGACGAGACGTTGAACGCGCACGCCGGACCGTTGGCGGTGCCGGCGAACTCGTCGGTGTAGATCTTGCCGTCACCGTTGGGGTCGAAGGCGTCCAGCGACAGGTCGAGCGTCGCCCCGGCGGCGATGCCGGCCTCGACGATGCCGATGCTGATCGCCGCGCCCGCCTGGACCGTGAACGTCAGCTGGATCTCCGGGACGTCGACGCCCTTCTCGAGGTCGTCGATGTAGAAGCCGTCGCTGAAGAGGCTGGGCTTCTCGGCGATGACGTCGTCGAAGCCGGCGATGTGGCCGGTGTCGAGCGACTCGATCCGCTTCGAGAGACCACGGGTGTCGAAGCCGAACGCGAACCGGCCGTCGAGGCCGACCGTGCCGCCCAGGGTGGCGGTCACCGGGATGGGACCGACGGCGAACGGGCCGAAGCTGCGGACGATCTGGCCGCTGACGCCGGCGTGACCGAGGTCGACGTAGAGCATCGTCGCGTCGCCGGTGTCCTGCAGGAGGTTGAAGATCTGGGCCGTGTCCTGGAGCACCGGCACCGAGACGCTCGGCAGGCTCAGGTACGGCGACCTCGTGACGGTCTTGTCGATCTTGAGACCGGTCGGGTCCTTCTCCGGCTTCTCACCCTTGACGAACTGCTTCATCTTGGTGAAGTTGCCGAGCTTGCACCGTCCGGACGCTCCCTTGCCGTCGTTCTTGCGCTCGAACGGCTTGCCGTTGGCCGTGCCGGTCTCCGTGCACTTGCCACCGACGCCGACCTTGTACGGGGAGACCTTGAAGCCGTTGATGTCGCCCGCGCCGATGGGACGCAGGTCGACCTCCGACGCCGGCTTGTTCGCGACGATGTTCTGCATCTGCAGCAGGTTGACGATCAGGTTGATCGGCGAGTTGTTGTTCTGCAGCAGCGAGAGCAGCGTGACGGGTCCCTGGCCGACGAGCTCGGACAGGTTCGTCACGACCGGGATCGGCTTGGCGAGCTGCTCGACGACCGGGTTGAGCGGTGCGGTCCAGGCCAGCGCCTTCTTGAAGCCCGGGAAGACCGCCTCGTTGAGGGTGCCGACGTCGATCTTGAGCTGCCCGTACTGCAGGCCCGGGTCCGTGTACTCGCCGTCCTCCCAGCCGAGGTCGATGAGGCCGACGACGTCGAAGAATCCCGCCTTGCCGGCGAACGACTCGAAGTAGACCGAGAGTCGGCCGTCGCCGGTGACCGTGGTCTCGAAGTCGGCCTTCCGGTCGTACAGCGACGGGAGGTAGACCTGGTGGTCGGCAGCGGTGCCGGCGGGCTCCGTGACGTCCACGACGACCGTCGCGTCGAGCGAGGTGCCGGCTGTGCCGTCGGAAGCGGGACGGTCGACCAGGACGGACGGGAACTTGCCGACGAACGCGTCGATGCACCGGGCGTCGTCCGACCCGTCGGCCGGCACGGCGGACCTCGTCACGGTGCCCGGCAGACCCTCCAGCCAGCTCGAGTGTCGCGCCCAGGAGTGGCAGGCCTGTGCCTTGTTCGTCGGCAGCTCGGCCTTGACGCCGACCGTCAGCAGCGGATCGGTCTGGGCCGGGTCGAGCACGACGAACGGTCCGGTGCCGCGCGCGATGCCGACCGTCACGGTCAGCTTCCACGTCGTCGTGACCGGGACCTCGAGGTCGCTGACGATCGTCGAGCCGGCCGGGCCGGCCTGGAACGGGACCGACGCCGGCTTCGCGGGCAGCTTGCCCGAGATGACCACCGGGACGGAGATCTTCTGGACCGAGTCGACGGTCCGGTCGGTGTCCTTGCCGTCCTTGTCCTTGACCGTGCAGCTGCCCGAGCAGTCGAGGGCGATCGGACCTGCGGAAGCCGTGATGTTCTTGCCGCCGAGCGTGCTCGTCACCGTCGCGAGCGCCTTGGTCAGCTCGGTGTTGAGCTTGGTGACCCCGTCGTCCTTGCCGACGACGGTCTCCACGGTCTTCAGGGCAGTCCTGGCAGTCCCGACGTAGGTGTCGACGTCGGCGACCACGTCGGCGCCGGCGTCCAGGTTGGTGCCGACGAGCGGCAGGCTCATGGGTGCGCCCGTGTCGGGGTCGACCGTCTGGTCGCCGTCCAGCGCATCGTCGAGCGTCAGGTTGAGGCCGCCCAGCGCCTCGGCGAGGAACCGGTACGCGATCGGCTGGACCTTCATGGAGCCGCCGGAGCCGCCGGAGCTCTGGTCGGCCGTGAGGGCCACCATCACCTTGTCGGTCGACGCCGACGTGGGCAGCTCGAGGCATGCCGCCGTCGTGCTCGTGGCGGTGCCGCCACAGGTCTGCGCGGCACCGGCGACGGCGCGGGTCTGCTCCATCTGGTCCGGCAGGTCGGCGATGTCGATCCACGTGCCGTCCGAGCCCTTGGGGCTCGTGATGGCGTTGACGCCGATCCCGAGCTTGATGTCCGAGGCGTCACCGGTCGTGACGCGTGCCGAGCCGTACTCGGCGTCCTTCTTGGCGAGGGTCCCCTTGACCGACTCCAGTCGGGCCGCGTCACCGGAGACCTTGGTGATCTGTTCGGCGACACCGGTGTCGGCACGCACCTGCGAGCTGGCGTCGGCGAGGTCGACACCGATGACGACGTTCGCCTTCGAGGTCACGTCGACGGGCAGCGTCGCCCCCTTGCCGGCCGCGTCGAGGACCTTCAGCTCGCTCTGCCCGGCAGCCACACGCAGGGGCGCGTCCCGGGTGCCCTTGGTCGCCAGGGACGACTCGAGGACCAGCCGGGCCGGGCCGCTCGAGCTCAGGCTGAACGCCAGCCCTCCCGACGTCTTGCTGTCCAGTCCGGTCACGGACAGGTCGATGAGCTTGCCGAAGGTGCTGGCGAAGTCCTGCATCGACGAGATCTTCTGCGTGGGGTCCGGGGTGTCGACGAGGCTCTGGACGCCCGTGACGGCCTTGCCGAGCCCGTCGCGGGCGGCGCTGATCTCGGTCGGCAGGACGTCGACGAGCGGGAACGTGCGGTCGGCACCCAGCTCGGGCTTCAGGGTCGTGAACGACTTGGAGACGCCGGCGAGGTCCTCGATCAGGATGTCGCGCAGGGCGTCCTGGTCACCGTCGATCGTGTAGGCGTGTCCCTCGTCGACGGCGCCCTTCTCCTTCAGCGGTCCCTCGTCGCAGCGCAGCTGGTCGGTGTCGATCACGACAAAACGCGAGCAGATGGTGCTGCTCGAACCGGGGACGTCGAGGTCGTAGAGCGGCCGCGTGACGGTGCGGTCCTCCTCGGACATCGCCTTCGTCAGGCCGAACTGCTTCAGGAAGTCGGCGCCGGGGTCCTTGATCACGCCGTCGCCCGTGCCGGCGCCCATGACGCCCTGCCGGGCCGGGACGATGTCGAGGAGCCGCAGCTCGTCGTACTCGCCCCCGGTCGTGACGACGGGCAGCGCTCCGGGCAGCAGATCGGACCACGCGGCCTCGACGGTGCCCTTGGCCTTGACGGGACGCGTGCCTGATTCCTGGGTGGAGGCCTGGACGGCCAGCGTCGCCGCCGCGGTGAGTCCCCGCTGCACCGTGGGCGGTGTCGCCGGGTCGGCGGACAGCAGGTCCGCCACCGTCACCGCGTCGTCCACCGACTTCTTGCTGGGCAGCGTGACGGTGCCGGTGGGGACCTTCACGGAGGCGGCCTTGCCGGTCTGGCTGACCGAGTAGCTGTCCACGTCGACGTCGACCTGCAGGAAGCCGATGCGGGCCACCATCTGCGCGTCCTCGGACAGCGAGGCCTTCGCGTCGTCCACCTGGTAGACCAGGCCGTCGTCGCCGGGCCGCAGGTAGAACGTCGGACCGGCCGGGAGCGGCTCGCCCTCGACCGGCTCGGCGGCCTCGGCCAGTCCGATGCCGAAGTCGGCGTCGAACGAGCGTCCGTCGACGGTGACCTTCGCCGCACCCTCGTCCGCCGTCGAGACCCCGCCCGTGGGGGTGTCCCCCGTCGGACGGCACTCACGCGGGCTGCTGCCGGTGGCCGCCTGGCACAGGCCGGACAGCCCGGTCAGCGGGGCGAGGTTGCCGTTGCCGCCGGTGGGCACCGTCTTGTCCTCGGCACCGGACGTCTCGTCGTGCACCGCGATCTCGAGCGCCTGCTTGCCCGGGTCGTAGCCGACCCCGCCGTCCAGACCGAGCCGGTCGATCGCGCGGCCGAGGTCCTGGATCGAGGTGACGGCGGAACGGGCGTGACGCACCGTGCCGTCCTCGGCCGTGAACGTCACGCGCAGCGTCGGGAACCCGTCGCCGCCGGTGACCTCGACGTTCTCGGTCGGCTTCTGCCCGACGGTGCCCGTCGTGCTCCCCGTGATGTCGACCCCGGCGTCCGGGGACTCCCACGTGATGGCCTCGCCGGCCTTCGGCTCGAAGCTGCCGGTGACGGCCTGGCAGTACCGGACCTCGCCGGGCCGGGGCGCGCCCGAGGGCGGCGACGTGTCGGCGGCGCCGCAGACGACGTTCGCGGTGGCTTGTTCCGTGAGCAGGCCCAGCAGCTGCTGTGCGGGCGAGTAGATGTCGGTCAGCGACAGGTCGAGCAGGGGGAACTGCTGGTCGACGGTGGCCTCGACGGTCTGCAGGGCGCTCGTGTACTGCGTGAAACCGGTGATGGCCTGGAGCCTGGTCAGGGACGAGAGGCCGTCGAGCGCGGCCGAACGGGAGACCTTCGGCGCGGCGTAGGTCGTCGTCGCGTCCGGACGCTCCCCGACCGTGATCCGGCCCGTCGCGGAGCTCTCCATCGGGGTGCTGAGGTCGATGTCCATCGCGACGTCCTCGGCGCCCGGCGCCGTGGTGGTCGTGAAGAGCTCGGAGGCACTGCTGAACTCGAGGTCCTCGGTCGTGATCTGGCCGCGCCCGTTCGGGTCGCGCAGCGTCAGGACCGTCGTGCTGTCGATCGTCGCGTCGCCGGAGGCGTCGAGCTCGACGAAGCCGTCGACGACCGTGAAGTCGGGGATGTCGACCTGCGTGACGTCGCCGTCCGTGCCGTCGTCGCTGGTCCAGACATGTGTCGTGAGCTCGGTGCTCCCGACGACGGAGAACGTGCGCAGCGCGAGCGCGTCCGGGTCGTACCGGAACCGGATCGTGGCGTCGAGCGTCGCCGCCAGGTCGCCGTCGAGGGCCGCGGTGCCGAGCTCGAGCCGCTTGGCGGGGTCCGCGTACGCGAGGGCGACCGGACGGGCGGCCTCCAGGGCGACCGTCATGGTCCACTCGCGACTGTTCGCGGGAGCTCCCGCCGAGCGGGACGCCTCCTTGACGACCAGCGGGCCGCCGTCCGGGAAGGCGTCGTCGAGGGTGTCGAGCGTCGTGTCGGTGTTCGTCGCGAGCGCGTCGTCGACCTGCGTCCCGATCGTGGTGTCGAGCGAGAGGATGTCGCGCACGGACGTGTCCGTCAGCGGCAGGTCGTCCGACAGCGCGGGCTGCTCCGCGGCAGCGGCCAGGGCCGTGCCGAGCTTGATCAGCCCGACCCGGACGTCCGACACGTCCTGCGGCAGCTCGGGAGCCGCCGCCGTCGCCGGCGACTGACCGAGCAGCGGCACCATCAACGACAGGGCCGCGACAGCAGCGACCGTCGACCTGCGGCGGGAGGTGAACACAAGAATCCGCTGGGAGCTCACGGTCGTCCTTCGGCTAGGCGGTGTCGGAGTCAGCGGGTCTTGACGGTGTTGGACTGATCAGCCACCGACTTCGACGTCGAGCGCACGACGGCGACGTAGGTCGTCCTCGCCTTGCGGTTGCGGTCGCGGACCGAGAACACGACCTTGCCCTTGCGGTTCAGCTTCTTCGAGGCGACCTGGTACTGCTTGCCCTTGACGACCCGGTACAGCTGCACCCGGGCGCCGGCGGCCAGTGGCGTGGCCGTGACGGCCAGCCGGTCCGCGGTGGTCGTGCGCTTCACCTTCGTCTTGTCCTTCGCGAGGCGGGCCTTGACGGTCGCGCCGAAGGCCGCCGTGCTGGTGAGCTCACGCCGGCGGTTGCCGTCGGTGACCTCGGCAGTGACCTTGCCGCGGCCCCGCGCCTTGCCGACGTACGAGTACGTGGCCTCACCGAGGGCGTTCGTCGTCCTGGTCGCGACGACGTCGCCGCTGATGTCGTCCGGGCCGTAGCGCAGGAACCGCACCTCGTAGCCGTTGACCGGGTTGCCCTGCTGGTCGATGACACGCACGGTGTGGGTGACGGTGGAACCGACCCGGAGCGTGTCGGTCGCCGACGAGGTGATCGAGAAGCTCGAGGCGTTGAAGTTGAGCTCGTACGTCGAGTCGGTGATGGTGGCGGTGGCGGTGCGAGTGCTCGGGACCACGGGGGCCGCGGCGCCCGCCACGTCCGTGTACAGGTAGGTCGGCGCCTCGTCCCACGTCGCGGTGATGTCGATCGCGCCGGCTTCGAAGCCGATCGTCCAGATGTCGCCGAACAGGTTGAAGTCGGACACCACGTCGTCGTCGCCGCTGTTGTCGCAGTCGTCGCAGGGGCCACCGGCCTCGGTGAACTTCACGAAGATCGACTCCCCGCCGACCCGGTTGCCGAACTGGTCGAGCGCGAGGACGTCGTAGAACGTGCGGTTGCCGGCGAGCGCCGGGTTGACCGGGTTCTCCTGCTCGCTCCCGGGCGAGCGAACCAGCGCGACCTGCCCGTTGAGCGGGCTGGCGGTGCTCCAGACGGCGCTCGCGCTGCCGGCGAGCTCGGCGACGCTGACCGTCGCCGTGACCATGCCGTCGTCGTCGAAGCCGCCGTCGCGGGCGATGCCGATGGCGAAGTCGATCTGGCCCGCGGCATCGGTGGTGTACGTCTTCGTCGTCCCGAGCTGGACGAGGTCGCCCGCCCGCGTCCCGACCACGGTCGGCGTCGCGCTGCCGGTCGTGAAGAAGCCGTGGTCGACGGTCAGCGTGAAGACCTGACCCGCCACCGGGTCGCGATCGGAGCCCGAGTCGGGGCCGTCGGGGGCGGTGACCGTCAGCGTCGCGCCATCCGCGACTCCGGGGGTGCCTCCGCCGAGACCGGTGATGACGGCCGTGCTGCCCTCGGGCACGGTCGGCGCTGCCGACGCGGGCGCGTGGGCGAACGCGGATGTCAGGAGCGCGGCGGTCACGCCGAGTCCGAGGGAACGAGTGAGCTTGACGGTGTTCACGGGCGATGTCTTCCTCTAGCGGGAGGAACCTCCCGTCCGGATGCTCACGGCTCGAGGACCTCGTCGATCAAGCGCGGTTTCCCCCGCACGCCCGTCGATCCACCGATCCCCTCGGTGATGCGAGTGGAGCGTATCGACGGGCATCACCCACCGTGGGCGTTCGCACAAAGACAGTCCTAAAGGACTACGTGGGATCGGTGCGACACCCGTGAGGGTCTCTCGGCCCTACCCAAACCGGCCCGATGTGGTGTAGATCACATGGGAGGGACTGACGGCCGCATGCTCGGTGCGGCGGTCCGAGACGCCGGGGGGCGCACACATGAAGAGCAGCCGCACGAAGAAGATCCTGATCGCATCGGTGGTCGCCGGGCCGCTGGTGGCCGGGAGCCTGACCGCCGGCAGCGTGCTGGCGACCGACGGAGGCGCACCCGACGAACGGGCGCTCGCGTCGGCCCGGGGCGACGCCAGCCGGTCGGTGGAGAAGCGTGTCGACCGACTGCTGAAGAAGATGACCACCACGGAGAAGCTGCAGCAGGTGCAGCTCCTCTCCGACGCACAGATCACCGACGAGGACGCCAAGGCCGGCGTCGGAGGTGTCTTCAGCCTGACCGATCCGGCGAAGATCGACCACTTCCAGCGCATCGCGATGACGCAGTCGCGCCTGAAGATCCCGATCCTGTTCGCGTACGACACGATCCACGGCTACCGCACGATCTTCCCGGTGCCGCTCGGCGCCGCGAGCTCGTTCGATCCCGACGTCGCGGCGGCCGACGCGAGGATCGGCGCCCGCGAGTCGACGACGGTCGGCATCAAGCAGGTCTACAGCCCGATGGTCGACGTCTCCCACGAGCCCCGTTGGGGCCGCATCGTCGAGGGCAACGGCGAGGACCCGTACCTCGGCTCGGTGTTCGCCGCGGCCCGGGTGAAGGGCGCCCAGGGCAAGGACTACAGCGCACCCGACCGGGCGATCACCAGCGTCAAGCACTTCGTGGCGTACGGCGCGGCCGAGGGCGGCCGTGACTACAACACCACCGACCTGTCGGAGCAGACGCTGCGCAACCTCCACCTGCCGCCGTTCAAGGCCGCGATCGACGCCGGCGCCGACACGGTCATGTGCTCGTTCAACGCCATCAACGGCGTCCCCGGCTGCGCCAACCCGTACACCGAGACGCAGATCCTCAAGAAGGAGTGGGGCTTCGACGGGTTCATCGAGAGCGACTACACCGCGGTCACCGAGACCATCAACCACGGCACGGCCGCCGACGACGCCGAGGCGGGCGCCAACGCGCTGATGGCCGGCACGGACTCGGAGATGGTCAGCACCACGATCCGCGACAACGGCAAGCAGCTGCTCGCCGACAAGAAGATCACCCGGAAGCGCCTCGACGACGCCGTCCGCCGCATCCTGCGCGTCAAGTTCCGCGCCGGCCTGTTCGAGAACCCCTACGTCGACCAGGCCAAGGCCGTCGACCCCGCCAGCTTCCTCACGCCCGCCGATCGCGAGGCCGCGCGCACCGCTGCCAGTCGCTCGATGGTGCTGCTGCAGAACGAGGGCCAGACGCTCCCGCTCGACCCGGCCAGGAACACCGCGGTCATCGGCCCGCTCGGCGACAGCCAGCACGACATGCTCGGCACGTGGTCGGGCAAGGGCGAGGATGCCGACGCGGTCAGCGTCCTGAAGGGCATCACCGACGGGTCGACCGGCACGACCACGTACGCCCAGGGCTGCGAGCTGAGCAACGAGGAGCCCCCCGACTACGACCCGGCCGACGACTGCCCGTCCGACGCGGGCTTCGCCGAGGCCGTGGCCGCGGCGAGCGCCGCCGACCAGGTGGTCGTCGCGGTCGGCGAGACCAAGGAGATGAGCGGTGAAGCCGCGAGCCGGTCGACGCTCGACCTGCCGGGCAGGCAGCAGCAGCTGATCGATGCGATCAAGGCGACCGGCAAGCCGTTCGTGGTCGTGCTCTTCAACGGACGGCCGCTGACCCTGTCGGACGTGACGGCGAGCGCACCGGCCGTGCTGGAGGCGTGGTTCCCCGGCGTCGAGGCCGGCAACGCGGTCGCCGATGTCGTGTTCGGCAAGGTCAACCCGGGCGGCAAGCTCCCGGTGTCCTTCCCGCAGCGGCTCGGCCAGGTCCCGATCTACTACAACCACGAGCCGACGGGGCGTCCCTGCGACGTCACGCAGAAGTACAACTCGCGCTACCGCGACCTGCGCTCGTGCGACCCGCTGTTCCCGTTCGGCTTCGGCCTCAGCTACACGACGTTCGAGGTCTCCGACCTCACGCTCGACAGGGCCGTCGTCTCCCGCAAGGGCAAGGTCGTCGCATCCATGAAGGTCACCAACACCGGCACCGTCGCCGGCGACGACGTCGCGCAGCTGTACCTCCGCGACCCGGTCTCGAGCATCTCGCAGCCCGTCCGCCGCCTGCGCGGCTTCGAGCGGGTCACGTTGCCGCCGGGCCAGTCGACGACCGTCCGGTTCACCCTCGACAAGAGTGACTTCGGCTTCTACGACAACCGTGGGAAGTTCGTCGTCGAGCCCGGGACCATCCAGGTGTTCGCCGGCGACGACTCGACGGCTGACCTCACGAAGACGTTCGAGGTGAGGTGACCGGCCGCGTCGTTTGAGCGTCGCCTCCGAGGGCACCCACGGGCATGAGCCCCGTGCGCGTACGACCCCTCGGAGGCGGCCGCGGCTGTCTCACCATGATCCTGGTCTCGATCGCACTGTCGGTCGGACTGACACTGCTCCTGAACGTCATCGCGCGGTCGTGACGCTCGCGCGTGCGACACCGGATCGAGCCGTCTAGGATCGGCATCGGGCTCGCGCCGCCTTTTCCACGGCACGATCCCCACCCCAGGCCCTGACCGTCGTGACGGTGAGGGCCTCGGTGCGTGGAGGATGTCCTCATGGCCCGGGTCTCGCTCTCACGCCTCCCCGGGGACCGGGTGCTGGTCGTCGGGGCCGACGAACGACGTGAGCTCGACCTGGCGGACCTGGCGGCCCTCGTCGTCGAACGGGAGACCGATCATCCGCGGTGGGTCTGGGACGACACCGCTCGCTGGTACCCCGGTCTGCTCGAGGCGGGGGTGCGCGTCGAGCGGTGCCACGACCTGCGGCTGGGGCACCACCTGCTGCGACGAGCACCGGCGATCGACCAGGACGTGCTGCTCGGCGACCAGTCCGAGCTCTGGGACCGGCTGGGGCCGACGACGTCCGTGACCCCGTCCCTGTTCCCGTCCGACGATCCGTCCGAGCACCTGCGCGCCGATCTCGAGGACGTCCGCCAGCTCGCGGCCGTCGCCGACTCGGCGGAGTCGTCACAGCTGGGCCTGCTCCTGGCGGCGGAGTCGTCCGGCGCGCTGGTCGCCGCCGAGATGACGTTCGCCGGCGTGCCGTGGCGCGTCGACATCCACGACCGGCTGCTGAGCGACCTGCTCGGTCCGCGCCCGCTGCGCGGCATGCGCCCACGACGGCTCGAGGCCCTCGCCGACGAGGTCCGGACGGCACTGTCGTCGCCCGATCTCAACCCCGACTCGCGCAACGAGCTGCTCGCGGCCCTCCGCAGGGTCGGCGTCGACGTCGGCGACACCCGCGCGTCCACCCTCCGTGCCACGAACCATCCGGCCATGGGGGTGCTGCTGCTCTACAAGCACCTCGCGCAGCTGGCCAAGACCAACGGCTGGGCGTGGAGCGACCAGTGGGTCAGCGGGGGACGGTTCCGGCCGTCGTACCAGCCCGCCGGATCCGTGACGGGGCGCTGGGCGTCCAACGGCGGCGGTGCCCTGTCGCTGCCGGCGCAGGTGCGGCCGGCGGCCGTGGCCGACCCGGGCTGGCGACTCGTCGTCGCCGACGTCGCCCAGCTCGAGCCCCGCGCACTGGCCGGCATGAGCGGTGACCGGGCGCTGGCCTCGGCGGCCCGTGGCGCCGACCTCTACCAGGCCATGGCCGACGACGGCGCGGTCAGCGGTCGCGCCGAGGCCAAGCTCGGGATGCTCGGCGCGATGTACGGGGCGACGAGCGGTGAGAGCGGACGCCTGGTGGCCGGCCTGACCAAGCGCTACCCGCACGCCTTCGGCCTGGTCGAGGAGGCCGCCCGTGCCGGCGAACGGGGCGAGGTGGTGCGCACGCTGCTGGGCCGCGGCGCCCCGCGCCTGGGCGAGACGGACGACCGCGACCCCGACGACCCCGCCGTCGACCCCGACAGCCGCGCCCGCGACCGCCGCGCCTACGGCCGGTTCACCCGCAACTTCGTCGTGCAGGGCACCGGCGCGGAGTGGGCGCTGTGCTGGATCGCCGACCTCCGCAACCGCCTGTGGAACCTGGGCGGCAGCGGGACGCTCGTCGACCGGCCGCACCTCGTGTTCTTCCTGCACGACGAGGTCGTCGTCCACACACCTGCCGCGCTCGCCGACGAGGTCGTGGCGCAGCTGGAGCAGGCAGCCGCGACGGCGTCCGCGCTGATGTTCCGCGATCTCGCGATCGACTTCCCGCTGTCGACGGCGGTGGTCGAGTCGTACGCCGACGCCGGCAAGGCAAGCACCGCCGACGACCTCGGGGACGTCATCCCGGGCGAGCCCGGCACGCCACGCGCGGGATGACGTCCCGTCAGAGCTGGCGCTTGAGGCCGACGTGGCTCGTCTCGTACCCGAGCCCGGTGTAGAAGCTGCGCGCCCGCTCGCGCGCCTCGTCGGTCGTGACCTGCGCGAGCGACGCACCCCGGGCCCGGCCGTGCTGGTGGGCCCACGACAGCATCGCCGCACCGAGCCCCTGCGAGCGATCCTCCTTGGCGACCCGCAGTCCCTCGATCTGCAGCCGCGTCGTGCCCGCGCGGACCAGGCCGGAGATGATCGTCAGCTGCATCGTGCCGACGACGCGGTCGGCCTCGTCGCGCACGACGGCGAGGTACTGGGAGGCGTCCCGGGCGACGACGTCAAAGGCCGCCTCGTACCGGGCCTCCTCGGCGCCCTCGCGAGACGGCCCCATCTCGTCGTCCGCGAGCAGTGCCACGACGGCGGGCACGTCCGCGCGAGTGGCGCGCTGCACCCGGTAGCGCCGGTCGCCGACGCGCAGGTCCCCGCCGGCCGACGATCCGGCGGTGCGGCGCAGACGGGCCACGAGAAGGTCGAGCCAGGCTCCGACGTGCGTCCGGGCCTTCTCGGTGTCGGGGTAGCGGCAGCGCAGGTGCAGGCCCCGCTCGTCGAGGATGAACCACAGCATGACGCCGTCGGTGCGGATCGAGGCGCTGACGTACTGCGCCTCGAGACCGGCGGCGTCGACCCGCACCGGCAGGCGTCGCAGGTCGAGCCACGAGATGGCGAACATGCCCGGTGCCTCCGGCATGCCGCCCCAGGGCTCGAGGATGTCCTCGAGCGGCCACGACCCGATGCGCACGGCCTCCTTCACGGCGGCGGCGCAGGCCACCGGGTCGGGGTCGCCGGACTCCAGCACGGAGTTAGTGATGAACCAGCCGACCGAGTCGTGCCACGTGGTCTCGTACCGGCTGTGCACCGGGAAGACAGCGCGCAACGACGTGCCGGCCACGTCGCGGGTGACGCTGGTCATCGCGGACACGGCCAGGGCCAGCGTGGACACCCCGTCGGCGACGGCCTGCGCCGAGAAGGCGGCGCTGTCGTCGACGTCGAGCACGTCGCGCACCTCGACGCGTTCGGGCTGCTGCACCGGATCGCCGAGCGGCGCCGGGAACCGCGGCATCACGCCACCGCTGCCGTCGAGGATCTCCCGCCACCGACGATGCACCTCCTCGGGCGCCTTCGGCCGATCCTGCAGCGCCTGGGTGTGGTCGGAGAACGCCGGCGTCGCGGCCAGGCTCGACGCCCGGGCGGCGTGGGCGGCCGCGAGCGCCGTGAGGAGGTCGCGGACGATCACCAGCAGCGACCACATGTCGACGTGCGAGTGGTCGGCCGCGACGACGATCGTCGGCCCCGCCGCGGTCTCCAGCACGCAGAGCCGGTGCGAGGGCGCCGCGTACGGCGTGCACGCGATGTCGAGCTGTTCGCGCAGTGCGTCGTTGACGGCCTGCCCCGGCGCGATCGGGTGCTCGGTCCACGCTCCGGCCGTCACCTCGACCTCGTGCAGGAGCGGCTCACCGTCCTCACCGGGGACGAACATCGAGCGCAACGTGCCGTGGCGGGCGATGACGGCGAGCCAGGCCTCGGCGAGCGCGTCCAGCGACACGGGATCGTCCAGACGGAACGAGATCGCCATCCACGATCCGGGTCGATCACCCGCTCGGACGTGACGTCGCTGGTCGAACGACACGGGGAGCCGGCGGCCCGGCTCGGAGACCCTCACGTCGTACCCCATCAGTCGTCCGAAGGGGAGGCGCAGATGGGCGACGTTGGTGAGTCGCATGCCCGATAGCCTATCCGTCAGACAACCTGTGACAGGAGAACACCCGGTGAACACCTTCGGAGTCCCCGGGGCCGATCTTGCCGTCGAGCTGAGCGACGAGGGTGGACACCCCGTCGTCCAGCTGCACGGTCTGACCTCGAGCCGCTCGCGCGACCGGTTGCTCGACCTCGACCTCGGGCGCGGACTCAGCGGCACCCGCCTCCTCCGGTACGACGCACGCGGGCACGGACGCTCGACGGGCCGGCCGGCGCCCGAGCACTACCGGTGGCCGAACCTCGCCGACGACCTGCTGCGCCTGCTGGATCAGTACTTCCCCGGCGAGCAGGTGCACGGCGTGGGGCCGTCCATGGGCACGGCCACGCTGCTGCACGCGGCCGTCCGCGAGCCCGACCGGTTCAGCGGCCTGACGCTCCTGCTGCCGCCGACCGCCTGGGAGACCCGCGTGGCGAGGGGCGACGAGTACCGGGCAGCCGCACAGCTCATCGAGGACGGGGGCCTCGACGCCTTCCTCGAGGCCGGACGCCTGGCTCCCGTCCCGCCCGCGACGGCGGGCCTCCCCGAGACGCAGCCCGACGTCGACGTGAGCCTGTTGCCCTCGCTGTTCCGCGGCGCCGGGTCGAGCGATCTCCCGGCGCCGGACGACGTCTCCCGCATCGGCACGCCGACCACGATCCTCGCCTGGATCGACGACCCCGCGCATCCCCTGTCGACCGCCGAGGCCTTGCTGGACCTGCTCCCCCGGGCGACGCTCGAGATCGCGACCACCCGCGCCGACCTGGAGACGTGGCCGGCGATCCTCGCGGCGGACGTCGCTCGGCACGCGGCCTGAGGCCTGCACACAGCCGGTAGCAGCCATGGCCGTCCCACGGGGTGGGGCCGTGCGCGTCGGACGTATGAGTTGTCCCACCCCGACCGGCCACGAGGTTTTCCTCGGGTTCACCTAGGCTCGTCATGACGGATGACGATCCGGACCGGAAGGCCCGCGAGACGCCAGGTGTCGTGGCGGTGGCAGCGCCTCGTCGTCAGTCGAGGGTCGAGGGGGGGAGTCCCGAGCCCGGCCGCCAGACGACGTCTGGTGGTCCGCTGCTGCATGACGCCGCACGAGCGGCTGATCGAGGGTTCATGTCACACGAGATGTCCTGGCTGTGTCCGAGCGACGGGCGGAACGGTGCCCTCGGATGAGCGGCACGATCGTGTTCGCGCTGCGGCAACCGTGGACGCCGAGCACCATGGCCGACCACCTCGCCGACGTGGTGCAGGCGCTCTCGTTCACCTGGAGCGCGGACGAACCGACCGACCTGTACGTGGAGATCGACATGTCGGTGGCCGGGGCTCTCAACGCCGTGAAGCGAGCCGTCAGCGAGGCCGATCCCTGCTCGACCTGCCGCTTCACGGACGAGGTGTCGAACCGACTGCTGGACATCATCGTCAACCACGGGCTCACCACCTCAGCTGCGTCCGGCGAGACGCCGATGGTCGGCCGTCCCGAGTGGCGACCCCGGCCGGCCGACACCGCGGTGGTGAGATCTGCGGTGCTCTTCGCGACGTTCTCCACGGAGCGGCCAGACGCCACGGAGCGGGAGTCCCGGACCAGGCGCTTCGCCCGGAGCAGGCGGGAGGCGCACCACGCCCAGGAGGAGTGGTTCGCGCTGTCGTCGCACTACGGGCTCGTCCCCCACGACGCCCCCTCACTGGCGAACCTCGACATGAGGCCCATCCCGCACGGGCATCGGCAGCCGTGGGCGTCGTGGGTGGCCATCAGGCTCGAGGCGGCACTCGGCACCCTCGACGGCGCGCGCATCCGCATCGACGCACCGATGCAGTACGACGACCTGCTCCGTCCCGAGCTGGTGTCACGAGGCGCGATCGTCGCGGACTTGCCTCACTGACGGGGCTCAGTAGCCGGGGAAGACCTCGCGCAGCTGGTCGAGGCTGACGTTGCCGGTCACGCTGACGTCGTCCGGGGTGTGGGCCGACGTGAGCCGGCCGTTCAGCAGACGCGTGGCCGCCTCGGTCGCGCCGTCCAGCGTCGCGGTGGGCTCACCGGCGTCCGAGGCCACCGTGACCTGGTTGCCGATCACGATGCTGAAGCCGGAGTCGCCGATCGCGACGACGGCCGGCTCCGAGATCGCATCGGCCTTGGCCACGAACCCGAGCATGAAGCCCAGCCCACCCGAGAAGTGCTCGACGAGGAGCTGGGCGGAGACGTCGTCGATCGTGGCAGCCGGGTCGAGCGCCACGCGCACGTCCCACACGTGCTGGGCGACCTCGTTGAGCCGCATCCCTGCCAGCGTCGCCACGGGGAGCGGCACCGGCACGAAGCCGAGCTTGATCTCCACGGACTCGCGCTGCTCGGGCGTCAGCGCCTCGAGCCGCTCGACGAGCGCCGCGTCGTGGACGAGCACGCTGTTGGCCTGCTCGCGCGGCGTCGAGGAGTCCCATCGGGCCCACACCGCGGCGTTGTGGTCATCGCCCGGCTCCGGCGATCCGTCGAGCGCGACCTCGTACGTCCCCAGGCCGATCTCGGCCCCGCTCCCGAGGTGCGAGAGCACCTGCGCGACCGTCCACTCCGAGGCGCCGGACGGGCCGTTCAGCTGGTCGTCGCTGAGTCCCGCGACGATCGTCTCGAGGTCGTCGTGGAGCGTGCGCAGGGCGGCGATCGTGCGATCGGCGAGAGTAGTCATGCCATCGGCAACGTCGTGCGACGACGTATCCTTCCCCGCTCTGCACCGACGCCGAACTACACGGGGACGAGCGGCGTGCGGGTGTCCGGAAGGGTCACCGTGATCGGCTGACCCGGCCGCACGTCGCCGCCACGCTCGACGACGGCCATCACCCCGGCCTTGCGGACGACCTGGGCGGTGGCGCTCTCGGGCGAGGCGGTCGACGGTGCCGGCTCGTCGGTCGGGGTGCCGTCCGCCCGGGCCATCACGACCTTGAGCAGCCCGGGGCGGAAGGTGTTGATCTGCGCACAGGGGTTGCGCAGGCCCGTGAGCCGCACGACGGGCCCACCCAGATCGAGCAGCGTCCCGGTCGGCAGACCCAGCAGGTCGAGGCCGGCGGTCAGCACGTTCTCGCCGAGGTCGCCGGGACCCAGCTCGTACCCGAGCTCCCGCGCGTCCTCGAAGAGCTCGGCGTGGATGAGGTGGACCTGCCGCAGGTTGGGCTGGTCGGGGTCGCGCCGCACCCGCGACCGATGCTGGACGAGCGTCCCCGCGTGGGCATCGCCGAGGACGCCGAGCCCGGCCACGAGGGTGATCGCATCGACCGGCACCTTGCTGAAGCGGTGGGTCCCGTCACGACTGACCGCGACGACACGTGGCGCTGGCATGCGACCATCCTCGCACTCCGGCACCGTCACCCGGCGTCGGGAACGATGACGATCTTGCCGCGGAGGGACCCGTCGGCCGCCGCCGCGTGGACGGTCGGCAGCTCACTGAGCGGGACCCGCCGCTCCACGTCGACCGTGAGCTTGCCGGCGTCGATCCGGGCGACGAGCCCCGCCAGCTGCTCACGGTCGCTGTTGACGTACATGTCGATGCCACGGACGCCCCGCGCGTCGTCGCTCGGAGCGGGCATCCACACCGTGGTGCTGACCACGACTCCCCCGTCGCGCACGATCCCCGCCAGGGCGTTGAACGCGTCGGGCTCGATCGGGGCGAGGTTCACCAGCACGTCCACGGGCTCGCCGACCGCGGCGATGACGTCGGCGGACGTGTGGTCGATGACCTCGTCGGCTCCCTGCGACTCGACCCGATCACTGGTTCGCGGGCTGGAGGTGGCGATCACGTACGCGCCAGCCGCCTTGGCCAGCTGGACGGCGTAACCACCCACGGCTCCCCCGGCACCGTTGATCAGGATGCGCTGTCCGGCCGTGAGGCCGGCATGGTCGAACAGTCCCTGCCAGGCCGTGAGACCGACGATCGGGAGCGCGGCCGCGTCCGCCAGTGCGATGGTCCTGGGTGCGCGCGCCAGCCCGTCGGCCGACGCCAGGACGTACTCGGCCGCCGCACCGTTGTCGACGAACTGCAGGAAGCCGATGACCTCGTCACCGACCTCGAGCTCGGTGACACCCTCGCCGACCTCGTCGACCACGCCCGCGACGTCGAGGCCGGGGATGTGGGGCAGCGTGAGCGGCATCGGCTCCTGCATGAATCCCGCCCGGATGTTGCCGTCGACGCCGTTGAACGACGTGCCGGCGACGCGGACCCTGACCTGCCCGGCGCTCGGGACGGGGACGTCCACGTCCTCGTACGTCAGGACGTCGGGGGTGCCGTACTCGTGGAACTGGATGGCCTTCATGTCATTGCCTCTCGGATCAGATGCTTCGAATGTGAAGCACACTCTCAACGTAGCAGTGCTTTGAATTTGAAGCAAGTGCTTCGAAGATGAACCATCGGATAGGCTGGCGCCATGCCCGAGGATCCCTCCGCCGTCGACGCCGCCCAGCTCAACGCGTACTTCGCGCTCATGGACGTGGCGGGGCTGCTGAAGCACGCGGTCGAGCAGCAGCTGCGCGAGGACGGCGACCTGAGCTTCATCCAGTTCCAGCTGCTGGCCCGCCTCGGCCTCGGCTCGCCGACCGGCAGCGAGCGCATGACCGACCTCGCCGACGGCGTCGTCTACAGCCGCAGCGGCCTCACCTACCAGGTGGGCCTGCTCGACAAGGCCGGCCTCGTCACCCGCGCTCCCAGCCCGGACGACGACAGGGGCGTCACGGTCACGATCACGGACGCCGGACGCGAACGGATCGCCACGGTGATGCCCGGCCACGGCGAGGTCCTCAAGCGGCTCCTGCAGCCGTTGGCGGCGGTGGACGCCGAGACGATCACGGAGCTGCTCTCACCGGTGCGCGACCACATGCGCGCCGCGCCGCCCCGCTCGGCCGCGCCTCGCCGCAGGCGCTGACAGCGTCTCGCTCCGGAGCCAACCGACGCAGCACCCCTACGGGCGTTCCCGCCTGCTGATGGGCCCGCGTCGGACGAGGTCGTTGAGTGATCCCAGCACGCTGCGCGGCCGCAGGACGGGCGTCGACTGCGACGCTCCGTCCCGCATGCCCGCCACGGTCTCGGCGAGCACCGTCTCTGCATCGACGGAGGGCGACCAGCCCAGCACCTCGCGCGCCCGACCGGTGTCCATGAGCGGCACGGCCATGCCGAGGTCGAGCCAGCCCGGGTCGAGCTTCTGCACGTGGGCACGCCACGAGGCATTCATCAGTGCGCGCAGGACGCGGCTCGGGACGTCGACGACCCGGGCACCCAGCGCGTCGCCGATCTGCTGAGGGCGGATCGCCGGCTCGGCGGCGAGGTTGAAGGCGCCGTACGCCTTGCGGCTCAGCGCGCGCGAGACCGCGTCGGCGACGTCGTCGGCGTGGACCATCGGGATGGCCAGTGCCGGGTCCAGCGGCAGGACCGGCAGCAGGGCGATCGCCCGCGCGGGGACGAATCCCGGGACGCCGTACCGCAGCAGGGCACTTCCGGCCGTGCGCTGCCCGACGATGCCGGGACGCATCCGGGTCACGCGCGGCAGGCTCCCCGTGGCCTCGTGCGTGTCGAGCAGGCGTTCTGCCTCTGCCTTGTGGGCGCTGTACGGCGACCCCGGCACGCCGGTCGTGGCCCAGTCCTCCCCCACCTGACGGTCGTCGATCTTCGGCGAGTAGGCGCCGACCGAGGACATGTGCACCAGGTGCGGAACGTTCGCGGCCACCGCCGCGGCCAGCACCCGGCGCGTCCCGCCGACTCCCAGCTCGTGGAGGTAGGCCACGTCGTGGGACGGCTGGAAGCCCCACGCCAGGTGCACCACCGCGTCGGCACCCTCGACCGCGTCGCGCAGGACGGCGGAGCTGGCGTCGCTCGTCAGGTCGACGCTGTGCCACTCGACGTGTGCCGCCCACCCCTCGGGATCGGGCGTCCGCCGGGCCAGCCCGACGAGCTCGTGCTGCTGGTCGGCCGACAGGGCTCGGATGATGGCCGTGCCCAGGTTCCCGGTCGCGCCGGTGATGACGATCTTCATTCCCGCAGGTACCCGCGTCGACGAAGAGCAATCCGTCGAGGGGCGCCGACCGGCGACTGCTCCTAGGTTGGGACCCATGACGCGTCCCGGGTCGGCCAGCACGTCCCCCGAGCACTGGGACGTCGTCATCGTCGGTGCTGGTCCCGCCGGGAGCGCGGCGGCCCTGGGTGCTCTGGCCGAGGTCCCGGACCTGCGCGTGCTGCTGCTCGACCGGTCGGACTTCCCCCGCGACAAGGTCTGCGGCGACGGCATCGCACCGCACGCCCTCGCCGAGCTCGAGCGGATCGGGGTGCGAGGCATCGACGACGGGTGGTCGCCGGTGCGCCGCATCGAGCTGGCCCTCGGTGACGACACCGTCTCGTCCGAACGTCCCCGCCTCGGCTGGGTCATCCCCCGGTCGGTGTTCGACGCACGACTGGTCGAGCGGGCGACGGCCGCCGGCGCGGTGCTCGGACGCCACCGGGCGGTCGAGGTGACGCGGTCGGACGGCGTCGTGACGGTCGACGACGTCGCCACTGCGGACGTGGTCGTCGGCGCGGACGGCCCCTACTCGATCACGCGTGCCGCTGCCGGTCTCTCACCGACCGGGCGGCGCGCGCTGGCCCTGCGCGGGTACGTCCCGACGCCGGCGCGATGGGAGGGCGCCCAGGTGATCCGCTTCGGGGAGCGGCGCCGACCGTCCTATGCCTGGGCGTTCGACCGGGGCGACGGCCTCTGCAACGTCGGCTACGGCGAGGTGCTCGGAGCCGAGCCGCATCCTCCGACGCGCTCCTTGTTGCTCGATGAGCTCGAGCACCTGCTCCCCGGCGCCACGGTCGGCGGCGGCGAGAGCTGGAAGGCCCACCAGCTGCCGCTGTCGGGATGGCGCTGGGAGCAGCCCGACGGCCCCGTCCTGCTGGCCGGCGACGCGTCCGGGCTGGTCAACCCGATGACGGGTGAAGGCATCTACTACGCCGTGGCCACCGGCATCCGCGCCGGCAGGGCCGCGGCGTCAGCCGTGCGCTCCGGCGACCCGGGCACGGCCGGGCGCGCCTATCGACGCTCGGTCCGCCGGCTGCTGGCGATGCACCTTCGTCACACCAGCGTGGCGGCGCGCCTGGCGCGCATGCCGGTCACCGTGCACGCCGGGATCAGGGCCGCGTCGGGCAGCGAGCCGGTGTTCGGCGACCTCCTCGAGCTGGGCCTCGGACGCGGGCGCATCACCCCGCGCCTCGCCCGAGGACTGCTCACGCACCTGGCCGCGCGCTGACCGGCTCCTCCACGGGCAGGAACAGCACGCGACGCAGCCACCGCGGCATCGTCCAGTTGGCCCGCCCGAGCACGCCGACCAGGGCCGGTGCGAGCACGCCCCGCACGATGAGGGCGTCGATCGCGATGCCGAGCGCCAGCGTGGTCGCCAGGATCTTGACCTCCACCGACGGCACCGTCGACAGCGCGATGAAGGCGAAGAACAAGATGAGCGCGGCCGACGTGACGAGTCGGCCGGTGTTGGCGATGCCCTCGACGACGGCGCGATCGGTCGCGGTGTGCTCGTCGAGCCGCTCCTCGGCGTCCGGCGACATGAGGCGGTCGTGCTCCTCGCGCATCCGTGACAACAGGAAGACCTCGTAGTCCATCGAGAGACCGAAGAGGAAGGCGAAGGCCGCGATCGGCACCCAGATCGTGATCACGCCCGACGCGGACTGGTTGAAGATCAGGTCGGAACCGTAGCCGTCCTGCCAGATGAGCACGGTGACGCCGTAGGCCGCGGCCAGCGAGAGCACGTTGAGCACGAGTGCCTTGATCGGCAGCCACAGCGACCGCAGCGCCCGGGCGAGCAGCAGGAACGTGACGACCGCGACGCCGAGGGCGACCCACACGACGTTGCCGTAGACGGCGGAGATGAAGTCGGCGTCCTCGGCAGGAGTACCTCCCACCTCGGCGTCGCCGGCGACGTCGCGGATGCTGTCGAGGGTGTCCCGTCCGGAGTCGCTGGACGGGTCGTCCCTCGTCCAGACCTGCAGGAGCGACTGACCGTCCGCGCGCCACTCGTCGGCCGTCGGAGCCACGGCGGCCGCGACACCGTCGAGCGCCGCGAGCCGGTCGAGGGTGGCGTCGACCCGGTCGTCGGCGACGACGACCTCGGTGGGACGCACCACGCCCTCGGGCAGTCCGTCGGACACCGCCCGGGTGACGGCCTCGGACGCCGGGGTGGCCGAGGAGATGCCGCTGAGCTGCGGCGTCCCCAGCGTCAGGGTCAGCGCCGGGGCGGCGAGTGCGAGCAGGACGACGACCGACCCGACCACGCTCAGCCATCGGCGGCGAAGGACGCGCGTGGCGATGTTCGCCCACAGGCGGCTGCGGGTCACGGCGGGCTTGCGCCGCGGCCAGCTCAGCTGGGGCCCGACGGCGCTGAGCAGGGCCGGCACCAGCGTCAAGGAGATGGCGACGCTGAACAGCGGGATCAGCAGTCCACCGAGGCCGATGCTGCGCAGCACCGGGACGGGGACGAGCACCAGCGCCGCCAGCGACACGGCCACGGTCACCCCGCTGAAGAGCACGGAGTGACCCGCGGTGGCCATCGAGATCCTGACGGCGTCGTCGTTGCTGGCTCCCTTGGCACGTTCTTCGCGCCAGCGGGTCACCACCAGCAGCGAGTAGTCGATCGCGACGCCGAGGCCGATCAGGGCGATGAGGTACTCGACCACGACCGACACGTCGGTCACGGCGGTCAGGCCGAGGAGGGCGAGGAACGTCCCGAGGATGGACACCGCCGCGACCAGCAGAGGCAGACCGGCGAGCAACGACCCGAAGACCAGGGCCAGCACGATCAGGGCGCCGAGACCACCCAGGAGGATCTCGAACAGGATCCCGCGGTCGCCGCCACCGCCCTCCTCCAGCACCGTGAACCCACTGAGCGTGACGTCCCCTTCGCCCGCCGAGGCGCTCGTGGCGAGCTGCTCGAACGGTGGGGTCGCGGCGGCGTACGGATCGGCACCGGGCGTGATCGGCGGGTAGGCGACGACGACTGCAGAGCTGTCACTGACGGCGAGGACGTCGGCGCCCGCGTCGCCGGGTGCCACGGTCCTGGTGCCCGGCACCGCTGTGCGAGCGGCGTCCGCGACCGAGTCGGCGCGCTCGACCGCCCCGGCACCGGTGACCACGAACAGCAGCGGGTCGGTCAGGCCACCGCCACCGAACTGCTCGATGATGGTCTCGTTGGTCTCGTAGGCCGCCTGCCCGGGGAGGTCGAACTCGAACGAGAGCCGGTCCACCGTGGTCGGGGCGGTCACGGCACCGGCCACGGCCACCACGAGCCAGGCCAGCGCCACGAGCAGTCGGTGCCTGAGCACCACGTCGGTCAGGATTCGCATCGTGAGGCTTCCGCTCGGGGGTGTAAGGAGCCTTATGGCTATCAGGAACCTTACAGTTGGTCCATGACGGACGCATCTCGAGGCTGGAGCGGTGGGGACCCTGACGCCTTCATGGCACTCACCCTCGTCCGCGTCTCCCAGGCCATGAGCCGGGTCTTCACCGCCACGCTCGCTCCCCACGACCTGTCGCCGCACCACTTCAGCGTCCTGCTGCACCTCGTCCAGCAACCCGGGCTCAGCCAGGCGGCTCTCGCCCGCGAGGTGCTGGCCACGCCCCAGTCGGTGGGCGAGCTGCTGCGCACCATGGAGGAGCGCGGCATGATCGAGCGCACCTCGCCTGCCGGGCCCGGGCTGCCGATCGCGGTGCACGCCTCGCCGGCGGGACGCGCGCTGCTCGACGAGGTCACCCCGCACGTGCTCGCGGCGTTCTCTCCCGAGGCCCTCGGGCTCGACGAGACGACGACCGGCCGGCTCAACGTCGACCTGCACACGATCCTGGCCGCGATCGCGCGCTGACGACCTACTGCGCGGCGTCGGCCGGCAGCCGCTCCGGCAGTCCGAGCCGCGGGAACTGGTCGTCGTGGAACGTGACGATCTCGGTGATCGACCCGTCGGTGACGCGCAGGACGTCGAGCGTCAGCGGGAGGTAGGCGCCCTCGCCCTCCTGCCAGTGGTAGAAGGCGATGGCCGGCTGGCGGTTGACGGACGTGCGGACCGTGCGCATGCCTCCGAGGTCCTCGAATCCGTCCTCGATCCAGTTGGTCAGCACCGCGTCGCGGCCGAAGCGGATGCCCGGCGTGGGCGGCATCGAGGCACGGACGTCGTCGCGCAGCATGACGGCGATCCCGTCGACGTCCTTGGCGAGGCTGGCGTCGGTGTAGCGGCGCACCAGGTCGCGCGTCCGGGGATCCTCGTCCCCACCGGTCCAGTCCTGACGCTCGGACGGCAGGTGCTCACGCATGCCGGCGCGGGCCCGCTGCAGCGCGCTGTTGACGGAGTTGACGGAGTCGCCGAGCAGCTCCGCGACGTCCTTCGCGGGCCACCCGATCACGTCCCGCAGGATCAGTGCCGCCCGCGGACGCGGTGCGAGGTGCTGCACCGCGATCAGGTAGGCCAGCTCGATCGTCTCGCGCGCGACGGCCAGGGTCTCCGGCTCGTCCGCGTCGTCGGCGGGCAGCTCGTCGAGCAGCTGGTCCGGATACGGCTGCAACCACAGCACCTCGCCGCCGGTCGCAGGCTTCGGACGGCGCTTGGCGAGGAGGTCGAGGCAGGCATTGGTGGCGATCCGGTACAGCCAGGCGCGGAACGTCGACCGTCCCTCGAACGTCTCGCGCCGGCGCCAGGCACGCAGCAACGTCTCCTGCACGGCGTCCTCGGCGTCCTCGAACGAGCCGAGCATCCGGTAGCAGTGCACGTGCAGCTCCCGCCGGTGCCGCTCGGCCAACGCCGAGAACTCCGGCTCGTCGATCTCGGCGAGACTGCTCACGCCCAGCTCCTCCAGTCGCGTGTCCACACTCATCACATCACCCTTCTGTCGCGTCGTGTCCTGTCACACGTATGACGGGCACGGGCGCGAGAACTCATCACCCGATGTCGAGATGTCGGACTCGGCTCCGTCCCGGCATTGAACTGATCCCGTCCCTGTCGAAGGATGAACCCCATGAGCCACATCACACGTCTCGACCACGTCGGCATCACCGTCGCCGACCTCGACACCGCGACCGCCTTCTTCGTCCGGCTGGGCCTCGAGGTCGAGGGCACCGGGTCCGTGCAGGGCGAGTTCGTCGAGACCGTCTGCGGCATCCCGGGCGCGCACTGCGACATCGCGATGCTGGCGGTGCCCGGCGGCGGCACGCGCCTGGAGCTCTCCAGCTTCGTGACACCCGACAACCTCTCGGGACCACCCGCGGCGATGGCCAACGAGGTCGGCCTGCGCAACGTGTGCTTCGAGGTCGAGGACCTGCAGGCAGCCGTCGACGCCGTGGCCGCGGACGGATACGGCCTCGTCGGCGGCATCGGCACGTACGAGGGCAGCGTGCGGATGGCGTACGTGCGGGGGCCGGAGGGGATCGTCGTGTCCCTGTCCGACCGGATCGACTGACGGACGTGGAGGGCACGGGTCGACCGCGTCACGGTCGAGCTCACCTACGCAGCGCGCTCCTCCTGCCGCACCGCATCAACCGGGATTGACACAGACGAACAGGTCGTTGGCGAGTGCCGAGACCTCGACCTTGTCGCCCCACGCCAGCCACCCGGGCTCCGGGGGCGACGGGAGGTCGAACAGGGACGCGCTGAACGTGCCGGCGGGACCGAGCAGGTCACCGTCGTCGTCCAGCGCGAACGACACGGTCCCGTCGATGCGCTCGAAGCCGTCCGACGCGTCCTCGCCGGCCAGGAACGTCGAGATCTTCAGCACGAGGAGCTGCTCGGCACCGAACTCACGGTCCTTCTCGGGCAGCTCTCCGACGCCGGACTCGAGCAGCTCGAGATGGTCGACCTGTATGCCGGGCGACCCGTCGGGCTGGACCGGCCGGAAGTCGGTCCGGGCGCCCGCCATGATCTCCTTGACCACCGCCGGATCGGCTTCGTCGCAGTCGCCCCGGGCTCCGCCGCCGTCAGCACCGCACGCCGTCCCGGTGGCCAGCAGCACCGCGGACAGCCAGCAGGCCAGCGTGCGCCTACCCATCGCCTTCCTCCCACCACAGGTGGCGCACGGTAGTGTCGTAGTCGCCGAGGTCCAGATCGCTGAACGACTCGCCGAACGCCGTGAAGCGCACCACCAGAAGCCTGCCGGACTCGGGATGGACGAGACCGTAGGTGAGGACCTCCGTGGCATCGGGGCCGGCCTCGGAGCGGACACGCACACACGCGTAGTCGGCGACGTGCTCGACCACGTCCCCCTCGGCGCCGAAGCGTCCCCGCAGACCCTCGAGCGAGGCGTCGCCGCCCTGCTCGCCCGGTGGCCACGCGAACAGCAGCGAGACAGGCGTGTCGGAGCGGACACGGAACATCAGCAGGACACCGCCCAGCCCCTTGGCGCTCGCGATCCACGACACCGGGTCGTCCGTGACCCCGTCCAGCAGGCTCGCCAGCTCGGCGACCTGGCGCTCGTCATCGAGGTCTGCTCGCACCCAGTCCCCCGGGAGGGCGAAGACGACTTCTGGCGGATCGGCCTGCGACACCCTCATCGGACCTTGGCCTTCGGGCCCTCGAACTTCGACCAGTCGAATGCGTCGAGCCCGTGGGCGGAGATCGGGTTGCGGGTGGTCGAGTCGACCGTGACCTGAGCCCCTGAGGCGGGCCGGAGCCCGATCACGTTCTGCCCGTTCGTCAGGATGTCGGGGGCGGTGTGATAGTTGACGATCTGCTTCTCGCTTCTGCCATGACCGCCGGCCGCCGTGGCAAGCAGGTAGTTGGACCCGCCGACGCTGGCCGCGTTGAACGTCTTCGCCGGGCGCCCGGTAGTGATGCTAGCGATGCTCGCGAGGGACCCGCCCAACGAGTGACCCGTGTACTCGATGTCGCGGCCCGAGAACCTAGGGTCCTTGGCCATCTCCTTGGCCACCGCGATGGCGTCACGGGCCTGCCCGGTCGGCGCATCGCTCGCGTTGATGGCGTCGTCGCGCCAGTCCTTGACCTGCTTCGAGTCGGTACCCCGGTACGCCAGCACCACGGTGTCGGTGCCCTTCTTGCGGAACGCCACGGCGAAGAAGCCCTCCGACCCGGTGTAGTTCTGCACCCGTTCCCAGCCGTCCGGAGCACCCTTGGTCTTGTACGACCAGTCGGCGAGCCTCTGGCGGTCCTTGATCTCGTCCAGGGTCGTGGAGCTGAACAGGTCGTTGAACGCCTGACTGTCGGCCACACCCGGGTTCTTCATGCGTCGCTCGTCCAGACCGAACCTCCTGCGGATCGCCCCCACCAGGAGGGCGATGCTCCCTGCCTGGATCGTGGTGAGCGCGTCGAGGACGAACTCGACGACGTCCCAGATCCCCTTGCCGAGCGAGATCAGGAAGTCGACGGTTGCCTTGACCGCATCGACCACGGCGTCGAACACGATCTGGGCCGTCGTCACGATGACGTCACGGATCGCCGTGGCCACGTCACGGCCGAGCTCGTAGAGCGTCTCGAGCGCTTCACCCGCGCTCCGGACGGCCGCCTTGACGGCGTCGACGAACGCCTCGCCGACCGCCTTGAGGGCGCTGACGGCCGCGTCGACGATGCCCCCGATCAGGTCGATGACCTTGCCGACGCCGTCGAGCACCGCGCCCACGCCCCACTCGGCAGCGTCGCCGATGGCGCCGGCCAGGTTCGAGATGTCGTCGAGGTCGAGGGCCCCCGGGGCGACCGGCAGCAGCGTCGGCTCCGGCGGGTTGGGGTCCCACGACAGCAGACGTTCGACGAATCCGTTCGCGAACTTCGCCGCTCCCGACGTCACCGCTCCTGCGACGTCGCCGAGAAGCGGGATCCCCTCCACCGGGTCGTCGAGGCTCTTGATGCCCCGACTGATCTCGTCGGCGAGGTGCTGGGCGGCAGCCTTCCCGTCCTTGCGATACGTGGAGGCCGCCGATTCGATGCTGCGGCGGGCGACTCCGGCCAGTCGGTCCGTCTCCTCCCACTGGTCGCAGTAGGTACGCAGCGAGACAGCCGTCTGCGAGTGGGTCTCCGAGACACGGTCGAGGGCGAGTCGGGCGGCAGCCACCCGGATGTCGAACGCGTCGGCCGCCTGGCCGTTCCACCCCTGCGCGACGAGCTGCGCCAGCCGATCGACCTCGTTCGCCGTCTCGTGGAATCGCAGGGCTCGCCGATCGAGATCGAGGACGGCGTCCTCCACCGGTCCCCGATCACCACTCGGTACGGGAACCTCCAGAACATCGCCCATCAGTCGGTCGGCACCTTGTCAGCGAGCTTGCCGTCGGTCTCCTCGACGACATCGGCCGCCATCTCGAGCTCTGCCCCGAAGCCCGTCATCCCCCGGAGCACCCCGACGTGGGCGTTCTTGAGGGTGTCCAGCAGGTCGTCCACCGCGGCCCGGACGTCCTTCTGGTCGGCGCCCGCCGACACCTCGGTCAGGGACGCCTCGGCGCCGCTCGTCTCGACGGCGAGGCTCTCAGCCAGACGACCCACGTCCCGGCCGAACCCGCGAACTGCCTCGGTGTCCATCTTCAGGTTCATCGCACGACAGTAACAGCCAGTCACGAAATGCGTCCACGAGCAGGTCCGCGGGACTCAGGGCGCGACGGGTGGACAGAGCCGGGCACGTGCGGGTGGGCCGACTCGCGTTCGGCCGGTCGGCCTCGCGTCGCGTCCTGCCCGGGCTCGGGGCTGTCCGGGCTCGGGGGCTGTCCGGGCTCAGAAGCCCATGTCGAATCCGCCGCCGTCGAAGCCGCCGCCACCATCGAAGCCGCCGCCGTCGCCGCCGCCGTCGAAGAACCCGCCGCCATCGCCGCCGTCTCCCCCGCCGCCGTCGTCTCCCCCGCCGCCGTCGTCACCACCGCCGGCGTCGCCGCCGTCGTCGTCGAAGCCACCGCCGAGGCCTCCGAACATCATGCCCCCCATGAACATCCACGTCATCGGACCGAAGGCGCCGAAGTAGCCCGAGGCGTACGGCTCGTACGCACGGCCGCCCTGCCAGTACGGCACTCGCTGCGCGCCGACCAGCACCTTGCGGACATCGGGGTCAGCGCCGGCGCGGACACGCTCGGCATCCAGGGCGCAGGCAGGCACGTCCCGTTCGACCCCGTCCGGCGGCACGTACGGGACGTCGGCGACCGAGGGCCCGTGGCGTGGGTCGAAGAAGCACGGTGGTCGCCTGGTCGGCAGCGACTCGCCCGCGACCCGGGCGCGGACACACGCGACGGCGTACCGCCCGTCCTCGATGATCTCCGTGATGTGGCGGATGTCGTCGGGCTCGGCGATGGAGTCGCTCGCGGTCTTCGCCGACTCGTAGGCGTCGAGTGCTCGCATGTAGTCGGCGTTCGCGCCGGCGTCGAGCTCGTGACCGGTCATGTCCAGGTCGAGCTGCTGCAGGTCCTCACCGAAGGCCGTGATGTCCTCGAAGGCCAGCTTCCTGACCGGCGCGACCTCGTCCTCGCGCTGGACCAGCTCGCGTTCCTTCTTGCGACGCTGCGCCTGAAGGACGACGGCTGCCACCGCCGCGATGACCAGCACCAGCACGATCCACTCCATGACCGAACTCTATGTCGATCTCACACCCGCGTATGGCGATCAGCACTGCGGGCACGTGCCGCCGCACCGGCCGACCGACGTCCGCCCACCGGGACGTCATCCCGAACGCGCTGACGTACGTACCGTCGTGATGACGTCCCGCCCGGAGCCCCCAGGACGTCATCACCGATGCGCTGCACCCACGTACAGGCGTGATGACGTCCGCGAATTTCAGACGTTGAAGCGGAATGAACTTTCCGTTTAGCGGAGAGCGTTGAAGACCCTTGAAAAGGGCCTCTGACCTGCGGAAACGACATCCTTGACTTGTTGACTGCAACCGGCTGCAAACGGCTAGAAATGGCCGCTTTCGAAGCTCTTGCGGACTGTTTGCGGACCGCTGGAGGGCTCCTTGGAGGCTCACCGCTCGCGCGCCGGAGACCGGAATTCTTCAACGGGCATGTCGTCCGCATCAGGCAGAATTCTGGTGAACTACGTCTTCAGCCGTTCCACTGCTTGACCCGTGAGGTCTGAGATGAGCTCGAAGTCCTTATCGAGATGGAGCACTGTGTGGTGGTTGATCTCGGCAGTCGCGGCGATCAACAAGTCAGGGATGGACGGCGCGCGATGGTGCCCACGCTCAGCAAGGCGTCGCTGAACATCCATCGCTCGGTCCTCAATGGCCGGCGCGGAGTACTCCAACGGCATCGCGGAGACCGGAGCGTTGGCTAGCAGCGCGTCCAGTTCCGCCCCCGACCTGGCCGAGTAGCCGACCTGGAGCAGCGTGACAGTAGTGACGTGCACCAGACCACGTTCGATCCGGTTGGCCCAGGTCTCGGCGTCTGGACTGTCGCCCAGCCTGACGAGCGCCGACTTGTCGATGATCCAGCTCGCCTCGCTCATGACCAGGCGTCGGACATCACGGCATCGTCAGCGAGGTCGGCCGCAGCTGCGCTGAATCGCGACAGGTCGGCAACAGTGACCGTAGCGGCTGTCCGACGGGCTTCTTGGTGCAGCTGGCGGCGCAGAAACTCTGTTCGAGAAATTTGCAGTCGAGCTGCGTGCTCGTCCAGCAGCGCGAGGTCCTCGGCTGGAAAATTGCGGATCAATAAGTCAGGCATCTCAGATCGCCTCCTGATATCAGATGATATCAGGCTCGACGTCAGTGCTCGAGGGACGAACCCCCGCCGGCAGCCGAGAACTGACGCCCTGGCGCAGGAGCGCGTCACTCAGCCGCGGCGCCGCCAATCACTTCACCGATGGAGAGTCGCGCGGACTGTCTGCGGACCGCTGCAGATCGCTCGAAGAGCCTCCGAGCCCCGCCTCAGCCCCAGAAGATCGATCGGGTCGTCGCCGTTGACGATCCAGTCGAGCAGGCTCTGGACGTTCGTGGTCGGACGCTTGTGCTTGTGGTTGTACTCGTGGAACTTCAGGGTGCGATTGCGCCAGTAGATCGCCCATCGCCCGGAGCTCTTGGTGTAACGGAGTCGCGCAACCGGTTTCGCGGATGGGATCGGCGACATTGTTCCAAATCGGACGTACCTCGACGATTTCGACGTACGTGTCGGCGACATCCGCCTCGACCTTGACCTTCTCCCACATGGCCAATTTGGCCGTCGGACGGCTGAGACAGATCTTTGATACTCGCGCTCAAGACAGCTGGCCCCACTACGTTGTTCTGGCCAAGCCAGGACAAAGTGCAGACTCGGTCGTGTATTTTCGTGTCATTTTATTAATGCATTCAGAGGGTCGACGATCTCGGCGTACCGCTGGAAAAGGATCACCTGGCGCTCTGCTTCAGTCGTGAGCGTCTTGCTGGCACCGAACGCTCGATCCACAGCTGCATCCAATTTGTTATGAGCCGCGATCAGCGCGGGGTCCATCGCGAGCGGGTTGTAATGGTCTGCCAAGGACCGTTCGGGAAAAAGGGCCCGAGCCGTCAGCACGGTGTCGCCAGCCACGATGATCTTGTCCCTGGTCTTTTGGTCGACGACTGGCAGGGGCAGATTGTTCCAAACAATGGTGTTGGAGAACCGTAGGTCGGACTTGATCCGGCCTCCGACGGCTCGTTGCCAAGCCATGAACATGGAAGACGAGATGATCGCGAAGAGGAATCCGTCTGGGTCGAGTGCAGTAAAGTTCGCATCCCCGGAGATGACATTGGGCTCAAGCCGAGCAGCCGTGAAGTACCTGCGAGTCTCACTCACGTGGCGGGGAATGCAGAGGTACGGCTTGACGTGTTCGGGAGGACGCTGCCCGAACAGGTGTGGCGTGGTTGCCATGCCCCTGGTGCTCGACGCTTTGGAAGCTGCTCGCATGACTCGAACGGCCTCAAGCCGGGTCTTTAGGACAGGCGAGCGAGCAACATCCTTCGGATCAAGTTGAGTCAACCAGAGGCACCACCTGGGGCGGTTGTTGATCAGTTCGTCTGCCTGTACGAATGGCCGGACATACTTCGCTGCGACGGGATCGGCCATGACACCCTCGTACTCATCCGGCCCAATGATCAGGTTGCCGCCGTCGCGTGCCATCGCTCCGAACACGGCGGGCGGCAATGACTGCGACAGCGGGCTTGACTGCTTCTCGACGAACAGGTTCGGGCCGTCCACAAGGTACGGGTTGATGCGGGCAACGGCGACCTCGTGGGGGGCGGAGCGCGGCGTGGCGTAGTCGAAGAGTCGCGCCTTCGCTTTCGGGTCCTTGGTGAAGCCGACGATCACGCAGTGAACAGCCGCCTTTCCGGGGGCTTCCGATGTCCACGCAAAGGTTCGGTGGGCGAATTTGATCTGCCAACTCGCGTCGAAGATTGGGGCGAACAAAGCAGGGACCGGGTCACCCTGCGTAATCGAGTTAGTCGTGACGAACGCCCAGATCCCACCGTTCGTGCGCAGATAGTCAAGGGTCTTCGCGTGCCAACCGGTGACGAAGTCAAGGCGGCTGATGTCGTCCCGCCTCCAGACGGCTCGTAACTCCGCAGCTTGTTCGTCAGTGCGCGTCGCGTGCCCTAGGAACGGCGGGTTGCCAAACACGATCGTGCCAGCAGTTGGTTTCAGTACTGACGTCCAGTCTGTCGTCAGAGCATTGCCGTGATGGATGCGCGCGGTCACATTGATGGGCAACCGGTCAGGTGCTTGACCGAGGGCAAGGGCCATCTCACGGTTCGCCTGATGGTCTACGAGGAACATCGCCGTCTCAGCGATCTTGGCCGGCCACCAGTTGATTTCGATCCCGTGGAACTGATCCAGAGAGACCTTGAGGTCCCAAGTCCCGTCTAGCGTCATTGCGCCGTCGTCGCCTTCGAGCGCGCGCAGTCGGACGAGTAGTTCGAGCTCGATCTTCCGCATTTCGCGGTAGGCCACGATGAGAAAATTGCCGCATCCACATGCCGGGTCGAGGTAGCGCCTATCGGCGAACGTCGCGTGAAGGGCCCGCAGGCGCTTCGCGCTGTTCCAAGCCTTTCTCAGATCCCCACGAACGTCGTCTAAAAAGAGAGGCTCCAGGGTCTTCAGGATGTTCGTCTCTGTCGTGTAATGCTCCCCATCGGCCCGACGAGACTCCTTGGATTTGATCGCTTGGAACAGTGACCCGAAGACTGCTGGCGAGATAGCTGTCCAATCGAATGCGCTGGCCTGGAGGAGTGCGTCACGCATTGTCTTGTCGAAGAACTGTGTTGCCTCACGGCCGGCAAACAGGGATCCGTTGACGTACGGAAACGAGAGCATCGCCGGGTCGGTCTTCTTGGACCGCCGTGACTCTGCCGTGTTGAGAACCTCGAAGAGCGCGTTCAACTGAGACCCAAGGTCTGAGCCGTCTTCCTCGGTCCTATTGGTCAAGAAGTCATCGAACAAGCCCTTCTCCCACAGACCCGCATCGTCCCCGAACATGAGAAACAGCAACCTAGTCATCATGATCGAGACGATTAGCGAGTGATCGTCCTCTTCAGACTCGTCCTCGACAAGGTCTTCATCGGCGTCGCCAGTCAAAGCAACGTAGAGGTTCGCCATGAGGCTTGCCGCTTTGACTGAAGCGGCCGTTTCTTCCTCAGTAGAGAACTTGCGGTGCTGATATCCGGCAATCCACGCAAGGTCGTCAACGTGCTTTGATAGTTCGACCAATGGAAATGTGACGGTCTGCTTGCCTCGATCGGCTTCAAGGTCGGTCAGTCTCATGGTCACGAAATCGGAAGAGAGTACGTACCGAGGAAACTCTTCCTTGCTGACGTCACCACCAACAAGGTAATCAGTAGCTTGCCGCTCCGCGGAATCCTCTTTCATAGCGCCAGCAGATTTTTGCTCCGCGATGAGAACCCTCGGCCAGAAGACGTCGATACGGCCAGTGCCGAGAGTCGAAGCGCGCGTCGCCCGTTTTTCGAAGACGGCAACCCGTCGGCGCGAGATTCCAAAGCAAGCAAGGAATTCGTTCCAGAACGTCTGTGACTCAGCCTGCTCGCTGATCTCGTTTCTCCACTCAGTCACGAAGGCGTCAACGCGGGTTTTGATCTCGCCCATCCCCAAGGCTTTGGTACTCACGGCGGCAGTCTCTCAGAAGGGCGGCGCCAAAAGACGGTTTGCCAGAAACGGACCTCTTCACGTCGCGGCAACCGATCTCGAATAGTTCGAGACCAACCGGACCCTTGCAAGTCCGACCTATACGTCTACGGAGGACTAGATCCGCAGAGCGCCCGCTCTCGATGCTCGCTCCTGAAGTGTCGAACCTGACGGCTACGGTCAACCCATGAACCGCGCCGCCAAGAGCCTTCTCGTGACCGATCTCGACAACACGCTATGGGACTGGTTCGACGCGTGGCGTTCGTCGTTCGGCGCCATGCTGAGCGTCTTGGTCGCGCAAAGCGGTGTTCCCCGAGAGACCCTCGAGTCCGAAATCCGCGAGATCCACCAGAAGCGGCGAACCACTGAGTACTCCTACCTTCTGAACGAGTTGCCTTCGCTGATCGCGGCAGCGGGTTCCCGGGCGCCGATGGACGTGTATGACGATGCGCTACACGCCCTCCACAAAGCTCGCAAGGAAGCCACGCAGCTTTATCCGGGCGTCAAGAGGACGTTGGTGACACTCAAGGACAACGGGTTCAGGATCGTGGCCTACACCGAATCCGTCGCCTATTGGACCGAGTGGCGAATCAAGCACACAGACCTCGACGGTGTCATCGACGTCCTTTATTCGGCACCTGACCACGATCTGCCTGCGGGGGTAAACATCAATGATCTCCGGAGACGCAGCGCCGATGAGTACGGCCTTAAGTGCACTGAGCACCGACCCACGCCACGCGGAGCCATCAAGCCTAGCCCGGAGATCCTCCAATCCATCTTGGACAGCGAGAAGGTCCCCGCAGAACAGGCCGTCTACGTTGGCGACAGCCTCATGAAAGACATTTACATGGCGCAGCAGGTAGGCCTGATGGACGTTCACGCTAAGTACGGCGAGGCGCAGGGTCGCGCCGATTACTCGTTGCTCCAGAAGGTCACGCACTGGACCGACGAGGACGTTGCTAGGGAACAAGCGCTCCGCACCAATGATGAGGTGGTCGCTAACCACGTACTAAGCGAGTCGTTCGATTCGATCTTGGATATCCTCTTGTGAACTATGACTGAGCCCGAGACGCCCTCCGCCGATCCAGCCAGTTCCCCAGCCACTTCAGGCATGACAGAAAAAGAACGGGCCACTCTCTATGTGGAGATGTGGAAGCAGACCGTCACAGTGCAACAGCATTTCAACGACATCGAATGGCGCATCCGTGGGCTTGCGCTAACGGCAGCGACATTCTCCGTCGGCGCGGCTGGACTTGCCGTCAACAACAATCATCCATTTCCGGGGGCTGCCATTCTGGGCGTCGGTCTTGTGCTCTGGTACGCCTTCTACTTCGTGGATCGCTACTGGTACCACCCGCTCCTCATCGCCTCGGTGATGCAGGGACACCAGGTGGAGGCCAAGATCGAAGAGTGTGGCTTGCCTGGCGCCGCGCTCACAAAGGCAATCTCAGCGGGGAGCCCCATCGACCGCCCAACGGTCATCCGTATCTTCACGCGGACAGCCAATAGGGACAAGAAGTTGCGGTCCGAGGGCAAGTTGGTGTGGTTCTATCGGATCGGAGCCATCGCGTTGGGCGCCGCAACCGCCAGCTTCGGGCTAGCTGCACTCTTTGGGAACTTCGCGAAGGAGCCCCCCAGGCCAGAACCAATCATCGTGAAGATCGAGGCACCGACTCCCTCCTCGCCGACTGCCACAGAGCCTAAAGCGCCCATGTCTCCAACACCCAAGCCAAGCACGGCCCCCTGAACGCCGGGCTGACAAAAACGCATTCAGCGCGGTCGGCTAGATGCCAACGCCCTCGGGCGCGACCTCGCCGGCCCACACTGGGCCGCACTCTCCGGCGATGGGCGGCAAGACGCACTCGACGCGCTTGACTTCCTTCTCGATGGCTGATCAACCGCCTCTTTTTACATGACCAACAACGACCAACTACTTCCGCATAACCGCTGCAATATCAGACCAAATCGAACACCTCGAAGTCTTCAAATCAAACGGCACGCATGCTACGAAGGACGTAGATGGGTCGCCCGGTAACGGGCGGCCCACGACGCATTTTCGGGCCGATCGTTGGACGTCGTTGGGGGTTGAGAGCCGTGCATGGTGGTGTGAAGGTCTACCGCGGGAGCCCCGGCGCGGCTCGCAACTACGTCGAGGCGGATCGTTCTCGTGCAGACGACTACTACCTCGCTGAGGGAACGGGACTGGCGGAGCGATCGATCGCGACTCCGGAGGGCGTCGAGTCAGCCGGAGCTCTGGACGGCGACGACTACGAGGCATGGGTGGCCGGGCTCGACCCGGTGACCCACGAGCCACGCGGTCGGCTCCGGCACGATGACTCTGCGGTGCGGTTCGTCGAGGTGGTCGTGAACGGCCCGAAGACCTGGTCCCTGGCGGCAGCACTCGACCCCAAGATCGCAGACGCCTACGACGCAGCTCAGGACCGCGCGGCCCAGCAGATCACCACGTGGCTGGCCAAGCACGCGACGACACGTGTAGGGCCGCGCGGCCGGCAGGTGCAGGTCCCCGTCGAGCGGCTCGAGGCCGCGGTCATCCGTCACTACACCTCCAGGGCGGGCGACCCACATCGTCACCTGCACCTGCAGATCAATGCCAGGGTGTGGGCAGCGGGCAAGTGGCGCGGCCTGCACACCGCCGGAGTCCGCGACATGATCGACGCGGTCAACGGCATCGGCCACGCAGCGGTGATGTGCGATCCGCAGTTCCGGCAAGCACTGGCCGCCGGCGGGTTCACGCTCGACCACGAGTCCGGCGAGGTGAACGAGCTGGCAAGGTTCGTCGGATCGTTCTCGGCCAGAGCGCGCCAGATCGGGCGGAACGTCGAGCGGTACGAGTCCGCGTGGCGCGACTCGAACCCAGGACAGGAGCCTGGGCCTGAACTGCTGCGCACTTGGGATCGACGGGCGTGGTCGCAGGCTCGACCGGACAAGGTCATCCCGGCCGACGGCACCGTCCTGACCAACCGCTGGGTCGACGATCTCCGCGACCTGGGATTCCGCACGCCAACGCGGCTGGTAACGAATCGGGTGACGCCACCCGGTGCCATTGATCGTGATGCCGCCGTCCGCACCGTACTGACGCGGCTGGGCTCCAGGCGGTCGGCGTGGAACGCCGCCGACATCCGCGGCCAGGTCGAGCACCTCGTCGCATCAGCTGGAGTGGTCACCGACCCAGCGGTGCGAACCGAGCTCGCCGAGGACCTGACCGCTCGGGCAGTGGTGGCGAGCGTCCCGCTGATCGACGACGTCGGCCGCCCCGAACACATCCGAGGCCTGACCTCCCACGAGGTGCTCGCCGTCGAGGCCGACCTGAACAGTGCCTTCGCCTCCCGAGCCTCCGTCGGTGGCTTCGCTCAACCTGTCGATGGCGGCGGCCTCGACCAGACTCAGCTGCAGGCCGTCTCGACGCTGGCCGGCTCGCACCGGCTGGTCGTGGTCGAGGGAGCCGCAGGAGCCGGGAAGACCGCCACACTCGCAGGTGCACGAGACATCATCGAGCAGACCGGACAACGCATGGTCGTGGTCACGCCAACGCTAAAGGCAGCGCAGGTCGCCGCAGACGAGATCGGCACGAAGGCGTACTCAGCCGCCTGGCTCGCACACCAGTACGGCTTCGCCTGGGACGACGACGGTCGATGGTCGTCTGGATCAGCGACCCCCTCCCCCGGAGCCCGACTGCAACGCGGCGATCTGCTGCTGGTCGACGAGGCCGGCATGATCGATCAGGACACCGCCCGAGCGCTCACGCTCATCGCCGAGGAGACCGGCGCACGCCTCGCCCTCGTTGGTGACCGGCACCAGCTGCCAGCCGTTGGGCGAGGCGGCGTGCTCGATCTCGCCGCCCGATGGGTCGGTCCGGACGCACACGTGACGCTCGACAGCGTCCATCGTTTCGTCGACCCCGAGTACGCAGAGCTCAGCCTCACGATGCGCTCCGGCGAACGGCCTGACGATGTGTTCGACCAGCTCGTGCAGCGAGACCAGGTCGTCCTCTACCCAGACGAGTCGGCCCGCACCGCAGCGCTCGCCGACGACGCTGCCACGACGGCGGCCCTCGTCGTGGCTGACACCCGTGAGCAGGTCGCTGACCTCAATCAAGCCGTTCGCGAGCGACTCGTCACTGACGGGAAGGTCGACGACTCGAGAGCGATCGTGACCAACGACGGCGAACGCATTGGAGTCGGCGACAGAGTCGCCACACGTCGCAACGCCTCAGAACTGGGAGTGGCGAACCGCGATGCCTGGACCGTCACCGCGATCGGTGACAACGGCGCACTCCAGCTCGCTGGGAAGAAGGGCTCACGTGACGTGCCCGCCGGGTACGCCCGCCATGACGTCGAGCTGGCGTACGCCTCGACCGTCTACGGCGCCCAAGGCAGCACCACCCGAAGCGCCCACCACGCACTGGGCGAGAACACCGGCGCTGCATCGGCTTACGTCGCGATGACCCGTGGCCGAGAATCAAACACCGTCCACCTCGTCGCTGAGAACCTCGACGACGCGCGCCAGCAATGGGTCCTCACCTTCGCGCGAAACCGCGCCGACCTCGGCCCCGCTCACGCGGCCACGCTCGCCACGGAGGAAGCCAGCAAGTACCAGCCCTACGTCGCCCTGCGTGAGCAGCGGCCTGACGTGCCGTCGGCAGCCGAACGCGCGCGCCGACACAGCTCGTACGTCTCATCGCGCCCGAGGTCAGGTCCGGGCATCGGACGCTGAGACGTGAGCGCTCAGTCGTCGTTCCTTATCGACCAGGCGACTCTACGGTTCATCACAGCAGCACCGCGTCCCGACGGATGTCATCATCGAGCCCCTCCCTCAGACCGGCGTACGAGATCAGGTCGACGTCGCGCCCGAGGATCTTCTCGATCAGCTGCTTGAACCGGATGACCGCGAAGGACGACGTCCCCGGTGGCGCCTCGACGATCAGGTCGATGTCGGAGTCCTCTCGAGCGTCGCTGCGAGCCACCGAGCCGAACACCGCCAGACGTTCGTGGCCCCGCTCCGCGGCCAAGGACCGGAGTACAGGAGCCGCCGCTTCCAGCAGCACCTGCGGATGAACAGACTCCAGCACCGGCGCGAACCCCAGCTGCTGACTGATTGCAGGCTGCGAGATCCCCACCGCTTCCGCCAACTCACGTTGACTCATGCCGGTGGCAACCATCGCCCGAAGCGCGACGACGCGACGCAGCCGAGCAACGTCTTCACCCCTCCGTGCGTCCTGGTACTCAGCCAGCAAAGTCATAAGGCAATCTTATCGACCGTCGTCGATGCGGTCGCCTGGTTCGATTCGCCGAGATGATGGCGCATCGACCCATGGGGGGGGAACGTAGCGCTGACCTGCGACAAGCACGTTCCCCCTAACAACGTTCCCCCGAAATCGGCAAAGAGGTAACGGGCAATGTGGCCGCTCAGGCTCGGTGCTCGGTCTTCTGTATCCGACACCAACCGCCGATGATCGAGGAGAACCGAAATGAGCACCAGACCGCACTCCCCCACCACTACATCCCCGCATGCTGGCGATGAGTTGATGACGTTGAACGAGGTGGCCGAACTCGTCCGCGTCCCCGAAGCGACCCTGCGCTACTGGCGTCACCTCGGCACCGGACCGCACGGATTCCGCATCGGACGCTCCGTCCGCTACTGGCGCAACGAAGTTATCCACTGGCTCGACGAGCAGTCCCGCTGATCCACAGATCGACGTCTCTCCGGTGCGCACTGCCGGCGAGATGTCGGATCATCCGAGCAACAGCCCGGGACGGAGACTGACATGGCCGGCAACATCGCAAAGCGCCCCAACGGCAAGTGGCGCGCCCGCTACCGCGACGAAAGCGGGCAGGAACGAACGCGGCACTTCGACCGCAGAGTCGACGCCCAGTTCTGGCTTGACCAGATCATCGCCTCGGTCATCACCGGGACGTACGCCGACCCGAGGGCGGGACAGATCACGTTCGCTGCGTTCTACGGCGAGTGGTCCGCACGTCAGGTATGGGTACCAGGAACCGTCGTCGCGATGGCCCTCGCGGCCAGGACTGTTCCCTTCAGCGACAAGCCGATGCGCCTGATTCGACGGTCGGACGTGGAGGTCTGGATCAAGTCGATGGACGCCAGGGGCCTTGCCCCCGGCACGATCAAGACCCGGTATGTCAACGTCCGATCCGTGTTCCGCGCCGCCGTAAAGGACAGGGTCATCGGCATGGACCCCACGGACGACGTCCGACTCCCCCGCCGACGTCGAGCCGACGCAGCCATGACGATCCCGGCGCCGGAAGACGTCGGCTTGCTGATGGCCGTCGCCGACACCCAGATGCGCACCTTCATCGCGCTGTGTGCGTTCGCGGGCCTCCGCCTTGGAGAGGCCGCCGGCGTTCAGCTCGGTGATGTGGACTTCATCCGCAAGCAGTTGAAGGTCACCCGGCAGATTCAACGCGCGCCCGACGCCTCGACCGACATCCGGGCACCGAAGTACGGATCAGAGCGAGTCGTCCATCTCGCCGACGGCGTCATCGATCTCATCGCCGCGCACCTCGCCGAGGTCGGCACAGCGGGCGACGAGCAGTGGCTGTTCAGCCAGGGTGGCGAGCCAGTCCATCAGAACAGCGTCGGCTACTGGTGGCGCAAGACGCTCGAGGCCGCAGGGCTGAGCGGAATCAAGCTTCACGACCTACGGCACTTCTACGCCTCAGGCCTCATCGCGGCAGGCTGCGATGTTGTCACCGTCCAACGATCCCTTGGCCACGCCAAAGCCACCACGACGCTCGACACCTACGCCCACCTCTGGCCGACGGCCGAAGACCGAACACGGACTGCGGCGCAGTCGATCATGGAGGCCTCGCTCGGGCATGAGCCCGCAGTGGACTACTCGTCGGGTCTCCGAGACTGACTCGTCCGGCGTCGGAGACGATCGGACATTCCGCCCCAGCGCGGTGCTAAGTTGCCTCAATCGCATCGCACATCAAACTGATTGCGCAGCGCCTGTTGGTGGGTGCACTACGGGCCACCCCAACGACCGAGTTGTCCCTGGGTGTGCGTGCCAAGGACGCAGGGCATGCGCTGCCCATCCGATAGCCTTCCTTGACAACCAGGGGAAGCGAGGGTCAGGTGCCATCAGAGGTCGTCGCGTCCGGTCGACCCTTTTTGCGGTGGGCAGGGTCTAAACGCTGGCTTGTACCGCACATCGGAGAGTACCTCCCCTCCTCGTACGGCAACTACTACGAGCCATTCCTCGGTTCCGGCTCAGTCTTTTTTGCGCTGCACGCGAATGGGCGAGAACACTATCTAAGTGACGGTCTTGCGCCGTTGGTGAACTGTTATCGACAAGTGTCAGATAATCCCGATGCTGTACGGCTGCATATCGAGAGTTTCGAGACGAGCAGCGAGGCCTACTACGCTTTGAGGCTGGGACAGGACATGGGCGCTACCGCGCGCGCTGCCGCCGAGTTCATTTATTTCAATAGGCTCGGGTTCAACGGCCTCTATCGAGTGAACCTTCAAGGCAGATATAACGTTCCGTACGGTCGGGCTCGTCAACCGGTGGTGCTTGGCGACACGGACGACCTCGCTGCGTGCGCTGCCGTGCTGCGCCAAGGCGTACATCTCAGTCACTCAGACTTCGCGGACGCGTTGGCAGGTGTCAAGGAACATGACCTCGTCTACCTCGACCCTCCGTACGTCGCGGGTCATCGGCGAAATGGGTTCGTCGACTATAACGCCCGGGTGTTTCGTTGGAGCGACCAAGAGCGTCTCGCGAGGCTCGTTGAGGAGATGTCCGAGAAGGGCGCATTCGTCCTCATGAGCAACGCTGATCACGAGTCCATTCGGGATCTGTACCCGAACTCCTCGATTGTGGAACTGTCGAGGTTCTCGAGCATGGCAGGCGCTGCTTCAGCAAGGGAGAAGAGCGCTGAGTTGCTAATTGTTAACCAACCATTGAAGGAGCGGCTGGGATGGCTCAACTGAGAGTCGCCGTGGTGTCAGACATCCACGCGGGCTCGAAGCCGAGCGAATGGACCCACGTTGTCGCTGAACCTCCATCGGCGTCAGCGGGAGATCAACCCTTGGCTGACCTCTTTCATTTCGTTCGAAGCACTCAGCTGAGAGCGGACTACCTCGTGGCACCGGGAGACATCGCGAACCAAGCGGATGGAATCGGTCTTCAGTATGCATGGAGAGTTTTGCACTCCTTGGCAACTGAGATGGGTGCCCGCCTTGTTGGCGCACCGGGCAATCACGACGTGATCACCCACGACGACGTTCCTGATGGGACGGTCCTCCTTCGGAATCTTTTGCCGTCGTTTCCTGTGGGAGAACCAGCGATCGACGATCAGTTTTGGGTCGACGGTTTTGCGATTCTTGAGGAGCCGACGCATCGCGTCGTAGTCCTTAACTCGACCTACGACTTTCCGGCGTACCCGTCCGGTTTCGGGCCGGGTACGCCGGAGTGGAATGCTTATCTGAATGCCCTCGACCGCGGCAGCTTCCCAAACGAAGTGGAAGGTCGGTTGGACCAGGCGCTGGAAGGACTCGACCCCAAAATCAACCTTCTCGTCGTTCATCATCATCCACAAGAACACCAGCTAAAAGATCAGTTCAAGGACACCTACGGGCCGATGCATCGCGGGGATGCACTTCTTGCCCTGCTTCACCGCCATCACAGTGTCGGCCGTTGGGTACTGCTTCACGGACACAAGCACATTCCTCAATTGGTCCACGCCGGCGGGGCGGTGGGTACCAGCGTTACCGTCATGTGCGCGGCGAGTGCCGGTGCATCAATATGGCCACCACACCACACCGTCACTCGGAACCAGTTCCATGTCCTCAACCTCGAAGATGATTCCTTGCCTGGTTTGGGGACGCTCCGCGGAACAGTCGAGAGCTACTTCTGGGCATTCAGCGAGGGATGGATGCCGCCTCAACGAAGGGGCTCCGGCCTTCCCGCTGTGACTGGATTCGGATGCACTGACGATCATCGGGACCTCGCGAGCCAGGTCGCGCATCTCATGAACTCGGAAGCTCTCGAATTCATGGATGTGCCAGAACTCCACGCGCGCCTTCCACGCTTGAGATACCAAGTCCCCGTCGAGTTCGAGCTCTTCGAGCAGGAGCTTCTAACTGCTGGCTTCTTTCTGTCTCGAGACTATGAGGAGCGCGTTCATCAGGTCGTACGGAAGGTGCTCCCATGACGCAAACCCCGGACTGGTCGTTCGAGACTCAAAACGCCAAGCGCATGACACCGGTAGAGATCGCAAGGAGTTTTGTCGTTCCTCCGACCTTCAAGGACATCGTAGGAACGGATCACTGCTACATCGTCGGTCCGCGCGGAAGTGGGAAGACCACACTTCTCAAGATGCTTCAGGGCGAAGGATTGATGGCGTGGGAGGGGGCACAGGCCAGGTCTGTTCGATCCCGGGTGAGTTACACGAGCATATTTCTACCGGCTGACGACCTATGGGCCAGCCAGGTGCACGACGAGAACGCTCGCGCTGCGTTCACCGCTCAGATGCTCTACGCGTTCATTGAGACTGTGCAGTACCGACAGTCGGCACGAGACAGGATTGGTAACCCCGTGCACCATCCCATCGTGCTCGGGCACCAGGCCGAAGTCGAACTGGTGACGCTACTCGCTAACGCTTGGGAGTTACCCATCCAAGGCCGCAGTTTAGGAGCCATGCAAGCGGCGCTCGATTTGTACCTCCTGCGACTCACCAACAGGCGTGAACGTACGACCGATCAGTTCTCAGCGGCAACCCCTCTCTCGCTCCTGAACTTTGGCATCCGCGCCGTGAATCGCTTGGCAAATCAACCAACACATCGTTGGGCACTTCTTATGGACGAGATGGAGCTAGCGCCACCAAGGTTGCACCGAGAGATTGTGTCCTACGTTCGTGGCGGCGCAGAGAATTTGATCTTAAAGCTGTCGATGAGTCCGTTCGACCGTTACATGGAGACGTTCGGCGTTGGTGGTGCTCCTATTCCCGGGCACGATTTTCGAGCCGTGCATCTCGCCGGCCAGACGAAGAGCGAGATTCGTGCCTTCACAGTAGGTCTCTGGAAGGAGGCTCTTCGTGCAGCCGAGCTGGACGCGTCGCCGATTCGAGCGGCGCTCGGGGAGTCCGCGATAACAGCTCCGCGGGTGACGACGGAATCCCGTTCACGCCACTACGAAGCTCTGAGCAGGGCCGGCCACGAGGATGCGGACTTTGCTCGCTGGCTTCGGCGTCGCGGCGTCGACGTTGACCACCTTGAGGATCTTTCGTATATCGAAAGCTCAGCCACGGTGCGAAAAGTCTATCCGTTGGTGGTGTTCCGTGATTCCGTGATGCGTCTCCACAACGGTCGCTACGAGGGCCGTCCGCGTAAGAAGACTTTCGACCCCTTCACTGGTGCAGACGCGTTGATCACAGCGCTAGAGGGTAACCCTCGGTGGATCAAGACCGTCTTCTCGGACATGCTCCGGTTCTACGACCGTTCGACCGGAAGTGTCGGACAAGGGTTTCAATTCGATGCGCTAGTAAGTCTTGCAAACCGCTTCGAATCGCTGCTCCACGTTCTTCCGAGCCGCGAACACGACCGGAACGCGGTTCCACCGATGTGGCTTGTCGACCGTCTTGCTGAATACTTCCACAAGCAGAACACCGGTCGCTTTCAACCGGACCCACAGAACAACTTTATCGTCGATCGTCGGACGCCTGCTCCGATCCTCGACGCGCTAGTAATGGGCCTGTATGCCGGCGCAATCGTCCATGTTAGGGATCGGCGGAGTCCTGCCGTACTCCAGACGTTCGTCGGCCAACGTTTTCGTCTGGCTTACCTTTTGGGTGTACGCGACAATCGCGAGTTCCCTATGCGCCTCGGGAAAGACGTTTCGCTCACAACGATAGTGGCATCTTCATTGGCGGGGCGCCAAGGAGCGAGGGCGCTGGCACCAGGGCTGACAGAGGCGCAGCTTGCGCTTTTTGGGGAGGTACAAAATGATGCCGCTAACTGATGTAGCTTTCAGCCGCCGCGATCCGTATTCAGTTGTGTTAGCAACCTGTGGTTACGAACGCAGGTCAAGTTACCTCGCCCGGATCATCGCAGCTCCCAAGCTAGGGCTTGCTCTGATTCACGACGAGAACCGCGTGGCAAGCTTCGACGATAACTTCGGTATCTATAGAGACCGAGGATGGCTCACCGACAAACTGGACGTGCTTCTGGACCGCGCTTCGGCCGCTCTGAAAGGCGCGAAACCGTCCATGGCGATCGACATCAGCAGCATGCCCCGCAGTGTGATGGCTGCTGTAGTCGAATGGATCATTCAGAAGACAGACGTCGACGTCGACATCGACTTTCTCTACTGTCCGGCAGACTTCGCAATGAGCGCCGCCGCAGCGAGCCGCGTGGAGCAACTCACGGCTGGCCCTATCGACGACTATTTCTCCGGGGCGATCCGACCTCCGACCCTACCAATCGCGCTGATCATGGGACTAGGGCTTGAACGTTACCGGGGCTTGGGCATGGTCGAGCTTCTCGAACCGAGTCGAACGTGGGCCTTTGTGGCGCAGGGCGAGGACAGTAGATTCGCGCAAGTTGCCATGCAGGTCCATGATCAACTCCTCAACGCACGCAACAGCAAGGTCGTGACCTATGACGTGTACTCGCTCGCGTCTACGTACCAAGCCTTGGAGTCTCTCTGCTTCGGGCTGGGGCCCCGACATCGGATTGTCTTGGCACCGTCTGGTCCAAAAATCTTCTCGTTGGCGTCAATGCTTGTCGCTGCGACGCGGTCCCCATTCCGACCTGCGGTCTGGCGCGTAGGCAGTGCCGGGTCTGCCACACCAGCAGATGTCATCGAGTCGGGCGAGGTCATTGCCTCGCGCGTACGTTTGACGTCAAATTTGCGTGATCTCGTCGTGAACGGCCCAATTGGCGCTCCCGGGGGCTGGTAACGGTGATCGCGCAGACGCCTATTGTCGCAAAAGACTTCTCCTCACTGCGAAGTCGTTGACTTATTGGTCTCCAACTTGCGACTCCGGCAACACCGGTGCGACTCGCGTCCTCGCCTGTGAGACCTCCCTGCCTTGGCGGAAGACAGTCACTCGAAACACGACCCTCACGCAGCACGGTGAGAGCACTCGGCGGGAAGCCAAATACGTGTCGGCCAACTCGCCGCGCAGACGCTGACAGCGTTGTCGGGACTTGAGTGCGGCCTGACCCACCGTGCGTCTGATCTGCTGCGACGCCAGCCGCCCAAGTCGTCCGGCGCATCCTGCAGGTGACATTGAGCGCCGTGTTGCGGTGACCGCACGAACTACGTGAGACAACCTCCAGGTGCAGCTGCGCTGATTCGATGGCTTCCCTCACTGGACTTTGCCTCGTATGACCCAAAAGTGCGGATACTCCCAATTTACGCCCGATCGGCGCTGGATTGTGGGCGGCATCATTGGTTCCCAAGTTTCAACGTCTTTGAATCCGGCATCTGCAAGAGCAGACAGATACATCTCCTTCGGTCGGTGAACATGGAGAGTTGAAATCCCGGAAGAACTTAGTGACGTGCGAAACTCGGAACGAATGAAGATTTCACGTTCCTGCTTGAACCACGGCTCACTGTCATACCCCCAATACTTGGGCCAGAATTGCGGGTTCGTGATGGCGGCAACAAACTGACCGCGCGGCCCCAGCACGCGTCTGGCGGATCTGAGGAACCCACCGAGATCGACCACATCCTGCATAACCATTAACGCCGCGCAATAGTCATGCTTTTCGTGTTCGAGTTCCGCGTATTGCTCGATTGAGAGATCGAAGATCGTCACATTTTTTCGCGAGCGTAGATGGTCACGCGCCAAATTCGCGGAAACCCGGCTGGGGTCGATTCCGACAACGCGCGTCGAACGTTTCGATATCTCATACGTCAGTCGCCCCACGCCGCAACCGGCGTCAAGGACGAAGTTTGGATTAGGTCCTAGCAGGTGCAGAATGGCCGGCTGCAAAACGAATCTATAACTAGGATCCCGGTTTTCATCGAAGTCAACCGCGCGCCGAGGCGCAACCCGATCCCACGCAGCGACTTCAAGTGCTATCGCTTGATCCCGGGTGACTGCGGCGGGTCGACTAGGCATCTTAGATTCCCCGCACCTTCGGTCCGTCTATTGCGCTGACCACGCCCATGGCCAGCCGAAATAGTCCGTCTTCCTTGTCGTCTGACACTGCGATGAGGTGGCGTCGCTTGTCGGGCAACGCGACTGCGACCTTCTGCCTTCCGTCCTTCTCGAAAACCGAGAATCGAGCTGGCGCGTCGATCTTCCAGTGGTCGACTGTCGCGCCAATCAGCTCAAATTTGGACAGTTCGGCCTGTGCGCTGGGGCTGTGGCTAACGGCGCAGGACACGATGCGAAGGGATCCTCCACGGGCGAGGCGAACCAACGGCTCATCTGTTGGCTCCGCCCAAGACAAGTCTCGAGTGAAAATGGTCGCCGTGCTTGAGTTGTTCAGTTCTCGAAGCATCCATTTGCGAATCTTCAAATCCATCCGGCGCTTCGCGGCGGCGGCGTCAAGCTTCAACGCCTTCACGAGGCAACCCACTGCCCAAACATCGTCAAGAATCCGATGCTCTTTGGGTCGCCGAAAACTGTACGTCTTGCGGGGCTCTGTCACGAAGATGGCCGCGATAAGTTTGACTAAATAGACCACCGCGATGAGAGTGAATAGCGAAGACACAGACCAGTTGAGGCGGCCGGAGGGCCAGTCGCGCAGATTGTCTGTGAGCGCCGCGACAACCAAGATCGATGAAGCAACCGCACCAAAGTCTTGAGCCAGCGTGGACCATTTTTTCAAGCCAGCGCCCTTTCGTTTGGACGAGCCTCTCACACCAACTAGGCGGTGGGTGATTCTAGGTCCGCACGCCCGTCTAGAGCATTCGCCGTATCGAGCGACCAGTTATGCGACGAATGGACACAACCTTCACGACCCGCTGGACGCGAGGCGCCCCGAACCGTTGTTTCGCGGCGCGAGAACATATACACCGAGGAGGCCCGGCCTAATCGAAACTCGCCATGACCAAGTTAGAAGCCGCCGCGAGCGAGCTTTGGTCGGAGTCGGGTCTTGTCGAGACCTCGACAGGTCATCCACGCGACTGTCGCCACGTACCGACCTACTTCCAACCCCTTCGGGCTTGAGGGAACGTCGCGCGGATGTGCAAACTGGTTGCGTCAGTGCGCTGTGTCAGGCCGCCCAGTTCGAATCCAACCTTCTTGAGATCGATTCCTAATGAGCCGTCAATCGAGTGAGTGCGGTTGCTCTTGATGTTGATGACTACCTCGGTCGCACCGTTCTCGAGAACGCTGCTCACGGCTGCCGCGAAGCCGGGCTCATCCACCCAACGTAGAGGCCGTGGATCTCGAGGTGCACTGCCCGCGCCAGTGTGTCGAAAATCGAATCCGCTGTTCTCGATGCGCTGCTGAGTCAATTCACTACCGCGCCGGACGAGCTTCGCGCGTAGTCCGCGCCGAACAGTTGCCTCTCCGAAGGTCTCGCACGTGATCGTGGAGGCGCCAAGAGTGTTCATGATCCGGATCGCCTCGTTGTACCGGTCGCGAAGCGACCATTCGTCGTACTCCCCGAAAGGAACTAAGAACGGCCCGACCTCGCTCGCCACCTGAACGTACACAAGAGATGTCCGAGTTGCGCCCTCTGTCGAGCGCGATCCACTGGCTCCTGCCACCGGCGACTGATGGATCTCAACCTGCCCTTTGAGCTCAATCGGCTTTTCGTCGTAGAACGCGACAAGCTGAGTCAACTTTGCCCTCCCGATGTGCGATCTGACCACTGAGGCTAGGGCTTCACCCGTATCTGCGCAGTGCCGACCCCAAAGCATGGGCACTGAATCCGTTGTGGCAATGAGGTTGCGGAGCGGCTTCTGAGCGCTTCTGTTGCCGTTGATCTGCCGAATCCGGATACATCCTCCGGTTATTTGTTGCGGACTGTTTGCGGACCGCTGGCGCCTCGCAACGCTCTGACCTGCGCAAACGCACCGATTCAGACGTTGAAGCGGAACTCCACGACGTCGCCGTCGGCCATGACGTATTCCTTGCCCTCCATGCGGACCTTGCCGACGCTCTTAGCGGCGGCCATCGAGCCGGCCTCGACGAGGTCGTCGAACGAGACGATCTCGGCCTTGATGAAGCCACGCTCGAAGTCGGTGTGGATCACGCCGGCGGCCTGCGGGGCCGTGGCGCCCTTGGGGATCGTCCAGGCGCGCGACTCCTTGGGGCCGGCGGTGAGATAGGTCTGCAGACCGAGGGTCTCGAAGCCGACGCGCGCGAGGGCGTCCAGACCGGGCTCCTCGACGCCCATGTCGGCGAGCATCTCGGCGCGCATGATCTCGGCCTCCTCGTCGTCGCCCAGCTCGACCAGCTCGGCCTCGCCCTTGGCGTCGAGGAAGATCGCCTCGGACGGGGTGACGAGGTCGCGCATCTGCTGCTTGAGGGCCTCGTCGTTGAGCTCCTCGGCGTCGCAGTTGAAGACGTAGATGAAGCGCTTGGACGTCATGAGGTGCAGCTCGCGCAGCAGCCCGAGGTCGAGGCCCGCCTTCAGGACGCCGGTGCCGGCCTCGAGCGCCTCCTTGGCCTTGGTGGCCTCCTCGAAGACGGGGACGAGCGACTTGTCCTTACGCGACTCCTTGTCGAGGCGGGGCAAGGCGTTGTCGATGGTCTGCAGGTCGGCGAGGGCCAGCTCGATCGAGATGGTCTCGATGTCGTTGCCGGGGTTGACGTCGCCGTCGACGTGCGTGACGTCCTCGTCGCGGAACACGCGGGTGACCTGGCAGATCGCGTCGGACTCGCGGATGTGGGAGAGGAATTTGTTGCCCATCCCCTCACCCTCCGACGCACCGCGGACGATGCCGGCGATGTCGACGAACTGGACCGTCGCGGGGAGGATCTTCTCCGAGCCGAAGATCTCCGCGAGCCGGCCCAGACGCGAGTCGGGGACCCCGACGACGCCGACGTTCGGCTCGATCGTCGCGAACGGATAGTTCGCCGCGAGGACGTCGTTCTTGGTCAGTGCGTTGAAGAGGGTCGACTTGCCCGCGTTGGGGAGTCCGACGATGCCGATGCTGAGAGCCACAAGGGACGATCCTACGTGCTCAGGGGTGGTCGAGGCGAAACGCCCGGAGCTCCTCGTCGTACCAGTCGGACGTCAGACCGAGGTCCGCCATGCCGAGGCGCCGGCAGACCGCCTGCGAGCGGACGTTGTCGGGGTTCGTGACGGCGAAGACCTGCTGCAGTCCCGCGTCGAGACCGCGCTGGACGAGTGCCGTCGCGGCCTCGGTCGCGAACCCTTGGCCCCAGTGGTCGGGGTGCAGGTGCCAGCCGACCTCGATCTCGTCACGGTCGATGCCATTGCTCGGTGGGAGACGCACCAGGAGCGTCGACCCGACGAACGCGCCGGTGTCGCGTCGGAAGGTCGCGAACACACCGGCAGCCGGGTGCGGGCCGGGACGCGTGGCGTAGCGCTCGATGCGGTCGGCGGCCTCGGCGACGTCGGGCATCGGCTGTCCGGTCCCGCTCCACCTGGCGACCTCGGGAAGCCGGAAGAGACCGAACAGCTCAGGGGCGTCCGCCGCCTCGAACGGGCGCATGAGGAGCCGCTCCGTCGTGATGGTCGTGTCGATGGCGCCCATCAGCCGATCCTGCCAGATGCCGTCAGCCGGTCAAAGGGATCGTGGTCTTGTGACCGGGCGGGCGCGCGTCCCCCGCCAAGACCGTCAGGATCATCGCCGCGGCCGCCGACAGGCTGTCGCCGAGGTAGGCACCCGGGACGTCCTCACGGCTGCGCGCCAACGAGAACGCGTTGCCGGCGTAGAAGGCGTGGCAGCCCACGGCGGTGACGGCGCGCAGGGCGTCGACCGTCGGACGTCGCTGCGTGGCCAGGTGCGAGACCAGCACCACCGCGGTGGACGACGTCGCACCGATCGTCGCGATGAGCCGCTGCTCGGTCGTCGGTGGTCCGAGGACGCGACTGGCGCACCCCTGCTCGGCGAGCAGCGCCGCGAGCGCGTCCAGCCCGACGGTGTGGAGGTCGCGGGGGCCGCACGCCAGGATCACCGGTGCGGCGTCCGCGGCGGACGGTGCGAACGTCGCCACGTCCGCGAGCCAGGCGCGGGTGGCACGCGTCGCCAGCTGTTCCTGCGCGACGTCGCAGCGTCCGGTCTCCCACCAGTCGCCGATCTGCCGCATGGCCGGCATCAGCACGTCATCGACGGTCGTCGCCAGCCCGAGGTCGACGTGGCTCTGCTCGAGCGCGGTCCGGACGCCCTGCGAGCTCCTGTCGGCCACGGCCTCGAGCATCAGGTTGATGCGGTCGAGCAGTGGGTTGTCGTTGCCCAGCATCGCGGTGACCGACCGGGCCGCGCTGGACGCGCTCCGGCCCCGGGCGATCTCGTCGCGCATGAGCCGCAGCTGTGCGAGCGCGTCGGCCGTGTAGCGGCGGTGCCCGCCCTCGCTGCGCACCGTCGTGGGCACCCCGTAGCGCCGCTCCCACGAGCGCAGGGTCGGCGCGGGGACGCCGAGACGGTCGCTCACCTCGCGCATGCGCAGACCGTCGTCGGAGCGCTCACCCTTCGTCACGTGTGTCCTGTCATCGCGCTGTGGACGATACCCCGCCACTCTCGCACACCTTTTGAATAGGTTTTCACCTTTCGTGACCCACCTGTCACTGCGACTGTTGACCTACACGAGGGATGAACAGGACGGCCGGACCATGAACGACACCACGACCCACGACGCGACCGTCTCGGATGCCGCACGCTCCCTGCGATCCCTCGATCAGCACGGACCAGCCCTCCATCACGTCGCCAGCGCGTTGACGGCCGACGCCGGCCTGGCCGCGAAGCTCGTCGTCCGGGCGGTCCTGGCGTGCCGGCACGACGACGTCGACCCCGGCCTCCGCGAGCTGAGCTCCCTCGTCGTGCTGGGCTGGCTCGGCCGGCCCTCGCAGCTCCCGACCGACACGGTGCCGCTGCCGTCGCTGCTCCAGGACGTCCACGCGCTCCCGGACGACCAGCGCGCACTGCTCGCCCTCTGCCGGTTCGGCGCACACACCTACCGGGACGCCGCCCGGGTGCTGACGCTCTCCGCGGACGGAGCCGCGGTCCTGCTGTGCACGGCGCTGCGAACCCTGCAGGCGCCCGAGGTCGTGCCGCTCACAGCGTGACGTCCGGCCGGATCGTCCCGAGCCGCTGCGACGTCACGATCAGGGTCGGCAGCTCGTCCCAACAGGCGTCGCACGTCGCCAGATGACGTTCGAAGACCAGCCGCTCCCCGGCGTCCACGGCACCGAGTGCGTACGGTCCGAGCAACGAGTGGATGTCCATGGGTGCCGCCGTCCACTCTGGTCTCGTCGGGAGCCTTCACAGGGTGTTCGACGCCGTGGGCCGGCGGGACGGGTCAGCGGCTCAGCCACTCGTCACGGGTCACGTGGAAGAGCGGTCCGTCGCCCTCGTACCACGGGTTGGAGCGGGTGCCCAGGGACGGCAGTCCGAGCCGACGGGCGACCTGGAGCGACCGTTCGTTGTCGGGCATCATCCCGCACCACACGTCGGCGAGACCCCGCGCGAACACGTCGTTAAGCAGGGCACCGGCGGCCTCGGTGGCATGACCCCGGCCGACGCTGTCGGGGTGCAGGTGCCACCCGATCTCGTAGTCGCCGTCGAACTCGTCGTTGTCGAGCCGGACGAGCCTGACCATCATGACGGTCCCCGCGACGACTCCGGTCTGCCTGACCTCGATGGCCCGCACGAGGTCGAACGGGTCGGCCGCCTCCCGTTCGCGGCGCCGGGAGATCCACCGGGTCACCTCGTCGAGATCTGCCATCGGCGGGCCGCCGAGCCACTTCATGACCTCGGCCCGGCCCAGGATGTCGAGCACCCGCGGGGCGTCGTCCGCCTCATAGGGTCGCAGGACGAGCCGGTCCGTCTCGATCGTGGTCACGCCTCGTTCTATCAGCGTGCCTGACACACTTCCACCCATGACCGTCATCAAGATCAACGCCATCACCGTCCCGGCCGACTCCGGCGACGAGCTCGCCCACCGCTTCGCCGCCCGCGCGGGTGCCGTCGACGGCGCCGAGGGATTCCAGGGCTTCGAGCTGCTCAAGCCCACCGACGACCGCACGCAGTGGCTCGTCCTGACGCGGTGGGCCGACGAGGAGTCGTTCCAGGCGTGGGTCAGCTCGCCGGGCTTCGCCGAGGGACACCGCTCGGCCGTCGAGCGCGCCGGCGGCGACGCCCCCAAGCCGGTGTCGACCCACAGCGAGGTCTGGAACTACGAGATCGCCGGCGGCTCGAAGGGCTGAGCAGCGACCGGTGCGAACCGGGTGACGGGTGGTGCGTCCCGGACAGACTCGCCGTCCGGAAAAGGCCAACCCGCACCACTCGCGGAATCGGGCGGGAAATGTCGGGGGCGCGGGTCATGCTTCCGGTATGGAAGCCTTCCCCCTTCTCCTCACCGCCCTCCTCGCCCTCGCGGCGGGTCTCTCGATCGGTTACCTGCTCGGTGGACGCCGCGCGCCGTCCGCCTCCGCCCACGACCTGAGCCTGTCGCGGGCCGCGACCGCGCAGGCCGTCGAGCCCGTCCGCGAGAGTCTCGACCGGTTCGGCGAGCGGCTGCGCCAGCTCGAGTCCAGCCGCATCGAGTGGCACACCCAGCTGCGTGAGCAGGTGGACGCCGTGCGGGTCACGAGCGACTCCCTCCGCAAGGAGACCGCGTCCCTGGCCACGGCCCTCCGGCGTCCCCAGGTCCGGGGTCGCTGGGGCGAGATGCACCTGAAGCGCACCGCCGAGCTCGCCGGCATGCTCGACCACTGCGACTTCGAGCTGCAGGTCAGCGTGGGCGACGGCGACTCGGTGCTGCGGCCTGACATGGTCGTCCGGCTCGCCGGTGGCAAGCGCGTCGTGGTCGACTCCAAGGTCCCGCTCGACGCCTACCTCGACGCCGCCCAGTCCGACACCGAGGCCGAGGCCGCGGAGCACCTGCGCCGCCACGTCCGGCAGGTGCGCGTCCACATCGACCAGCTGGCGGCCAAGTCGTACTGGTCGCAGTTCGACCAGGCACCCGAGTTCGTCGTGCTGTTCGTGCCCGGCGAGTCGATCCTGTCGGCCGCCCTCGAGGCCGAGCCGACGCTCCTGGAGCACGCCTCGGCGAAGAAGGTCGTCCTCGCGACGCCCACCACGCTCATCGCCCTGCTGCGCACCGTGGCCTATGCGTGGACGCAGGAGCAGCTGGCCGCCAACGCCCGCGAGATCCAGACCATCGCCCGTGAGATGTACGACCGCATCGGCACCGTCGCCGGTCACGTCGACCGGCTCGGACGCTCGCTCGAGACGACGGTCAGGTCGTACAACGACGCGGTGAGCTCGATCGAGTCGCGATTCCTCGTCACGGCCCGTCGTTTCAACGCGATGCACGTGTCCGACACCCCGGTCGAGTCACCCCGACTCGTCGAGACGACACCCCGTTCATTGACGGCTCCCGAGCTCGTCGATGAACTACCGTCGGTCTCATGACGCAGGCGGCATCCGGCACGCCCGCTCGCCCGGCCAGGCCCGACCTGGCCGCCCGCGGGGCGATCGTCGCTGCGTGCGTGGCGATGGGCGCCATCGTCCTGCTCGACCTCGTCGACGGCCGTCTCGACCTGCTCTACTCGGTCGGCTTCGTGCTGATCGTCGTGACGGCTCCCCTGAGCGTCGACGTCCGCCACCTGTTCCCGACCGGAGTCCTGCCGGCAGCACTGCTGGTCGGCAGCCTGCTGGTGGTCTGCCTGATCGAGCCCTCGGCGATCCGGGTGAGCGGCATGGACTCCGACGCCGGCACCGTCGCGCGCCTCATCGCCGCGACGATCGACCACGGCGCCACGCTCGCGATCGGTCAGGCACTGGCCCTGGTGGTCATCGCTCTGCGCATCCTGACCGACCCGGAACGCTAGCCCGTCACCTCGTCGATGAAGCACCAGCGCCAGGCCTCTCCCGGCTCGAAGCTGCGCATCACCGGGTGACCGGTCTCCTCGAAGTGCCTCGCCGCGTGCTTCTCGGTCGACGAGTCGCAGCAGCCGACGTGTCCGCACTGCATGCAGAGACGCAGGTGGACCCACTCGGTGCCGTCCCGCAGGCACTCCTCGCACCCCGCCGGCGTGACGGGATTCGGGAAGTCGCACGCCGCCTTCAGGTGCTCACAGGCCGCATCGGGATCGGCCGGCGGCCGCAGGTCGATCTCGCGCTGGGCCGTCGTCTCGTTCTCCGACAGCCGGTCGAGGATCGACTCCTCGACGTCCAGGGAGTTCATGACCCGTTCGAGGATCGACTGATCGACGCTGCCCAGGTCGCGGATGCGCAGCAGCTCGGCCCGCTCCTTGCGCAGCATCCCCGCGCGCAGCCTTGAGTACTGGGCGCTCGGCGTCTCGAGCCCGCCGAGCCGCTCCCACACGGCATTGGTGCGATCGGTGGCCCGCTCGCGCAGCCGGTGCATGACGTCGTCGCCGACGGTGCCCTCGACCTTGTCGTCGAGGTAGGCCATGCCGGCGTCGGTGACCGACTGGTAGACGGTGGCCTCCTGCAGGTGGTCCTCGTGCCGGTCGGGGCTGGGCACGTCGAGGACGCGCACGAGCATCGGGATCGTCAGCCCCTGGATCATCAACGTGCCGACCGTCACGACGAACGCGATGAGCACCAGCACCTCGCGCTCCGGGGTGTCCTCGGGCAGCAGGAAGACCGCGGCGAGCGTGACGACCCCGCGCATGCCCGTCCACGCGACCATGAAGATCGTGCGCGGCTCGGGACGCGGCTCGGCGGCGGCGATCTTCGGGATGAGCCGTGGCAGGTACGTGGTCGGGAAGACCCAGACGAACCTGAGCGCGATGACCGCCAGCAGCACCACGATGCAGGCGACCGTGATGCGGGCGGCCGAGAGCTCGCTCTGGTCGATGTCGTTGACGATGTCGCGGATCTGCAGCCCGATCAGGAGGAACACAGCGTTCTCCAGGACGTACGAGATCGTCGCCCAGTTGGTGCGCTCGAACAGGCGCGAGCCCCCCGACTGGATGAGCGGCGACTTGTGCCCGAGGATGACGCCGGCCACGACCACCGCGAGCACGCCGGACGGCTGGGAGTCGAGCCCCTTGATGTGGATCTCCTCGGCCGGCAGGTACGCGACCCACGGCGTCAGCAGCGAGACCGCGACGTCGGTGACCTCGTCCTCGATGAGTCTCCGGACCCGGCCCACGACGAAGGCGACGAGGAGCCCGATCGCGACACCGCCCACGGCCGACACGATGAATCCCGCACCCGCCTGCCACACGCTGATCGACCCGGAGATGCCGGCGATCGACGTGCGCAGCGTGACGATGGCGGTCGCGTCGTTGACGAGGCTCTCGCCCTCGAGGATCGTGACGACCCGGCGCGGGAGCCCGACCCGGCGGGCGATCGCCGTGGCGGCCACCGCGTCGGGCGGCGCGACGACCGCTCCCAGCGCGAAGGCGACGGCCAGCGGGACGTCGAGCAGCCACCACACGAGCAGCCCGACCCCGGCCGTCGTGAACAGCACGAGGCCCACGCTCAGCAGCATGATCGGACGCCTGTTGGCCCGGAAGTCGACCAGCGAGGTGCGGATCGCCGCGGCGTAGAGCAGGGGTGGCAGCAGGCCCACGAGGACGATCTCGGGAGTGAGCTCGAAGTCGGGCACGAAGGGGGCGTACGAGCCCGCGATGCCCACCACGATGAGGATCAGGGGGGCCGACAACGAGAACCGTGCAGCGAGGGCGCAGACCGCGACGACGATGGCCATCAGGGTCACGAGCGTCAGGGCGGTATCCACCCCGCCATTGTCCCATTGCGTGAGGACTCGCCATGACGTCCGGACAGTCGTACGGTGAGCGAACACGTCCACGTACGACTTCCGGGGGGGAAGCTCGCCATGACCGAGACCGTCCATCACCACACCTCGTCCCGCCACCGTGCTCGCCGTCTGCTCGCTGCTGGCAGCTGCGTCGCCGTCGCCGCAGCACTGCTGACGGCCGCGCCGCCCGGTGCGTCCGCGGCGGGCTCGACGTCGACGGCCCGTGGCACCGGCGGAGCCGTGTCGTCGGTCGACGCCAACGCCAGCAAGATCGGCCGGGACGTCCTCAAGCGGGGCGGCAACGCTGCTGACGCCGCGGTCGCTATGGCGTCGGCGCTGGGTGTGGCCGAGCCCTACAGTGCCGGCATCGGCGGTGGCGGCTACTTCGTCTACTACGACGCCAGGACCAAGAAGGTCAGCACGATCGACGGACGCGAGACCGCTCCGGCGGGCATCAAGCGGGACGCGTTCATCGACCCGGCGACGGGCAAGCCCTACACGTTCACCCCCCAGCTCGTGTCGTCCGGCGTCGCGGTCGGCGTCCCCGGCACGGTCGCCACGTGGGACACGGCGCTCAAGCGCTTCGGCACGCGGTCGCTCAAGCAGGCCCTGGCCCCGTCGATCGCGCTGGCCAAGAAGGGCTTCGTCGTCGACGCGACGTTCCGCAACCAGACGCTCGACAACAAGACCAGGTTCGCGGCGTTCCCCGACACGGCCAAGCTCTTCCTGCCCGGCGGCGACGCCCCCAAGGTGGGTCACCGCTTCCGCAATCCCGAGCTCGCCCGCACGCTGACGTCGATCGCCGACCGCGGGCCGAACGCGTTCTACCGCGGGACCCTGGCCACGGAGATCGCCTCCGTGGTGCAGGCACCCCGCAAGGACCCGGCCTCGACGTTGCCTGCCCCGGCCGGGAGCATGACGGCCGCGGACCTCGCGGGGTACACCGTCCGCAACCAGAAGCCGACCCGGGTCGGTTACCGCGGTCTCGAGGTCTACGGCATGGCGCCGTCGTCGTCCGGCGGCACGTCCGTCGGCGAGGCGCTCAACATCCTCGAGACCTATCGGCTCGGCGGTGGCCGTCGCACCGGCCGGAGCCTGCACCTCTACCTCGAGGCGTCAGCCAGGGCGTTCGCCGACCGCGCCAAGTACGTCGGCGACAACTCGTTCGTCAAGGTCCCGAAGGACAGGCTCCTGAGCCAGCAGTTCGCAAGCTCGCGCCGGTGCACGATCGACGCGACGAAGGCGTCGGTGCGCCCGGTGCCGGCAGGCGCCCTCTACGGCAAGGGCTGCGGCACCGTCGTGAAGGCGGAGAAGCCCGACACGGAGAACGTCTCGACGACCCACCTCTCGGTCGTGGACAAGTGGGGCAATGCCGCGGCGTACACCCTCACGATCGAGCAGACGGGTGGCTCCGGGATGACGGTCCCGCGACGTGGCTTCCTGCTCAACAACGAGCTGACCGACTTCACCGCGGTGTACGACCCGACCGATCCCAACCGCATCGCCCCCGGCAAGCGTCCGCGCTCGTCGATGTCGCCGACCATCGTGACCGAGAACGACAAGGTCAAGTACGTCGTCGGCTCCCCCGGCGGCGCGACGATCATCACGACGGTCCTGCAGATCCTGGTCAACCGGATCGACCTCGGCATGACCCTGCCCCAGGCGGTGGCCGCGCCCCGCGCCTCGCAGCGCAACACCGCCGCGACCTCGGCCGAGCCGGAGTTCATCAGCAGGTACGCGGACCTGCTCGCACCGTTCGGCCAGCAGCTCGCGCCGTCCGGCGACACGTTCACGTCCGCCGCCGAGATCGGTGCCGCCGCCACGATCGAGGTCGGCAGGAACGGCCAGCTCACGGCCGTCGCCGAGCCGAAGCGCCGAGGAGGCGGCAGCGCCAGAGTCGTCAAGACCAACTGACCCGCGCCCCCGACCGAAATTTGGCCCCTCACCAACCGTCTGGCCCCGAGAACGGGACCGGAATGGTTGGTGAGGGGCCAAATCTTGGTTACTTGTACGGGACGCCGGCGGCCTTCATGTCCTTGCGCAGCTCGGGCGGCAGGGCGAAGATCAGGCTCTCGTCGGCGGTGCGGACTGCGTCGGCGTCGGGGTGGCCGTGGTCGCTGAGGTAGCCCAGGACGTCCTGCACCAGGTCGTCGGGCACGGAGGCGCCCGACGTGACGCCGACGCGCTCGACGCCGACGAGCCACGCCTCGTCGATCTCGGAGATGTCGTCGATGCGGTAGGACGCCTTGGCGCCGGCCTCGAGGGCGACCTCGACCAGCCGCACCGAGTTGGACGAGTTCGCCGAGCCGACGACGATGACCAGGTCGGCGTCCTTGGCGATCTCCTTGACGGCGACCTGACGGTTCTGGGTCGCGTAGCAGATGTCGTCGCTGGGCGGATCCTCCAGCTGCGGGAACTTCTCGCGCAGGCGGCGGACCGTCTCCATGGTCTCGTCGACGCTGAGCGTGGTCTGGGACAGCCACGACAACCGGGTGCCCTCGGGGAACTCCAGGTCGTCGACGTCGTCGGGCGTCTGGACGAGCGTGATGGCCTCGGGAGCCTCGCCGGCGGTGCCCTCGACCTCCTCGTGCCCCTCGTGCCCGATCAGCAGGATGCGGTAGCCGTCGCTGGCGAAGCGCTTCGCCTCGTGATGGACCTTGGTCACCAACGGGCACGTCGCGTCGATCGTCTTCAGGCTGCGCTCGGCGGCCTCGGCGTGGACCATCGGCGAGACCCCGTGGGCGGAGAACACGACGGTGGCCCCCTCGGGCACCTCGCCGAGCTCCTCGACGAAGATCGCGCCGCGTGCCGCGAGGTTGTTGACGACGTGCTTGTTGTGCACGATCTGCTTGCGGACGTAGACCGGAGCGCCGTAGAGGTCGAGCGCCTTCTCGACCGTGATGACCGCCCGGTCGACGCCTGCGCAGTAGCCGCGCGGATCGGCGAGGAGCACGCTGCCGCCGACCGGGGGCATGCCGAGTGAGACCTGGGAAGACATGGTTCCCATCCTAGGCGACGGGTGCTCACGACCCTGAATGAGCGGTGATCCCGGGACCTCATGACCGATCTCACACCCCCCTCGACGAGCGGATGACCGTAACAAGCCTGTAACGTCGGGCGGCGTTGGCCTCCCCCTGGTCACACTGCGCACGCGCCGAGGCCCGTCACGTCCGCAGCCTTCGATTCATCACGACGGGCATGGAAGACCCAGCACGGCGGCTCGCACCGCGAGCCTTGGGGTTAATCGGTACCACCCGACAGGCATCCTTCGCGCCTGAACCCGACAGGTCATCTTTCACAGGCGTGCACGAAGGAACCCTTTCTATGCGCACGTATTCACGCGCCCTCGCGGGCCTTTTCGCCGGCTCCGCCGTCGTCCTGACCGGCCTGTCCGGTCCCGCCCTCGCCGACAGCAGCTCGTCGAGCGACGTCAAGATCACGCACGTCAGCAACGCCGACGCCGTCATCAGCCAGGCCAAGAAGCTCAAGGGCAAGCCCTACCGGTACGGCGGTGCGACCCCCAGTGGCTTCGACTGCTCGGGCTACGTCCAGTACGTCTACAAGAAGGCCGGCAAGAAGATCGGTCGCACGTCCGGGGCCCAGCTCGCGGGCAAGAGCATCCCCAAGAGCAAGAAGAAGCCGGGCGACATCCTGATCTTCAAGCACGGCAGCACCGCCTACCACTCGGCGATCTACGCGGGTGACGGCAAGATGTGGGAGGCGCAGCGCACGGGCGTCCCCGTCGGCAAGCACGGCATCTGGTCGGGCGACTACGTCGTCCGTCGTCCCGCCGGTGGCATCACGGTCGCGACGACCGAGGCCAGGCTGACGTCCACAGGCGACACGGCGGCGGCCAAGTAGGTCACCGCCGCGCCCTAGTGTGAGGGCATGGCCCTCGACACCAGTGCGGACACCCCGGCGCCGCTGCGACAGATCTCGCAGCTGCTCGACGGCTACATCGGCCGCCTGGGTGCCGTCTGGGTCGAGGCCGAGATCGCCCAGCTGACCCGTCGGCAGGGCATCTGCTTCCTGACACTGCGTGACCTGCGGGCGAAGATCTCGATCGACGCCACGTGTCACGCGAGCGTGCTCGACGCCTCGCCGGCCCCCATCACGGAGGGCTCGCGGGTCGTCGTGCACGCGAAGCCGGCGTTCTACGCGCCACGCGGCAGCCTGTCCCTCGAGCTGCGGGAGATCCGGCCGCAGGGCGAGGGCGAGCTGCTGGCCCAGCTCGAGCGCCGCAAGCAGCTGCTGGCGGCCGAGGGCCTGTTCGACCCGCGGCTCAAGAAGCCGCTGCCGCTGCTCCCCCGCGGCATCGGGCTGATCACCGGACGCAGCTCGGCCGCCGAGCGCGACGTCCTCGAGAACGCCCGACGGCGCTGGCCCGACGTGCACTTCGTCGTCCGGCACGCCCTGATGCAGGGCAACGACTCCGCGCGCGACGTCATGAAGGCGCTCGCGGAGCTGTCCGCCGACCGCTCGATCGACCTGGTCGTCATCGCCCGCGGCGGCGGCTCGGTCGAAGACCTCCTGCCGTTCTCCGACGAGGCCCTCGTCCGCGCCGTCCATGCGTGCGTGCTGCCGGTCGTGAGCGCGATCGGCCACGAGCCCGACACCCCGCTGCTCGACCTCGTGGCCGACCTGCGGGCGTCCACCCCGACCGACGCCGCCAAGCGCATCGTCCCCGACGTCCGCGAGGAGCTCGCCGGCGTCGCGATGATGCGCGAGCGCGCCTCCGTCGCCATCCGGACGAGGCTCGACCGCGAGGTCCGTGGTCTCGCCGACCTCCGCTCGCGTCCCGTGCTCTCCCAGCCGTCCGTCCTCGTCGACGCCGAGCAGAGCGTGGTGCACGACTGGCGCGACCGCTCCCGGCGGTCGCTCGGCCACCGGCTCGACCGCGCGGGCGACGAGATCGTCCACCACCTCGCGCGGGTCCGTGGGCTGTCGCCGCTGGCCACCCTCGAGCGTGGCTACGCCGTCGCCCAGCTGCCGGACGGCACCGTCGTGACCTCGGTGCAGCAGGTCACGACCGACGGCGAGCTCACGATCCGCGTCGTCGACGGCACGATCGGCGTCCGTACCCTCACCACCACGACCTCCCAGAAGGGCGACCATGGCTGACAGCACGACCCCCGACCTCCCCTACGAGCAGGCCCGCGACGAGCTCATCGCCGTCGTCGCCCGCCTCGAGCAGGGCGGCACGAGCCTCGACGAGTCGCTGGCGCTCTGGGAGCGCGGCGAGCAGCTCGCGGCGATCTGTCAGCAGTGGCTCGACGGCGCACGGGCACGACTCGCCAAGGCCACCGGCGGCGGGGACGGTCAGGACGTCGACAGCGACGAGATGTAGTCCTCGAGCACCCGGCGCGACGCGGACGTCGTGACGAGCGTCGTCAGGCCGTCCTCGTCGCGGACGTACGTCCACCGACCGTCGGGTCCGGTGCGGACCGACCACGTCTGGCCGGCGACGTCGGCCGTCCCGTCGCTCTTGCTGTCCTCGGCGAACCGGTCGACCGCGCGGTCACGGCTGCCGCGCAGCTGCTCGAGCCCGACGTAGTCGTCGTCGCCCGTCAGCACGCCCAGGTGCCACCCGTTCTGCTGGAAGCGGGCGGACGTCGCACGCCACCCCTCCGGAAGGCTCGCGGGCGCCGCCAGCGCGAACGTCGCGGCGGGACGCGCCTGCGCGACGATCGAGACGTAGTCGACGGTCTCGACCTCCGCCGCCTTGTCGGACGTGTAGAGGCGGCCGATGCCGTACAGACCCAGGATGATGACGGCGATCACGACCATCGAGCGGATGATGTCGCCGATCGCGGGATTGCCGCGCGACGAACCGGTCGAGCTCATCCGCGCCACCCTCCGCCGCCGCGACGTCCCGGTGACGTCGGCCATGCCACTTTACGGGGCAGGTGTGATGCGCGCCCGCCCCGCCTCGTTGCCGTGCCGCCCGAGTCGGCCGCCCGCTACGATGAGCCCGTGGACAGCCTCAAGCCCGCCGCCCAGGCGCCCGACCGAAATCTCGCCCTCGACCTGGTCCGCGTGACCGAGGCAGGAGCCATGGCCGCCGGCCGGTGGGTCGGCCGCGGTGACAAGAACGGCGCCGACGGCGTCGCGGTCAACGCGATGCGCTCCCTCATCAACACCGTGCAGATGGCCGGTGTCGTCGTGATCGGCGAGGGTGAGAAGGACGAGGCCCCCATGCTGTTCAACGGCGAGGAGGTCGGCGACGGCACCGGTCCCGCGTGCGACGTCGCGGTCGACCCGATCGACGGCACGACGCTGACCGCCAAGAGCCTGCCCAACGCCGTCTCGGTCATGGCCGTCGCCCCGCGCGGCTCGATGTACGACCCGTCGGCCGTGTTCTACATGGAGAAGCTCATCGCCGGGCCCGAGGCCGCCGACGTCGTCGACATCCGCCTGCCCGTCGCCGAGAACATCGCGCTGGTCGCCAAGGCCAAGGGCATCAAGAACAGCGACGTCACGGTGTGCGTGCTCGACCGCCCCCGCCACCAGGGTCTCGTCGACGAGATCCGCGCCGCCGGCGCCCGCATCAAGTTCATCATCGACGGCGACGTGGCCGGTGGCATCACGGCAGCCCGTCCCGACACCGGTGTCGACCTGCTGGTCGGCATCGGCGGCACGCCCGAGGGCATCATCACCGCGTGCGCCATCAAGGCCATCGGCGGAACCATCCAGGGCAAGCTGTGGCCGATCGACGACGACGAGCGCCAGCGCGCGATCGACGCGGGCCACGACCTCGACCGCGTCCTGCACACCAACGACCTCGTGACCGCCGACGACTGCTTCTTCGTCGCGACCGGCATCACCGACGGCGAGCTCATGAACGGCGTCCGCTACGGCGCCGGCAAGGCGTACACCGAGTCGCTGGTCATGCGCTCGCGCAGCGGCACGATCCGCAAGATCACCAGCGAGCACCAGCTCGGAAAGCTGCAGGCCTACTCGTCGATCGACTACCAGAGCTGAGATGCCCCGCTCCGGAGAGCTCTTCGCGTCGCTGCCCTCGGGCATCGACATCTGTCACGAGACCTTCGGCAGCGCGGACGACCCGGCGGTCCTGCTCGTCATGGGCCTCGGCGGCCCGATGGGCTGGTGGTCCCCGCAGTTCTGCGAGCTGCTCGCGGAGCGGGGATTCTTCGTCATCCGGTACGACAACCGCGACACGGGTCGCTCGACCAAGCTGCGGCAGCACAAGGTCGGCAAGGGCGACGTCGTCCGCGCGTTCACCGGCCTGCCGCTGATCGGGCGGGTCAAGGCGCCCTACAGCCTGAGCGACCTGGCCGACGACGCCGTCGGGCTGCTCGACCACCTCGGCATCGAGCGGGCGCACCTCGCGGGGGTCTCGATGGGCGGCATGATCGCGCAGACCCTCGCGATCGAGCACCCCGAGCGGGCGCTGTCGCTGACGTCGATCATGTCGACGACGGGACGTCGCACCGTCGGCTTCCAGCACCCCAAGGTGTACCCCGTGATGCTGTCGTCGGCCGGACGCACGCGCGACGCCTATGTCGAGCGGTCGCTGAAGGGAACCAAGGTCATCAGCTCTCCGGCCTTCCCGTCCGACGAGGCCACGGCCCGCGACCGCGCCTACGAGACGTACGACCGCGGCTGGACCGCGAGCGGGGTCACGCGGCAGATGCTCGCCGTGCTGACCCAGCCCGACCGCACCAAGGCCCTCGGCGAGCTCGACCTGCCGACCGTCGTGATCCACGGCCTGAACGATCCGCTGGTGCACAAGTCAGGAGGCAAGGCGACGGCCGACGCCATCCCCGGTGCGGAGCACCTCGAGATCGCCGGCATGGCGCACGACCTGCCGGCCCAGCTCTTCTCGACCATCGTCGACGCGATCGCCCGGACGGCGGCGCGCGCGGACGACAACGTCGACCGATGAGGCACCATCCCCGCCACGCCTCGACCGACGAGCAGGTGGCGCGGCAGATCATCGCCGACCACCCGTGGGCGATGCTCATCAGCCAGAACGACGGCACCCTGGTCGCATCGCACTATCCCGTCCTGCTCGACGAGACGACGGACGGTCTGACGCTCGTGACGCACGTCGGGCGTCCCGACGACCGGCTGCACGGGCTCGGCGACGGCGAGGTGCTGGTCGTGTTCCAGGGAGCGCACGGGTACGTCTCGCCGAGCTGGTACGCGCCCGGGTCCAGCCAGGCGCCCACCTGGAACTTCAGCGCCGTCCACTGCTGGGGCACCCCGCAGGTGCTGGACGCCGACGAGAACCTCGCGGTGCTGACGCGGCTGACGGCCCACTTCGAGCAGCACGTCGAGGAGCCGATGTGGCTCGACCCGGAGTACGCCGTGCCGGTCGCCCGCGGCACCGTCGGTCTGCGCATCCCGGTCGACCGGTTCACGTGCAAGGTCAAGATGAGCCAGGACAAGGACCCCGTGTCGGTGCAGCACGTCATCGACCACCTGCGGGCACCGGGGCCGTACCGCCAGCCGGAGCTCGCCGACGACATGGAGCAGGCCCGCACGGACGGCATCGGGTACCGCTCCACGGACTGACCGGGTGGGGGCCGGTGCGGAGGGAGGGCCGCGACGGGACCGCAGATGATGCTCTAGGGTTCGATCCATGTCGCATGTACGGATCTCGGACGCCGCCCAGTTCCTCGGGGTCAGCGATGACACCGTCCGGCGCTGGATCAGCGCCGGATCGCTGACGTCGGTCAACGACTCGTCCGGCCGCATGGCCATCGAGGGACGCGAGCTCGCCGCGTTCGCCAAGCAGCAGGCCCGCGCCGCCGCCGACACGTCCGGCACCTCGAGCTCGGCCCGCAACCGGTTCGTGGGCCTCGTCACCGCCGTCAAGACCGACGCCGTCATGGCGCAGGTCGAGATGCAGTGCGGTCCGTTCCGCGTCGTGTCGCTCCTCAGCAGCGAGGCCGTCGAGGAGCTCGGGCTGGAGCCCGGCTCGGTCGCGGTCGCCGTCATCAAGTCCACCAACGTCGTCATCGAATCACTGGAAGGTTCCTCGTGAAGCGCCTCATCGGCACCGTCGCCGCCGGACTGCTCCTCGCCGCCGTCGCCGCGTGCGGCTCGTCAGACTCCGACCCGTCGCCCGGCGACTCGGCCGCCGCACCGAAGCAGACGACCATCACGGTCTTCGCCGCCGCGTCGCTCAAGGGCTCGTTCACCGAGATCGGCAAGCAGTTCGAGGCCGAGAACGTGGGCGTCACCGTGAAGTTCAACTTCGCCGGGTCGTCCGACCTCGTCGCCCAGATCCAGCAGGGCGCTCCTGCGGACGTCTTCGCGTCCGCCGACACCAAGAACATGGACAAGGCGACCGGTGACGACCTCGTCGAGGGGACGCCGGCCGACTTCGCGACCAACACCCTCGAGATCGCCACGCCGCCGGACAACCCGGCGAAGATCGACTCGCTCGACGACCTCGCGAACCCCGACAACAAGGTCGTCATCTGCGCCGCCGAGGTCCCGTGCGGAGCCGCAGCGGCCGGTGTCGAGCAGGCTGGCGGCGTCGACATCAAGCCCGTCAGCGAGGAGCAGTCGGTCACCGACGTGCTCAACAAGGTCATCTCCGGCGAGGCGGATGCGGGCCTGGTCTACGTGACGGACGTCAAGGGCGCCGGCGACTCCGTGCTCGGCGTGACGTTCCCCGAGGCCGACCAGGTCGTCAACACGTATCCGATCGCGGCGCTGTCCGGCAGCGAGAACAAGGACGTCGCCCAGGCCTTCGCCGACTACGTCACCGGCACCGAGGGCCAGGCCGTCCTCGAGGCCGCCGGGTTCGCCAAGCCGTGACGTCCGCCCCATGACATCGGCGCGATACTCCGGCGTACCGCGCTGGGTCTACGTCCCCGCCGCCGTGGGGGCGCTCTTCATCGTGCTCCCGCTGGCGGCGATGGCGTCGCGCGTCGAGTGGGGCAGCTTCTGGTCGCTCATCACCTCGGAGTCGTCGCGCGAGGCGCTGGTCCTGAGCCTGCGGACGTCTGCGACGGCGACGCTGCTGTGCGTCGTGCTCGGCGTCCCGATGGCGCTGGTGCTGGCGCGGACGTCGTTCCGCGGGCAGACGCTGCTGCGGTCGCTCGTCCTCCTCCCGCTGGTGCTGCCGCCCGTCGTGGGGGGCATCGCGCTGCTCTACACGTTCGGGCGCAAGGGCCTGCTCGGCGAGACGATCGACGTCCTCGGTCTGCAGATCGCATTCTCGACCACGGCGGTCGTCATCGCCCAGACCTTCGTGTCGCTGCCGTTCCTCGTGGTGAGCCTCGAGGGGACGCTCCGCACCGCCGGGCAGCGGTACGAGGTCGTCGCCTCGACGCTCGGCGCCCGCCCGACGACCGTCCTGCGGCGCGTGACGCTGCCGCTCGTCCTGCCCGGACTCGCTGCCGGCGCGGTGCTGTCGTTCGCGCGAGCCCTCGGCGAGTTCGGCGCGACGATCACGTTCGCCGGGAGCCTCGAGGGCGTGACCCGCACGCTGCCGCTCGAGATCTACCTGCAGCGCGAGAGCAACCCGGACGCCGCCGTGGCCCTGTCGCTCGTCCTGGTCGTCGTGGCCGTGCTGGTCATCGGCCTCGTCCGCGGCACCCGGAGCAGCGCACTGTGAGCCTGCACCTGACCGCGACCGTGGCGGACCGCGACGTCGAGGTGGCGCTCGACGTCGCCGACGGCCAGACCGTCGCGGTCCTCGGGCCCAACGGCTCCGGCAAGTCCACCGTCCTCTCGGTGGTCGCCGGCATCATCCGCCCCGACGCCGGCCGGGCCACCCTCGACGACACGACGCTGTTCGACGGTCGCGGCTCGTGGTGCGCACCGCACGAGCGCGGCACCGGCCTGCTGGCCCAGGACCCGCTGCTGTTCCCGCACCTGAGCGTGCTCGACAACGTCGCCTTCGGGCCGCGGAGCACCGGCGCCTCCCGCACGCGCAGCCGGGAGCTCGCCCGCACGTGGCTCGACGAGGTCGACGCCGGGGAGCTCGCCGACCGCAGGCCGTCCGAGCTGTCCGGCGGCCAGGCCCAGCGGGTCGCCATCGCCCGGGCCCTCGCCGCCGAACCACGGCTGCTCCTGCTCGACGAGCCGATGGCCGCGCTCGACATCACGGTCGTCCCGGCAATGCGCCAGGTGCTGAGGCGGGTGCTGGACGGCCGCAGCGCCGTCATCGTGACCCACGACGTGCTGGACGCGCTGCTGCTCGCCGACCACGTCATCGTCATGGAGTCCGGTCGCATCGTCGAGCAAGGACCCACCAAGGACGTGCTCGCGCGCCCGAGGAGCACGTTCGGCGCCGGTATCGCCGGGCTCAACCTGGCGCGCGGCACGGTCGAGGCCGGCAGCGTCCGCACCGCCAGTGGCCTGCTCGTGGCGGGGCTGCACGACGAGGACCCCGTGCCCGAGGGGTCCGCCGCCGTGGCGGTCTTCTCCCCCGCCGCCGTCAGCGTGCACCGCGAGCGACCGACCGGCAGCCCCCGCAACGTGTACGCGACCACCGTCCGCGAGCTGGAGCCGCACGGCGCGCAGGTGCGCATCCAGACCGACGAAGTCAGCGCCGACGTCACCGCACCGGTCGTCGCCGAGCTCGACCTGATGCCCGGCACCGAGGTCTTCCTCGCCGTCAAGGCCAGCGAGGTCGCGATCTACGAGGCGTAGTCCGGCCCGTCCACGTCATGCTTGGCCACGAACCACCTGCGACACCCTCCGCCGGACGGACGCCATGCATCGACTTCGCGAGCTGCTCACCCGCCTGCGCGCCTCGCCGCGCGCGCTCGGGGCGCTGGCCGTCGTCGCCGTGCTGGTCGCCGCCGCGGCGCTCGACGTGCCCGGACGTCTCGGTGCGCTGGCGCCGTCCGACACCCCGACAGCGACGCCGTCCACCCCGACACCTGCGGCGACGACCGCGCCCCGCGCCCTCCTCGCACCGACCGACGGCGACAACGCCCAGCTCGACCGGTGCACGCCCGGCAGTGCCGTCCTGGCCCAGTGCGGCCCCGCGCCCGAGCTGGGTCGCGGCACCTGGGTCAACTCCCCCCGGCTCGGCCTCGACGACCTGCGCGGATCGATCGTGCTGGTCGACTTCTTCTCCGGCTCCTGCCTCGCCTGCCAGCGCGACCTCAAGTACGTCAAGGCCTGGCAGGCGAGCTACGCCGACGCCGGCCTGCGGGTGGTCGGGGTCCACTCCCCCAGGTTCGAGTTCGAGCAGAGCGCCGCGCAGCTCCGCCGCACCCTGGACGACCTCTCGATCACGTTCCCGGTCATGGAGGACGATGCGTCGGCGACGTTGGCGAGCTATCGCAGCGACCAGGTCCCGTCGGCCTACCTGATCGACCGCACCGGCACCGTCCGCGCCATCACGCTCGGTGAGGGCGGACCGTTCCGGATCGAGGGGCAGATCCGCAAGCTGCTGGTCGAGGATCGCAGCGACATCACCCTGCCCGAACCGGTGCGCGTCACGGACGTGCAGGAGACCGTGCCGGGCACCACGACGCAGATCGACCTCGTCGACGCCCGCGGGGCACGCTACGACCAGGAGACGGACACCGTGACGCAGGACGGCACGCGGTTCCGGCTGCCGCCGACGCAGCCCGACGGGACGTTCAGCTTCGGTGGTCCGTGGACGTTCGAGGGCCGGACGGCCGTGCCCGGCGCAGGTGCCCAGACGCGGGTCGGCTTCCGCGCCACGACGGCGTTCCAGCTGGTCGGCGGCCGCGGCGCCCTGACGATCACCCGGTCGGACGGCACGGAGCGCCGGATCGCGGTCGACGGCGTCCCGAACCTGTACGCGCTCTACGCGTCGGACACGTTCGGGGCCGAGACCCTGACCGTCCGGTACGAGGGCGACCTGCAGGTGTACGCCTTCTCGTTCGGATAGGCGCCGCATACTCTGGCGGCATGGACGAGGTGACTCTCCGCCGTCGCGACGACGGCACCGTCGAGCTCCGGGTCAACGGCCTGTTCGTCATGGACGACGTCGAGACGACCTCCGAGCGGCGGCTGGCGCGGCGCGCCCTCGAGACCGGTGCCCGGCGCGTCCTCGTCGGCGGGCTGGGGCTGGGCTTCACGACCCGCGAGCTGCTGACCGACCCCGACGTCGAACGGGTCGTGGTGGCCGAGCTCCACGGCGAGATCGTCGACTGGATGCGTGACGGCGTGGTGCCCGGCGCCGACCTGCTCGCCGATCCCCGGGTCGACGTCACCGTCGACGACGTGCGAGCCGTCGTCGCCGAACAGCCGGAGGGCCAGCTCGACGCCATCCTGCTCGACGTCGACAACGGGCCGGACTTCCTGGTGCACGACGAGAACGCCGCGGTGTATCGCGACGACTTCCTCGCGACCTGTGCCTCGCGACTGCGTCCGGACGGCGCGTTGGCGATCTGGTCGATGGCCGACTCGTCCGCGCTGCGGACCGCACTCTTGAATCGATTCACCGCCGTGACCGCAGAAAGTGTCGACATCCGGCTGCAGGAGAGGGACGAGCGCTACTGGATCCTCGTCGGTGAACGTCCGAGGCGCAGCGCTATCGTGCCGACATGACCGACAACACTGGATCCAACGAAAACAACGGTGCCTGGCGCATCGAGCACGACACCATGGGCGAGGTCCGCGTCCCGGCGCACGCGCTGTGGCGCGCCCAGACCCAGCGAGCCGTCGAGAACTTCCCGATCTCCGGCACCCCGATCGAGTCGGCGCAGATCCGCGCCCTCGCGCAGATCAAGGCCGCCTGCGCCAAGGCCAACGCCGAGCTGGGCATCCTCGACCAGGACGTCGCCGACGCGATCATCGCCGCCGCCGACGAGGTCGCGACCGGAGCGCACGACGCGCACTTCCCGATCGACGTCTTCCAGACCGGCTCGGGCACGTCGAGCAACATGAACACCAACGAGGTCATCGCGACCCTGGCGACCAAGGCGCTCGGCAAGGACGTGCACCCCAACGACCACGTCAACGCCTCGCAGTCGTCGAACGACGTCTTCCCGACGTCGATCCACGTCGCCGCGACGGCGTCCGCGACCAACGAGCTGATCCCCGCGCTCGACCACCTCGCCACGTCGCTCGAGGCCAAGGCGAAGGAGTTCGCGTCCGTCGTGAAGTCCGGCCGCACCCACCTCATGGACGCCACACCGGTCACGCTCGGCCAGGAGTTCGGCGGCTACGCGGCGCAGATCCGTCGTGGCATCGCCCGCGTGGAGTCGGCCGTGCCGCACACCGCGGAGGTGCCCCTGGGCGGCACCGCCGTCGGCACCGGGATCAACACCCCCATCGGCTTCCCGCAGCGGGTCATCGAGATCCTGTCGGAGAACACCGGCCTGCCGATCACCGAGGCGCTCGACCACTTCGAGGCACAGAGCGCCCGCGACGGGCTCGTCGAGATGTCCGGCCAGCTGCGGACCATCGCCGTCAGCCTGACGAAGATCTGCAACGACCTGCGCTGGATGGGCTCCGGCCCGCGCACGGGCCTCGGCGAGATCAACCTGCCCGACCTGCAGCCCGGCTCGAGCATCATGCCCGGCAAGGTCAACCCGGTGCTGCCGGAGGCGACGCTCCAGGTCGCGGCCCAGGTCATCGGCAACGACGCGACGATCGCGGTCGCCGGAGCCTCCGGGTCCTTCGAGCTCAACGTCATGCTGCCGGTCATCGGTCGCAACCTCCTGGAGTCGATCCGCCTGATCGGCAACGCCTCGACCGTCCTGGCCGACCGGTGCATCGACGGCATCACGGCCAACGTGGAGCGCTGCCTCGAGCTCGCGGAGTCGTCGCCGTCCGTCGTCACACCGCTCAACCGGTTCATCGGCTACGAGAACGCCGCGAAGGTCGCGAAGACGTCGGTCAAGGAGAAGAAGACCATCCGCCAGGTCGTCGTCGAGATGGGCTTCGTCGAGCGCGGCGAGGTCTCGGAGGAGGACCTCGACAAGGCCCTCGACGTCATGAGCATGACCCACCCCTGACCCACCCCCAACGGTGACGCGTGGGTCAACGACGCTGAGGAGTGGGTTGACGACGCTCACGCGTGGGTTGACGACGACGTAACCCACGCGTCGCCGTCGCCAACCCACGCGTCACCGCGGCTAACCCACGCGTCAGCGTCGCTAAGCCACGCGTCAGCGTTGGGGGGGGTGGGGTCAGCGGCGTTGGGCGAGGACGTAGCCGTCCCGGTTGAAGATCTCGTCGTACTCGCCGCCGTGGGCCTGCTCGGCGTACGCGGTCACGTCGGTCGGCGAGCCGATCCCGGCGTCGAGGTCGAACAGCACGAACTCGGGCTTCGCGTCGCCGACCGTGCCGAGCCAGTAAACGGTGTGGTCGGTGACCAGGTGGCTCATCAGGCCGATGTCGGTCTCGACCGACGCGCCCTTCGGCACGAGCGACAGCACCAGCCGGGCACTGTCGGCGCGGGGCGGGTCGTCGTACGTCTCGGAGTGGGTCAGCGCCATGACGGGTGAGCCGACCATCATGAAGGCCCCGACCACGAGCCCCACGGGAGTCGCCCAGCGCAGCACGGGACGCTGGTGGATCGCGTCGATCATCGCGACGAACACGATCGGCATCAGCACGAGCGAGTAGTGCCACTCGGTGCCCCAGTAGAACGGCACGTCACCCGCGAACCGCCAGGCGAACGTCGGCACGACGAGCCACACCCACGGCGACCACAGGGCGGCCAGCCCCGTGATGCCGAGCGTCAGCAGCACCGTCGCCAGCTTGCGGTCGACGCTGTCGAACAGCGTGACCGCGACGCCACGGTCACCGCCGAGGGTGGACGAGTACGCGTACGCGCCGCTCTCGTTGAACCCCGGCAGGATCACGAGCAGCACCAGCGCCATCGCCGCGAGGGCTCCGACGGCCAGCGCTGCTCCGCGACGCCGTTCGCCGGCACACCACAGGACAGCACCGATCACCGCCACCGTCAGGCCGAGGTCCTCCTTGACCAGCAGCAACGGCACCGACCACAGCACGACCCGGTCGAAGCGGCGGTCGACCCAGGCGGCACCGGCCAGCGCCAGCAGCGGGGCCGCGAACGCCACCTCGTGGAAGTCGGCCTCGACCGCCGACTGCAGGCCGAACGAGAAGGCGTACGCAACGCCGATCGCGACGCCCACGAGCGTCCCGATCGTCCGCATCGCCAGCACCGCGATGACGTGCACCGAGATCGCGATCAGCACGACCTGCGCCAGCAGGATCGTCTCCGCGGCGGGGAACAGCCGGTAGAACGGCGCGATCAGCGCCGTGACGGGCGAGAAGTGGTCGCCGAGGATGTTGAAGCCGGGCCCCTTGACGTCAACGATCGGCGCGCCCGGCCGCGCGTAGCTCTTGACCGCCTGCTCGAAGATCGCGTTGTCGAACGAGGCGATCGTGAAGCGGTCGAACCGCAGCAGCGTGACGGCGCCGAAGACCACGGCGGTGACGACCGCCAGCGCTCCGGCGAGGGCGTGCTGTCCGCGGGTCGCGATCATCGCGGGAGCGTGAGGTTCTCACCCGTCTCGGGGTCGAACACGTGGACCCTCTGACGAGGGATGACGACACGGATCGACATGCCGGCGCGCAGGACGCTCTCCGCGGTCAGCTGGGCCACCAGGAAGCTCTGGAACAGGTCGAACTCCAGGAGGTCCTCGACCTCGGCCATCAGGGCCTCGATCTCCGGCTCGATCTCGTAGCCGAGGTAGGCGAACTGCGAGCTGCCCCGCCACTCGACGTCGTCGATGCGGGTCGTGAACTCGACGCGGTCCTTGACCGCCGCGGCCTCGACGCTCGTGGCGTCGTGGCAGTGCTCCGGGCGGATGCCGGCGACCACGATGCTGCGGTCGCCGATGCGCTCGATCAGCGGGTCGTCGAGCAGCATCGTGCCGAGCGGCGTCACGAGCTGCTGCCCGTCGGGGAACGCGGGGACGAGGTTCATGGGCGGCGAGCCGAGGTAGCCGGCGACGAACATGTCGGCGGGACTGTCGTACAGCTCGCGCGGGGTGCCGACCTGGTGGATGAATCCCTGGTGCATGACGGCGACGCGATCGGCCGTGCTGAGCGCCTCCTCCACGCTGTTGGTCGTGAAGATCGAGGTGCGGGACGCCTCCTGCTGGCGCTGGATCGTGACGGAGCGGACGTGCGTCCGCACGCGCTCGGGCTGCGCCGTGAACGGGGCGTCGAACAGGTAGGCGTTGGCGTCGCGGACCAGCGACCTGCCGAGAGCGACCCTCTGGCGCTGCGCCTCGTCGAGCTCGGCCGGACGCAGCTCGAGCAGGTCGGTCAGCGCCAGGAGCTCGGCGACCTCGTGGATGCGGTCGGACAGCTCGACCTTGTCGTAGCCCTTGCGCAGGATCGAGGAGAACGCGAGGTTGTCGAAGACGTCGAGGTGTGGGTGGAGCGCGAAGTCCTGGAACACCATCGCGACGTCGCGGCCTCGCGGGTCGACGGCGTTGACGACGATGTCGTCGATCAGGACGTCGCCGGACGACTGCTCCTCCAGGCCGACGATCGTGCGCAGCAACCGGCTCTTGCCGGCGCCGGACGGCCCGGTGATCGCGAGCGTCGTCCCGTCGGGAACCGTCAGGTTGATGTCGTCCAGCAACGGACGTGCGCCGGGGCCGTCCGTCGTGAGGTGACGCAGTTCGATCGAGGTCATCGGTAGGACCTTCCGAGGAGGTGGTTGATCCGGCGCGGGAGCAGGAGGAGAAGGGCGAGCGGCAGCAGCAGCCACAGCAGACCGGCCGCCGCGACGGCGCTGGAGCCGTCGACACGACCCGAGGCGAGCATCAGCGTCGCCGGCAGCGGCAGGCTGGGCCGGTCGGGCGCCAGGCCCGCGCCCAGCGCGAAGTCGTTGCACGCGGCCACGAAGACGAGCAGCGCTACCACGACGATCCCCGGGCCGAGGTGCGGCAGGGCGAATCGGCGCAGCATCTGACGGCGGGTGGCACCGTCGGCCCGCACGGCGTCCAGCAGCCCCCACGACGCCTCGCGCATCACCGTGACGCACAGCCAGGTCGCGAGCGGCAGCGTGATGACGAGTGTCGGTATCACCAGCGCGAGACGCGAGCCGTAGACCCCGAGGTCGATCAGCTGGTCCGCGAACGGTCCGGCCAGGGCCAGCACGGGCATCAGGAGCGCAGCCAGCACGAAGCCGTAGACCCAGCGGCGTCCGGGAGCCGCCAGGTGCACCAACGCGTAGGCCGCCGAGACCGCGAGCGGCATCGCCACCAGGGTGGCGAGCGCCGCCACCAGCAACGACGTCCCTGCCGCGTCGCGCAACGTGTCGGACGAGATCGCCCCGTCGAACGCCGCCCACGTGACGTCCTGCGGCCACAGCGTCCGGGGCGTCACGCCGTCCGGCGTCGTCGCGACCCGGAACGTCCAGAGCAGCGGGACGAGCGTCAGCACCGTGAAGATCTCACCGCCGAGGACCGCCCAGAACGACACTGCGCGCGCCGTGTCGGCGAACAGGACGCCGGCGGCACCGGTCAGCATCAGGACCACCGACACCGCGATCCACAGCCACTGGTCGGGCTTGGCGATCATGAGGACGCCGTAGTTGCCCGCGCCGAACCCCAGCGCGAACGACACCGCCGACGCCCAGAGACGCGAGCGCACCGAGGGAGTCACAGGACCCTCCTCACGCGCACGACCGGCACGAGGAACGCCGCGACCAGCCCGGAGAGGAGCAGCAGGACGATCGACATCGTCGCACCGAGGCCGAGCTCGAAGGAGCTGAAGGTGGTGTCCCAGACCAGGAACGGCACGGTCCGCACGGTGGCGCCCGGCTCGTCGACCAGCAGCGGTCCTTCGAGGATGCGCAGCGTGTCGAGGGACCGGTACGTCACCGCGACGGCGATCGCCGGCCCCATCGCCGGCAGGACGACGCGGGTGAACCGCTGGCGGGCCGTCGCCCCGTCGGCGACCGCGGATGCCATCAGGGCCGACGGCACCCGGTGCAGCCCGGCCAGGAGGATGACCGCCGTGATGCCCGTGCCGCGCCACACCTCACCGAGCGAGACCGCCACGAGCTGACCGAGCGGACCCACGTCGTCGAGCCGGAACCAGGCGGACGCGAATCCGGTCGTGACGGCGTCGCGCCAGACCACGGCCGACACCACCGCCAGCAGGCCGAACGGCAGCAGCACCAGGATCCGGGTGACGGGCCACAGGACCGTGAGCCGGCGGAGGGCGGCGGCGAACGCCATGCCCAGCACCAGCTGGAGCGCCACGACGGCCACGACGATGATGAGCGTCGCCGCGACGGCGAGCCACCACGTGCGGCTCGACAGGACGTCGAGGTAGTTGTCGACGCCCACGAAGCTGCGGTCGTCGGGGCTCGTCAGCGGCCGGCT
>Ga0247730_1000103_pt1 | contig 87868 bp, 88 predicted proteins | sample UWRJL073202C2_FD_180959 | JGI IMG/M metagenome (GOLD analysis project Ga0247730, IMG submission 180959) | Plant litter microbial communities from Arlington Agricultural Research Station in Wisconsin, United States - UWRJ-L073-202C-2 | ecosystem: Environmental > Terrestrial > Plant litter >...
TCGGCCGCGACCCGCACGAGGACATCGACCTCCTGGCCGAGCTGAACATGCCGATCAAGGAGCTCCAGAAGACGCTGTGAACGAGTTCTGCGGACAGTGTGGGGAGCCGATCGGGACGGCTCCCCACACCCGCTGCGACCAGCGGCTCCAGCTCGAGCCGCCACGGTTCTGCTCGCACTGTCGACGCCGGATGGTCGTCCAGGTGGTCCCGACCGGCTGGACGGCGCGCTGCGTCGAGCACGGCCGGGTGGACGCACCCTGACGGGCCCGTCACGCGCGACCCGGTCGTGGTCTCGCCACGCGGCGCCGCGGACGCTAGGTTGTACCAACACTGTTGGTAACGAGGAAGGCCGCATCGTGCACACAAGCTCTCGGGTGGAGACCGCTGTCGTGGGTGCGGGCCTGGCGGGCCTCACCGCCGCCTACCGCCTGCAGGAGGCAGGAGTGTCGTACGTCCTGCTCGAGGCCAACCCGACCCGTGTCGGCGGCCGGTGCTGGTCGGCCCGCGAGTTCGCCAACGGCCAGAACGCCGAGCACGGCGGCGAGGGCCTCGACAGTCGGCACCGGCACGTCCTGGACCTCGCCCGCGAGCTCGGTGCCGAGCTCGTCGACACCTTCTCCGAAGCCGTCGGTGTCACGCCGGCGGGAGACCGCGTGCTGCGGCAGCACCGGGGCCGGTCGGTGCCGGAGGACGAGTACGCGGCGGACCGCCGCCTGGTCCGGGACGCGCTGCTCGCCGACCTCGACCGTCGCGGACTCGCCGTCACCGACATCGGCTTCGGCTCCGAGCCGCCCGCGGCTGCCGCCGACCTGGACGCCCTGTCGGTGCGCGAGTGGGTGCAGCTCAACATCGAGGGCGGCGCCGGCTCACGGGCAGGCATGTCGTACCTGAACGACATGTCGTCGCTCGACGGCACCGAGGCGAACCAGATCAGCGCCTGCATGATGCTGCAGGAGTACGACGTCATGATCGGCTCCGTCCTGGGCGAGGAGGGACTGGGCGAGGACCGGCAGGCCGACGAGCGGTACCGCGTGCGCGGGGGCAACGACGGCATCGTGCGGCGACTGCGCGCCGCCCTCCCGGACGAGGCGGTGCACCTCGGCGCGCGACTGACCCGGCTCCAGCGGACCGACGACGGGCTCCACGTGCTGGAGCTCGGCGACGGGTCCACGGTCGTCGCGGACTCGGTGATCCTCGCGCTGCCGTTCACGACGCTGAGACGCGTCGACCTGTCCGGTGCCGGCTTCTCCGCCCCGAAGATGGAGGCAATCCGCGAGCTCGGGCTCGCAGCGGTCACCAAGCTCATCATGCAGCTCGACCGACGGGTCGGTGACTTCGCCGGGTGGAGCGGCTACTTCGTCAACGACGAGCCACGCTTCGCCCTGTACGAGAACACGACCCACCAGCCGGGCGACACCAGCATCATGACGGCGTACTTCGGCGGGTCCGGTGCCGGCAACCTGCCCGTCTCCGTGGTGCACGGCGAGGTCGGGCCGGACGTCACCGGCCCGGTTCTGGACATCGTCGACCGCCACGTCCCGGGGCTCGCCGAGGCGTTCACGGGCACCGCGTGGCTCGACTCCTGGGCCGACGACGAGAACTGCTACGGCGCCTACTCGATGTTCAGGCCCGGCCAGTTCACCCGCTTCTGGCGCGCGGCGGGGACGCCGGAGGGCTCGGTGTTCTTCGCGGGAGAGCACACCTCGACCGCGCACCGCGGGTACCTCAACGGCGCCGTCGAGACCGGCGACCTCGCGGCACGCCAGGCGATCGACCTCCTGGCCCAGCGCTAGGCGGGCCAGGAGGTCGTCGGGGTCAGGGGACCAGGCGGGTCGCCGACATCGCCTCGGCCGTCAGCTCGATGGACCGGATCCGGTCGGCCAGCAGCGGCGTCTGGTGGATCGTCATGAGCTCGTCGGCGCCGGCCGCCTCGGTGAACGCCTCGAGGTACGAGCGGACGTCGTCGCGGGTGCCCACGGCGGTCAGCTTGATCATCTGGGCGATCTGCTGGCCCGACGGCGAGGCCCGGAAGGCGTCCACCTGGGACTCGGAGAAGTCCGGCGCGGTGTGCGACTTGTTCATGAGGCTGCGCGCGAAGGTGCGCTGCATGCCCTCGTGCTGGACCGCGGCCGATGCCTCGTCGTCCGCGGCCACGACGTTCACGACCGCGATCAGGTACGGCTCGGCGAGCTGCGCCGACGGCCGGAACTCGCGGCGGTAGGTGGCGGTGGCCTCCAGCAGCATGTCGGGCGAGAAGTGCGAGCCGAACGCGAACGGCAGGCCGAGCGCACCGGCCAGGGACGCGCCGAACAGGGACGACCCCAGGATGTACAGGGGTACGTGGGTGCCGTGGCCGGGGATCGCCCAGACGCCCGGGACGACGGACTCGCCCTGCAGGTAGCCCTGCAGCTCCTGGACGTCCTCGGGGAAGTGCTGCGACGCCGAGGCGCTGCGGCGCAGGGCGCGCACCGTGTCGCCGTCGGTGCCCGGCGCCCGACCGAGACCCAGGTCGATGCGGTCGGGGTACAGCGTCGCCAGCGTGCCGAACTGCTCGGCGATGACCAGGGGCGAGTGGTTGGGGAGCATGACGCCGCCCGAGCCGACGCGGATCGTGGACGTGTTGGCCGCGACGTGCCCGATGAAGACGCTGGTCGCGGACGAGCCGACCTGCTGGACGTTGTGGTGCTCGGCGTACCAGACCCTGGTGTAGCCGCTGCGTTCTGCCGCTTGAGCCATCGTGACGCTGCCGGCGAGGCCCTCGGCGGGGGTCTCCCCGGGGGCGATGCGGGCAAGATCGAGCAGTGACAGCGGGACGGACATGGGCGGGTACCTCGTGATTTCGAGCCGATGGTGAACACGACGCTCGTGCTCTGTGAAAACGATCCAGGTGGGCCATCCATTCCCCCGGCGGAGAACTGTTCCGCCACGAGTGGGCAGGAGTGGACGTCGCGCACGAAGTCGAGCAGCGGCGTGCTGACCTGGTCGGGTGTCTCCTGCCGGGTCCAGTGCCCGGCGCCGTCGTGCAGGTGGCTGCCGCGCGGGTCGGCGGTCGGGCTCGAGCTCGATCCGCCCGCCTCGACCGGAGGTCGAGGTGCTCACACCCTTGTCATGTCCTTCACGGTGGAAGCGTTGCACGACCGGACCGCGTGTTCACCGCAGGCAAGGTGCTCCGACGGCGAAGGACCGTCACAGGTGGGCGTGCGTACCGATCACGGACTCATCCTGCGAGAGCGTATGCGTGAGAAGGCCACCAGCAGGACGAAGACCGTCGCGAACGTCGCGAGCACAGCACCGATCAGGACGAGCTGCTCGGCGGCGGTCGGCGACAACGGCGCAAGGTCGTCCTCACTGATCGTGACCTCCTCGTGCGCCGGGAACAGCGAGAAGACGACGGCAACGGCCCAGATCGTCGCGGTGATGACCGCAGCCCACGCAGCAGTCCGTCGGAAGACCCGCCAGTACGTCATGCGGTCACCGTACGGCCCCACGCACACGCGGCTCATCGCACGGGTCGGGACGATGGTCCTGTCTGTCGTCCAGGATCGTGCGCCTCGCGGTGGCGTGGGCATGATGGACGTGTCATCGCGTCCAGGGGAGGAACCGCATGAGTCAGGCGCACGGACGGGACGGCAGTGGCCGTCTGCCGGGCTGGGCAGCAATCGCCCGCACATCGTTCCGACTTCTCATCACCGCCTGGGCGGTCCTCTACGTCGCGGCGCTCGTGGTGTGGATCGGCTCCCAGGTCTTCGACTACCGGCTTCCGTCCGGACCGACGTCCGGTGGCGTCATCCTCGGAGTCACCGTTGCCGTCGCCGCGCTCGCGGGTGTGCTCTGGCTCATCGGTGAGGGCGTCGCTGGGTTCACGGGTGATCGCGAGCCTCCTCACCCGTGAATGTCGTGGGACACCTGAATCGTGACGAGCCGGAGCCGCTTGTTCTTTCCACGTCGTGTCGCCGGGTGGCCCGCGGCGGACGTCAGCCCTCGAGCGGTCCACCTCCGTCGCTGCTAGCGTCCATCACATGAGGCGGCCCAGGACTCGACCGATCGCACGAGAGACTCGTCCGGTCCTGTGGGGACTCTTCCTGGCGCCTTGGCTCGTGTTCGGGTTCTTCGTGCCCGATGACTGGTCATTCCTCCAGATGCTCGGGGCGGCGGTCGCGGTCGGGGCCGTCTGGGGGATCGTGATCGTCCGGATCGCAGTGTGGGACGACCGGCGGCGTGGTGTGCATCCCCCGCCCCGCAGCGACACCGAAGGTGCCTGACGGGGCCACGCCCGAGCCAGGGGAGCACGTCACGGGGACGGTCACCCGACCGCACGCGATTCGTCCACCAGCCGAAACGCGCGACGAGCAGGCACGGGCGGTGCCTACGCTGCTACGCATGCCCGTCACCAGCCGCTACGGCGACTCGGCCGCCAGGTTGGAGGTCAGCAGCGACGTGCTCACGCTCCAGCTCGCCCACAGGTCCGTCCGAAGGTTCGCCGACGGTGACGTGAGCGAGGCCCAGCTGGCCGCGCTGGTCGCCGCAGCGCAGTCGGCCCCCACGTCGTCGAACCTGCAGCCCTGGAGCGTCGTGGTGGTGCGCGATCCCGCGCGCAAGTCACGCCTCGCCCGTCTCGCGGGAGGCCAGGAGTTCATCGATCAGGCGCCGGTGCTCCTGGTGTGGATCGCCGACCTGAGCCGTGCGCGCCGGATCGCCGAGCGGGCCGGCGCGAGCGTCGACGCCGCCGACTACCTCGAGACGACCATCATCGGCTTCGTCGACACAGCGCTCGCCGCACAGAACGCGGTCGTGGCCGCCGAGTCCTTGGGCCTGGGCAGCGTCTTCGTCGGCGCGATCCGCAACCATCCGCACGACGTCGCCGCCGAGCTGGGCCTTCCTCCGTCGGCGGTGGCCGCGTTCGGCCTGGCAGTCGGCGTGCCCGATCCCACCGAGGACGCCGGCGTCAAGCCCCGGCTGCCCCAGGGGGCCGTGATGCACCGCGAGACGTACGACGCCGCGGCTGCCGACTCGCACCTGCCGCTCTACGACGAGCGGCTGGCGGAGTACAACCGGCGCCACGGGCTGGCGGGCGGCTGGACCGAGCGCGTCCTCGTCCGCCTGGGCGGGGTCCGGTCGATGGACGGACGCCACGTGCTGCGCGAGACGCTCGAGCGCCTCGGTCTGCCCTCGCGCTAGCGGGACGTCCAGGCGGCCGGGTCGTCGGCGAGGGCCGTGACCCGCTTGGGCAGGGTGGACGCTGCGACGTCCTGGACGCTGATGTTGTCGAGCAGCTCGCGCAGCTCGGACCGCACCGCGATCCAGACCAGCTGCAGCGCGCTGGCGGTGCCCTCGTAGCTGAGGTTCTGGGCCGCTTCCCCCCGCACCGTCGCGAGGGGGCCGTCGACCGCGCGGATGACGTCGGCGAGCGAGATCGAGGTGGCCTCACGGGCGAGGCGGAAACCGCCGGCCGAACCACGGTGGCTGACGATGATGCCGCCGCGTCGCAGGTCACGCAGGATCGCGTCGAGGAACTGCTTGGGGATCTGCTGCGCCTGGGCGATCTCGACGGCCGACACGAGCCGGTCGTCAGCCGCGGCGAGCTCGATCACGGCCCGTAGGGCGTAGTCGGTGCGCGCAGTGACCCTCATCCATCCCCACTCGTTCGTCGTTGCCGCACAGCATGTCACACGGGAGGACGACCGCACATCTCGCATGCTGACACCCCCGTCTCATCGGGAGCGTCCGGTGGTTCGCTCGTCGTACGACGACGCAGGCGGGGGACTGAGATGGCTTTCATCGACGAGTGGCGGCGCTGGCACCATTCGCGGATGGTCGCGCTCGCCGCTCCCTACGGACCGCTGGCGACACTGCGCGAGGCCGGCGCCGCACCGCAGAACGCCCCGTCACCTCCGAGCCGCCGGACCGACGGCGCCACTGTGTTGCGCGTGCCGTTCGCCGGCCCGGACGACGTCCTGGACGTCCGCGAGCTCACGGACCAGCAGCGTCATCTGATCGAGGTCGAGGGCGCCCACGTCATCGACGCGATCGAGGACCATCGGTTCGGTCTGACGTTCCGCGGCGTCGAGGTCTTCGAGCCGCATCACGACTGGATCGTCCCGGCAGAGGTCATCGACCCGGTGCTCGATGGCGGCCGGGACGACGGGGACGCCTCGGTGCACTTCGTCCTGGGCGACCACGAATGGGCGCTGACCGTGACCCGTCAGCCGCTCGGCGCGTTCCATGCGACGTTCACCGATCCCACCCGCGACGCTCGCTACCCGAGCCGCAACGTGCACATCCCGGCGCCGGAGGACGGCCTCACGACGATCGACTTCAACCGGGTCGTGCTGCCCCTGGCGTCCCTCTCGCCGCGCTTCCCGGTGGCCATCGCGCCGGTGACGAACCACCTCGGCGTCCCTGTCACCGCCGGTGAGCACCGTGCCTACTGCGGGGCCGACGTCCGGTCGATCCCTGCCTGACGTCAAGCCGGCGCCGGCACCTCCGCCGTCCAGACGGCATGCTCGTAGACGTCGCGGAACGACGTCGCCGGCCCGGCCTGCTCGGGCGGAGCCGCGGGTAGCTGCTGGTCCTCGAAGAACAGGTCACGTCCGATCGCGTCGACCAGGTGCGGGACGAGGGGCGCGAGGCTCTGCACGTCGCCGATGGGGTAGCCGAAGCTGAGCCCGGCGGCCGCGGAGAACACGTGGATGCGACCCAGCCACGGCGCCCGGCCGGCGTGCTTCTCGACCAGCTCGAAATCGGGGCCGAGGTACGGCCAGGTCGCCAGGTCGTCGTCCTCGAGCTCCACCGGCGGGCGGTAGCGGTCTCCCCACAGGGCGATGTCGTCGGCGATGCCGGCCAGCTCGGCGCGGGTACGGGGGTCGTACTGGTACCCCGTCCCCGCGATCACGACGTCGAACTCGTGGGTGCCGTCGGCGGCCTCGGCCAGCACGCGGTCGCCCACGACGGAGGCGGAGTGCCACGGCGCCGAGAGGTGGACGTGGAAGCCCGAGAACGCCAACGCTCGCTCCAGCGAGGCGAGCGTCGCGCTGCGGCCCTGACGAGCCGCGGTGGCCTTCTGCTTCCAGCGGTCGGCGTCGCTGCGGCGACGGTAGTTGTTGCGGGCTCCGAGGTTCTGGGGGCCGAAGCCCTGAGGTCCCTGGATGAGCAGCGCGGGGCGACGGGTGAAGAGGTGCACCTCGGCGGCGCCGGCCTCCAGGGCGACTCCAGCCGCGTCGAGCGCGGACGCTGCCGCCCCGACGACGGCCACACGGCGGCCCTCCAGGGCGGCGAAGTCGATGTGGTCGGACGTGTGGGCGAGGTGGGTCCGTGGCAGCCCGCGCAGGGGGTGGGGGACGGCCGGTCCGCCGGTGCCCTCGACGCCATTGGCCAGCACGAGCTTGCGGGTCGACTCACGGACCGTGCGGATCTCGCCGTCCTGCTCCGTGATCGCGAGGGTCAGGGTGAGCCGGTCGGTGCCGGGGTCGATGCCGACCAAGCGCGTCCGGTGGCGGACGGGCACCTGCAGAGCGGCCTCGACCCAGTCGAGATACGCCGCCCAGTCGAGCCGGGGGATGCGGTCGAGGGCCTCGTACGCCGGCTCGCCGTGCTGCTCCTCGTACCAGGCCCGGAAGCTGAGCTCGGGCACCCCGAACTCGGGCTCAGGCCAGGCCTTCGGGGTGCGCAGCGTGTGCATGCGGGCGATCGTCGTCCAGACGCCCTTCTCGCCCGGACCGGCGGCGTCGACGACGGACGCCCGTCCGACGCCGGCTCTCCGCAGGGCGAAGCCGATCCCGATCCCGGCCTGTCCGCCGCCCACCACGACGACGTCGTGATCGGTGCCGGAGTCGCGGACCCAGCTGGCCGGATCGGGGCCGAAGCGGCGCAGGACGGCGGCGGCTCGGGGGTCGGTCATCGCGCCGCGGTCGAGACGCCGGTGCCGACCGTCGCGGTGCCTGCAGGCACGACCCGGCGCCGCGCGGACGCGTCGGTGATCGACGGCGGCGCGTAGCCCGCATCGGCAGGGTTGAGCGTGACGCCGGGCGGTACGATCGCATCGATCGCGTCGAGCAGGTCGTCATCGAGCATGATCGATGGTGCGCCCAGCTGGGACGTCAGCTGGTCGAGGGTGCGCGGGCCGATGATGACCGACGTGACACCGGGGTGCTGCAGCACGAAGGCGAGGGAGAGGTCGACCAGGCCGATTCCGGCCGCGTCGGCGAGATCGAGCAGCTGCTCGGCCGCCTCGCGCTTGAGCCGGTTGGCGGGCAGCTCCTGGTCGTGCCGGGGGGCGTTGCGCTCGGCGCGGGCCGATGTCTGGACCGTCTCGCCGCGCCGCCAGCGACCCGAGAGCCAGCCGCCGGCCAGGGGGCTCCAGGTCAGCGTGCCCAGCCCGAACTGCTGTGCCACGGGCAGGAGCCCGCGCTCGACCCCGCGCGCCAGGATCGAGTAGGGCGGCTGCTCCGTCGAGGGCACGACGTACCCGCGGGCCCGGGCCACGTACTGGGCCTCGAGCACCTGGTGCGGCTCGAACGTCGTCGTGCCGTAATAGCGGATCTTGCCGGCGCGCACGAGGTCCGACAGCGCGCCCAGCGTGTCGTCGATGTCGGTGTCGGGGTCCGGGCGGTGCACCTGCAGCAGGTCGAGGTGGTCGGTGTCGAGGCGGCGCAGGCTGGCCTCGACGGACGCGGTGATCCAGCGGCGGGAGTTGCCGCGCTGGTTGACCTCGGTGCCGATCTGGCCGTGGAACTTCGACGCCAGCACGATGTCGTCCCGCTTGCCCTTGATCGCGCGACCGACGATCTCCTCGGACTCTCCCTGCGAGTAGACGTCGGCGGTGTCGATGATGTTGATGCCGGCGTCGAGCGCGGCGGCGATGACGCGCTCCGCCTCGGCGTGGTCGGGGTTGAACGTGGCGCCGAAGTTCATGGCGCCCAGCGTGAGCGGGCTGACCCTGACGCCGGTGCGGCCGAGCGGGCGGTACCAGTCGGGTGAGGTGGTCATGCGATCTCCTGGGTGGGTGAAGGGGTGAGGTGGATCAGTCGCGCAGCAGCGGGAGCAGCTGGTCGCCCTGGCGCCCGATCTCCCGCAGGTACGGGGTGTCGGACAGCACGAAGTGAGTGATGCCGAGGTCCTGGTACTTGCGCAGCGACTTCGCGACGTCCTCGGCCGAGCCCACGAGCCACGTCGTGCCGGCGCCCCCTCCGCCGACCTTGCCGGGCGCCGTGTAGAGGTTGTCGTCGAGGACGTCTCCGCGCGCCGCGAGGTCGAAGAGCCGCTGCTGGCCGACCGCGGTCTGCCGGTGGGGGTTCTGCGGCGGCTCTCCCGCCGTCCGTCCCATCTCGGCGACCCGCGCCTCGGCGTCGGCCCAGGCCTCCTCGGTCGTGTCGCGGACGAACGTCGTGATGCGCAGCCCGAACTCCAGGGGCTCGTGCTCACGGCCGAGCTCGATGCTGAGGGTCTTGAGTCGCTCGATGCGCTCACGAACGCCCTCGAGCGGCTCGCCCCAGAACAGCTGGACGTCGGCCTCCGTCGCGGCGACCCGCTCGGCGGCCATGGACGCGCCGCCGAAGTAGAGCGTCGGGTGGAGCCGGTCGCCGCGCGGCTCGATGCGCGGTTGCACGGTCGAGTCGGTCACCTGGAAGTGCTCGCCCCGGTACGTGACGTTCTCCTCGGTCCAGAGCCTGCGGACCAGCTGGATGAACTCCTTGGTGCGTCCGTAGCGATGTGCCTGGTCGCCCTCGCTGTCGCCGTACGCGCCCAGGTCGTCCTTGCCGGACACGATGTTGACGCGCACGCGCCCCCGCGTGAGGTGGTCGAGCGTCGCGGCCGCGCTGGCGAAGTTGGCCGGGCGCCAGTAGCCCGGGCGGATCGCGATGAGCGGCTCGAACGTCGTCGTGCGTGCTGCCAGCGCCGTCGCCACCGTGAACGTGTCGGGCCGTCCCCAACCGGCGCCGAGCAGCGCGCCCTTCCAGCCGTGCTGCTCGAGCGACTCGGCCTGTGCCGTCAGCAGCTCGAGGCTGTTGTGGTCGGCGACGACGTCGTCACCCCGGTGACCCGGGACGACCTGGTTCGGGATGTACCAGAGGAATTCGGTGGTCATGGGTCCTCGTCTGTCGTGGATCGGCCGTGGGCGGATGACCGCCATGTGGACAGCAATCTTAGGTGATGAACTCAACTTGATAGACATAGTCCACTTGGTAGACGGAGCGGGACGACGGAGGTGGACCATGCCCGACACGACCGCGGCGCGACCGGCCACGCTCGACGAGGCGCTGCCGCGCATCCGGGCGGTGCTCGCGGAGCTCGCCAAGGACGTCGGCGGGCGGGACCTCGCCTTCGAGCACCCGGACGCGCTGGTCAGCGAGCTCGCCGACGCCGGTTTCGGACGCCTGCGTGTCCCGGTCGAGTACGACGGCTTCGACGTCGACCTGCCGACGCTGTTCTCGCTGCTCGCCGAGGCGGGCGAGGCCGATTCGAACGTGCCGCAGATCTGGCGGGGCCACTTCACGACGATCGAGATCCTGCGCGCGGAGTCGAACCGGGCCGTCAGGGACCGGTGGCTCACCGCGATCGGTGCGGGCGCGGTCTTCGGCAACGCCCAGTCCGAGCCGTCCGCGGTCGTGGCTGCCGCGGTCGCCGCCGGGGCGGTGGAGGCCGGGCACGGCGTCAGCACGACCCGGGTGCGCACCGACGACCGGGGACGCCGGGTCGTCTCGGGGACGAAGTTCTACTCGACCGGCTCGCGGTTCGCCGACTTCATCCGGGCCGCCGTCGTCGACGAGGACGGCAGCCGGCGGTTCGCGGTGATCCGTGCACGCCACGACGGGGTGACCCACCTCGACGACTGGGACGGCGTCGGCCAGCGCCAGACCGGCAGCGGCACGACCCTGCTCGACGACGTGCCGCTCGAGGCCGACGGCGACATCGGCCGCTTCAAGGAGTCGCTGCGCGGGCTCGACGCGTTCGTCCAGGTCGTGCACCTGGCCAATCTCACCGGTGTCGCGCGCAGCCTCGTCGCCGAGACGGTGGGCATCGTGCGGGCACGGACCCGCACGAGCCTGCACGCCCTGACGCAGGAGGCCACGCGCGACCCGGAGGTGCTGGGCGTCGTCGGACGCCTCGAGGTGCGGCGGCTCACGGCCGAGGCGCTGCTGCGGCACGCCGCGGAGAGCCTCGAGGATGCGCACCGCACCGGCGTGGAGGCCGACTACGCCCGGGCGTACCTGGACGCGTCGACCGCCCAGGTCGGCATCGTCGAGGCGGTCCTCGACGCGGCGACGTCGGCGTTCGACGCCGCCGGGTCGTCCGCCGTGCGCAACAGCGCGCACCTCGACCGGCACTGGCGCAACGCCCGCACCCTGGCGTCGCACAACCCGGTCGCCTACAAGCCCCGCGTCATCGGCGACTTCCTGGTCAACGGGGCCACCCCCGTGCCCGGCTACTACATCCCCCGGCCGTCGTCCGACGACGCGTCACGACAGGAGCAGGCATGACCCGTCAGCTGCACGTCAACGTCAACATCCTCAACGCCGGTGTCTTCGGCGGCTCGTGGCGACTGCCTGGCACCGACGGTCTGGCGAGCTACTCGATCGAGCACTACACGTCGATCGCCAAGAAGGCCGAGGAGGCCAAGCTCGATGCGGTGTTCCTCGCGGACGGCCCGCAGCTCGACCCGAGCATCCGGCACCGCACGGGCAACAATCTCGAACCGACCACGGTGCTGGCCCGCATCGCCGCGCAGACCGAGCGCATCGGTCTCATCGCGACGCTGTCGTCGTCGTACAACGACCCGGTCGAGGTGGCTCGGCGCCTGGGCGACCTCGACCACGTGTCGGGCGGTCGCTTCGGCTGGAACGTCGTCACGACTGCCGGTGGCGTCGCCGCCGCGAACTTCGGCCGCGCCGGCGAGCCCGACCACGGCCTGCGCTACCGGCGGGCGGCGGCCTTCGTCGAGCAGGTCGTGGCGACCTGGCACGAGCGCGAGCACCACCTCTCGCCGCAGGGACGTCCCGTCGTCGTCCAGGCCGGCGGGTCCAGCGACGGCAAGCGGCTGGCGTCCCGCGTCGGCGAGGTCATCTTCTCCGCGGAGCAGGACATCGACAAGGCGCGCGCCTTCCGCGACGAGCTCCGCGCCGGTGCCGCGGAGTTCGGCCGCGACCCCGACGAGATCGCCGTCCTGCCCGGGCTGTCGACGGTGCTGGGCAGCACCGAGGCGGAGGCCAAGGAGCGCCGCGAGCTGCTCGACGAGATCCTTCCGGACGCCTACGCGCGCGGCCGTCTCGCCGGTCAGCTCGGGTTCTCGCTCGACGGCCTGGCCGATGACGAGCCCATACCGGCCGAGCTGCTGCGCGATCCCGATGCGGCCGGTGGCTCGCAGACGTTCTACCGGGTCGTCAAGGACATCATCGACCGTGACAACCCGACGCTGCGCCAGCTGCTCAAGAAGCTCTCGGGTGGCGGTGGGCACCGGATCGTCGTCGGCACTCCCGAGCAGGTCGCCGACGACATCGAGCGCTGGTGGCGGCACGGTGCGGCCGACGGTTTCAACGTCATGCCGGACGTCCTGCCGTCGGGCTTCGACGACTTCGCCGATCACCTCATCCCGGTCCTGCAGCGGCGTGGCCTGTTCCGCACGGACTACGACGAGACGACCTTGCGCGGGCACCTCGGTCTCGGTCTGCCACCGGTGCCGACGAACATCTGGGACCGCCCGCTCGAAGCCGCCCGCTGACCCGTTCCCGCCCTCTCCCTGGAGATCACATGACGACACCCATCCTGATCGAGATCGCGGTCGGCGACCCGAGCGCCGCGGACGGGACCGGTGCAGTCTCGCTGGTCGACGCCGTCCGGATCGCCGCTGCCGCCGAGGCATCCGGCGTCACCGCACTGCGCCTGCTCGATGCGGGCACCGATGCGGCGATCCTCGACGCGAGCGTCGTGGCTGCGCACCTGGCCGGTCGGACGGACGACCTCGGCTACCTCGTCGACGTGCCGACGACGCACCACGCCCCGTACAACGTCGCGCGCCGGATCCTGTCGTTCGACCGTGCCGCCGGCGGTCGGGCGGGGGTGGTGCTGCGGCCCGGCACGGGGGACGAGGTGAGCGACGCGGCGGTGCCGGACGCTTCGGCATCGGATCCGGGGGAGCGGTGGGCCGAGTACGCCCGCATCGTGACGCGGCTGTGGGAGTCGTTCCCGCGCGAGGCGCTGCTGGGTGACCAGGAGGCCGCGATCGTCGCTGACGACACCCTGATCCGTCCCATCGCCCACGTCGGCCGCTTCTACCGGGTCGCCGGACCGCTCGACGGACCGTCGTCGGTGCAGGGCCGTCCGGTCCTCGTGGCTGCTCCGGACGGTGCGGTCGACTGGGCGACGATCGCCACATCGGCTGACGTCGTCGTGGTCGACGGCGACCACGTGGCGGGGGCGGACGCCGCGCTGACGGCCGCACTCGACCAGGCCGGCCGTCGCCGGGACGAGGTCGCCCTGGTCGGGCGCCGCGTCCCCGGTGACGATCTTGTGACGTGGGCGGGTGACCACAGGCTCGACGCGGCGGCCCTGCGGCCGACGGGAGGCATCGACGACGTCCTGCGGGTCATCGAGGCGCTGGCCCCGCTGCTCGACGGCCGGGACGCCACGCTGCGCGGCCGTCTGGGACTGGGTGCGCCGGTGGCGGTCGCGTGACCGTCACACCGACGCCGGTCGACTTCTGGTTCGACCCGGCGTGCCCGTGGGCGTGGCTGACCTCGCGCTGGATCGTCAACACCGAGCAGGTCAGGCCCATCCGCACGACGTTCCGGGTCATGAGTCTGGCCGTGCTCAACGAGGAGAAGATCACCAGCGACGAGACGCGCCTGCGGCTCCTCGGGCCCGTCCGGGTCCTGACCTCCGCCGCCGAGGAGCACGGCGTCGAGGTCCTGCGCGACCTCTACACGCAGATCGGTCGGCGGATCCACCAGGGGCGGCAGCAGGCGAGCCCGGCCCTGGTCGGTGAGGCGCTCGCCGCCTCGGGTCTGCCCGACCGGCACCTCGTGGCATGGGAGTCCGACGCACTCGACGCGCAGGTGCGGGCGTCGCACCAGGCGGCGATCGACCTCGCGGGCTACGACGTCGGCACGCCGATCATCCGGGTCGGGGGCGACACGTTCTTCGGCCCCGTGGTGACACCCGCGCCGGAGGGCGAGGCCGCCGGACGCCTGTGGGACGGCTTCCGGCTCGTCGGCAGCACGCCGGGGTTCTTCGAGATCAAGCGCTCGCGGGACGTCCAGCCGGACCTCGCCGGCCCCTGACGTGCCCGGCGGCCCGTGCGTGACGGACCGTCGGGCACGGGCTCAGGCGCTGGCGGGCAGCTGGTCGAAGTCCTGCAGGACGATCGCGATCTCGAAGCCGCGACGCTGCAACCAGTGCGCCACGACTGCTGCGCGCGCTCCGACGAGGTCGTCGACCAGCACGACCCGGGCGCCCCGCACCGCGATGCTGCGGTACGCGACACCGAGCAGCTGACCGCCCTCCGACGAGGTCGACCGGGGCAGGTGGCCGGCTGCGTGCTCCTCGGGAGTGCGGACGTCGAGCAGGTACGTCGTCCGATCGGGGTCGTCGGCCCAGGCCGCGGCGGTGTCGGCGTCGATCTGCGGGATGTGGTCCGCGGCGGCGATCCCCGCCACGCGGGCGGTAGCGTCGGCGCGCGCACGGTCGTCCACAGGGGGCAGCTCGACCCCGCCGGTCTCGAGCTCCGACCCCGACTCGGTCCACGCCTTCGTGCCGTCGTGCAGGAACGAGACCGGATTGGGCACGCCGGCATCGATCAGTGTCTGGGCGCCGATGATGGCCCGCGGAAGGCCCGCGCAGGAGACCACGACCCGGGTGTCGGGGGACGGCACCAGCTCGGCGAACCGCAGCAGGAGCTCCGCCCCCGGCACCCCGACGGCGCCGGGGACGTGACCTGCCGCGAACTCCGGGACGGTCCGCGTGTCGATGACCACCACGTCGGCACCCTGCGTCCGCAGCTCCTTGAGCTCGTCCGCCGTGGTGACCGGCGTGTCGTGCTCGTCCCGGATCGCGAGCGAGAAGTCCTTGCCGGGCACGTCGAAGGTCGGCAGGTCGTCGCCCTGGGCCGTCCACGCGGGGATGCCGCCCCCCAGGGCCACGACCTGTTCCCAGCCGTCCGCGGCCAGCTTCTCGGCGAGCTCCTCCGCGCCACCGCGGCCGTCGTCGGCCAGCACGGTGCGCACGGCCGTGCGTGGCACGAACCGGGCGAGCTCTGCCTGCACGCGCTCGGCAGGCAGGTTGGTGGCGAACAGCGGTGATGCGTACCCGACCTGCGCGGGGTCGCGGATGTCCAGGACCGCCAGCTCGGCCCCGTCGGCCAGCCAGTCGCGCAGTGTCGTGACGTCGATCGTGGTGTCCATGGTGCCTGCTTTCGTCGTGAGTGGTGCCTATGGGTCCGCGAGCGGTGCGCCCTGGTCAGACACGCCGTCTCAGAAGGGCCATTCCGCACCACTCGCGGGACGGGTCGGGGTCGGGGTGGGGTGGGGGGCTCAGAAGAGGCCGGTGGTGGGCGGTTCCTCGCCGGTCAGCAGGTAGGCGCCGGTGACGGCCTGCTTCCAGTGGCGGGGGTTGTGGTTCGCGACCGTCCGCGCATTGCGCCAGTGCCGGTCGAAGGCGAGCTCGCGGTTGGTCACCGAGCCGCTGCCGATGTCGAACAACAGCTCGGCTGACGTCAGGGCCGCCTCGATCGCGATGACGCCGGTCGAGGCGACGTGGACCGCGGCGGCGGCACCGGCCTCGCGGGCGGCCGTCCCCTCCAGGCCCCGGACGCCCTCGAGCGTCTCGGCGGACAGCAGCACCGACGCGCGTGCGGACTGTGCGCGGGCCGCGATCTCGCCGACGGTCTGCCGGACGTAGGGGTCGTCGACGCTGCGGCTCGCACTGCTGTGCTTGATCGGCCGGGCCTTCTCGCGCACGTGGGCGATCGCGTCGTCTAGGACGCGGGCGGCGATGCCGGCCTCGACAGAGGCGAGGTAGAGGTGCGCCCAGCTGCCGAGCCACGGGTTGTCGAGGACGAGGTCCCCGGCGACGACGGCCTCCCCGGGCAGCACCCGGACGTCGGTGAACCTGGTCGTCCCGCTGGCGGTCAGCCTCTGGCCGATCGCGTCGAAGTCGTCGAGCAGCTCCACCCCGGGTCGGTCGACCGGCACCGTGAACCGGACGATCGTGCCGTCCTCGGCCTGCGCCTGGGCGGAGAACCAGCTCGCGTACAGACCCCCGGTCGAGTAGTACTTCTCGCCGTTGACGATCCAGTCGTCGCCGTCCCGACGTGCCGTGGTGTTGACCGATCCGCTCGCTCCGCCGGAGCGCTCGTTGCTGGTGCCGGCGAAGAGATCGCGGGCGAGCAGCCGCCGCAGCACGGTCTCGCGGCGCGGCAGGGGAGACCTGGCGGCGATCTGGTTGCCGGTCATGATGCTGCTGCGCAGGGCCTGGGCGACGCTCGAGTCGGCGCGGGCGATCTCGATCACGAGCTCGGCGACGTCACGCGACGACCCGCCGGCGCCACCCTCCTCGCGGGGGACGCCCAGCAGCGTGACGCCCGCCTCGGCCAGCGCGCGGACCTCGTCGAAGGCGTAGTCGTGCGTGCGTTCTCGCTCGGCCGCCGTGTCGGCCAACCGCCGCAGGACGGGCGCGATCGCCGCACGGATGCCCGCGACCGTGAGGGGCTCGTCCGCGGGGGTCGCGAGCTCGTCCTGACTGGTCTCCACGACGTCGGTCGTCATCGATCCACTCCTCGGTATAAGTTGACCAACTTTATCAAGTAACCCGACATGCGGGACGTCCGTCTCACTGGGTGGCCGAGCCGATCGGGTGCTGCACCTGCTCGCGCTAGCGTGTCGCCGGACCAAGTTGACCGATCGAGTCAACATAGTGAGGTAAGGCTGGAGGCCAGATGACGATCGACGCCACCCGGGTGCTGGGACGGACCGGGGTCCCGGTCTCGCCGCTGACGCTCGGCACCATGAACTTCGGCCGGTGGCAGGAGGAGGGCGAGAGCATCGCCATCATCCGGGCGGCCCTCGACGCCGGCATCAACGTCGTCGACACGGCCGACGTCTATGCGCAGGGCGTCTCGGAGGAGATCGTCGGCCAGGCCATCGCCGGTCGGCGCGACGACGTCTTCCTCGCGACCAAGTTCAACGGCCGGCTCGGGGACGACCCGCGTCACGCGGGCAGCTCCCGCCGCTGGATCACCCGTGCGGTCGAGGACAGCCTGCGACGGCTCGGCACCGACCACCTCGACCTCTACCAGGCGCACCGGCCCGACCCCACGACCGATCTGCTCGAGACGCTGCAGACCCTCGACGGGCTCGTCCGGCAGGGCACGATCCGCTACTACGGCACGTCGACCTTCTCGGCCCAGCAGCAGGTCGAGGCGCACTGGCTGGCCGAGAAGCACCATCTGATCGCGCCGCACACCGAGCAGCTGCCGTACTCGCTGCTGGTGCGCAGCGCCGAGCGGGAGGTCTTCCCGGTCGTGCAGTCGTACGGCGTGGGCGTCATCAGCTACGGCCCGCTGGCCGCCGGCTGGCTGGCGGGTGGCTACCGCATCGGCGCCGCGCAGCCCGCGTCCGCCCGCGCCGACCTGATCCCCGGCCGCTTCGACGTCACCGCGGCACGCAACCGGCGCAAGCTCGAGGCGGCGGACGCCCTCGCGGCCCTCGCCGAGCAGAACGGCCTGACCCTGATCGAGCTGGCGGTCGCCTTCGCCCTGAACCACCCGGCGATCAGCAGCGTCATCATCGGGCCGCGCACCGCCGACCACCTCGAGGCGTACCTGAAGGCCGCGACGGTCGAGCTTAGTGACGACGTGCTCGACCGCATCGACGAGATCGTCGAACCCGGCACCCACTTCATCGAGCGAGACACCGGACGCGACACGCCGTCCCTGCAGCCGCAGGCCCTCCGCCGGCAGCACGTGCCGGCATCCATCCACCCCGCCAGCAAGCACTGAGAGGCATTTCATGAGCCACGGAACCACCGAGCCCACGTACCACGCGGCAGAAGGCCGCTACGACTCCATCGGCTACCGCCGCACCGGGACGTCGGGGCTGGACCTGCCGTCCTTCTCCTTCGGGCTGTGGCAGAAGTTCGGCACCGACTACCCGGCCGAGACGCAGCGCGAGATCATCCTGCACGCCTTCGACCTGGGCATCACGCACTTCGACAACGCCGACCGGTACGGGCCCCCGCACCGCGCGGCGCAGAAGACGTTCGGCGAGGTGCTGGGCAAGGACCTCGGCCGCTACCGCGACGAGCTGATCCTGTCGACCAAGGCCGGCAACCCCATCGGTCCCAGCCCGTACCTCAAGGGCGGGTCACGCAAGTCGCTGCTGACGTCCCTCGACCACAGCCTGCGTGACCTGCAGACCGACCACGTCGACATCTTCTACAGCCACAGCCCCGACCTCACGACCCCGCTCGAGGAGACCGTCGGTGCCCTCGTCAGCGCCGTCGAGCAGGGCAAGGCGCTGTACATCGGCATCTCCAACTACCAGCCCGACCGCACGCACGAGGTCGCCGAGCTGCTGCGGGCCGCGGGCGTCCCTCTGCTGATCCACCAGACGCGATACTCGATCTACGACCGCACACCGGAGCAGAACGGGCTGTTCGACACGGCTACCCGGGACGGCTTCGGGACGATCGTGTTCTCGCCGCTGGCCCAGGGTCTGCTGACCGACAAGTACCTCGAGACGATCCCCGACGGGGCCCGCGCGCAGAACAGCACGTTCCTCTCGCCGGACGTCATCGACGAGACGTACCGGCAGCGCACGGCCGAGCTCAACAAGCTCGCGGAGTCGCGCGGCCAGTCGCTCGCGCAGCTGGCGCTGCAGTGGGTCCTGCGCCGGCCCGAGGTCACGTCGGCCCTGATCGGTGCCAGCTCGACCGCGCAGCTCGACCACAACGTCAAGGCGCTCGACTTCGCTCCGCTCACCGACGACGAGCTCGCCCTGATCGACGAGCACGGCGTCCACGGGACGGCGGCGCGCCGTGCCTGACCGCCAGGCGGGGACGTTCCACCTCATCGCGTCGCTCATGACGCCCGGCCACTTCCGGGCGGCCTGGCGCCTGCCGCACAACGACCCGTCCGCCCATCGGTCGATCGAGGTGTTCGAGGGGCTCGCGCACACGGCGGACGAGGTGGGTCTCGACGCGATCTTCGTGGGCGACGCGCCCGTCCTGAACGGCGACATCGGGGCGAATCCGAGCAACGGCATCGATCCGCTGGTGCTGCTCGGCCATCTCGCCGCCATCACCGACCGGGTCGGGGTGCTCGCGACCAGCTCGACGACCTACAACTCGCCGTACAACCTCGCGCGACGGTTCCAGGCGCTCGACATCGTCACGAGGGGACGGGCCGCGGTCAACCTGGTGACGACCTACGCGCCCCGGGCCGCCGCCAACTTCGGCCTCGCGGAGCCGCAGAGCAAGGAGGACCGGTACCGGCGGGCGCACGAGTTCCTGACCGTCGTCCAGCGGCTGTGGGACGGGTGGGAGCCGGACGCGGTGATCGCCGACCAGGAGTCAGGCGTCTACGCCGACACGTCGAAGATCCACCCGATCGACCACGTGGGGGAGTTCTTCTCCGTCGCAGGCCCTCTGCCGACCCCGGCGGGGCCGCAGGGGCGCCCCGTCGTCGTCCAGGCCGGAGGCTCCGAGGGCGGTCTGAAGCTCGGGTCCGAGCTGGCCGACGTCATCTTCACGGTGGCCCAGACCCGGCGCAAGGCCGTCGCCTTCCGCGACGACATCCGCGCCCGGGCCGTCGCAGCCGGACGGTCCGCCGACGACGTCCTGGTCTCGCTCGGGGTCATCGTCCTGGTGGGGGAGGACGAGCAGGACGCCGCCGACCGCGCCGAGGAGCTGTACGGCACGGTGCCGGTCGACACCATCGCCCGGTCGAGCCTGGCGCTGCTGGGCGTGCCCGACCACGACCTCGACGCACCGATCGTCGTCGACGACCTGCCCGAGATCCCGCTCGGTGAGGCCGGTCCGATCGGCTTCCAGATCAGCACCCGCGAGCTGCTGCGCGAGCGGCCGCTCTCGGCCCGCGAGCTCGTGCGGGCGACGGCCGGCATCGCGGGCGGCGGGCACCGCCTCGTCGTCGGGTCGGCGGAGCAGATCGCCGACGACCTCGAGGCGTGGTGGCGCGCAGGTGCCGCCGACGGCTTCACCATCATGTACGCCGACACGTCGGTCGACTTCGAGCGGTTCGCCCGCCTGGTCCTGCCGGTGCTGGTCGAGCGTGGTGTGTTCACCCCGGCGGAGGCCGGCTCGACGCTGCGCGACCGGCTCGGACTGCCGTTCCCCGACCAGCGACGCGGCGCCCACGTCGAGCAGGCGACCGCATGAGCCAGGAGCACCTGTTCCTCGCCGCGTCGATCAACGGCACGGGGTGGTCGGGACGGTCGGCGCGGTGGCCGGGCACGTCCCCTCGCCGCTTCGCCGACCCGGCGCACTACGTCGAGGCCGCCCGGATCGCGCACCGCGGCGTCCTGGACGCGGTGTTCGTCTCCGACCACCCGGCCCTGAGCCCGAACGCCCACAGCGGCCCGCACCACGTCTTCGACCCGATCGTGCTGTTCTCGGCTATCACGGGTGCGGTGCCCGACATCGGGTTCGTCCTCACGGCGTCGACGACCTACAACTCCCCGTTCAACCTGGCTCGGCGGTTGGCATCGCTCGACGCGTTCTCGGGCGGCCGCCTGATCTGGAACGCGGTCTCGAGCTTCAACCCGGCCGTGGCCGCCAACTACGGCTCCGAGCCGCTTCCGCCGCGCGAGGAGAGGTACCGGAGGGCAGGAGAGTTCCTCGACGTCGTCAAGCAGCTCTGGGCGAGCTGGGACCTGCCCGACGAGCTCGCACCCGATGGCGCGCTGTGGGACGAGGCCGAGGCCCGGCCGATCGACCACCACGGCGAGTTCTACGACGTCCGCGGCCCGCTCAACGTGCCGGTGGGGCCGCAGGGCCATCCCGTCATCGCGCAGGCCGGCGCCTCCCAGCACGGGCTCGACTTCGCCGCGCGGCACGCCGAGCTGGTGTACGCGCCGCTTCCCGGCAAGGAGGTCGCTCGCGACCGGGCGCGGCTGCTCACCGAGCGGGCGACGGCGTACGGCCGCGACCCCGACGGCATCCGGCTGTTCCCCGGCCTCAACCTGGTCATCGCCGACACGCGCGAGGAGGCGTACCGCAGGCACGAGGCGCTGCAGGGCGTCGCCGACGAGGAGGGTCTGATCCAGGCGTTCCTGACCCGCGGCTTCGGCGTCACCCCGGAGCTGCCGCCGGGGGTCGGTCCCGACGACCCCCTCGATCCCGCCTGGTTCCCGGTCCTGACGGCCGAGGGCGTGTTCGGCACCGTCGGCCACAGCCTGGCGGTCACCGAGCTCGTGGCGAGCGAGCGGCTGACGCTGCGCCAGCTCGTGCGCCGGGTCGACGGCAGCCACCGGCTCATCGTCGGCACGCCGCGCGACGTCGCGGAGGGCATCCTCGACTGGTGGGACGACGGGCTCGTCGCCGGCTTCAACCTGCAGCTGCCGGTGCTGCCCGACGACCTCGTCCGCTTCGTCGACGAGGTCGTGCCGATCCTGCAGGCTGCCGGCGCGACGCCCAAGTCCTACGACGGCAGCACGGTCCGCGAGCGGCTGGGCCTGCCCGATCCGCGGCTCACGACGCCAGGGACGGCTGCGGTGGCCCGATGACGACGTCGTCCCTCTGGTACACCCGTTGCCCCGTTCCGACCGCGTCCGGCATCGCGCAACACAAGCGCTGGCTGCACGGTGCCTTCGAGGAGGTCGGCGTCCGTCTCGACTCGATCCGCGCCTCGCCTGATCGAGCTGTCCGCGAGTCGCACTTCCGCCACGGACTCGCCGGCAGCTTCCGCGAGGGCGGCAACGTACCGCCCATCTGGGCGCGATCGCAGGGGCAGGACACCGTCGTGGTCGCGATCACCTGGGTCGACGAGGCGCAGCTCGTCCTGGTGCGTCCGGACAGCGACATCCGCTCCGTGGCGGACCTGCGCGGCAGACGCCTCGGGCTCGGCCTGAAGGACGGCGACCTCGTCGACGTGCTGCGCGCGGAGTCGCTGAGGGGCCTCCTGACGGCGCTGGAGATCAACGGCGTCGGCCGCGACGAGGTCGACTGGGTCGACCTGCCGGCACCCGAGTGGGACCTGCGGGAGCGGGAGTCGCGCGAGCGTCCGCCCCGGCACCTGCTGGTGGACGCGGTGCTGACCGGTGAGGTCGACGCGGTCTTCGTCAAGGGGGCCGGCTCGACCCGCGCGCTGGACGACCTGCGTCCGATCTTCGACGTCAACCAGCAGCAGGACCCGATGCTGCGCATCAGCGCCGGGTCGCCGCGACCCGTCACGGTCGACCGCACCACACTGGAGTCGTCGCCGGACCTGGTCGACCGCTACCTGGCCGTCCTCCTGCGCACCGCGGAGTGGGCGAGGGGCAACCCGGACGACGTGGTGGCCACGATCGCCGCCGAGATCGGCACCAGCCGGGCGGCGGTCCGGCGGGCGTTCGGCCCGACCCTGCACCTGGCGTTCGAACCGCGGCTGGACGACGTCGTCGTGCAGGCGCTGCGTCGCCAGAAGGACTTCCTGTTGGACGAGGGGTTCCTGCACGGTGACGTCGACGTCGACCGCTGGATCGATCCGGCGCCGCTGGAGCGTGCGCACGTGCTGGCGCCGTGGATCGAGCTCGCAGCCCCCTCTCTCGTCGGCTGATCGTCCACCATGTGGACGGGCATCTCACATACATGACAAAACAGGTCTACTTGATTGAGTAAGTTGACCCCCTGACGAGAGACCCCGCATGTCTGACCTCCGCACCACCATCGAGAACGCATCCCCCCGCCGCTCGCGAGCACCGTGGCTGATCGGCGCGGTCGTGGCCGTCGTCGTGATCGTCCTGATCGCGGTCGCCGCGGTGGCCAGCGGAGATGACGACAACGCCGCGTCCGGCGACGGCACGCCGGTGCGAGGCGGCACCCTGGAGTTCGCGCTGATCGACTACCAGCGCAGTCCCGACCCGCAGCTCGGCACCAACTACGCGGAGTCGGTCGTTGCCGGCAACGTCACCGACAAGCTGCTGTGGCAGGACCCGAAGACCGGTGAGCTGACCCCGTGGCTCGCGACGTCGTGGGAGCACAACGACGAGCTCACCGAGTTCACGTTCCACCTGCGCGACGACGTCACGTTCAGCGACGGCGTGCCGTTCGACGCCGCCGCGGTCAAGGCGAACTTCGACCAGTACATCCGCGGTGACCAGGCGCTCGGCATCCTGCCGAACGGCGCGATCCTCTTCCCCGGATACCTCGACACCGAGACGCCCGACGACCACACCGTCGTCCTGAGGTTCAAGGCCCCCCTGGCCAGCGCGCTGCAGGCCGTGTCGTTCACCGGCAACGCCGGCCCGGGGTTCCTCTCGCCCAACACCCTGAAGCTCAGCGCCACCGAGCGGACGGATCCGACCAAGGTCGTCGGCACCGGGCCGTTCGTCTACGAGTCGTGGCAGGAGCAGGTCAAGACGGTCCTGGTCAAGCGCAAGGGGTACGACTGGGCGCCGCCCGCGCTCGAGCACGACGGTGAGGCGTACCTCGACAGGATCGTCTTCAACACGATCCCCGAAGCCAGCGTCCGGACGGGCTCATTGGTCTCGGGCAACATCGACGCGACGCTCGACGTCGGCACGACGGACGAGGCGACGCTGAAGAAGCAGGGCTTCTCGATCGTCTCCCGAGGCGTGTCCGGCACCGCGATCACGTGGAACCTCAACGCCGAGCTGTTCCCGACCAACGACATCGCCGTCCGCAAGGCCATCCAGCTCGGATGGGACCGCGAGGCGATCGAGAAGACCGTCCTGACCGACTCGTACTCGGTGGCCACCTCGATCCTGGCACCCTCGGTCTCGGGCTACGCCGACCACAGCAAGACGTCGCTGAGGTACGACCCCAAGGAGGCCGAGCGGCTGCTCGACGAGGCCGGCTGGGTCAAGGGGCCCGACGGCGTGCGGGTCAAGGACGGCAAGAAGCTCGAGGTCAAGATCCTCGGCATCAGCAACCTCGTCGCCAACAAGCCGTCGTACGAGTCGATCCAGCAGGACCTCAAGAAGATCGGCATCGACATCCAGCTCAGCGTGCTGCCCCTCGCGGACTCCGCGGCCGAGCAGGCGAAGGCCCGCGCGAGCTGGAACGGCACCGGCAGCAACCGGTCACGCAACGACCCGGCCGCGCTGAACCTCGTGTTCAGCCCACTGATCAGCAACAACTCGTTCCTGTTCGACGGCACGTCGCCCGGGATCGACGTCGAGGAGGCCACGTCCGTGCTCGGCAAGCTCGAGACGACGCTCGACCCGGCGCAGCGCGAGCAGTACGCCGCGGCGGCCCAGGACCTGATCGTCGACACCTACGCGCTGGCCAACCCCATCTACAACCCGTCCCAGGTCATCGCGCACTCCGACAAGGTCCACGGCATCGTCTTCGACGCGCAGTCCCGCAACCCGTTCGTCAACACCTGGAAGAGCGACGGCAAGTGACCGTCGTCGCCCGCCGGCTGCCCCGGCACCCGGCGGGCGACGTCCCGAGGGAGAGGACCACACGATGACGTACTACGTCGCACAGAAGATCGGCCGGGCCGTGTTCGTGGTGTGGGCCGCGTTCACCCTGACCTTCATCCTGCTGTTCATCCTGCCGGCCAACCCGGTGGACCTGCTCTTCGACCCGGCGGAGATCAGCTCGATCCCCCCGGAGGTCAGGGAGCAGACCGCGGACACGTACGGCTTCAACGATCCCGTGATCCTGCAGTACCTGTCACGGCTCGGGCATGCGCTGACCGGCGACTTCGGCCACTCCGTGCAGTCGGGACGCTCCGTCAGCGGGGCCATCTTCGACGTCCTGCCTGCCACGCTCGTGCTCGCCGGTCTGGCACTCGCCCTGGCGCTGGTCATCGCCTTCGTGGTCGCACTCGTCGCGACGTCCACACGCCACGTGTGGGTGCGCAACGTCGTCGAGGCGCTGCCCACCGCCGCCGTGTCGGTGCCGGTGTTCCTGTCGGGCATCCTGCTGCTGCAGATCTTCTCGTTCAGGCTCGGCTGGTTCCCCGCCTTCGGAGACGGGGGCTGGAACAGTCTCGTGCTGCCCGTCATCACCCTGTCCATCCCGGTCGCCGGGCCCATCGCGCAACTGCTGGTGCGGAGCTTCGCGCACGAGTACCGCGCCGGCTACGTCACGACGAGCTGGGCGAAGGGCGCGACCCGCCAGCAGGTCATCGTCGGGGACGTCTTCCGCAACGCGAGCCTTCCGGCGCTGACGATCGCCGGCATCACGTTCGGCAACCTCATCGCCGGGTCGGTCATCATCGAGACGGTCTTCGCCCGCGAGGGTGTCGGCCGCATGACCCAGCAGGCCATCAACAGCCTCGACGTCCCGCTCGTGCAGGGACTCGTGATCTTCGTCGCCGCGACGTTCGCCGTCATCAACCTGATCGTCGACCTCGTCTATCCACTGCTCGACCCGCGACTGCGAGCGACCCTCGCCGCCGACCGGGCAGCGTGAGGAGAACCCCATGGCCTTCGTCCTGAACCCCCGTCCCTCCGCGCCGCGCGTGGAGCTGATCGCCCGCAGCGGCACCCGTCGCCTCGGCGACCTCGTCCGGCAGCCCGTCCTGCTGTTCTCGTGGATCATCGTGCTGCTCGCGATCGGCTGGGCCGTGGCACCGTCGCTCTTCACGAGCCACAGCCCGTACGCCGGCGACCCCGATGCCAGCTTCGCGGCACCGAGCCTCGACCACTGGTTCGGCACCGACCGCCTGGGCCGTGACCTGTTCGCCCGCAGCGTCTACGGCGCGGGCACGACCCTCACGGCGACGCTGCTCGCGGTGCTCATCGCCTTCGGTCTCGGCACCCTCGTGGGCCTGACGGCCGGCTTCGTCCGGGGCGTCGTCGACACCGTCATCATGCGGGTCGTCGACGTGTTCCTCGCGATCCCCAGCCTGTTGCTGGCGATGGTCATCGTGTCGGTGCTCGGGTACTCCACCAACAACATCGCGCTGGCCGTCGGGATCTCCTCGATCGCGGCGTTCGCACGGGTCATGCGGGCCGAGGTGCTGTCGGTCGTCAGCCGCGACTACGTGCGGGCCGCCTACGGTCTGGGCGTCAGTCGCATCGGTGTCGTCCTGAAGCACGTCGTGCCCAACTCCCTGACGTCCGTCGTGGCCCTCGCGGCCCTGGAGGTGGGCACGGCGATCCTCGCCGTCGCCGGCCTCGGCTTCCTCGGCTACGGCGCCCCGCCCCCCGAGCCCGAGTGGGGCCTCCTCGTCGCGGAGGGCCGCGACTTCGTCGCCTCCGCTCCGTGGACCTCCCTCATGCCCGGAGCCGCCCTGGCCCTCGTCGTGCTCTCCACCCACCGCATCAGCGTCTCTCTCCGGAAGGACCACGCCCGATGACTCACAGCCTGATCGACACTGCCCGCGCTCGCGAGGATGTCGACCCCGATCCGCCGGCGGAACCGCTCCTTCAGATCGACGACCTCGTGGTCGAGTACCGCACGGGACGCGAGTGGACTGCCGCCGTCCGGGGGGTCAGCGTCACCGTCCATCCGGGCGAGCTCGTCTCGCTCGTCGGCGAGTCCGGCTCGGGCAAGACCACGCTGATCCAGGGCGCACTCGGCCTGCTGCCTGACGCGGCCCGTGTCGCGGGAGGTGCGATCGCGTACTCCGGTGTCGACGTCACGGGCTGGAACGACCGGCGCATGGCGCTGGTGCGCGGCAACTACGTCGGGTTCATCCCGCAGGACCCCAACACGTCCCTCAACCCGGTGAAGAAGATCGGACAGCAGGTCATCGAGGCCGTGCGGTTCAACGAGCAGGAGTCGTCGGACGCCGCGGCACACCGCTCGGCCGCGCTCGAGAGCCTGCGCACCGCCGGCCTGCAGGACGCCGAGCGGGTCTTCCAGCAGTATCCCCACGAGCTCAGTGGCGGAATGAAGCAGCGCGCCCTCATCGCGATCGCGCTGGCCGGCAGGCCGAGCATCCTCGTCGCCGACGAGCCCACCAGCGCCCTCGACGTCACGGTGCAGAAGGTCATCCTCGACCACCTCGTGAGGCTGCGGAGCGAGCTCGGGCTGGGGATCCTCCTGGTGACCCATGACCTCGGCGTCGCGATCGACCGCTCCGACCGCATCCTGGTCCTCCAGGACGGCGAGCTCGTGGAGGAGGGCCCCGTCGACCGGGTGCTGGAGCACGCGTCCGATCCGTACACGCGCCGTCTCCTCGAGGCCGCTCCGGCGCGGCACGCCGGACGCCTCGAGCCGACCACGGGTCGACGGGACGCCGCCCCCGCCGGCACCCCCGTCCTGCGCGCCGGCGGGTTGTCGAAGACGTACCAGCTGCGCAGCCGCACCCAGCGCTCGGAGCTGCGCGCCCTCGACGCCGCCGACCTGGTGCTGCGCAAGGGAACGACCCACGCCATCGTCGGTGAGTCCGGCGCCGGCAAGTCGACGCTCGCGAGCATCCTGGTCGGCTTCACACAGGCCGACGCCGGGACGGTGCACGTCGGCGATCGCGAGGTCACGGGGCTCAAGGGCCGTCAGCTGCGCGACCTCCGGCGCGACCTGCAGTTCGTGTTCCAGAACCCGTTCACGTCGCTCGATCCGCGGTTCACCGTCAGTCGGCTGATCGCCGAGCCGCTGCAGGCGTTCGGGCTCCTCAAGGACAAGGCCGCGCGCGCGTCCCGGGTCAGCGAGCTCCTGCACGCCGTCGCCCTCGACGACTCGTTCGCCGGTCGACTGCCGCGGCAGCTGTCCGGGGGGCAGCGCCAACGGGTTGCGATCGCCCGCGCCCTGGCGCTGAACCCCGAGATCCTCGTCCTCGACGAGGCCGTCAGCGCCCTCGACGTGTCGGTGCAGGCCCAGATCCTGCAGCTGCTCGTCGACCTGCAGGCCGAGCTGGGCCTCAGCTACGTCTTCGTGACCCACGACCTCGGCGTCGTGCGGCTCATCGCCGACGACGTCACGGTCATGCGGGACGGCGCGGTGGTCGAGACCGGCCCGGTCGACGGCATCTTCTCCGCACCGGCCCACGGCTACACCCGCGAGCTGCTCGCGGCGATCCCGGGAGCCGGTCACGGCGCATGACGGTGAACAGCGATCGCAGGAGCCTGCACGCGAACGACCTCGCCCGGGTGCAGACGGACCTGCGTGAGGCGATGGGCAACGTCGCGGCCGCGGTGGCCGTGGTCACCACGGTCGACGAGGGTGGCCCGCACGGCACGACGGTGAGCGCCTTCATGTCCCTGTCACTCGACCCGCCCATGGTCGCTGTGTCCCTGGACCGGGCGTCGACGCTGCTCTCGAAGCTCGAGGTGGGCTCGCCGGTCGCCGTCAACGTCCTCGCCGCTCACCACGACCAGGTCGCTCTGCGGTTCGCCACCAAGAGCGAGGACACGTTCGACGGCATCGCCTGGCGCATCGAGCACGGCGCCCCGGCGCTCCTGGACCGCCATGCCGGGATCGCCGGACAGGTCGCGTCGCTGATCGCGGGAGGTGATCACGTGCTGGTCCTCGTCGACGTGATCGCCGCGGAGGCGAGCAGTGCTCCGGTCCCGCTCACCTACTGGCGTCGGACGTTCGGCACTCACCAGGTGTTCTGAACGGACGTCCACGGGTCCGACTGACACGGCCGGGCGTGGTGGTCGTGCTTCGGCCCGTCGACGCGTGGTCAGGCGTGCAGCTCCTGCTTGCCGATGACGCTGAGCAGCTGCAGCTTCTCGTGGCTCTCGCTGCCGGGGGTCGCCGTGAACACGAGCAGTGCCTGGTCCTGGTCGGGGTCGAGGAGCGTCTGGCAGTGCAGCTCCAGCCGGCCGACCTCGGGGTGGTCGAAGCGCTTCTGCTCGGTGTGCTGGAGCCCGACCGCGTGGTCGCTCCAGACGGTGGCGAACTCCGGGCTGTCCTGCAACAGGCTCGCCACGACGGCCGCCGCTCGCGATCGCGGGCCGTGCAGGGCGGCGGCGCTGCGGAGCTGGGCGGTGAAGACGGCGCCGTGGTGCGCGCGATCCTCCGCGGGATAGATGAGGCGGGACGCCGGGTCGGTGTACCACCGGTAGACGTTGCTGCGAGCCAGTCCGGTGAAGTGCGTCTGATCACCGAGCAGAGCCACGGCAGGTGCGGTCTGGAGGAGCGTGGCGTCGGGACCGCCCATGATCTGGGCCGGGGTGTCGGCGAGCCGGTCGAGCACCCGCATGAGGCCGGGGCTGACGTGGTCGCTGCGTCGGGTGCGGCGCGGTGCGGTGTGCCCGACCAGCGTGAACAGGTGATCGCGCTCGGCGAGCGTCAGTCGCAGCGCCCGGGCGATGGCCGCGGCCATCTGCTCCGAGGGCTGCGGACCACTGCCCCGCTCGAGTCGGGCGTAGTAGTCCGTCGACATGCTGGCGAGCTCGGCCACCTCCTCGCGCCGCAGGCCGGCTGCGCGTCGGCGAGGTCCGCGCGGGAGTCCGACGTCCTCGGGCTGCATCGCCTCGCGGCGTGTGCGCAGGAAGTCGGCCAGCTCGGGGCTCTTCACGGCGTTCCTCCAGTGGTCGGTGTGCGTCCAGTGTCGCGCAGCCGCACCACCTCAACCACTGATCGCCGATCAGTGGTTGAGCGGTCACTGGTCCACGATCGCGTCAGGGGCTGGACTGGTGTCTCCCCACACGAAGGACGGACGATGAAGACCACGCACAACACCATGCTGATCACCGGCGGCACCTCGGGCCTCGGTCTCGGACTCGCAGAGCGCTTCCACGCGGCAGGCAACACGGTGATCATCGCCGGTCGTCGCGCCGACCTGCTGGAGGAGATCGTCGCCGCTCACCCCGGGATGGAGTCGGTCCTCCTCGACGTCAGCGATCCCGAGTCCATCGCTGCGGTGTACACGAGCGTCACAGCGGCCCACCCCGACCTCGACGTGCTGATCAACATGGCGGGCATCATGCTGCCCGAGAACCTGCTCGACGGCAGCGCGCTGACGGTCGCCGAGGACACCATCACCACCAACATCCTGGGACCCATCCGCATGCTGAACGCGTTCGTGCCGTTCCTGGCGGCCCAGGACGATGCCGTCATCATGAACGTGTCGTCGGGCCTGGCGTTCGTCCCGCTGCCGTTCACCCCCACCTACAACGCCACCAAGGCGGCGATCCACTCCTACACGCAGAGCCTGCGCGTGCAGCTCGCGGACACGTCGGTGCAGGTGGTCGAGCTGGTCCCGCCGGCCGTCCGGACGGCTCTGATGGGCCAGACCGACGACGAGCGTGCGATGCCGCTCGACGACTTCCTGGACGAGGTCATGGCGCTCATCGCGAACGACCCGGACGCGGACGAGATCCTCGTCGAGCGCGTGAAATTCCTCCGCTTCGCCGAGGCCGAGGGCCGGTTCGACGACGTGCTGGAGCTGCTCAGCTCGCACTGAGCGACCAGCTCGGAGTTGGCCCAGGTGAGCGGACCGGTGAGGCTGGAGGAGAACACGACCTTGCGGGCGTTGTCGAGGGCCTGTGCCTCGGCGGCGTCGGACTGGCCGGCGAACGACGCCATGAGCGTGTACGTGTTCGCACCCATGAGGTGGACCAGCTCCTGCTGGTTGTCCTGCGTCAGCCAGGCGAGGTACTCGGGTCCTTCCAGGCCCCAGTACCCGGGCCAGCCCTCGGCGGCGCCGTAGCCGTCGAGCGAGGTGATGAAGTCCACCGTGAGCGTTGACATGTGACGACCTCCCGAGGTGCTGGTGGCAGCACTGTTTCACCAGAACCGTGCTCGACGCCAGGGGTGAAGGTGGGCGCGTCCGAGGATCCGTGAGACGTGTCTGCCCGGCGGTGTCGCAGCGGTGCCATGCTTGCGCCGTGATCACCGTCCGGCTGGCGTACGTCATCGATCCCACCACGGTGCAGCGCTTCGACGGCGGACGCCGAGTGACCCCGATGCGCTGCTCGACCGAGATGGAGGGCCTGTGGTGACGGCCGGTGCGCCGTGGGACGAGCAGGACGTGGCAGCGCTGGACACGCCGGTCGTCGTCGTCAACCACGCGCGGCTCGTCGCCAACATCGCGGCCACGGCCGATGCGGTGCGTGCGCACGGCGTGTCGCTGCGTCCGCACGTCAAGACGCACAAGTCGCTCGACGTCGCGCGTCTGCAGATCGAGCACGGTGCGCAGGGCCTGACGGTCGCGACGGTGGGCGAGGCCGAGCTGTTCGCCGCCGGTGGCTTCGACGACCTGTTCATCGCGTTCCCCGTGCGTGCGACCGGGCCGAAGGCCACGCGCCTGCGGGCACTGGCCGGGGCGTGCCGCCTGCGGGTGGGCGTCGAGTCGGTGTCGAGCGCGAAGCTGCTCGGCGAGGCGCTGCGGGGCACGGATGCGTCGGTCGTGGTCGAGATCGACAGCGGTGGGTCGCGCACCGGGACGCCGACCGCCGACGGCGCGTTGCTCGTCGCCGACGCCGCACGTGCGGCCGGGCTGCAGGTCGACGGCGTCTTCACGCACGGCGGTCACTCGTACGCCGCCCGCGGCATCTCGCAGGAGGTGGCCGAGGAGGAGGTGCGCGGCCTGCTCGGGGCGGCAGAGGCGTTGCGGTCGACCGGGCACGAGGTCACGGTGATCAGCGCGGGCTCGACCCCGACGGCGGTCCTCGCCGCCCACCTGCCGGTGACGGAGGTGCGGCCGGGCACGTACGTCTTCCAGGATCGGCTGCAGGTCGAGCTCGGCAGCTGCCGGCCCGACGAGGTGAGCCTCGCGGTGGCGACCACGGTCGTGGCCAGGCACGCCGACCGCGTGGTCGTCGACGCCGGTGCCAAGACGCTGTCCAAGGACGTGCCCGGCGTGCTCCACGGTCACGGGTCGATCCTCGGACGGCCGCACCTCACGATCGAGCGCGTCTACGACCACCATGGTGTCGTCACCGGACCGGCCGACGAGATGCCGCGCATCGGCGAGGTCGTGTGGGTCGTGCCCAATCACGTGTGCCCCGTCGTCGACCTCTCCCCGGACGTGCTGGTCGACCTCGGCGGCGGACGCCTGGAGTCCTGGCCGGTGCACGCCCGGGGGCTGTCGCGCTAGGAGCGTGGGAGTCGGTCCGCGAGAGCCGCCTGCCGGTGTCGGGCAGCGTCGAGGCGAGCCCCCGTCCCGGGCGGCGCCGCTACCGTGCGTGCACCGGGTAGCGGAGGTGGGTGACCCCGACGCCCTGCACCACCGTCGGATCGCCCAGGACGGCCGGGGTGCCGGCCAGCTGGTCGAACAGCCGCACCCCGGATCCGAGGAGCACGGCTGCCACGTCGACCTGGATCTCGTCGACCAGGCCTGCACTGAGGAGCTGCTGGATGGTCTCTGCTCCGTGCACCCCGACGGACCTGTCGCCGGCGGCGGCCGTGGCCTGCTCCACGGCGCTCGCGATGCCGTCCGTCACGAAGTGGACGGTCGAGTCGGCTCGCGGCCAGCCGTCGGGCACCTCGTGGGTCAGGACGAACGCCGGACCCCAAGCGTGGTTGCCGCTCCAGCCGCCGGCCACCTCGAACGTGCGGCGGCCGGTGAGGACGGCGCCGAGGCCGGACGTCAGGTCGTGGAAGTGTTCGGCGCTGGCCGATGACATGCGGAACGTCATCGGGGCAGACCCGCCGGTGTGGACCTCGACGTCGCCCGAGGCGTACCAGTCGAAGACCTCCGCGACGCCGTCGTCCGGATCGGCGACGAACCCGTCGAGTGACATGGACATGATGGCGACAACCTTGGACATCGGATGTTCCTCTCGCTCATGGAGGCTGCCTCGTGCTGCCTCTCACTCATGCCACGAACGGCGATGCGCGGATACGACAGCCTCGCCGGGAGAGGGAGAGCACCAGGACCGCGATGCCCGTCAACCGGCCCGTGACCGACCTGGAGCGCGCGAGCACGTTCCACCTGGCAGCCTGATCGATCAGCAGAGGTGGACGACGACCCCCTCGTCGCGGAAGACGTCGAGCAGGTCGTCCGGGGCGCCGCGGGTCGTGACCAGGTGGGTGAGCTCGTCGGGCCGGGCGAACTGGAAGGTCGACGATCGCGTGAGCTTGTCGGCGCTGGCGACGAGGACGACCCGGCTCGACGCCTGGATCACGGCGCGCTTCAGCTCGGCGTCCTCGTACGTCGTCGACGTCAGGCCATGGGACGCCGATGCCGAGCAGGCGCCCAGCACCGCCACGTCGGCCCGCACCGCCCGCACGGCTGTCAGTCCGCCGACGGTCATGGCGAGGCTGTCGGTCTCGACCGGCCCGCCGGGCACGGTGACGTAGGCGCCGGGACGCGAGGCCAGGGCGGCCGCGGCGTGGAGGGACAGCGCCAGGGCGGTGACGGGCCGGCCGGCGAGGCGGCGGGCCACCGCGGCGCAGGTCGTCCCGTTGTCGACGATGACCGAGTCGTGGTCCTCGACGAGTCCGGCCGCGACCTCGGCCAGCGCCTCCTTGTCGGCGACGTCGTTCTCGAGCCGCACCGAGAACGGCTGGGGGTTGCCACGCTTGGGGGCCTGTCGTGCGCCCCCGTGCGTCCGGGTCAGCGCGCCGTGCGCCTCCAGGTCGACGAGATCGCGCCGGATCGTGACCGCCGAGACGCCCGTGAGCTCCGCGAGGTCGGAGACCGACACCTCGCGACGGCCGCTCACGGCGTGGATGATCGATCTGTGTCGAAGTGATCGCTGCACATGATCATTCAATCACCTACGGTCATCGGGTGACATCTTCTCCGGCAGGGCACCCGCGGGACCGCCGCGGCCGCCTCGGCGCCTCCCTCATGTTCTTCACGAACGGGGTCCTGTTCAGTGCGCTGCTGCCCAGGTACCCCGAGCTCAAGTCGGAGCTGGGCCTCTCCGACAGCGGCTTCGGGCTGGCGGTCGTCGGGTTCGCCGCCGGCGCGATCTGCGCCGCCACGGCGGCCGCACCCCTGATCCGACGGGTGGGGGCCACCCGTGTCACGTGGGTCGGGTCGGTCGTCCTGGCCGCCGCGATGCTGGCGGCGGGGACGAGCCCGACGGCGTGGGTGTTCGCGGCGGCACTGTTCGCCGCCGGGCTGACCGATGCGATCGTCGACGCCGCGCAGAACGTGGCGGGCATCGCCGTCGAGCGGTCCTACGGCCGATCGATCATCAACTCCCTGCACGCCGTCTGGAGCCTCGGTGCGGCCACGGGCGGTGCGATCGGCGCTGCCGCGTCCGCCCTCGACATCGGCATCGGCCTGCAGATGGTCGTGAACGGGGCGGTCTGGAGCGTCGTCGCGTTCGCTGCGAGCCGGCTGGTCGCATCGACGGAAGGCGTTCGTGCGGTCGAGCCGGTGGCACCACCGGACGTCCCGGTCGCCGTTCCGGGCCGACCATGGCGGCTGCTCGCGCCTCTGGTGCTGCTGGCGATCTGCGGCACGCTGATCGAGGACATCGCGAACAACTGGGCCGTCCTGTTCGTGGGGGACGAGACCAACGCCTCGGCCGGCGTGGCCGGTCTGGCGCTGACGGTCATGGTCGGCGCCCAGTTCGTCGGGCGTGTCCTGGGCGACCCGATGACGGACCGGTGGGGACGTGCACAGGTCGCCCGCCTCGGGGGTGTCCTGATCGCGATCGGCATGACGTGTGCGGCGGTCGGCCGGTCACCTGCCCAGGTCTTCGTCGGTCTGGCCCTCGCCGGCCTCGGCAGCGCGACGCTCGTGCCCGCGGCGTTCGCCGCTGCGGACAGGGTGCCGGGGCTCCGGCCGGGCACCGGGGTCGCGATGCTCGGCTGGCTCATGCGACTCGGGTTCCTCGTGACCTCACCGAGCGTCGGCGCCGTCTCCGACGTCAGCAGCCTCCGGGTCGCCTTCGTCATACCGATCGGTGCCGGTGTCGTCGCGGCGATCATGGCGCACCTCACGATCGTGCGGCTCAGGCGGGTGGGAGCCGTTCGTCCGATCGCGTGAGGGGTGGGTTCCAGAAGCTGTGTCCGGCGCCTCGCAGGCTCGTGGTGGATGCCCTTCTCCCATCGACGCGGCAGGGGCCGTCAGGGGATGATGCGGGCCTCGCGGTAGCGGCCGATGTGGTCGAAGAAGCTCTCGCGCGAGTCGCGGAAGCCGAGGAACCCGGCGGTGCGGCTCTTGTTCATGTCGGTGAGGCTCTCCAGGTCACGGCCCAGGTCGGCGTCGGTGTGCCACCACGAGGCGATCCGCGCGATGTCGGGCTCGACGAGGTCGTGCTTCTCGGCGATCCGGCGCCAGGTGTCGGCCATGTCGCCCATGCTCTGCTCGAGTGGTCGCGGCGCGCCGTCGAAGCCCTCCCACGGGACGCCGAAGTGCTCGGCGATCCGCGGCCACAGCGCACGCCACCGGAAGACATCGCCGTTGGCGATGTTGAACGCCTGGTCGTGACCCGCCTCGTTGGCGGCGGCCCAGATGATCTGCTCGGCGAGCAGGTCGGCGTCGGTGACGTCCGTGACGCCGTCCCACTGCAGCTGTGACCCCGGGAAGACGAACGTCCGACCGAGCTCCTGGCAGATCGTCGCGTAGGCGGCGATCGTGAGGGCCATGTTCATGGCATTGCCGGTGGCGAAGCCGAACACGGTGTGCGAGCGGTGCACGCTCCACGTGAAGCCGTCGCGCTCCGCCGCCGCGAACAGCTCGTCCTCCTGCGCGTAGTAGAAGTTCGGGTGGTCGAGGCGGGGGGACTCCTCGCGGAACGGCGTGTCCGGCATCTCGCCCGTGCCGTACGCCTCGAACGGGCCGAGATAGTGCTTGAGACCCGTCATGAGCGCCACGTGCCGGACGGTGCCGGACGGCTGCAGCGCCGCGAGGACGTTGCGCACCGCGGCGCCGTTGACCCGGATGTTCTCCTGCTCCGTCGCCTGCCGCGTCCAGGCGGTGATGGCGACGAGCTCGGGGTCCACGCCCTCGAGCGCGGTTGCCAGCGCTGCAGGGTCCGAGAGGTCCGCAGCGACGGGCGTCACGCCGGCGACGGAGCCACCGCTGCGCGACAGGCCGAACGTGGTCCAGCCCGCGTCCACGAGCTGCGAGCTCAGGGCCTGGCCGATGATGCCGGTCGCGCCGACGACCAGCGCGCGTCCGGGGGAGGGGGTCGTCGTCATGGACCATGTCTACCCGGCGCGGACGAACTCGGGGCGGCTGTCGTCCGGCCCGGGCGCGGCCGGCCGTCGTCAGGACGCGGCGATCCGCTGCAGCCAGTCGTCGAGGAGGGCCTGCTCGGCCGGGGTGAACGTGCCGGCCAGCTCGGGGAGTGCTGCTCGGAGCGTCACGGCCGCCGACGTCGATCCGTCCGGCCCGGACGTCGCGGCGTCGGTCAGCATGGTGCCGCAGACTGACTCCCACGCGGTGTCGGCCAGGGAGCTGTCGTCGCCGGGCTGGTCGATGAGGGTGAAGACGACACCCGTGCCCGCGGCATGGATCAGGTCGACCGCCTGCCGCTCGGTGACCCGCAGGCGTCCGGCGCGGGCGACACGACGGACCCTCTCGCGCAGCACGGCGACGCCGGACTCGATGACCTCGCGCGCCTCGGGGCTGCGCAGTGCGGTGTGCATGAGGCGGAACAGGGCGGGGTTCGCCGTCCCGAAGCCGACGTGCAGGTCCCACCCGGAGCGCAGTGCTGCGATGGGGTCGTCGCCGGTGTCGACGGGCGGCTTCTGGGCGACGTAGCTCTCGAAGCCGTGATGCACGACCGCCTCGAGCAGCCCGTTCTTGTCGCCGAAGAGGCGGTAGATGGTCGGCGCCTGGACGCCGGCCGCGAGGGCGACCGAGCGCGTCGTGACGGCGTCGGGACCCTCCGTCGACAGCAGGTGGGCGGCAACCTCGACCAGCCGTGTCCGGGTCCGGTCGCGGGGGGAGGGGACGTCCGGCTCAACCATGTTTCCGATGATAGCAACTAATTGGTATCGATTGGATTCCAGTGATACCGTCGCATGCGAATCATCGATAACACCAGGAGTACCTCATGTTGGTCATCACCGGCGCCACGGGCGCCCTCAACGGCGGCACCGCCGAGCACCTCCTCACCCTCGTCCCCGCCGACGACATCGTCGTCACGACGCGCGACGTCGACGCGGCACGGTCGTTTGCCGATCGCGGCGTGACGGTCCGTCGCGGCGACTACGCGGACCCCGCCTCGCTGCCGACCGCCTTCGAGGGTGCCGACCAGCTGCTGCTGGTGTCTTCGAACGACCCGGGCGCCGATGCTGTGAGCCTGCACCGCACCGCGATCGACGCCGCGGTCGCCGCAGGCGTCGGCCGCATCCTCTACACGTGCCACCAGGGCGCCGGACACGGCAGCCCGTTCCGTCCCGCCGCCGATCACGCGGCGACCGAGCAGCTGCTCGCCGACTCCGGCGTGCCGTGGACGGCGCTGCGCAACGGCTTCTACGCCCACAGCCTGGCCTGGATGCTCGGCCCGTGGCGCGAGACGGGTGTCATCGCGGTGCCCGCCGACGGACCGGTGTCGTGGACCGCGCGCGAGGACGCTGCGGAGGCGGCCGCCGTGATCCTCGCCGGCGAGCCTCACGACGGGCCGGTGACGCTCACCGCCAGCAGCGCGCCGACGTTCGAGGAGGTCGCCGCGCTCGCCTCCGAGCTGGTCGGCCGCCCTGTCGCGTTCGAGCTGGTCGACGAGGACCGGTGGATCGCCGACCAGGTCGAGGGAGGCACCCAGGAGCTCATGGCGCGCTTCATGCTCGGGATGTACCAGGCCGCTGCGGAGGGTCGCTTCGCCGGCACCGATCCGTTGCTGGGAGAGCTGCTCGGTCGTGGGCCGCGCACGGTGCGCGATCTCCTCTCCGAGACGGTGGTCGCGACCTGATCGTCGACATCGCCGCAGGACGAGGTCACGCCGAGGAGTGCCGGTCGGCGATGACGTGGCCGAGGCCGCTCGCGTCGAGGGCGGCACGCACCCGTTCGGCCAGCTGCCGGCGCTCGTCGTGCCGTCGGCGCAGGTGCGCCCGTGCGTCGTCGAGGTCGCAGATCGTCACGCGGACGGTCGTCCCCGGTGCTGCCTGGCCGAGGCGGTCGAGCGACTCCGTCGTCACGACGGCGAGGACGGGGTATCCGGCCGTGACGAGGCGGCCGCGGAGCAGCATGATGAGGCCACCGTCCGGCGGCACCTCGATCGCACCGACCGGGACGCCGCGCGACAGGACCTCGTCGGTCGTGGCGCGCTCGATCGGCGGACCGGTCAGCCGGAGGCCGATGTGGTCCGACTGCGGCGTGACGGTGAACGACGCGTCGAGCGCGGCCAGCCCTCCGCGGATGCGGGCGACGTCGGGCCCGGCCGTCGCGTCGACCCCGATCGTGCCGGCGAGGTCGACGGGCGCCGCCTCGAGCCGGAACAGCGGCTCCCACCAGCGACGGCCCCGCGTCGAGAACGTCGAGTCGACCGTGACCACGTCATCCGCGGCGAGCTGCCGTCCGACGCCGAGCAGGTGGTCGGGAGCGACGCTGCCCAGCGCCCGTGCCGCGTCGATGCAGCCGTTGACGGCGACGTAGGAGCGGTAGCCCGTGCCGGACACCGGGATGCGGACGTGCGTGCCGGCGAACACCGTCAGCGTCGCCCATGCCGGCTGCCGGTGACCGTCGACGACGACCTCGTGTGCCGCCCCGGTGACGGCGACGAGGAGATCGTCGCCGGCGGTGAACGACAGCTCCGACCCCGTGACCTCGAGCAGCGCGGAGTCGTCGGCGTTGCCGACCAGGATGTTGGCGGTTCGCGCGGCGTGCTGGTCGGCGGCCCCGTTGACGGGGATGCCGATGCCGGCGTGACCCGGCCGGCCGAGGTCCTGGACGACGCAGTGACCCGCCTGCTCGATCGTCAGCGACGTTCGGCTCACGTGTCGGCCTCGGGGCGGACGGCGTGGTCGTCCCAGGCCGTGGCGTCGATCGCGAAGAACCGGATGACGTCGCCCGCGGCGTACGGCATCGGCGGCTCGTGGTCGAGGTCGAAGAGCGGCGACGGTGTGCGTCCGACGATCCGCCAGCCACCGGGTGAGGCCGCCGGGTAGATCATCGACTGCTGACCGCTCATCGCCACCGACCCGGCGGGCAGGCGCGCGCGTGGTTCGCGCATGCGTGCGACGGACCGCGGCAGGTCGGGCCCGTCCATGAACGGCGCACCGACCGGCGACGCGGTGAAGCGCACGGTCCAGTCGGCGCAGGTGTGGAGGTCGACCAGCTCGTCGGGCGTCAGCGACAGCTCCGCGGCGACGTCGGCGAGGTCGGGGCCGTGCTCGCCGCCGTACACGGCGGGGACGTGGAAGCGTCGTGGCAGGGCAGAGGCGCCGGGCCGTCCGGCCTGCTCGACGATCGCGGACCGGATCGCGTCCGTGTCGGTCACGAGCGGGTCGAACGTCACGACGACGTCCTGGAACGTGGCGACGACGTCGACCAGCCCGGGGACGCCGGCGTCCGGGAGCGAGCGGCCGAGGCGCCGTGCGACGTCCCACCGGTCGTCGTACGTGTCGCCCTCGATGTCGACGAGCACGGCGGCGTCGCCGTACTCGTGGCAGCTGACCCGCGTGGGGCCGGTCATCCGGCCGAGGGGGTCGATCGTCCGAAGCCCGACTCGCGCGTGACGTGGTCGAGCAGCGGCTGGGTGCGCCTCGCCAGCGGTGTCGAGACGATCAGGGTCGTGGTCGTGTGGCGCACGCCGTCGATCTCGATCATGGCGAGCACCGCCTGCTGCAGCTCGGCGTGCGAGGGCGAGGCGACGCGGACGAGGAGGTCCTCGCGGCCCGCCTGGGTGTTGATCTCGAGCACCTCCGGGAAGCCCGTGAGCGCATCGATGACGTGCCCGAGCCGGCGCTGGTCGAGCTCGAGCCCGACGAACGCCTGCACGGGGATGCCGGCCGCCTCGAGGTCGATGCGCGGCACGAAGCCCGTGATGACACCCCGCTCCTCGAGCCGTCGGAGCCTCGCCTGGACGGTGTTGCGGGCGACTCCGAGCCGCGACGACAGCTCCGCCACACCCATCCGGGCATTGGTCGTGAGGCGTCCGAGGATCTCGCTGTCGAGACGGTCGATGGTGAGCAATCTGATCAGTCCAACCCCGGTTCGATGCGTCAAGGTGACGCGCTGGGCACGTTGCAACGACAAGTATTGACCTACTGTGCTGCGCACTTCAAGTATGAGGGATCGACCCCCGCACTGGAAGGCCACGCGATGACCGCTCCCGGCAAGGATGACCTCTTCACGCTGCTCACGCCCTCCGGTGAGCTCTCGGACGCGGCGGACACCGCGGACACCGACCTGCCGGGCATGTACCGCGACATGGTCATGAGCCGCCGCATCGACACCGAGGCCATCGCGCTCCAGCGGCAGGGCGAGCTCGGACTGTGGCCGTCGCTGCTGGGCCAGGAGGCGGCGCAGGTCGGTGCGGGACGCGCGCTGCGTCGCCAGGACGTCGCCTTCCCGACGTACCGCGAGCACGGCGTCGCCTGGTGCCGGGGTGTCGACCCCGTCAGCCTGCTGGGCCTGTTCCGCGGCACGACGCTGGGCGGCTGGGACCCCAGCGACAACAACTTCAACCTCTACACGCTCGTCATCGGTGCGCAGACGCTCCACGCCATCGGCTACGCGATGGGCATCGTGCGCGACGGTGACGTCGGCACGGGCGATCCCGACCGTGACCGCGCCGTCCTCGTCTTCCTCGGAGACGGCGCGCTGAGCGAGGGCGAGACCAACGAGGCATTCGTGTGGGCCGCCGCGCAGAGCCTGCCGGTCGTGTTCTTCTGCCAGAACAACCAGTGGGCCATCTCGGCTCCCTACTCGGTGCAGAGCCGGATCCCCGTCGCCCAGCGCGCGGAGGGCTTCGGCTTCCGCGGCGTCCGCGTCGACGGCAACGACGTCGTGGCCAGCCACGCCGCAACGGTCGAGGCGCTCGAGTCGGCGCGCGCCGGCAACGGCCCGACGCTGATCGAGGCGTTCACGTACCGCCGCAACCCGCACACGACGTCGGACGACGACGGCCGCTACCGCGAGCGTTCGGTCAATGACGACTGGGAGACGCTCGACCCGATCGCCCGGCTCAAGACGTACCTCGACGCGTCCGGAACCGTCGGCGACGCCTTCTTCGAGACCGTCGCCACCGACGAGACCGAGCTCAGCGAGCGGCTGCGGGCCGGGTGCCGCGCGCTGCCGGATCCGGCCCCCGACTCGTCCTTCCTGCACACCTACGTCGACCTGCCGGCCGATCTGGAGCGACAGATGAACCACCACCTCGAGTACGTCGCCGCCGGAGAGGACGCCTGATGGCCACCGCGATCGCGCATGCGCTGAACCAGGGCCTCCGTGCCGCCATGGAGCAGGACGACAAGGTCATGCTGATCGGCGAGGACATCGGCCGACTCGGCGGGGTGTTCCGGGTGACGGAGGGCCTCCAGAAGGACTTCGGCGACCAGCGTGTCGTCGACTCCCCGCTGGGCGAGGCTGGCATCGTCGGCAGTGCCATCGGCCTGGCGATGGCGGGATACCGGCCCGTGTGCGAGATCCAGTTCGACGGCTTCGTCTTCCCGGCGATGAACCAGATCATCACGCAGCTGGCCAAGTACCACCACCGTTCCGAGGGGCGTGTGAGGCTGCCCGTCGTCATCCGCATCCCCGTCGGCGGCGGCATCGGCGCGATCGAGCACCACTCCGAGTCGCCCGAGGCGTACTTCGCGCACACCGCGGGTCTGCGCGTCGTCAGCCCGTCGTCGGCGCAGGAGGCCTTCGACCAGATCCAGCTGGCGATCAGGAGCGACGACCCCGTCGTGTTCCTGGAGCCCAAGCACAACTACTGGCTCAAGGGCGAGGTCGACGCGGCCGCGGAAGCGCTGCCCATCAGCACCGCGAAGATCGTGCGCCCCGGCGACGACCTGACGCTCGTCGCGTACGGCGCTCTCGTGCCGACGGCGCTCAAGGTCGCCGCGGCCGCCGAGGAGGACGGTCGGTCGATCGAGGTCGTCGACCTGCGTTCGCTGTCACCCATCGACGACGCCACGATCTGCGCGTCGGTCGAGCGGACCGGACGGCTCGTCGTCGCCCACGAGGCGTCGCAGACCGCCGGGCTCGGCTCCGAGATCGTCGCCCGCGTGCAGGACCAGGTGTTCTACGCGCTCGAGGCGCCGTGCATCCGGGTCACGGGCTACGACACGCCGTACCCGCCGAGCCGGCTCGAGGGCGACTGGCTCCCGGGGCTCGACCGCATCCTCGACGCCATCGACCGCAGCTTCACCTACTGAGAGGCACCGACATGACGAATGTCCAGCAGTTCATGCTGCCCGACGTGGGTGAGGGCCTGACGGAGGCCGAGATCGTCACGTGGCTGGTCAAGCCGGGCGACCCGGTGGAGGTCAACCAGGTCGTCGTCGAGATCGAGACGGCCAAGTCGCTCGTCGAGCTGCCGTCGCCGTTCGCCGGCGAGGTCTCGGCGCTGCACGCGGAGCAGGGCGACACCGTCGACGTCGGCAGGCCGATCATCAGCATCGCGACAGGTGGGGGCTCGGCGGTCCCCGAGCCCGCCTCGCCCACGGAGTCCGTGGAGGAGGAGCCCAAGCTGCTCGTCGGCTACGGCGCCAGCGAGGCGCCGTCCCGCCGTCGTCGGCGCGGTGCCGCCAAGGTCGCGCCGGTCGTCGTCGCGGAGCCCACGCCCGTCCGAGCCCCGAGCGGCCCCGTCCGCACCAAGCCGCCGGTCCGTCTGCTGGCCAGGACGCTCGGCGTCGACCTGGCGACCCTCGTGCCGTCCGGCGAGAACGGTGTCATCACGCGCGACGACGTGGTGCGGGCGTCTCGCGCGGCGACGACGGCGGTGCCGGTGGCTGCACCGTCGGTCGACGATGCGACGGGGGACGTCCGGATCCCGATCAAGGGCGTCCGCAAGCACACCGCGGCGGCCATGGTGTCGTCCGCCTTCACCGCGCCGCACGTGACGGAGTTCGTCACGCTCGACGTCACCGCGACGATGGAGCTGCGCGAGCGGGTTCTTGCGCGCCGCGAGTTCATGGACGTCAAGGTCAGCCCGCTGACGTTCGTCGCCAAGGCGTTCCTGCGGGCGATCGAGCGCACGCCGTCAGCCAACTCCCGCTGGGACGAGGCCGCGCAGGAGATCGTCCAGATGCGGGAGGTCAACCTCGGCATCGCCGCGGCGACGCCTCGCGGCCTGGTCGTCCCGAACATCCGCAGCGCCCAGCGGCTGGGCCTTGCGGACCTGGCGACGGCGATCTCCGACCTGGCCGGCACGGCTCGGTCCGGGCGGACGCCTCCGGAGGCGATGGCCGGCGGCACCGTCACGATCAGCAACTTCGGCGTCTTCGGTGTCGATGCGGGCACCCCGATCCTGAACCCGGGGGAGACCGCGATCCTCGGTGTCGGGTCGATCACCCGCAAGCCGTGGGTCGTCGGTGAGGGTGCCGACGAGCGCATCGAGCCGCGCTGGGTCACGACCCTCGCGCTGTCGTTCGACCACCGGGTCATGGACGGTCAGCAGGGCTCGGAGCTGCTGGCCGACACCGCGGCGTTCCTGCGCGACCCGGCGCTCGCCGCACTCTGACGGGAGCTGCGGGTCCCGGTGCCCCGGAGGGCGGTGGCTGAGACACCCATCAGGATGCGTTACGGCCGTTGTCGGTGTCCCAGACACCTGTTCGGGCCCTGATGGGTGTCTCAGCCACCGCCTCCGCGCCGGAACGACGGTGAAAGGTGTCTCAGCCACCGCCCCCGTCGGGCGATCGCACGTGCGCGCGGTGCAGACCGTGGGCGAAAGTGCTGCGTATGAACCGCACACCCCTCACGATGGGCGCATGGCACAGCAACCTGAGCACGTCGTGGTGATCGGCGCCGGCATGGTGGGACTCTCCACCGCGTGGTTCCTCCAGCGGCAGGGAGTCCGTGTCACGGTCGTCGACCGTGACGGCGTGGCAGCGGGCTCTTCGTGGGGCAACGCCGGGTGGCTGGCGCCCGCGCTGACCCTGCCCCTGCCCGATCCGGCGATCCTGTCGACGGGCATCCGGGCCGCACTGCGCCCGTCGTCGCCGGTCTACGTGCCGTTCACGGTCGACCCGCGGCTGTGGCGGTTCCTCATCGGCTTCGCCCGCCACTGCACGCCGACCCACTGGAACCGGGCCATGGCGGTGTTCAACCACGCGAACCTGGCGGGGGCCGACGCCTTCGACGAGCTGGGTGCCGCCCTCGATGAGCCGGTGAGGGACGCCCGCCCGTTTCTCGCCGCCTTCGCCTCCGCCGAGGACCGGCAGGCGCTGGTCGACGAGTTCGAGCACGCGGCGGTGACCGGCGGCAAGGCCTCGTACCAGCTGCTCGACGCCGCCGAGGTGCACGCGCTGGAGCCGGCACTCGGGCCGGACGTCACGCACGGCATCAGCATCCACGGCCAGCGCTTCATCAACCCCGGTCGCTTCGTCCATGCCCTCGCGGATGCCGTGACCAGCGCAGGCGGCACGATCCGCACCGGGATGACGGTCGACGCCGTCGTCGACCGCGGCAGCTCGGTGACGGCGACCGGCGCCGACGGGCAGACCGTCACGGCCGACTCCGCCGTCATCGCCAACGGCACGCGGCTGGGTGCGCTGGCCCGCACGCACGGCGTCAAGCGGATCGTCCAGGCCGGCCGCGGCTACAGCTTCACGATCCACCCGGAGCACGTGCCGTCCGGCCCGGTGTACTTCCCGGCGCAGCGGGTCGCGTGCACGCCGCTCGGAGGCCCCGGGGACGGTCTGCGCGTCGCCGGAATGATGGAGTTCCGCAGCCCCGACGCGCCCCTCGACCCGCGACGGATCACGGCCATCGTCGACGCCGCGGCGCCCATGATGGCCGGCGTCGACTGGTCGCAGCGGACGGACGAGTGGGTGGGATCGCGCCCGTGCACCGCGGACGGCCTGCCGCTCGTCGGACGGACGAGGTCGCCGCGCGTCCACGGGGCGGGAGGCCACGGCATGTGGGGCGTCGCGCTCGGCCCCCTGTCGGGCAGGCTGCTCGCCGACCAGATCGTCCACGGTCGCACGAGCGACCTGCTGCGGGCGTTCGACCCGTTGCGATGAGCGTGGGCTCTGGGTGAGGCCGTCACGGCCGTCACGGCCGTCGGTGGTGAGTCGATCGTCCTTCCACACATTGCCCTGACCGTCGACGCAAGAGGCTGGTCAATGGTGACAGTCACACCTCGTTCGCCGCTGTCGGCGGAATGGCCGACGACGTCCGACCGTTGAGGACAGCGTGACCAAATCTTTCGATGTCGTCGTCCTCGGTGCGGGTCCCGGTGGTTACGTGGCCGCCATCCGCGCCGCCCAGCTGGGCCTGTCCGTGGCCGTGGTGGAGCAGCAGTACTGGGGCGGGGTGTGCCTCAACGTGGGCTGCATCCCGTCGAAGGCCCTGCTCCGCAACGCCGAGCTGGCCAACATCTTCAGCCACGACAAGGAGAAGTTCGGCATCGTGGGCGATGTGAGCTTCGACTTCGGCGTCGCGTTCGACCGCAGCCGTGACGTCGCCGACGGCCGCGTCAAGGGCGTCCACTTCCTGATGAAGAAGAACAAGATCACCGAGCTCGACGGACGCGGCACGTTCACCGGGCCGAACACGCTCGAGGTGGCCCTGACCGCCGGCGGCACCGAGACGCTCGAGTTCGCCAACGCGATCATCGCCACCGGCTCGACGGTGCGGATGCTGCCGGGCGTCGAGAAGAGCGCCAACGTGGTCACGTACGAGGAGCAGATCCTCAACCGCGACCTGCCCCGGCGCATGGTCGTCGTGGGCGCGGGTGCGATCGGCATGGAGTTCGCGTACGTCCTGCGCGCCTACGGCGTCGACGTCACGATCGTCGAGTTCCTCGACCGCGCGCTGCCGAACGAGGACGTCGAGATCTCCAAGGAGATCACCAAGGCCTACAAGAAGCTGGGCATCCCGATCCTGACGTCGACCAAGGTCGAGTCGGTCAGCGACCACGGCGACGGCGTGACCGTCGTGTACACCGGCAAGGACGGTCAGCAGACGACCGTCGAGACCGATCGGGTGCTGGTCTCGGTCGGGTTCGCGCCGCGGACGGCCGGATTCGGCCTCGAGACCACCGGCGTCGAGCTCACCGAGCGTGGCGCGATCGGCATCGACGAGCGGATGCGCACCAACGTCCCGCACATCTACGCGATCGGCGACGTGACGATGAAGCTGCAGCTCGCGCACGTCGCGGAGGCGCAGGGCGTCGTCGCGGCCGAGACGATCGGCGACGCCGAGACGATGGAGCTGGGCGACTACCGGATGATGCCGCGGGCGACCTTCTCGCAGCCGCAGGTCGCCTCGTTCGGCCTCACCGAGCAGCAGGCCAAGGACGAGGGACACCGCGTCAAGGTCGCGAAGTTCCCCTTCACGGCGAACGGCAAGGCGCACGGACTCGGCGAGCCCGTCGGCTTCGTGAAGCTCATCGCCGACGAGGAGCTCGGCGAGCTGCTGGGCGCCCACCTGATCGGCCCGGACGTCTCCGAGCTCCTGCCCGAGCTGACCTTGGCCCAGAAGTGGGACCTCGGCGCCCTCGAGCTCGCCCGCAACGTGCACACGCACCCGACGCTGAGCGAGGCCCTGCAGGAGGGCTTCCACGGGCTGACGGGCCACATGATCAACTTCTGAGCGCCTCACTCACAGGAGGCGGTGCGTGAGACACCCATCGCGTGAGGTTCCTGCCGTCCCCGGTGGCTGAGGCACGTCTTCGGGCCGGGACAGGTGTCCCACGCACCGGCGCCGCGCCTGGCCGGAACGGATGGGTGTCTCAGCCACCGCCCACCCGGCTGGACGAAGCGGCGGATTAGCCCCTCGGCTCGATCTGCAGCTCGCCCATGAGGCCCCAGTCCTCGTCGGGCACCACGGTGTTGATGATGTGCGGTGTCGACTCGAGCCACTGCGGCATGTCCTGCATCGCCCTGATGAAGTGGTCGGACGTCACGTGCGCCTCGGCGGCGTCGTCGTCGAAGGCCTCGAGCACGACGTACTCGTTGGGGTCGTCGAGGCTGCGCGACCAACGGAACCACCTGTTGCCGGGCTCGGCGCGGGTGCCCTCGGTGAAGTCGCGGACGAGCTCGGGCCACTGCTCGGCGTACTCGGGCAGGACGTGGAAGCGGACGTTGATGATGATCATGGGGGAGCCTTTCGGTGGGTCGGCCGCGGGGAACAGTCAGCCGCGGGGGATGTGGATGTCGTACTGCGCGACCTTGCGGTAGATCGTCGCGCGGCTCATGCCCAGGCTCTCCGCCGCTTCAGTCATCGTGGCACCGGGCTGAGAGAGGGCCCGCACGATCTCGTCACGCTCGAAGGCCTCGATGCGGGTGAGCCTGCGCCGGACGCCCGACAGCACCTCGGGCGGCAGGTGCTGCACGTCGATGAGGTCGGTGCGGGTCGCGGCGTGGTGGATCGCGTCCTGCAGCTGGCGGACGTTGCCGGGCCAGCCGCACGAGGCGATCGCGCGGAGCGCGGCGTCGGTGAACCGGACCTCCTTGCCGCGGGTCTTGTGCGCGGCGTGGCGGGCGAGGGGGATGAGGTCGTCGTGCCGGTCGCGCAGGGGCGGCACCGACACGATCGTGGTGACGAGGCCGGGCAGCGACGCGGCGACGTCGTCGAAGCTCTCCGCGGTCATGCTGAGCGTCGACGCACCCTGGCCGTCGGCGGGTGACGCGTCGGTACGGGCCGCGAGACCGCGCAGCTCGTCGAGCGTGCGGACGGGGAGCTGGTCGACGTCGCCGATGACGACGTGCGTGTGCGGCTTGCCGACCTCGGGACCCCAGAGCGACAGCCAGGCGTCCACGTCCTTGGCGTCGGGGGCCGGTGCGCAGAGCACCCGGTCGCGGGGCCAGCGACGGCGCAGCGCCTGCGCGATCAGCGTCACCCGTCCCGACCCGGGCTCGCCCACCGCGAGCGTGACGCCCGCGGACGTCACGCCCCGCTCGGCCTCGGCCACCGCACGACCCCAGACGCTCGACAGCTCCTGGACGGATCCGGCGCTGGGCTCGAGCCATCCCGTCTGCACGCGGTGGACGTCGCCCCTCCGGACGGGCGGCGGCCGGTGTCCGCTGGCCCGCACGAGCATCAGGGACGACGTGCTGCCGGCAGCAGCCTGCGCCAGGGCGAGCAGCAGCGGGCCCGACTGGTCGGACCACGTCGTCAGGTTGATGGCGCCCTCGAGGCGTCCGGTGATCGGGTGGAGCACCGGGACGGCGGCGCACGTGTAGGTGCACAGGCTCATCGAGTAGTGCTCCTCGGCCCGGACGAGCGTCGGCACCCGATCGGCGAGCGCCAGACCGAGGCCGTTCGTGCCGGCCTCGCGCTCGGAGTACCGGAAGCCCGGTGCGAGATGGACGTCGTCGAGCGTGCGCAGCAGCGAGTGGTCACCCGACATGCGGTTGAGCACGAGCCCCTCGGAGTCGGTCAGCATGACGCTGACGGGCTCGTCGACGAGCGTCTGGTGCAGTCCCTCGAGCACCTCCTTGCCGCACTCGAAGAACAGGGACTGGTCGTCCCACGCACCGGTGAAGGCGGGCTCGACGCCCTCCAGCGAGACGCCGTACGCCTGGCTGCGCTGCCACGACGCCATGACGCGGTCGGGCACGGCGCGCGTCGCGTCGCGTGAGGTGGACACGAGTCCATGGAGCTCGGCCCGTCGGAGCACGTCGTCGCCCATCGGCCTCCCTCCCTCGTGTCACGGCACAGCAGTGGCAGGGCCACTCGTGTGATCCAGATTACATCGCGGTGCGTGCGGTGCCGCTGCGTCGCTGTCTCAGATTGAGACGCCGGAGCGTCTCGTATTGAGACACGCGAGGGGGTGGCGGACCGCGTCCGGCTGCCTACCGTGAAGGAGAACGTGTGACGGCCGTCACTCAACACCTGGAGGTTTCATGTACACCAAGGATGGCGAGAGCTACTTCATCGTCGATGCCCACATCGCCCTGTGGGACGCGCGCCCGGAGAACCAGAAGAACATCCACGGCAAGCAGTTCATCGACTGCTTCTACGACTACCACGCCAACCTGTCGCCCGAGGCCGAGAAGTGGTCCTACGAGGAGTACCTCTACCAGGGCGGCGAGCGCCTCATGCGGGACGTCTTCCAGGACGACATCGTCGACCACGCGATCTTCCAGCCCGCCCACCTCGGCGAGTTCTACGACACCGGCTTCGGTCAGACCGAGGAGGCGTGGGCACTGACCCAGGCCAACCCCGAGAAGCTGACGTACAACCACAACTTCGACCCCCGCAACGGCGAGGCCGGCCTCGAGCAGCTGTACATCGACGCCGAGCGGTTCGACCTCAAAGGCGTCAAGCTCTACACCGCCGAGTGGCACGGTGACTCGCGCGGCTACAAGCTCAGCGACCCGTGGGCGTACCGCTACTTCGAGGCGTGCCGCGAGCTCGGCATCACGAACATCCACGTCCACAAGGGCCCGACGATCAGGCCGCTGGACCGGGACGCGTTCGACGTCGCCGACATCGACCACGCCGCAACCGACTTCACCGACCTCAACTTCGTCGTCGAGCACGTCGGCCTGCCGCGCCTGGAGGACTTCTGCTGGATCGCGACGCAGGAGCCGAACGTCCACGGTGGTCTCGCGGTCGCGATGCCGTTCATCCACACCCGTCCGCGCTACTTCGCGCAGATCATCGGCGAGCTCCTCTACTGGATCGGTGAGGACCGCATCCAGTTCTCGTCCGACTACGCCCTGTGGACGCCGAAGTGGCTGGTCGAGGCCTTCGTCGACTTCCAGATCCCCGAGGACATGACGGAGTACGCGCCCATCACGCTGGAGCAGAAGAAGAAGATCCTCGGTCTGAACGCCGCGAAGATGTACGACCTCGACGTGCCGGCCGAGCTGCAGCTGCCCGCCGCGGACGAGACGGAGACCGGGCCGCGCGAGCCGGCCGCCGCGGACATGGCGAGCGTCTGATGCTCGCGGTCCTCACCGACCGGGCGGACGACGTCAGGTCCGCCCTGTCGACCGTCATCGACCCGGAGCTCGACGAGCCCATCACCGACCTCGGGTTCGTCCGGTCGGTCGGCATCGAGGACGACTCGGTGGTCGTGCACCTGCGCCTGCCGACGTCGTTCTGCTCGCCGAACTTCGCGTACCTGATGGCGTCGGACTCCAAGGACGCGCTGGCCGCGCTGCCGTGGGCCGATCGGGTCGTGGTGGAGCTCGACGACCACCACGACTCCGACATCATCAACCGCGGCCTCGCTGCGGATGCGGGCTACAAGGGCACGTTCCTGCACGAGGCCGAGAACGATCTCGACGAGCTGCGGCTCACGTTCCGGCGCAAGGCCCACACCGCCGCGATGGAGCGGTGCCTGACCCGGCTGCTCCGGTCGCAGCCGGACCGGCCGATCGAGTCGCTGGCGACCGTGACCCTCGGCGACCTCGCCGACGACGACGCGACCGCCTCGCTGCAGCTGCGGCGGGACGCCATCGGGCTGCCCCGGTCGTCCGGTGCGCTCGTCATGGTCGACCACACCGGTGCCGGCCACGCGCCCGACGACGTGCCGATGGCGCTGCGGCGGGCCCGGTCGACCCGCATCTCGATCGACGGCAACGCGCACTTCTGCCGCGGTCTGCTGGCAACCCGCTATCCCGGTTCGGAGGCCGACCAGGCACCGCGGCCCGAGGGCACCGAGTCGTGGGGCCTCACGTTCATCCCCCTCACGGAGCTGAAGAAGGAGTACCAGTCATGAGCACCATGAAGGCCGTCCAGGTCGTCGGCTACCACCAGAACCTCGAGATGACCGAGGTCCCGATCCCCGAGGCGACCGGGCCGTTCGACGTCATCGTGAAGATCGGGGGAGCGGGGGTCTGCCGCACCGACCTGCACATCCTCGAGGGGCAGTGGGCCGAGAAGTCGAACGTCCAGCTGCCGTACACGATCGGGCACGAGAACGCGGGCTGGGTGCACGCGGTCGGGTCCGCCGTGACGAACGTCGCCGAGGGCGACACCGTCATCGTCCACCCGCTCATCACCTGCGGGCTGTGCCGGTTCTGCCGGCTGGGCGACGACGTCCACTGCGAGAACAACCAGTTCCCGGGCATCGACACCAACGGCGGCTACGCGGAGTACCTCAAGACGTCCGCGCGCAGCGTCGTCAAGATCGCCGACAACCTGCAGCCGGCGGACGTCGCGGCGCTCGCCGACGCGGGTCTCACGGCGTACCACGCGGCAGCCAAGGCATCCCGCAGGCTGACGCCCGAGGACCACGTCGTGGTGATCGGCGCCGGCGGCCTCGGCCACATCGGCATCCAGGTGCTGAAGGCCCTGACCGGCAGCCAGATCATCGTGGTCGACCGCAACCCGGACGCCGTCAAGCTCGCGCTCGACGTCGGCGCGGACGCCGGCGTCATCGGGGACGGGACGCAGGTCGAGCAGGTGCTCGAGCTGACGGACGGGCGTGGCGCCGCGGCGCTGCTCGACTTCGTCGGCGAGGGTGGAGCAACGGCCGAGGGTGTCAAGATGCTCCGGCAGGCCGGGGACTATCACGTCATCGGCTACGGCGAGAACATCGACGTCCCGACGATCGACATCGTGTCCGCAGAGATCAACTTCATCGGCAACCTCGTCGGGACGTACGACGACCTGCGCAACCTGATGAACCTCGCCTCGCGGGGCCTGGTCTCGCTGCACACGGCGAAGTACCGGCTGGACGACTTCCAGACGGCCGTCGACGACCTCGACGCCGGGCGCATCCGCGGCCGCGCGATCCTGACGCCGTAGGTCCCCGATCACGGTGGCGGCGGTGCCCGCGAGGCGCCGCCGTCATCGTCCGTCTCACGCCCGCAGGATCTTCTCCATCGCCTTGCCCCTCGCGAGCTCGTCGACGAGCTTGTCGAGGTAACGGATCTTCTGCATCAGGGGGTCCTGGACCTCCTCGACCCGCACCCCGCAGACGACACCGGTGATGAGCGAGACGTTCGGGTTGAGCCGGGCGTTCGCGAAGAAGTCGTCGAACGTCGTGCCCTGCTCCAGGTGCTCCCGCAGTGCCGCCTCGTCGAAGCCGGTGAGCCAGCGGATGATCTCGTCGACCTCGGCCTTCGTCCGTCCCTTGCGCTCCGCCTTGGTGACGTAGTGGGGGTAGACCGAGCCGAAGCTCGTGGTGAAGATCCGGTGCACGATCGACAGATTAGTCTGACGGTGTGCGTCTGATCGAGCCATCCCCGACGATCGACGATCCCGCGGTCGAGCTCGCCGTCTCCCTGGCGCTGCTCCGCCAGGTCAGCAGCGGCGACATGGGTGACACGCTGCGCATCCACCATCCGGTCAGGCCGGTCGCGGCGTTCGGGCGGCGTGACACACGACGTCCCGGGTTCCCGGACGCGGTCCGCCACGCGCGCGAGGCGGGCTTCGAACCGCTGGTCCGGTCGGTGGGCGGTCGTGCGGTCGCGTACACGGAATCGGCGCTGGTCATCGACGTCGTCCGCCGGGAGAGCGACCCGACGGACGGCATGCAGCGTCGCTTCGAGGACTTCGGTCGAACGTTCGCCGACGCTCTGCGGGGCCTGGGCGTCGACGCCCGGGTCGGAGCCGTTCCGGGCGAGTACTGTCCCGGGGCGCAGAGCGTCAACGCCCGCGGCACGGTCAAGCTCGTCGGCACCGCCCAACGGACGGTGCGCGATGCCTGGCTGTTCAGCGCGCTCGTCGTGGTGTCCGACCACGAGCGGCTCCGGCCGGTGCTGCGTGACATCTACGCTGCCCTCGACCAGGAGCTCGACGTGGCGTCCGTCGGCTCGGTGACGGGCGAGCTGCCCCGGGTCTCCACCGAGGAGGTCGTGCAGGTCATGACCGAGGCGGCCACCAGAGGGTTCGTGGCAGACGGCGGACCGCTCGACCCGTCGACGCTCGAGCTGGCCCGGGAGCTCGCCGTGACCCATCGCCCCTGAGGCTCACGATCGGGTCGCCAGCTCCGTCCCCTCCGTCACCTCGTTGTTCCACATCCGGAACGTCGAGCACCGGCCGGACGCCTCGTCGATCGTGACGACCCAGAGATTGTCGAACGTCCCGAGCTCGGTGTAGCGACCGAGCCCGCGGACGACGAACGTGTCGCCGTTGACGGCGAGCACCTGCCAGTCGAACGTCCAGCCGCCCTCCTGCCACGGCAGTCGCCGGGTCCAGCCCTTCTCGATCTCGTGTCGTCCGACCCAGTGGGTCTCGTACGGCCACTCGTGGGACTCGGCGTCCTCGGTGAACAGGGTCGCCAAGGCGTCGGCGCGCTCGACGGCGTCCTCGGCGCGCCACGCGCGGACGTACGTCTCGACCCAGGTCGTGATGCTGCTGTCGGTGATCATGGCTCGATCCTGCGCCGTGCCGGACGATCGAGGAAGGCAGCACGAGCCGAGGAGTGGCACACCCAGGATCGAGATCGAGACCTCGGCCCGGGTCAGCGGCCACGGGAGGGTCGCCACTGTGTGCCTCGTCACATAGCCTGAGGTGACGGCACGACGGAAGGACGGGAATGACCCTCAGCTTCGCGGCGGGCGCGACCACGGCCCCCTTGCTCGAGACCACCATCGGCACCAACCTCCGCTCGACGGTCGCCCGGCACGGCGATCGCGAGGCCCTCGTCGACGCGCCCAGCGGACGGCGCTGGACGTACGACGAGCTGCTCGCCGAGGTCGACGCGGTCGCGCTGGGCCTGCTCGCGCTGGGCGTCGGCAAGGGCGACCGGGTCGGCATCTGGGCCCCGAACTGCCCGGAGTGGACCTTCGTCCAGTACGCGACGGCCCGCATCGGCGCGGTCCTCGTCAACGTCAACCCGGCCTACCGCACCCACGAGCTGGCCTTCGTCGTCGGTCAGTCGGGCATGCGGACGATCGTCGCCGTGCCGGAGCTCAAGGGCTCGGACTACGCCGCGATGATCGACGACGCCCGGGCGGAGCACCCCTCCCTGGTCGACGTCGTGCTGATCGGCCGGGAGTCGTGGGACGACCTCCGCGACCGAGGGATGAGCGGCGAACGGTCTCGTCTCGACGAGATCGAGGAGGGCCTCGACCCGTCCGAGCCCATCAACATCCAGTACACGTCCGGGACGACGGGCTTCCCCAAGGGTGCGACCCTGTCGCACCGCAACATCCTCAACAACGGGTGGTTCGTCGGCGAGCTGATCGACTACACCGAGCACGACCGCATCTGCATCCCCGTGCCGTTCTACCACTGCTTCGGCATGGTCATGGGCAATCTCGCGGCGACGACGCACGGGGCCTGCATGGTCATCCCGGCGCCCGGCTTCGACCCGGTCGCGACCCTGCGGTCCGTCGCGGACGAGCGGTGCACGTCGCTGTACGGCGTCCCGACGATGTTCATCGCGATGCTCAACGAGCCGGTCGTCGACGAGCTCGACCTCACGTCGCTGCGCACCGGCATCATGGCCGGCTCCCCGTGCCCCGTCGAGACGATGAAGCAGGTCATCGACCGGCTCGGGATGACCGAGGTGTCGATCTGTTACGGCATGACCGAGACGTCACCGGTGTCGATGCAGACCCGCACCGACGACTCGATCGAGCGCCGGGTGTCGACGGTCGGCCGGGCCGGGCCCCACCTGGAGGTCGCGATCACCGATCCGCTCACGGGCGAGCAGCGGCCGTCCGGCGAGGTCGGCGAGCTGTGCACGCGCGGGTACTCGGTGATGCTCGGCTACTGGGACCAGCCCGACAAGACCGCCGAGGCGATCGACGCCGAGGGCTGGATGCACACGGGCGACCTGGGGGTCATGGACGCCGACGGCTACGTGTCCATCACCGGACGCATCAAGGACATGGTGATCCGCGGCGGCGAGAACATCTACCCCCGCGAGATCGAGGAGTTCCTGCTGACGCACTCCGACGTCCTCGACGCGCAGGTCATCGGCGTCCCCGACCAGAAGTACGGCGAGGAGCTCATGGCGTGGATCCGCATGAAGCCCGGCACCACGGAGCTGGACGCCCATTCCGTCCGGGAGTTCTGCGCCGGGCGGCTCGCGCACTACAAGATCCCGAGGTACGTCCACGTGGTCGACGAGTTCCCGATGACCGTCACCGGCAAGGTGCGCAAGGTCGAGATGCGCGAGGCCGCGGTCGAGATCATCGGCCTCTGATCAACCGGCGCCGCGGGGCCACCACGGTGGCATCTGGTCGAGCAGGTCGTCGGCCCAGGCGACCGGGTCGGCGTCGTCCGAGAGCGCCCACGCCTTGACCGCCCCACCCAGCCCGGCCGACGCGAACGGCACGGCGACCGTCTCGGCGACGTCGAGCGCGACCCCATGGCCCCGCCACACCGCGAGCGCGATCCCGATGCGGCCGGCGAAGCTCTCCTCGAGCGACCGGCGCAGCAGCGAGGACGCGTCCGACTCGAACGCCGCGCGGAACAACGGCCGGTCGCGCGTGACCGCGCGGAACGCCTCGACGAGCTTGTCCTGGAACTCCGCCGACAGCTCGGCGACCGACATCCCGGCGGTGTCGGGGAGCGCGAGCGATGTCTCCAGCTCCTCGATCAGCATCGCCGTGAGCAGGTCGCCGACGCTCTCGTGGTGCGTGTAGAACGTAGTGCGGCGGACGCCGGCGACCCGGCACAGCTCGCTGACGGAGATGTCGTCGAGCGGCCGGGTCGCGAGCGACTCCCGCAGGGCCGTGCGGAGGGCGGTCACCGTTCGACGCGTCCGGGGGTCGGTCATGACGACCATCCTGTCAGGAGGTGCCCCGCGGCTCAGACCAACAGACGGGCGCGGGCCTGCTCGTACTCGGCGGTGAGCTGCTGGACGAGCTCGCCGACCGAGAGGACGTCCTTGACCGAGCCGATGCCCTGGCCGGCGCCCCAGATGTCCTTCCAGGCCTTGGCGTCCGAGCTTCCGCCCGAGCCGAAGTTCATCGCGCTCGGGTCGGAGACCGGGAGGTCGTCGGGGTCGAGTCCGGCGGCCGTGATGCTGCCGCGGAGGTAGTTGCCGTGGATGCCCGTGAAGAGGTTGCTGTAGACGATGTCGGAGGCCTGGCTGTCGGCGATCATCTGCTTGTAGGCGGCCTCGTTGTTGGCCTCCTTCGTGGCGAGGAAGGCGGACCCGACGTAGGCGAAGTCGGCGCCTGCGGCCTGCGCGGCGAGGATCGAGCGGCCGTGCGCGATCGCGCCGGACAGCAGCAGGGGCCCGTCGAACCATGTGCGGATCTCCTGCACCAGGGCGAACGGCGACTGCGTCCCGGCGTGGCCACCGGCACCCGCTGCGACGGCGATCAGGCCGTCGGCGCCCTTCTCGATGGCCTTGTGGGCGAATCTGTCGTTGATGACGTCGTGCAGCACGATGCCGCCGTAGGAGTGGACCGCGTCGTTGATGTCGGTGCGTGCGCCCAGCGACGTGATGACGATGGGCACCCGGTGGGCGACGATCGTCTCCATGTCGGCGGCGAGCCGGTCGTTGGACCGGTGCACGATCTGGTTGACGGCGTACGGGCCCACCGTGAGGTCGGGGTTCTCGGCCTTGAACGCCGCCAGCTCGCCGTCGATGCGGGTCAGCCAGCTCGCGAGCTCGGAGGCCGGACGCGCGTTGAGTGCCGGGAACGAGCCGATGATCCCGGCCTTGCACTGGGCGATGACGAGCTCGGGGCCGGATGCGATGAACATCGGCGAGGCCACGACGGGCAGGGCGAGCGGCTGGTTCAGGATGTCGGGAAGTGCCACGGGGGGTCCTCACGGTCGGTGGTGGCTGGCGTCGTTCCCGAATCTAGCCAGTGCGGGCGTTCTGTGCAACTCGTTGCATAGGTGACGTGATGCACCCCGGAGCTCGGCGGTGGCTCACCCACCCATCCGGCGTCGGACAGGTGTGCCACGCACCGGCCCCGCGACGGACAGGTGTCTCATCCACCGCCCTCCGGTCAGCGGCCTGCGGCGAGCGTCCAGGCGTCGAAGAGGTGCTGCGGGGGAGTCGGACCGCCCAGCGTCATCTGGCTCAGCACGATCGAGATCGTCCCGGTCGACGCGATGACGTGGCCAGACGTGCCGCAGCCACCGACCCAGCCGTACCGGCCGACCACGTTCCAGGGGTCGCGCTCGACGACGTCGACACCCCCGCCGTGGCCCCAGCCCTGCCCGTCGAGGAACACGTCGGCGATCTCGTCCTGGCCCGGAGTCAGCTGGTTCGTCATGATCTGGTCGACCGAGGCGCTCGACAGCAGGCGGGTGCCCTCGACCTCGCCGCGCCCCAGCAGGAGCCGGCAGAACCGGTGCCAGTCGTCGACGGTCGAGACCAGCCCACCGGCGCCCGATGCGAGCGGAGGCGGCACGCTCCACTGCCCGTCCGGCGGATCGACGAGCGTGAAGCCGTCCGTGGTGTCGCCGTCGTAGAGGGCCGCGAGGCGCCCGATCTTCTCGGCCGGCACCCAGAAGCCGGTGTCGACCATGCCGAGGGGCGTGAAGACCCGCTCGGCGAACAGGTCGGCGAGGCCCCTGCCGGTCACCCGCTCCAGCAGGATGCCCAGCAGGTCGAGGCTCATGTCGTAGAGGAACGCCGACCCGGGCTGGACGAGCATCGGGGTGCCGGCCAGCACCGCGACGTAGTCGTCCGCCGCCGGGATGCCGGACGGCAGGGGGCCGCCCGGCCGGAGCCGGCGACCCAGCTCGGCCACCGCGGGCGCGGAGAAGTCCGATCCGAAGCCCCAGCCCGATCGGGACGTCAGCAGGTCGAGCACCGTCACGGGCCGATCGGCAGGGACGACGTCGTCCAGCGCACTGCCGGGGGTCCGGACGACGACCGGCCCCGCCAGCTCGGGGAGCCACTGCCGGATCTCGCTGCCGAGCGAGAGCGTGCCGTCCTCGACCAGCATCGACGTGACGAGAGCCGTGACGTTCTTGGTCATCGACGACACGCGGACGATCGTGTCGCGGGCCATGGGCGTCCCGGCCTCGACGTCGGCGAGGCCGACCGTCGCGATCTCGACCTCGTCGCTTCGCGCGAGGAGCGCGACGGCACCCGCCACGGTGCCGCGGCCGACGTGCTGCTGCAGGACGTCGATGAGCGGGGGCATGGGACCCAGCCTAGAGCCAGCTGTTCCTCTTAGGAATACTGACGCGCGGCCCCGGCGTACCGGGCCGCGAGGACGGCGAACGCGTCGCCGAGCTCGGCCGGGCCGACGACCTCGACCGCGGCGTCGAACCGACCGATCGAGGCGGCGAGACCGATCCACGACCACGAGCCGAGGGTGAGCCGGCAGCGATCGGGTCCGAGCGGCTCGACGATCCCGTCGGCGACGTACGGCGACACCTCGGACGCCGGCAGGTCGAGCACGACCTCGCCGCGACACGGCCAGTCGGCGGTGCCCTCGGAACCACGGAACCTGCTCGTCACGAAGGTGGCGAGATCGCCCCCCGGCACCTCGCGCGGGGTGAACCGCGGGCCATTCGGCGTCCGGAGCGTCAGGCGGTCGACACGGAAGGTGCGCCAGTCGTCGCGGTCGAGGTCCCAGGCGACGAGGTACCACCGCCCGCCCCACGTCACGAGGTGGTGGGGCTCGGCCCGGCGCGGGGGAGCGTCCGGCTCGGCGCCGGCGTAGTCGAAGCGCAGCGACTCCCCGGCGTGCACGGCGGCGCCGAGCCTCATCAGCGCGGTGCTGTCGGCCCGGGCGACGGGACGGGTCGTCGGTGGCTCGACGACCGCGAGCTGCAGGCCGTCGATGCGGTGGCGCAGCCGTGACGGCATGACCTGTCGCACCGTGCCGAGGGCGCGCAGGGCGGCCTCCTCGATGCCGGCGCCGCTGCTCGTCGCGAGCTGCAGGGCGATCGCGAGGGCGACGGCCTGCTCGTCGTCGAACAGCAGGGGTGGCAGGTCGGAGCCGGCCTCGAGCCGGTAGCCGCCGTCGGGACCCATGAACGCCGTGATGGGGTAGCCGAGCTCGCGCAGCCGGTCGACGTCGCGCCGGACGGTGCGGGGGCTGACGTCGAGCCGTTCGGCCAGCACGGGGCCGGGCCAGTCGCGGCGTGCCTGGAGCAGCGAGAGCAGCGAGAGCATTCTCGAGGACGTCTTCATGATGGATCCGAGCATGGCACGAGTGGAGGACACATCCTGTCCTCCACCGCGGCGACGGTGGGTCCATCAACCACGACGGCCAAGGAGCCACCATGACGATCACCACCACGACCCACCTCAACTTCCGCGGCGATGCCCGGGCGGCCCTCGAGCTCTACCGGTCCGTCTTCGGCGGCGACCTCACGATCATGACCAACCAGGACGCGTACTCGGTCGAGGACCCGTCCGAGGCCGACCAGGTCAAGTGGGGCCAGGTCGCCGCCGACAACGGCTTCAGGATCATGGCGTTCGACGTGCCGGCCAGCCAGACGTTCGACCGTGGGGAGAGGTCGTTCTTCGTCTCGGTGCGATGTGACTCTGCCGATCAGATCGCCACGTTCTGGAAGGGCCTGTCCGACGGTGCGACCGTCGTCGAGGAGCTGGCGGCGTCCCAGTGGTCGCCCGCGTACGGGATGCTGACCGATCGCTTCGGCGTGACCTGGGTGCTCGACGTCGCCACGGAGCACGACGGCTCCTAGTGTCGCCCGTTCGGCCCGGTCGTGCGATCAGGCGGGTTCGTCGGCGACCAGCTGGAACGTCGCGCGGCCGAACGGGACGCCGTTGACCTGCAGCTCGACGGCGTGCTCACCGGGGTGGAAGACGCGGGTCGTCTGCGACCGGAACGAGTACGCCTTGGCGATGTCGACCGTCTCGCCGGGAGCGATCTGCCTGGTGCCGATCTTGAACACCTTGGGGCGCGTGGATCCGCGCGACTTCTGGAAGTGCAGCACGAAGTCGATCGCGGCGCGCGCCGGATGGGTGCCCTCGTTCGTGACCCGCGCGGTGAAGTGGACGGACGAGCCGAGCGGGACGACGTCGTCGGTGACCACCGGTCCGTCGACGGCGAAGTCGGCCCCGCTGAAGCCCAAGACCGCGAGCGCTGCCGGGTGTCCCTTCTTGACCAGGGTGCGCATCGCGTGGCGGGCGACCTGTGGGGTGTGGTCGTCAGGTGCGGCGGACCACCCGGCGGCGATGTCGGCGGCGACGTCGGGGTGGTCGCGGCTCAGGTCGTTGACGTGGTTGGCGACGGACCGCCGGACGGTCTCGGACTCGTCGCGGTAGAGCGCGTCGACGATCGCCCGGGTGCTGCGGGCCTGCGTGACGAGCCCGGGCACGCCCTTGGCCCAGGGGAGGTGCGACCGGGTGCCCTCGCTGGCCAGGCGGCGCACGTGCTCGTCGGGGCTGCCCGTCCACGACTCGGCGATGTCGACGGCACGGTCGAGGCGGGCGTTCAGCATCGCGCGGATCGCGAACTCGCCGGTGAACCGCGTCGTGACGAGCGCCAGCACCTGCATCGCGTCGTCGAACGGGGCGAGCCGGTCGGCGGTGAGCGCACGGTCGACGACGGCCTCCGAGACGGGCCACAGCATCCAGCCGCCGAACGACGGGTCGTCGAACGCGTCGCGGACCAGGGACGCCGTGGCGTCGTAGTCGTCGGGGAGGTCGACGAGCAGCGCGTCGCGGACGACGTCGACGCGCTGGCGCAGCTTCTTGCCGTCCACCTGGCTCGCGGCGGCGGTCAGCTCGTGCGGACGCAGACCTGCCGCGCGCAGGCCGCGAGACAGCTCGTCGACCACGCGCCCGTCGATGAGCTCGTCCATCGCGCCCATCTAGATGTGGAGGCTGCTGATGAGGCCGTCGCTGAGGCCGAAGATCTGCTTCAGGTCGACGACCCCGCCCGGGAAGTCGCCCTCGAGGTGCGTGTCGACCGTGAGCTCGCTGGACGCGGTCTCGGTCACGCCGGTGATCTGGAGCGTGTACGTGTAGGACGCCGACGTGCCCTCGCGCCAGGCGCGGATCGCGTCGGTGCCATCGTGGCGCCGCGCCTCGTCGACGACCCAGGCGTCGTCGGTGAAGCAGGCGACGAGGGCATCGATGTCGCCCGCCTCCGAGGCGGCGAAGTAGCGGGCGATCACGTCTGGCGTGGAAGTCATGGACACCAGCATGCGGGACGCCCCGGACGTTTTCGTCCGGGGCGTCGTGCACAGGCGGCTCGACGGCCCGGAGCGGCGACGGTGACGGGACGCACGTGGAGCAGGAGTGGACCATACCTGGAGTATGTGAGATTCTCGCAGTATGAAGCCAGCGTTTGCCGACCAGACGTCCCCGCCCCTGCCCCGGGTCGACCTGCTGATCCGCAGCTCGACGCGGCTCGCCGCCGTACCGGGCCTGACCGAGCAGGCGCTGCGCTGGCACCACGACGCGGTCGACCAGCGCGGCGTCGTCGCCAGGGACGCGCGCCGGCTCGCGACGCCGCGTCTGTGGCCCGACACGATCGCCTCGCTCGCCGCCACGGCGTGGCGGGTCGTCACGGTGGCCGCGCCGGGTGCGCCGTTCCAGCTGCTCGCCGCCGCGTCCGCCGCGGTGGGCCTGCGCGTCGAGCCGCCGGCAGCCGGCGCAGGCACGATCGAGCGGGTCCAGCGGCTCGTGCGGGCGGGAGGACCGGCGTACGTCAAGCTCGGTCAGTTCATCGCGACCGGCGACGGACTCGTCCCCGACGAGTGGGTCACGGCGTTCGCCTGGTGCCGCGACGAGGCGCCGCCGCTGCCGCCAGGCGTCGCGCAGGAGGTCATCGATCGCGAGCTCGGTCCTGAGCGCGGGCGACTGGCCTGGCTCGACGACGAGCCGCTCGCGGCCGGATCGATCGGCCAGGTGCACCGCGGACGCCTCACGGACGGCACCGAGGTCGTCGTCAAGGTGCTGCGGCCCGGCCTGCGGCGACGGTTCCGCGCCGACATCGAGACGTTGGCGATCGCGTCCGCGGCGGCCGAGCGGGTGCACGCGGGCGCCCGCTCGGCGCATCTCACGGGCTTCGTCGAGCTGTTCGCCCAGCTCGCGCTGGAGGAGCTCGACTTCCGGCTCGAGGCCGCCAACCTGGTCGACTCGAGCGCGGTGCTCGAGGCGATGGGCGCCGATCACATGGTGGCGCCGCGACCCGTTCCCGGCATGGTGACCGAGAAGGTCCTCGTCATGGAGCACCTGCCGGGTGTCTCCTACGCCCGGCTCGACGCCACGGGCGACCTCGACGGCGAACGGCTGCTGCGGACGGGCATCCAGGGGGTGCTCGAGGCGACCCTCACGCACGGCGTGTTCCACGGCGACCTGCACGCCGGCAACGTCCTGATCGACGAGGCGAACGGGACGTTCTCCCTGGTCGACTTCGGCATCGCCGGTCGGCTCGACGCCGTGCAGCGCGCCGGTCTGGTGCAGTACCTCGCGGCCTGGGCGGCCAACGACGCCCTCGGCCAGATCCGGGCGATGCAGTCGTTCGGCGCGATCGAGCACGACGCCGACATCGACGTGCTGGTGCACGAGCTGCAGACCGAGCTCGACCTCCTGCACGACCGGGCCCGCGGACAGGTGACGTTCGACCAGCTGGGCGTCACCTTGGGGCGGCTCCTGCAGGTGCTGGCCCGCAACGGCTTCCGCATGCCCAAGGACCTCGTGCTGTTCTTCAAGAACCTGCTCTACCTGTCGGGCTTCGCCGCGAGCGTCGCACCCGAGACGGACGTGCTCGAGGTCGTCCAGGGCATCCTGCTGGAGCTGCTCACCGACACGGAGCCGGTGCCCGGCGCCGCATGAGACGTGCTCGGCGAGCGGGGTCCATGCGCCTGCCGACGTCCGCCGGCAGGCGCAGCGCCTGTTCAGCGGCGCCCGGGTCCGACCTCAGCGCGCCCGGCGGGCCCGCACCTTGGCGACGGCGGACTTGATCCGCGCCTGGTTCTGGGGCTTGCGGGCCTCGGTGTAGATCCTCTTGGCGATCCCGATCGCGGCGATGCCGCGAAAGAGCCTCATCCTCGGGCCTCGTCGAGCGTCGGGTAGTCGGTGTAGCCCTCGGCCCCGCCTCCGTAGAACGTGTCCTGGTCCGGCTCGTTGAGCTCTGCACCGGTGCGCCAGCGGACGGCGAGGTCGGGGTTGGCGATGTACTCGCGACCCACCGCCACGAGATCGGCGAGGCCACCGTCGACAAGCTCCTCGACCTCTGCGAGCTGGGTGACGACGGAGAATCCGCTGTTCGCGATGAACGTGCCGCCGAACCGGGAGCGCAGGTCCTCGACGAGGTCGAGCTTCGGGTCCGCGAGGACGCTGAGGTACGCCAGGCCGAGCGGCGCGAGCCCGTCGACGAGGTGGCCGTACGTCGCGGCGACGTCGGCCGGGTCCTCCTCGAGGACGCCGGCGATGTTGTGCGCGGGGGAGATGCGGATGCCGACCCGGTCGGCGCCGATCGCGTCGACGACGGCCGCCGTCACCTCGAGCGTCAGGCGTGCCCGGTTCTGCGGCGAGCCGCCGTACTGGTCGGTGCGCTGGTTCGACGACGGCGCGAGGAACTGGTGCAGCAGGTAGCCGTTCGCGGAGTGGATCTCGACGCCGTCCAGCCCTGCCTCGATGGCGCAGCGGGCCGCGTGGACGAACTCCTCGACGATGCCGGGGATCTCGTCGGTCTCGAGGGCGCGGGGGACGACGTGGTCGAACGAGCCGTTCGCGGTGACCATCTGGCCGGGCGCGGCGATGGCACTGGGTGCGACGGTCTCGAGGCCGTGCTTGTTGTCGGGGTGCGAGATGCGGCCGACGTGCATCAGCTGGACGACGAGGTGCCCGCCCCCGCCGTGCACGGCGTCGGCGACCGCGCGCCAGCCCTCGATCTGCTCGGGGGAGTGGATGCCGGGGGTGTCGAGGTAGCCCTGGCCGACGGCGCTGGGCTGCGTGCCCTCGGTGATGACGAGTCCGGCCCCGGCGCGCTGGCCGTAGTAGGTCGCCGCGATGTCGCGGGGCACTTGACCCTCGCCGGCACGGTTGCGGGTGAGCGGCGCCATCACGAAGCGCTGCGGGAGATTCCAGGTACCGACCTTGATCGGCTCGAACACATCGGACACGTCTTGCTCCTGATACATGGCGACAGCGCAGCCGGTGGGCGTGCGCCGGTCATGCACGTACCCCGACACGGGGTGGTCACGCGGTGCCCGCGTGTGGCGTGCTCGACACGTACGGTCGGAGGATGTCTGCCCCGCGGCGATCTCGTGCCCTCCTGCCGGTCGTGGCGACCGTCGTCGTCCTGGCTGCGGCCGCGCTGGTCGTGCGATCCATGGACGACGGCGGGCAACCTGCGGCCGACGAGAAGCTGGCCGCGAGGATCCGGGCGACGGGGGTGACCCCGTACCTCGTCGACCTCGACGGCGCCGAGGTCACCGACGTCCGGTTCCGGGACGACCGCCCGGGGCTCGTGCTGGTCGACTACGACGGCGATGACGGCTCCTCATTCACCCTCGCGCTCTCGACGTCGGAGCCGGGCGACCTCTGCGGACCCGGGGGGAGCGGCGAGGACGAGGACGGTGGATCGTGCACCTCCGACGGCGATCGCGCATCGACCGAGTTCGAGGAGATGGGCACGTTCACGGTGCGCAAGGCCGGGACCGAGCTGACGATCGACACCGTCATCGAGAGCGATCCCGGTCTGCCCGAGCGCGCGTTCACGGCGCTCGACGAGGCGCGGGAGGTGTCTGCCGACGAGCTCGCCCGCTACCGAGGGAGCGCGTAGCCCTCTCGGAACGTCGGGTACGCCGGCGTCCAGCCGGTCGCCCGCAGGCGGCTGTTGGCGAGCCGCTTGCCGTGGCCCTGCGACGGGTCCGCCGACGCAGGTGTGGGGGCGTCCAGCTGTGCCGCGACGAACGCGGCGACGTCACCGAGCTGGCACGGCAGGTCGTCCGTGCCCACGTACAGGCGATCGGGCGGCTCGGGGCGCGTCATCAGGTGGACGACGGCCGCCGCGGCGTCGTCGCGGTGGATGCGGTTGGTCCAGCGGTGCGGATCGGTGACCTCACCGCGCCTCACCTGGTCCACCAGGCGCGGTTCGCCGTGCCCGTACAGGCCGGAGAACCGCACGACCGTCCCGCCGGGCACGCGGTCGAGGAACTGCTCCTCGGCCTCGAGCAGCATCCGGCCCGGCCCGTCGGACGGCCGCGGTGTCGTCGACTCGTCGATGACCTCGTCGGGGCCGATGTCGCCGTACACCGCGGTCGACGAGACGAACACGGCCCGCCGCGGTGACTGACCGGCGGCCGCGACGGCGTCCAGCGCCCGGCCCACGCCGTCGACGTAGGTCTCCCGGTACGACTCCTCGGTGCGTGGTCGCGCTGTCAGGACGACGACGAGGTGGGCCAGGTCGAGCGGGGGGAGCCGAGGTACGTCACGGGTGATGTCGGCCGAGAGGCCGTGCAACGGCGTCGGCACGAGCTCGGCGCGACGGCGGATCGCGAGCACGTCGTGACCGTGCGAGGCCAGACGCAGGCCGATGGCGGCGCCGAGATCTCCGCAGCCGACCAGCAGGACGTCGGGGGTCGTCACACCGCCCATCAGAACGGCGGCCAGGGGATGGCCGGCATGTCGCCGCGAGGACGTGGGAAGCGCGGCTTGTCCAGGAGGCGGTCGCAGCGTGCGGCGAACGCTCCGATCTCGAGATCGGTGAGCAGCGTGCCGAGCGACTGCCCGAGCTCGCCGGCCAGCGCCGTGCGCACGCGCTCGACGCCTTCCAGCTCGTACGGCTCGAGCGGCTCGCCGACCCAGCCCCACAGGACCGTGCGCAGCTTGTGCTCGGCGTGGAACGTGAGGCCGTGGTCGATGCCGTGCCGGTGGCCGCCGGCCATCTCCAGGACGTGACCACCCTTGCGGTCGGCGTTGTTGGTGACGATGTCGAACACCGCCATGCGGCGCAGCTCGGGGGAGTCCTCGTGGATCAGCGAGACGGGGCGGTCCTGCGCGTCGTACCCGTCGAAGACGTGGCGCCACCCGGTCTCGGGCACGGCGTCGGACGCGACGAAGTCGACGGCGTCCTGGGCGGGGTCGACGTCCTGCCACAGCTGCACCATGCCGATGCCGAGGGGGCCCTCACGCAACCAGGTCTGCGGCACGACGTCCCAGCCGAGCACCTCGGAGACGAGGTACGCCGACGCCTCACGCCGGGCGAGGTTGCCGTCGGGGAAGTCCCACAGCGGCTGCTCGCCGGCCACGGGCTTGTAGACGATCTTGACGTCACCGATGCTGCCGACGAACGTCGCGTTGGACGCCGGCATGATGCGCCCCTCCAGCTCGATGTCGCCGGCCAGCAGATCGGCCTCGACGGTCACCGGAACCCTTCGGGGAGCTCGCAGACGTGGTCGTCGGACTCCATCGGCAGCCGGCACAGGGGGCAGATCGGCCGCCCGGCGCCCACGACCTCGCGGGTGCGCTTGGCGAAGGCCCGGGCGGTGCCGACGGGGATGCGGATCCGCAGGACCTCCTCGGGCTCGATCTCGATCTCCTCGCCGGCCTCGAGGTCGTCGACGTCGACGATCGGGATCGGGAAGGCGTCGATGACGAGCTGCGCCGTCGACGGGTCCCAGCCGAGGCTCATCGCGCCGGCCCGGAACTGCTCCTCCACGGGCTGCGCCAGCGGATCGTTGTCGACGAGGCCCTCGGGCGTCAGCGCCGGGATGCTGAACGGGTTGCCGTCCTCGGCCATGAGCCCGTCGAGGACCTCCTCGATCCGCTCGGACAGGGCGGCGGCCTGCTCCTTCTCGAGGGCGACGCTCAGCAGGTTCTTGCCGGCCTGTGCCTGGAGGTAGAACGTGCGGGCGCCGGGCTCACCGACGGTGCCGACGACCAACCGGTCGGGCCAGTCGAATCCGTGGACGATGGGAGGCATGACCCAATCCTATGGATGACCCGAAGGCGGCGCCTCCGGGCCCGCCCCGCCGCCGACCTGGGCGTCCTCGCTGGCGGGCCTGGCCGCGAGCCACGACAGGTCGCCGGCGTCGGTGTTGGTCGCGACGACGTCCGGGCGGCTGGTGCCGTAGCGGATGATCGACACCGACGCCGGGTTGACGTTGATGCGCTGGAACAGGTCGAGGTGCATGCCGAGTGCGTCGGCCAGGATCGACTTGATGATGTCGCCGTGGCTCACGGCCACCCAGACCGCGCCCGGCCCGTGCTCGGCCTCGAACGCGGCGTCGTGACGGCGGATCGCCGCGACCGACCGCGACTGCATCGTCGCCATGGGCTCACCGCCGGGGAACACCACGGCGGACGGGCTCGACTGCACGACCGACCAGAGGTCCTCCTTGGCGAGCTCGGCGAGCTTGCGGCCCTGCCAGTCGCCGTAGTCGCACTCGGTGATGCCCTTCTCGATCAGCTGGGCGGGGGAGCCGTCCTGTCGCCCCAGGATCGCCCGCGACGTCTGGCGGCACCGCTCCAGCGGGCTCGACACGACGCCGACCAGCGGGACGACGGACAGCCGCTCGGCGGTGCGGTCGGCCTGGCCGCGTCCGACCTCGTCGAGCTTGACGCCGGCGGTCCGACCGGCGAGGACGCCGCTCGCGTTGGCGGTGGTGCGGCCGTGCCGCACCAGGATCACAGTGGCCATGCCGACGAGCCTACGGCCGCCCCCCAGCCCAGATCTGCGGGGTCCTGCACGGTTTCCGCCCCGGAGGTCGGTGCAACGTGCCGCAGATCTGGGCTGGGGTCAGCGGCGCCTCGGCGTCAGCATCTCTTCGACGGTCGCGAACTTGACCCGTGGACGTCCGGCGGTGGCGCCACGTGCGCGCTCCGCCGCGTCGATGCGCCTCATGCGGCGCCGGTCGACCACGTCGAGCCCGCGCGACCGGAGCAGCCGGGCGAACGACCGCGCGCTGCGGGGCGGTGCCGGCAGCCGGTGCTCGCGGGCGTCGGTGAGCAGCGTCGCGACGGTCTGCTGGGCGTCGGTGCGGTTGGCGCCGATGCCGCCGACGGCTCCGCGCTTGATCCACCCGACGACGTACGTGCCGGGCAGAGGCTGGTTCGTCCCGGGGTCGATGACACGTCCCGCCTCGTGGGGGACGGTCGCCGTGAGCTCGTTGAACGGCAGCGCGTCGACGGGTGCCCCGCGGTGGCCCGTGGACCGGACCACGAGACCGGTCGGCACCTCGACCGCGTCCGGCGCACCCGCACGGCGCAGCCTGACGGCGTCGACTCGATCGGTGCCGACGACCTCGTCGACCGTGCGGTGGAAGGCGAGCACCAGTCGCCGTCCGGCCGGCGGTGGTGCCGACCAGTCGACGTCGACCTGTGGCAGGGCGCTGAGCAGGGACGCCTTGGAGCCGGCCGGCGCGGCGGCGATCTCGGCCGCCACCTGGTCGTCCGCCTCGACCACGACGTCGATGCCGCGCGGCATCATCAACAGCTCGGGTCGGGTGAACGCGGCGTGCTCGGGCCCGCGGCGCCCGACGACCACGACCTCGCGCACCGACCCGGCCCTCAGCGCCTCGAGGGCGTGGTCGGCGATGTCGGTGCGCTCGAGCGTCGTGACGTCGCCGAGCAGGATGCGGGCGACGTCGAGCGCCACGTTGCCGTTGCCGATGACGACGACCCGGTCGGTCGACACGTCGATCGCGGCGGCGTCGACATCGGTGTGGCTGTTGTACCAGCCGACCACCTCGGGGGAGCCGTGCACGCCGGGCAGCTGCTCGCCGGGCACGCCGAGCGTCCGGTCGAGACGTGCGCCGACGGCGTAGATCACGGCGTCGTGGTGCTCGAGCAGGTCGGCATGGCTGATGTCGCCGCCGACGTCGACGTTGAGGTACATGCGGGTGCGCGGGTGGTCGTACGTCCAGGTGAACATCTCGGCGAGCCGCTTGGTGTCGGGGTGGTCGGGAGCGACGCCCGCCCGGACGAGCCCGCCGGCCACCGGCAGCCGGTCGATCATCGACACCTGCGCGGACGACGTCGTCAGCAGCTCGCGGGCCGCGTACGAGGCCGCCGGACCCGTGCCGACGACCGCGACGCGCAGCGGCTTCTCGCGGGGTTCCTCGACGACCGGGAACGTCGGCAGCGACCACGTGGCGTCGACCGTCGCGTCGTCGTAGTAGGCGGCGTTGATGTCGCCGAAGACCTGCTCGTCGCCGGTCAGCAGCTCGAGGGGCTTGATCGCCGAGACGGGGCACGCGTCGGCGCACGCGCCACAGTCGATGCAGGTCTTCGGGTCGACGTAGACCATCTCGGTGTGCCCGAAGTCGGGATCGCCCGGCGCGGGGTGGATGCAGTTGACCGGGCACACCGACATGCACGAGGCGTCGGCGCAGCAGGCCTGGGTGACGACGTACGTCATGGCGCGGTCCCGTCGCTCAGAGCATGTGCGCGGCGCGGTAGCGACGCATCGCGGCGGGGGTCAGGAGCCCGGCCTCGGACAGGAAGTCCATGAGGTGGACGCAGCTGAGGCGCATCAGGTTGTGGTGGTGCTCGTTGGCCTTCGCGGCGGCGAGGGCGCGCTTCCGGTCGAGGCCGACCGCTTCGTACACCGCGGGGTTGACCATGCTCTTGACGATGACGTATGCCGCCGACGCGATGACCCACGCGCTCTGCCGGCGACGCAGGGCGCTGACGCCCTCGAGGTGCTGACGGATCTCGTGGCGGGCGAACTTCATGTGCCGCGCCTCCTCGACGACGTGGATCTTGCTCGTCGTGCGGACGATCGGCAGGACGTCCTCACCGCGCATCCAGTCACGCTGCATGACGTCGAGGATCTCCTCGGCCACCAGGATCGAGCCGTAGGCGATCTCGTTGGAGGCCACGGTCTTGAGCGCGCGGGCGATCTCGACGACGGCGCGGTGCGGGACGTAGTGGGGGACGCCCATGGTCTGGCAGGCCCGGGCGAACATCAGGGAGTGGCGGCACTCGTCGGCGATCTCGGTCAGCGCGAACTGGAACTCCGACCCGGTGACGTCGGCGGTGTACTGCTCGCGCAGCAGCATCTGCTGCAGGATCATCTCGAACCAGATGCCGGTGCTCATGATCGAGCCGACCTCGTGGCGGGTGAGGGCGACACGTTGCTCCTGCGTCATCTCGTCCCACAGGTCCGTGCCGTACAGCGTCGACCACTCGGGATTCATCCCGTGGTGGGACGGGTCGATCGGGGCGTCCCAGTCGACCTCGGTCTGTGGGTCGTACGACAGCTTCTGCGACGACGTGAGCAGGCGGGCCAGCTCGTCGTCGGGATCGATCGATGTGCGGAACTCGTCGGCGGTGACGGTCATCAGAACCTCCAGAATGATGTGACATCGGGAATGTGACATCCACGATGAACCGTACCATACCGGGAGTATGCGAGGTACCCCCGAAATGTGCCGGGGCGGGACGCAGAAGACCGCCGGCTGCACGTGGCAGCCGACGGTCGTCGGTCGGGGGCGGGGTTACATCCCCAGCAGGATCTGCAGGAGGTTCTTCGGCGGCGCCTTGGTCGGAGCCGGCGTGGGCGTCGGCGACGGCTTCGGCGGGACGGGGTCCGGCTCGGGGTCCGCGATCGGCTCCGCGTCCTTGGTCGGTTCCGGCTCGGACTCGGGCTGGGGCTCCGGCTTGGACTCGGGCTTGGACTCCGGTGCCGGGTCGGTCTTCGGCGAGGTCGTCGGTCGTGTGCCCGGGGTGGGAGCCGTCCGGGCGCCGGCGGACCCGTCCGAGCGCCTGGCCGGCGTGGTCGGATCGACGCCAGTGGGTGTCGCAACCGGACCGGGGGCGTCGGCGACCGGCGCGGACGGTGTCCCGGCGGGGTCGGTCTCCGGCCCGGCCGTTGCCTCGGGCGCCGCGACGATCGTGTCCGAACCGGCGACGGAGGGCAGCTGCTCGGTGCTGGACGCCGGCAGAGCCGTGACGTCCGTCGGGACACCGGGGTCGTCGCCGCGCGTGAACGCGATGATCGTCGAGACGGCCACGGTCGTGACGACGACGGCGGCGATCAGGCGTTGGGGCTTGTTGATCCGCATGCCACCTCAACGAGCCGGAGCTCCGGGCGTCACGGCATCCGCGGAGTGGGCTACTCCACGTCGGGCTGCGTCGCCGGCTCGCGATCGGGGTCCTGGCCGGGTTCTGCGTCGGGCAGGACCTCCGGGAATGCCGGATCGGGCAGATCGGGCGACTTCGGCTTGCTGGGCCCCGTCCCGTCAGGATCGGTCTCTTCGGGCGCAGCGGGCTCCGGCGGGGCGACGGTCATGGTTCCTCCGGTGGATCGGTGTGCCTGTCACCTACCCGATCCTCCCGCCGTCAATCAGCGACGCCCCGACCCGCCGTGGAGGCGGACCGGGGCGTCGGGGGACGGGTCAGCCCTGGCGGGCCTTGATCCGGGGGTTGTTCTTGTTGATCACGAACGTGCGGCCGCGGCGGCGGACCACCTGCGAGCCGGGCTGGTTCTTGAGCGAGGCGAGAGAGTTGCGGACCTTCATGCGCTGTCCTTCCGATGGGCCGGGACATCCCGACGCTGTTGACAACCGTTCTCAGGTGCGGACTATTCCCAGCCCTGGTTGCCACGCCCCTGCTTGATCGAGCTGCGGCGCTTCTTGGCGTCGAGCCGGCGCTCCTTCGACCCGCGGGTCGGCTTCGTCCTGTGCCTCGTGCGGGGCGGGATGATCGCCTGCCCCACGAGCTCCTCGAGCCGCACACGGGCGGCTTCGCGGTTGCGGTGCTGCGAGCGGTACTGCGACGAGACCACCGTGATCGTCCCGCCCACCACCCGGTTGCTCAGCCGGGTCGCGGCGAGCTCCTTCTGGGTGGGGGAGAGAGCGGTGGTGTCGGCGAGCGACCAGATCAGCTCGACGCGGGTGTCGGTCGTGTTGACGTGCTGGCCGCCCGCGCCCGAGGAGCGAGAGAACCGCCAGGTCATCTCGCTCTCAGGGAGGCTCGGTCGGCCGTGTCCGTCATGACTCATCGTCGGCCAGACTAGTCACTCGGCAAGAATCTGGTACATCGCCTTCCGGGCGTCGTCGACCACGGCCGTGGCCTTGAGCCGCTGCTCCGGCGTGCCGGCCTGGGCGACCTGCTTCCAGGCGTTCATGAAGCCCTTGAGGTTGCGTGCGAACTCGTGCATCTCCTCGTGGCCCTCGCCCTGAGCGGCCTCCCACGGGGTGCCGAGCTGTTCGCGGTTCTCCTCGACGTACGCGGTTCCCTCGTCGGTGAGGGTGGCGGTCTTGCGTCCGTCGACTCGTTCGAACGAGATGAGGCCCTCGTCCTCGAGCTGCTGGAGCACGGGGTAGATCGAGCCGGGGCTGGGGGTCCAGCGCCCTTCGCTCTTCTGACCGATCTCCTGGATCAGCTGGTAGCCGTGCTTGGGTTCCTCCGCGAGGAGGATCAGGGCAGCGGCGCGGACGTCGCCGCCACGGCCGCCGCGTCGGCGCCCGCGAGGACGTCCGGGGCCGAAGCCGGGACCGCCGAGACCGGGGCCGAATCCGAGGTCGCGACCGAAGTCGCCGCCGAACCCGTGGTCCGGGTTGTGCCTGCCGCGCCGACGATCGGCCGGGCGGTCTGGGTGTTGATTGCTTCGCATAGGGGGTGACCCTCTTTCTGACTCTGTCATCGACGTGTTGTCGATGCCTTAACGATATATCGAAAAGATATCGTCTGTCAACGGAGAGGTCTCCAGGCGTCGGGCATGCCGGGACGTCATCCCGGACGCGCGGCAGATGCCACGGACGGGATGACGTCGCGTGGGCGGTGGGCGGTCAGCCGCCGGCGACGTAGCTGCTGAGCTGGTCGCGCTCGAACTCCAGCTGCTCCATGCGGTGCTTGACCGCGTCGCCGATGCTGAGGACGCCCACCAGCCTGCCGTCGTCGAGCACCGGGACGTGGCGCACCCGGTGCTCGGTCATGATCGCCATGAGGGCGCCGAACGAGTCGTCGGGTCCGCACACCCGCACGTCGGTCGTCATGATGTCGGACACGGCCATGTCGCGGGCGTTGTCGGCGTCGCGCAGCGTGCGGACGATGTCGCGCTCGGACACGATGCCGAGCACCGACGTGCCGTCGGTGCTCACGACGAGTGCGCCGACGTTGAGGTCGGCGAGCACGTCGAGCAGCTCTCGGACGGTGGCGTCGGGGGCGATGGTGAAGACCTCATCGCTTCCCTTGGAGGTCAGGACGTCGTGCACGCGCATGCGGGGCTCCTTCGTCGGCTCCCCTCAATGTAACCCCGGTCACACTCCGGGCGCGAGCATCAGGGCGCTTCGTCCGCCGGCTCCCGGGTGAAGTCGAAGGCGCGGACGTTGTCGCGCTCGGGCTCCTCGTCGTCCCCGTCCTCGGGCTCGTCGGTCCACGACTGGTCGGGCGGGCCCTGGTCGGGGAAGTGGCCGACGTATGCCATCGCGGCATCGTGCAGCCGGGTGTTGGTCGCGAGCGCGTTGTCGCCCCACGGGCCCGGAGCGCCGGCGAGGCTCGTGAACGTCCCGCCTGCCTCGCGCACGATGACGTCGAGCGCCGCCATGTCCCAGAGGTTCAGCTCCGGCTCCGCGGCGATGTCGAGGGCGCCCTCGGCCAGCAGCATGTACGACCAGAAGTCGCCGTACGCGCGGGTGCGCCAGCAGCGGCGCATCAGGGCGGCGAACGCCTCACCCTTGCCGATGGCGTCCCAGCCGCCCAGGGAGGCGTACGACAGCGACGAGGAGCCGAGGTCGGAGACCTGGGAGACCTTGATCTGGCGCGACGACATGAGTGACTTGCCGGTGTAGGCGCCGGTGCCCTTGCTGGCCCACCACCGACGACCGAGGGCGGGGGCCGACACGCAGCCGGCGACGATCTCGCCGTCCTCCTCCAGACCGATCAGGGTCGCCCAGACGGGGACGCCGCGCACGAAGTTGGCCGTGCCGTCGATCGGGTCGATGATCCAGCGGCGGCCGCCGGGCCCGCTGGTGCCCTCTTCCTCGCCCTGCTCCTCGCCGAGCACGATGTCGCGGGTGCGGGCGGACTTGAGCGTGCGCCGGATGGCGGCTTCGACGGCCTGGTCGGACTCCGTCACGTACGTCATGTCCGGCTTGGTCTCGACCTGCAGGTCGATCGCCAGGAACCGCTCCATCGACAGGTTGTCGGCGTTGTCGGCGAGCACGTGGGCGAGGCGCAGGTCGTCGTTGTACGAGTGGGCCATGGCCCTCAGAGTACGGCGTCGGCACGCGATGGTGACTAGTAGTCGTCCCTCTGGTTCATGCTGGCCAGGATGCGCCGGAACGACTCGACGCGCTCGGGCGCCAGCGTGCCGTCCGCGACGGCGACGTCGAGGGCGCACTCGGGCTCCGTCACGGAGTGCAGGCAGCCGCGGGGGCAGTCGCGCGTGACGTCCTGCAGGTCGGGGAAGGCCTTGATCAGGTCGTCCACCTGCACGTGGGCCAGCCCGAACGACCGGATGCCCGGGGTGTCGATGATCCAGCCCCCGAACGGCAGCTCGAGGCTGATGGCGGACGTCGACGTGTGGCGACCCCGCCCGGTGACGGCGTTGACGTAGCTGACCGACCGGTTGGCGTCCGGGACGAGGGCGTTGACCAGGGTCGACTTGCCGACCCCGCTGTGACCAACCAGGACGCTCGTGCGGTCGCGCAGCACGTCACGGACGGTGTCGAGCTCACCGCCCTGACGGGTCACGACGACACGGACGCCGAGCGGCTCGAGCATCGCGACGAGCTCGTCGGCGGAGCCGAGGTCGGACTTCGTGAGGCACACCAGCGGCTCCATGCCGGCGTCGAAGGCCGCGACGAGGCACCGGTCGATCAGGCCCGGTCGGGGTGGCGGATCGGCCAGTGCGGCGACGATCACGAGCTGGTCGGCGTTGGCGACGATGATGCGCTCGATCGGGTCGTCGTCGTCCGCCGTCCGGCGCAGGACCGTGCGGCGCGGGGTGACCTCGACGATGCGCGCCAGGGATCCCTCGTCGCCGGTGACGTCCCCGACGACCCGGACCTGGTCGCCCACGACGACCCCCTTGCGACCGAGGTTGCGCGACTTCATGGCCGTGATGACGAGCCCACTGCCCGAGCCGGTCGACGGGTCGTCGAGCGCGACGGTGTAGCGGCCGCGGTCGATCGTCACGACCCGGGCGGTGTCGGCGTCGTCGTAGTTGGGCCGCACCTTCGTGCGCGGCTTGGTGTGGCGCCGCGGACGGTCGTACTTGTCGTGCTCGTCGCGCTCCCTCATGCCGCCACGCCCGTCAGAAGACCACGGTACGGACATGGCGGCATGTACACGGCGTCATCGTTCGGTCGCTCGCGCTCCCTCATGCCGTCACGAGCCCTGCGTCATCAGGCGTTCCCAGACGGGCGCGAAGTTGGGGTACGTCTTGATCGTCGTGACGACGTTCTCGACGAGCAGGTCGGGCACCCGGAGCCCCAGGACGACGGCGGCGTGCGCCATGCGGTGGTCGTCGTACGTCCTGAAGGTCTCGCCGTGCAGCGGTCGGGGACGGATCAGGAGGCCGTCGTCGAGCTCCTCGGCATCGCCCCCGAGACGGTTGATCTCCGTGACGAGCGCCGCGAGCCGATCGGTCTCGTGTCCGCGCAGGTGCGCGACGCCGGTCAGGCGCGACGGCCCGTCGGCCAGGGCGGCCATCGCGGCGATGACGGGGGTCAGCTCGCCGACGTCGTGCAGGTCGAGCTCGACGCCGTCGAGGGTCGCGCCGGCCGAGAACACGAGGTCGGTGCCGTCCTGGACGACCGTGCCGCCGAAGGCCGGGACGATCGTGCGCCAGGCGTCCCCGGCCTGGTCGGTGTCGCGCGGCCAGCTCCGGACGCGGACGCTGCCACCGGTCACGAGCGCTCCGGCGATGAACACGCCGGCGTTGGACAGATCGGGCTCGATCTCGACGTCCAGCGCGTCGACCGGCCCGGGATGCACCACCCAGCGGGCCGACTCGGTGCCCCCCTGTCCCAGGTGCTCGGTGATGCGGACCCCGCGGCGGCGCAGCTCGGCCACCGTCATCTCGATGTGCGGCATCGACGGCAGGGTCGACCCGGTGTGGCGCAGGTCGAGGCCCTGCTCGAACCGGGCGCCGACCAGCAGCAGCGCCGACACGAACTGGCTGGAGGCGGAGGCGTCGATCTCGACCTCGCCGCCGGTGACGCCGCCGGTCGCGTGCACCGTGAACGGCAGCGAGCCGCGTCCGCCGTCATCGACCTCGACGCCCAGGCCCCGCAGGGTCTCGATCGTCGTCGCCATGGGCCGCACGCGGGCGTGCTCGTCGCCGTCGAACGTCACGGGAGCGCTGCCGAGCGCCGACAGCAGCGGCACGAATCGCATGACCGTGCCGGCGAGACCGCAGTCGACCGTCACGGCGTCCGTCCCGGCGGTCGTCGGCGGTGTGACGGTCCACGTGACGCCGTCGCGCTCGATCGTCGCGCCGAGCGCCGTGAGCGCCGCCGCCATGAGGTGGGTGTCGCGGGACGCCAGCGGCCGGGTCAGGACCGAGGGGCCGTCACCGAGCGCGGCGAGGATCAGGACGCGGTTGGTCAGCGACTTCGATCCGGGCACGAGGACCTCGCCGACGAACGGCGAGTCGCGGTGGGGCGCGAGCCAGGGCAGGGGGGCAGTCATCGCAGGTCAGCCTATCGGTCGCCCGACCCGCCGACGGCGCAGCTGACTCAGCCGCGCAGGTGGTCGAGCTGGTCCGCGACGGAGGCCGCTGCCTGGTTGACCTTGTCCTTGGCGCGACGGCCGATGAACTTCTTGTGCGGATCGGGGTCGAGCGTCGCCATCAGCAACCCGCCCGTCATCGACATGTTCTTCAGGAAGTGGATCCGCTGGTTGGCGCGCGCGGCGGGATCGGTCTCGTTCCAGTACTGGTGCCCGGCGGCCGTCGTGGGCGGGAGGGTCGCGGCCAGCGCGAGGGCGGCCAGTCGCGGGAACCGTCCGGTCGCGAGCGCGAGGCCGCCCACGAGCTGCACGCCGCCGTTGAACCGGGTGAGGTTCGACCCGTTGACCGGCAGCTGCGGGGCGACCTTCTTGATGAGGTCGGCGGTCGGCTGCGCCTTGGCGGCGCGTGGACCGGGCTGCTTGAGCGCCGTCGCGCCACCGTAGATGAACATCGACGCGAGCATCGGACGGGCCACCGTGCGCAGGAGGGTCATGACCCATTCATACCGGACGGCGCGCCCGCAGCAACCCGCGGAGCGCGGTCACAGCAGCAGCAGGTACGGGCCGGACGCGAAGGGGGACGTGTTGTTGGCGAGCTGGGGATCGCCGTCGGCGGTCACCGTGATCGTCCCGCCCGGACGGATGCCGCGTGCCTTCGCGATGAAGGTCGTGCCCTGCCCCGCAGGGAGGACGGACGTGCAGGTCAGGGTGCTCAGCAGCTCGTCGCGCGCGGCCGTGCCACAGTCCCACCCCGGGCTGACGACGCCGCGGAACTGCACGCGACGGCTGAACTGCACCGTGAGCGTCACCGACTGGTCGGCGGCCCGTCCGGCGTTGGCGGCCGTGATCGGGATCGTGAACCGTCGTTGGGCCAGGGAGTCGTCGTTGGTGATCGTGTACGCGCCGATGCCGTAGTCGGTGGGGACGATCGGCTCCTCGGTCGGCGTCGGATCGGGAGTGGGCTCCAGCATCTCGGCGACCTCCGGCTCCGGCTCCTCGTCCCTCTTCTCGTCCCGTTCCTCGGTCGGCGTGGGCGAGGGTTCCGGCTCGGTCGTCGCGCCGGGCGTGGGGACGACCGGCGGCACCGTCGTCGGTTCGGGCGTCGGTGTCGGTGTCGGTGTCGGCTCGACGGTGCCGGGATCGACGGTGGGGGACGGTTCCACGCTGGGTCCGGTCTGGCCGGTCGTCGTGGGAGCGGCCGCTGCGGGCACGTCGTTGCCTCCCACGCTGCCGAAGTCGGTCGTCACGGCGACCGTCCCGGCCGTCGCGACGCCCGTCACGACGGCTGCGGCCACGACGCCCTGGGTGCCCGCACCCGCGACGGCGGTGCCGATCAGCTTGACCGGTTCGATCGCCAGCTTAACCGCTCCGCCCGCGACGAGCTTGACCCCGATCGCGGCGACGGCACCCGCGGTGAGAGAGGTGAGGCCCGCGGTGGCCGCCGCGTAGCCGGTGAACGCGGAGCCGAGCATCGCGGGACCGAGCACACCGGAGAGATCGGAGTTGACCTCGCGGAGCTCGAGGTAGAGCCCGGTGCACCGGCTGCAGTCGTCGAGGTGGTGCTCGACCTTGGCGGCGTCGCGCGTCGACAGCCCCTTGCGGACGTGCGAGCCGAGCATGCCCGTCGTCTGGCGGCAGCTCTCGTGGAGGGTGGGGGCCAGGTGGCCCTGCAGGTACGCCTGGCGCAGACCCTCACGCGCGCGGTAGGCGAGTGCGGAGACGCTGTTGGCGCTCATGCCGAGCAGGGGGGCGACGTCGGCAGGCTTCTGCCCCTCGACGTCGAGGTGCCACAGCACCAGCTGCCACCGCTCGGGGAGCGACGCGAACGCGGACGCCGCGGCGCCCTGCTCGAAGCGCATCTCCGCCGGGTCGACGAACTTGACGGCGCGGTCGAGCTCGGCCTCGTCGTCGGTGGATCGCACCTTGCTGCCGGCGCGGATCCGGTCGATGTGGAGCCGGCGGATCGCGGTCAGGAGGTAGGCGCGGAACGACTCGTCGGGTCCCTTGCCGTCCTGCAGCACGGAGAGGACCCGGATGAACGACTCGGCGACGAGGTCGTCGACGTCCGGGCCGCGCACGAGCTGGCGTGCCAGTCGGTTCGCGGCGTCGCGGTGGCGTCCGAAGAGCATGCCGTAGGAGTCCGTGTCGCCGGCACGGACGGCTGAGATCAGCTGTGCGTCGCTCGGTTCGGCAGTGGTGCTGAGCGTGTCTGACACGTTTCCTCCCACCCTTCCAACGACCTAACCACGAACCCGTCACGATTTCTCCCCTAAACCCGCGTCACGTTTCTGCCGACGGGCCGTCTCATCCATGTCCGACCAGAGAGGAGACCGCATGTTCAGCCAGGGAGTGAACATGGATCTTCTTCGCGAGGCCGTCCGTGACGGCTCGTCGGACGTGGTGGGCGTTGCACACGAGGTGGGAGCGAGTGCAGCGCAGCTGGGCGTCCCGCTCCACGAGGTCCTGGACCACGTGGAGCGGGCCTACGCCCCCGACCAGCCGCAGTTCGCCGCGACGCGGGCGGCATCGGTCGCCTGGGCCGAGGCGGCCCTCCTGCGTCACGCCGACACGTCGTGCGAGGACCCCCTGACGTCGCTGGCGACCGTGCCCTACCTCCGCTCTCGACTGGGCGAGATCTATCGCGGCGCGGAACAGTCCGGACGACGTCCCGGCGACACCACCGCGCTGGTCGTGGTGGAGCTGCCACGGGCCGGTGGCGGGAACGGTCTCGAGCTGTCGCTGCGTGCCCTCGACGTGGCCGAGGTGCTGCGGATGGTCTTCGCCGGCGACGAGACCGTCGCCCAGTTGTCGGTCCGACGGTTCGGCGCACTGGTGGCGCGCGAGCGCACCGACGACGTCACGACGAGCCTCGTCCGGCTGCTGCTCGACCGTGCCTTCGCCGGCCGTGCACAGGCCCGCCTGTGGGTCGAGCACCTGCCGACCTCGGCGGACGGCATCGCCCAGGTCCTGGCCGCGCTGGCCGAGTAGGGCCGACTGTCCGTGCGCTGTGGCAGGCTGGACGCATGTGCGGCCGCTACGCGACGACCCAGACCTCGAGCACCCTCAACCAGGCGTTCGAGATCGATCTCGCCAACTCCAACGCCTCGCTCGAGGCCGACTACAACATGGCGCCGACCAAGCTGGCGCCCGTCGTCATCGGCCGGCGCGAGGACGACTCGGCCCCGGCGCCGCAGCGCGAGCTGCTGACGGCCCGCTGGGGTCTCATCCCCAGCTGGGCGAAGGACCCGTCGATCGGCAACCGCATGATCAACGCGCGCTCCGAGACCGTCGCCGAGAAGCCGGCCTTCAAGAAGGCGTTCGCCAAGCGGCGCGCGCTCGTGCCCGCCGACGGCTACTTCGAGTGGTACGCCGGTCAGCCACGTGAGGGTGAGAAGAAGCCGGTCAAGCAGCCCTTCTACATCACCCCCAAGGACGGCTCGGTGCTGGCGATGGCGGGCCTCTACGAGTTCTGGAAGGACCGCGAGGCCGACGAGTGGGTCGTCAGCTACACGATCCTCACCACGACGGCCGAGGACGATCTCGGTCACGTCCACGAGCGCATGCCGCTGTTCGTCGAGCCCGACGCCTACGACGCCTGGCTCGACCCGGCGCCGCGCGGTGCCGACCAGCTGCTCGACCTGCTGGTCCCGGCCGCTCCAGGGCGCCTCGACGCCTTCCCGGTGTCGACCGCGGTCAACAACGTCCGCAACAACGGGCCGGAGCTGATCCTGCCGCTGCCTCCGGAATAGCAAGCCTCCGCCGGTGGTTGAACACGGCAGGAGGACACATGCTGAAGCAGACACATCCGGTGACTGATCGCTCGATCACACCTTTGCGCAAGCGCCCGTCGCCGGGAGTAGGCTGGGACGCGATGACAGTCACCCCAGAAAGCCCTGACGTGCCCGACGCTCGGGACACCGAGACCCCGGAGCAGAAGCAGGCCCGCTTCGAGGCCGACGCCCTGCCGTTCCTCGATCAGCTGTACTCGGCCGCGCTGCGCATGACGCGCAATCCGCACGATGCCGAGGACCTCGTCCAGGAGACGTTCTCGAAGGCGTTCAGCGCCTTCCACCAGTTCAAGCCCGGGACCAACCTGAAGGCCTGGTTGTACCGCATCCTGACCAACACCTACATCAACTCGTACCGCAAGAAGCAGCGACAGCCGCAGCAGGTCACCGACGAGATCGAGGACTGGCAGATCGCCCGCGCCGAGTCGCACGGGTCGTCCGGCCTGAAGTCCGCCGAGATGGAGGCGCTCGAGCACCTGCCCGACAGTGACGTCAAGGACGCCCTGCAGGCACTGCCCGAGGACTTCCGCTACGCGGTCTACCTCGCCGACGTCGAAGGTTTCCCCTACAAGGAGATCGCGGAGATCATGGACACGCCGATCGGAACGGTCATGTCCCGGCTGCACCGTGGTCGTCGTCTGCTGCGTGAGATGTTGGCCGACTATGCCCGCGACCGCGGCATGGCAGTGACGGGAGCAGGTGACAAGAAATGAACGAGTGCGACGGACCTGATTGCGAGAAGGCCCTCGAGAACCTCTATCTGTTCATCGATCGTGAGATCGACACCGCGAGCGGCGCCGAGATCCAGACGCACATCGACGAGTGCACGTCGTGCCTGAGCCAGTTCGACCTCGAGCGCGTCGTCAAGACGCTGGTGTCGCGGTCGTGCTCTGAGGTCGCGCCTGATCCGCTGCGCGAGAAGGTGCTGATGTCGATCCGGACCGTCCAGGTGCAGATCACCGAGCAACGCGCGTACTGACGCCGCACCAGCCCGCACGACGAAGCCCCCGTCCATCCGGACGGGGGCTTCGCTGTGCTGGGTGCATCCAGGTCAAGCGTTGGGACGCTTGCCGTGGTTGGCGCCCTTCTTCTTGCGTGCACGACGCTTGCGTCCGGTCTTGCCCATGGTGTTCCTCCTCCAGAAGTCGAGGCCTCAGTCTCCCACAGGCGTGATCCGCGACAGAAATCGCTCCCGGTCGACGACGACCCGGCGTACCTCGCCCGTCGCCAGGACCGCCCCGGACGCGTCCAGCGCGACGACCTGGAACCGGACGAGCCGGCCGTCGGTGTGGACGACCGTGGCGGTGGCCGTGACCTCCGCGCCGAGCGGGCTGGCGACGAGGTGCTCGATCTCGACGCGCGTCCCGACGCTGGTCTGACCGGGGGAGAGCTCGAGGGCCGCGCAGGTCGCCTCCTCGAGCCACGCCAGGATCCTCGGCGTCCCGAGCACCTCCAGGTCCCCCGACCCGAGAGCCAGGGCCGTGTCGGCGGCGGTGACGACATGGGTGACGCTCGCAGACTCCATGACAGCAACCTAACCACCCCACCAACGAATGCCGACGCGCGACGTAACAACGGTGACGCGCGACGTGGCAACGGTGACGCGTGACTTGACGACGGTGACGCGTGGCTTGACGACGGTGACGCGCGACTTGACGACGGTGACGCGTGGGTTGACGACGGTGACGCGCGACGTGACGACGGTGACGCGTGGGTTGCGCGCAGCACATGTCACGCGTCAGGGTCGCTAACCCACGCGTCGGCGTCGCTATGTCACGCGTCAGCGTCGCTAACCCACGCGTCGGCGTCGCTGACCCACGCGTCAGCGTCGCTAACCCACGCGTCAGCGTTATGGGGGTGGGGAGGTGGTGGTGGTCGCGGGACCGGAGGACCGCACGGGGTGCGCTCGGGATGACGTCAGGGTCAGGACGACCAGGCGGACCAGAGCTCGGCGTAGCGTCCGCCCGCCGCGACGAGGTCGTCGTGGGTGCCCTCCTCGACGATGCGCCCGTCGTGCATCACGACGACCCGGTCGGCCGACTGCGCCTGAGTCAGCCGGTGGGCGACGACCAGCGACGTTCGTCCACGGGTGACCGCGATCGCCGCCTCCTCCAGCTCGCGGGCGCCGCTCGAGCCGGCCTCGGCGGTGGCCTCGTCGAACACCGCGACCAGCGGGTCGTGGAGCACGACGCGCGCGAGTGCGAGCTGCTGCGCCTGCGACGGGCTCAACGAGTGCCCGTGCTCGCCGACGACGGTGTCGAGGCCGTCGGGGAGGGCGTCGACCCACGACGCCGCGCGCACGGTGGACAGGGCGGCACGGATCTCGTCGTCGTCCGCCGTGGGCCGGGCGAGGTCGATGTTCTCGCGGACGGTGCCGGAGAAGACGTGGACGTCCTGCGTCACCAGCGCGATGCCGGCCCGGACGTGCGACGGGTCGAGCGAGCCGAGCGGGAACCCGCCGATCCGCACGGAGCCCGACGTCGGCTCCAGCAGTCCCGCCGCGATGGCACCGAGCGTGCTCTTGCCGGCGCCCGTCGCGCCGACGAGCGCCACCCGCTCCCCGTCGGTGAGGCGCAGCGTGACGTCGGAGAGCACGGCGTGCCCGTCGACGTACGCGTGCCCGATGCCGACGAGCTCGAACCGTCCGTCGTGGACGGGAGACGACGTGTCGGGGGCCGGCGGCGGCTCCAGCATCGCGACGCCCGCGAGACGGGCGAGCGACGCGCCCGCCGACTGGATGTCGTCGAAGATCATCAGCAGGGCGCCGATGGGGTTGAACAGCCGGTGGAAGTACAGGGCCGCCGCCGTCACGGCACCCACCGTCGTGAGGTCGTCGCGCACGAGGAAGAAGCCGGTGCCGAGCACGAGGCCGAGCCCGATCAGCTCCGACCGGTTGGTGCGGGCGCCGAACCGGGTGAGCAGGGTGAACACGTCGAGCGTGATCGTCATGGCGTGGTGCGAGTGGTGGGTGATGCGGTCGATCTGCGCCTGCTCGCGCGAGAGCGCACGGAGCGTCGAGGCGCCCTGCACGCCGCTCACGAGCACCTCGGCGCGTTCTCCCTGCGCGATGCGCTCGCGCTGGTAGTACGGCCCCGACTTCGGCAGGTACCAGCGCAACCCGAGCGCGTAGAACGGGGCGGATGCCAGCCCGGCCAGGCCCAGGCGCCAGTCGAGCGCGAAGAGTCCGCCGGCCGTGAAGACGACGGCGACGAGCGAGCCGATCAGCAGGGGGATGATCTGGGTCAGCGACTCCGCCACTGCGCGGACGTCGTCGCCCATGCGCGAGAGCAGGTCGCCCGCGCCCGCCTCCTCGAGCCGGTTGCTGTCGAGGTGCAGCGCACGGTCGAGCGCCTGCTCGCGCAGCTCCGCGAGCGCGGGCTCGCCGGCCTTGGCCAGGTACGTGACCGACAGGGACGTCCCGATGCCGGCGACGATGCTCGCCCCGGCGATGAGCAGCGCACCGCGCAGCACGGTGGACGACTCGCCGTCGGTCGTCACGGTGTCGACGATCTCGCCGAGGATCCACGGCGCGACGAGGCCGGCGAGACCGACCACGACGAAGGACGCGGCCGAGATGATGAGCGGACGGCGGTGCGACCTCAGCAGGGTGGCGGCGAGCCGGGTGGTCTCGCCCCGGGACGCGATGGGGAGCAGGTGTCGGCTCATCGCAGCACCGCCTCCTGGTAGTCGTCGCGCACCGTGAGCTCGTGGTGGGTGCCGGTGGCGACGACGCGGCCCTCACGCACCAGCAGCACACGGTCGGCGCTGGCCAGGATCGCCGGGCTCGAGGTGATGACGACGGTGCTGCGCGTCGACCCGACGGGGTGGCGCAGCGCATGGATGCCGTCGGCGATGCGCTGCTCCGTCATCGCGTCGACGGCGCTCGTCGGCTCGGCGAGCACCAGGATCGGTGCGCGGGTCGCGAGTGCCCGTGCCAGGGCGATGCGCTGACGCTGCCCGCCGGAGAACGTCGCGCCGCCGGCCGTGATCGGCTGCTGCAGGCCGTCGGGGTGCAGGTCGACGACGTCGCTGGCGGCCGACGCGGCCAGCACCTCGGCCAGCTCGGTGTCGTCGAGCGTCCCGTCGGGGTCGATCGTCCCGCGCAGCGTGCCCTCGAACAGGTCGACGTGGTGCTGGCTGACCACGACACACGAACGCAGCGAGTCGATCGTCAGGTCGTCCACGTCGTGACCGCCGAGCGTCAGCGATCCGGTGCGGTCGTCCGGCAGGATCTCGCCGCGCACGAGCCGCACCAGCGTGTCGCTGCTCGCCGTGTCGTCGACGACGATGCCCAGCAGCTCGCCGGCGCGCGGAGCGACGTTGAGGTCGTGGAGCGGGCCTGACGTCAGCGCGCCCACCGCGAGCTCGGCGTGCGGGTCGTCCAGCTCGGTCTCGCCGTGCGTCGCGAGCGGAGGTGTGTGCAGGAACTCCACGAGGCGCCGTGCGGACGCGAACGACCGCGCCGCCTGCGCGCTGGTCTCGCCGAGTCCGGCGATGGGCTCGGCGAGGAACTGGGTCAGACCGACGATCGCGATGAGCTCGCCGATGCTGATCGTGCCGTCGAGTGCGCGCGTCCCGGCGAGGTACGCGACGAGCGCCAGGAACAGGCCGCTGAGGGTCGCGGTGAGGCCGTACATGTAGCCGACCGACCGGGCGGTGCGGACGCTGGCGTCGCGCGCCACCGCGCTGTGCACGCGGTAGCGGGACGTCGCGACGTCCTCGGCACCGACGCCCTTGAGTGGGCGGAGGCCCTTGACGAGATCGGTCGCGATGCCGGTGGCCCTGGCGATACCGGCCTGCTGGTCGCTCGTGTCGCGGGCGATCAGCGGCGTCACGACCTGGATCAGCACGAGCACGAGCGGCACGCCCAGCAGGACGACGAGCCCGAGCACCACGTCGATGCGGAACATCACGACGGCACTGACGACGACGCCGACGAGACCTGCGAGGGTGTAGCCGACGTGCCACAGGAACTCGCCGATCGTCTCGGCGTCCGACGTGGCGAGCGACAACGTCTCGCCCGGCAGCAGGCCCGTCCGGGCGCCGTCCGACCCGAGCACGTGCTCGCTGACCTCGACCCGCAACAGGTGCATCTCGAGCTGCAGGGCGCCGACCCCCAGCCGGGAGCCGAACCGGTAGGCGTAGCTCAGCACCACGAACAGCCCGACGAGCACGCCGCCCCAGATCGCGAGCTCGTCGAGCTCACCGGTCTCGACGGCACGGTCGATGATGACACCGATGACGACCGGGACGAGTGCCTCGCAGAGCAGCCAGGTCGTGATCAGCGCATAGCAGCCGAACAGCGTGGCGCGGTGCCGTCGCATGCCCCGGCGCATGAGGGCCGCCGCCGATCGGGGCGGAGCAACGACGTCGACGGGCACCCGGTAAGGGTAACCTCACCGACCGGACACCCCGTCGTCCGGCCGTGAACGCTCACACGGCCAGGGAGAACGCCAGCAGCTCGACTCCCGGTTCGGGCGACCAGTCGAGCTCGGGTCGTCGGACGAACCCGAGCGCCGCGTAGAGCCGGTGCGCCGGACGCATCTCGACGAGCGAGCAGAGCAGCACCTCGGTGAGTCCGGCCGCCTGCGCGCGATCGAGGCACGCCTGGACGAGCGCCCGCCCGACCCCACGACCGCGCCCCGCGGGATCGACCGACAGCGTGCGGAACTCTCCCTGGTGCGGTGCGAGGGCCAGCTGCGCCGACGCCGATCCGAACGGGCACCACGTGACGGTGCCGACCAGGTCGTCGCCGAGCGCCGCGACGAGCAGGACGTCGCCTCGTCCGCGGGTCGCGGCGTCGGCGAGCCAGCCGGCGTAGCCGTGGTCGTAGCTGCCGTCGGGGCGCACGAGGTAGCCGTCGGCGTCGTAGCCGGCGACCGTCAGCGCCCCGATCGCCTCGTGCTCGTCGTCGCGCGCGACCCGGACGACGAGGTCAGATGCCGGTGGTGGCACGGGGGTACGCCGCGTCGACGTCGGTCATGACGTTGACGAGATACGGGATGCCCGAGGCGAAGGCCCGGTCGATGGCCGGCCCGATCTCCTTGGGGTCGGTGACCATCTCGCCGCCACCACCCAGCGCCGTGACGACCTGGTCGTAGCGGGTGTGGGGTGCGAGGTCGGCGGCGACGTCGTAGCCGTAGATCCACTGCATCGGGCCCTTCTCGAGCCCCCATGCCGAGTTGTTGCCGACGACCATGACGACCGGGAGGTCGTGCCGGACGAGCGTGTCGACGTCCATCAGCGACATGCCGGCCGCGCCGTCGCCGTACAGCAGGACGACCTGGCTGGACGGACGGGAGATGCGGGCGGCGATCGCGGCGCCCATGCCGGCGCCGAGGCAGCCGTACGGACCCGGGTCGAGCCAGCCGCCGGGGCGCTGGGGCTCGACGAACTTGCCGGCGAACGACACGAAGTCGCCGCCGTCGCCGATGACCACCGCGTCGTCGGCCAGGCGGGGGAGCAGCTCGCCGTAGATGCGCGCGGGGTGGATCGGATCGGCCTCGGCCGTCAGCAGCTCCTGGTCGCGTGCCGTCGCCGCGGCGACCTCTGTCTGTAGCGTCGAGAGCCACGGCGTCCAGTCGGGACGCCGCCCGTGCTCGGACGGAGCCGTGAGGGCGTCGAACAGCCGCGTGAAGACCAGGCTCAGGTCACCGCTGGCGGACGCGGCGACCTCGGCGTGGCCGGACAGCTGGCCGGGCGAGTCGGCGACGTGGACGGTCCTGGCGGGGGTCGCACCCTCCTTGCCACCGAACACGCCGTAGCCGAGGCGGAAGTCGAGCGGCGTGCCCACCACGATGACCAGGTCGGCCCGGTTGAACGACGTGGAGCGGGCCTTCGTGACCAGCTGCGGGTGGCCGCCGGGGACGATCCCGCGTCCCATCCCGTTGGAGATGACCGGGATGCCGGTCTCGGTCACGAAGTGGAGCGCGGCGTCCTCGGCCCGGTCGGCCCACACGTCCGTGCCGAGGACCAGCACGGGACGCTCCGACCCGCGGATGAGCTCGGCGATGCTCCGCAGGTCGTCGGGGTCGGGCTCGACGACCGCCGTGGGGGCGCCCGCGGACGTGTACGTCGTGGCGGAGCTGTTGAAGAACTCGTCCATCGGCACGTCGACGAACGTCGGACCGCGGTGCGACGACCCGGCGAGCGTGAAGGCGTCGTCGATCGCGGGCGCGATGTCGTCGACCGCGTGCGCGGTGACGGCCGACTTCGAGATCGACTGGAAGATCGGGGGATGGTCGAGCTCCTGCAGGCTGCCGGTGCCCCAGCGGTTGTTGGGCGCGCGCCCACCGACGACGACCAGCGGCGAGCCGGCGAAGCTGGCCTGCGCCACGGGGCTGACGCCGTTGGTGACCCCCGGCCCGGCCGTCAGGACCGCGAGCCCGGGGGTGCGGGTCAGCTTGCCGATGGCCTCCGCGGCGAACACCGCTGTCGGCTCGTGGCGCACGTCGATGATCGGGATCGCGGGCTCCGTCGTGACCGCGGCGTCGTACATCGGGAACACGTGCGCCCCCGAGAGCGTGAACAGCGTCGAGACGCCGTGGGCGCGGGCCACGTCGAGGGCGAGGACACCGCCGTGGGGCGGAGCGGGTGCGGTCTGCTCAGTCGTCATGTGACGCACGTTACTGGACGGTAGCGACACGCGCCGGGGACACGGT
>Ga0247730_1000104_pt1 | contig 87717 bp, 85 predicted proteins | sample UWRJL073202C2_FD_180959 | JGI IMG/M metagenome (GOLD analysis project Ga0247730, IMG submission 180959) | Plant litter microbial communities from Arlington Agricultural Research Station in Wisconsin, United States - UWRJ-L073-202C-2 | ecosystem: Environmental > Terrestrial > Plant litter >...
TCGTCGAGGAAGTCGTCGACCTCGTCCTGGTCGTAGCCTTCGCGGAACTTCGTTGGTTGGAACCGCTTGTTGACTACGTCTTCGGGAGTCAAAGCCATATCCGTCACCTCTAAAACTTTCTCAAACTGAACGTAACGTTTAGCTAACGCTACCAATACTTCACGGGAGCTTTGGTCGCTCCAGATGGGGCCTTCTCGAGCTGATCAATGCCCTCCAGCGTACATGCGCGGGGCTGTTAGATAAATCCCGCGACGATATAGCTGAGGATGATCGTGGCGATCAGTACGATGCTCCAGGAAAAGTCGATCACGATGCCGCCCGCGCGCAGCGGGGGCACGATTCGACGCACGGCCTTCACCGGCGGATCGGTGATCGTGTACGCCAGTTCGGCGATCACGAGCACGAATCCGCGCGGACGCCAGTCGCGGGCGAGCATCGAGACGAGATCGAGCACAAAGCGCGCCCACATCACCACGACGAAGATATTAAGCGCGACGTAGAGAATCGTCGCGATTATGGAAACACCGGTCACTGGGCCATCACATGTTTAGCGGGCGCGACCGGGCGGGAAGCCCGGTTTCGCGCCCGGAAATCGAAGATCACTGCTGCGAGAAGAAGGATGCTTCTACGTCGGTTTCTGCCTCGGCGTGATCGCCGCTCACTACTACGTGCGCGGGAGAGAGCAAGAAGACCTTGCCCGTCACACGCTCGATCTTTCCATAGAGTCCCTGTGAGAGCCCGCTCGCGAAGTCGACGAGGCGACGCGCGTCGGGCTCGCTCATCTGCGAGAGGTTGATGATGACGGGAATTCCCTCGCGGAAGTTCTCGGCGATCACCTGTGCGTCCTTGTAGTGCTGGGGGTGCACCGTGAGGATTTCGTTCATTTCGGCTGGTCCTGCCTGGCGCGCGGCCGTGGGGCGGCGCAGCGGGGTTACGGGGGCGCGGGTCTGTGACGGCGCGCTTGCCTGGTTGGTGCTCTGGGCCGCAGCGGTGTGGTGTGCTGCGGGTGCGGCTGGTGCACTCGGCTGCGCTGCTTCGTAGTCGTATTCTTCGTCAGCGAGGCCAAGGTAAACCATGGTCTTGCGCAGTGGGTTGGCCATTGTGTTCCTCCGGTGATAGCTCCTGCAGCCAGATTAACCGGGGTTCGGTCGGTTTCCCGTGATTGCCGTGCCGATGCGTAGGTGTGTCGCGCCTTCGAGCACGGCCGCGCGGAAGTCGCCCGACATCCCCATAGAGAGGTCCGTGGCATCCGGAGCGATCGAACGCAGTCGTTCGCCCAGGGTGCGGACACTCGCGAAAGCCTCGCGCGCGTCGCCGCCCAGGGGCGCCACCGCCATCAGACCGCGAAGACGGATGCCATCGGTCGCCAGCACGGATTCGGCGAACGACTCGAGGTCGGCCGGCTGCACTCCCCCGCGCGCGGGGTCGTCGGTGAGGTTGAGCTGGATGAAGGCGTCGATCGTCGCGCCGTCGAGGGCGTTGCCCAGCGCGCTGACCAGCGACAGCCGGTCGACGGAATGGATCGCGCTCGCGAACGCGAGCACCGAGCGGGTCTTTTTGCTCTGCAACTGGCCGATGAAGTGCCAACGCAGACCGAGGTCGGCCAGCTCGGCGGCCTTCTCGCTCGCCTCCTGCTGGCGGTTCTCGCCGACGTCGGCGACACCGAGCGCGGCGAGCTCGCGCACGAGGCTCGCCGGGTGGAACTTGGTGACGACGATCGTCGTCACCTCGGCCTCGTCGCGACCGGCCTCGCGCACGGCGTCAGCTACTGCTGACCGCACGGACGCGAGGCGGTCGGCGAGGTTCTGGTCTGGCTCCACCTACTTGAGGAAGTCCGGAATGTCGAGGTCGTTGTTCTCGTCGTCGTCGAACGTGCGGTCGACGGGTGCCGAGGGCACGCTCTCGGGCTCGGGGGTCCAGGCGCCGGGTTCGGGCTTGGGCTCCGCGGGAGCAGCGGGCGCGACGGGCTGGCCGGCCTCGGCAGCGACGAAGTTGGTGCGCTTGGTCTCGAGCGCCTTGGGAACCGGCTCTCCGCCGTCGAAGCCCGCGGCGATGACCGTGACGCGCACCTCGTCGCCGAGGGTGTCGTCGATGACCGCACCGAAGATGATGTTGGCCTCGGGGTGCACGGCCTCCTGGATGAGACGTGCCGCGTCGTTGATCTCGAAGATGCCGAGATTCGAGCCGCCCTGAATCGAGATGAGCACGCCGTGCGCGCCGTCGATCGACGCCTCAAGCAGAGGGCTGGCGACGGCGAGTTCGGCAGCCTTGATCGAGCGGTCGGCGCCGCGGGCGGAGCCGATGCCCATCAGCGCGGAGCCCGCGCCCTGCATGACCGACTTGACGTCGGCGAAGTCGAGGTTGATGAGGCCGGGGGTGGTGATCAGGTCGGTGATGCCCTGCACACCGGCGAGCAGAACCTGGTCGGCCGTGGCGAAGGCCTCGAGCATGCTGATGCCGCGGTCGCTGATCTCGAGCAGGCGGTCGTTCGGCACGACGATGAGGGTGTCGACCTCGTTCTTGAGGCTCGCGACGCCGATCTCGGCCTGCGACGCACGGCGCTTGCCCTCGAAGCCGAAGGGCTTCGTGACGACACCGATGGTGAGCGCGCCGATCGACTTGGCGATGCGCGCGACGACGGGTGCGCCACCGGTTCCGGTGCCGCCGCCCTCGCCCGCGGTGACGAAGACCATGTCCGCGCCAGCGAGGGCCTCTTCGATCTCTTCCGCGTGGTCTTCGGCGGCGCGACGGCCGACCTCGGGGTCGGCACCCGCGCCGAGGCCGCGGGTGAGCTCGCGTCCGACGTCGAGCTTGACGTCGGCGTCGCTCATCAGCAGAGCCTGAGCGTCCGTGTTGATGGCGATGAACTCAACGCCCCGCAGACCGAGTTCGATCATGCGGTTGACGGCGTTGACGCCGCCGCCGCCTATGCCGACGACCTTGATCACGGCTAGGTAGTTTTGGTTTGATGTCACGTCCGGCCTCCGCTGGAAATCTGTACCGAAACCCTCAACCTCTACTTGAGGTCTAAAGTTATACTCAGTTTATCTTTACTGCTCTGAGGGTAGGTCGACCGCTTCGCGCCGCCGGTTAGGACTCCCAGCGTGTCGCAAACAATCGGCGCGTGAGGTGCGGATGACACGGACCCGACGCTATTTCGGCGTGACCACGACGCTGCCGGGTGCGGAGACGTCGTACTCGACCTTCGACGCGGGGTCTTCGTGCGCGACAATCGCGGCCAGAACTTTGGCCTTGTAAGCCGAGTTCTCCGAGCTGCCCCAGACCACGGTCTGGCCGACGCCGCGCAACGAGAAGGTCACGTCGTCTTTGGTGCTGGCCGAGATCGTGTCGACCTGCGCGAGCAGCTCGGGCGGCAGCGCCAGCAGCACCGAGACCACGGAGGCGAACGCGTCGCTCTTCGCGTCTTGGTCGCCGATGCTGATGACCGGAACGCCATCGGGGCGGGTCGCGCTCGACTGCACCACGATGCCGGCGGGGTCGAGCAGGTCGAACGTGGCGCCGTTGACGACCGCCGCCACGGGAGCGCGCTCGACAATGTGGATCATCAGGGTGTCGGGCGGCACGAGCTCGGTCACATAGCTGCGGATGAGCGGGAATCTGGCGAGCTCGTTGGTGATCTGGCCGTAGTCGATGAGCGCGAGCGGGGTTCCGACCTGCGCTTCGACGGCCTTCTGCACTTCGGCGGCGTCGACGCGCGCCGTGCCGTCGACGGAGACCGTGCGCAGCGCGAGCAGGGGCGAGTACACGGCGACGGCGAGCACGCCGACGAGAACGACGACCACGACGGAGAGCGAGATCCAGACGCGGCGACGGCTGCGCGACCGGCGTGTGAAGCGCCGCACCTCGCCGCGCTCGAACCGGCGGCGGGCGCGGGCCGCGCGGGCGAGCTCGCGGCGGGCCTGGCGTTCGGTGGTCGCGGCCGCGACCTTGCGCGGCCGCTTCTGCGGTTTGGGCTCGCGGGTGGTCTTGCCCGGCTTCTCACGGCTCTCTCGGGTCGGCTCGGCGGTGGGCGTCGTCGCCGCTCCCCCGGGCATAACGGGCCGGCGAGGGCCGCTTCCGGCCGGGCGTTGCTGCGGCGGCTGCGGGCTCGACGGCGACGTTCTCGACGGCGACGTGCTCGACGGCTGCGGGCTCGCCGACGACGGTTGCGCCGATGGTGGCTGCGGCTGCTGCGGCCGCTGCGGCACGGAAGCGGGGCGACCGGGCGGCGGGGTCGCGGCACGCGGCGGGGTCGCGGGCGCGCGGGGCGGCGTCGCCTGCACTCGCTGCGGGGTCGGCGTCGTGGGCTGCGCCTTGTCGGCGCCGCGCTTGCGCTTCGCCGGTTGCTCGGCGGCCTTCCCCTTGGGGTCGAACCCTTCAGGCCTCTTCACGCCGCGTTAGTCCTGATCGGCGGCGACGGGCACCGCGAGCGACTCGAGAACCTGCGGAACGATGCGGTATACGTCACCACAGCTCAGCGTCATGATGATGTCGCCGGGCCGGGCGATCTCGGCCGCGCGGTCGGCGGCCTGCTGCCAGTCGGGCAGGTAGTCGACACGGCTGTCGTCGACGAAGCGTTCGGAGACCAGCGCGCCGGTGACGCCCTCGATCGGGTCTTCGCGCGCGCCGAACACGTCGAGCACGATCGTCTGGTCGGCGAGCTGTTCGTAGACCTTCGCGAAGTCGCCGGCCATGAGCTGCGTGCGGCTGTAGAGGTGCGGCTGGTGGATCGCGATCAGGCGACCCTCGCCGACGACGCTGCGGGCGGCCGAGAGCGCGGCGGCGACCTCGGTCGGGTGGTGTGCGTAGTCGTCGTACACGCTCACGCCGCGCACGACGCCGTGCAGTTCGAACCGGCGCTCGGTGCCGCCGAAGGTCTCGATTCCGGCGAGGCTGGCCTCCGGGTCGAAGCCAAGCCCGACCAGGGTGGCGAACGCGCCCGCCGCGTTGAGCGCGTTGTGCACTCCGGGAACCCGCAGGCGCGCTGCGTAGTCGACGCCCTGCCAGGAGATGACGAACGAAACGGGGCCGTCGGCGACGATCGAGTGCAGGCGAACGTCGGCCGCGGCGTCTTCGCCGAAGGTCAGGATGCGCGGAACGTCGGCCTTCTCGCGCAGCGCGCGGGTGACGCGGACCGCGCCGGGGTCGTCGCTCGAGACGACGACGAGTTCGCGCGCCGTCGAGGTGAACTCGACGAAGGCCTCGTCGAAGGCCTCGTGCGAACCGTAGAGGTCGAGGTGGTCGGCGTCGACGTTGGTGACGAGCGCGACGGCCTTGTCGTAGAGCAGGAACGAGCGGTCGGACTCGTCGGCCTCGATGACGAACAGTTCGCCGGAGCCGGCCGCCGCGCTCGTGCCGATCGACTGGATGACGCCGCCGTTGACGAAGCTGGGGTCGGCTCCGAGTTCGAGCAGGGCGGTGATGATCATGCCGGTCGAGGTGGTCTTGCCGTGGGCGCCGGCGACAGCGATGAGCCGTTGCCCGTTGATGAGCCAGGCCAGGGCCTGCGAGCGGTGCAGCACCGGGATGCCGCGTTCGACGGCCGCGAGGTACTCGGGGTTGTCGGGCCAGAGCGCTCCGGTGAAGACGAGCGCGTCGGCGTCGCCGAGGTTCGAGGCGTCGTGGCCGATGTGCACGGTCGCGCCGAGCGCGCGCAACGCCTCGGTGTTGTGGTTCTCGCTGCGGTCGGAGCCGGTGACGACGTGGCCGGCGGCGAGGAAGAGCCGCGCGATGCCGCTCATGCCGGAGCCGCCGATGCCCACGAAGTGCACGGGGCCGAGGTCGCCAGGAAGCGGCTGGGAGAAGTCAGGGTAGATCATCGGTCTCGACTTTACTGCGCCGGTGGGGGCGTCGCTGGGGAATGGGACGTGACGGCGTCGTCGATGAGGTCGACCATGCGGTCGGCACCGTCGAGCATGCCGATGCCGGTGGCGTTCGCGGCCATCTCCGCGATGAGGGCGCGGTCGAGCAGCAGCGGAACGAGCATCGAGAGCACCCAGTCGGGCGTGAAGTCGGCGTCGGCGACGAGCAGTGCTCCCCCGGCCTGTACGGCGTCGGTCGCGTTGAATCGCTGTTCGCCGTTGCCGTAGGAGTAGGGCACGTAGACGGCTGGCACACCGACCGCGGAGAATTCGCTCACGGTGGCCGAACCGGCGCGCGAGACGGCGAGGTCGGCGACGGCCATCGCGAGTTCCATGCGGTCGCAGTACTTCAGCAGCCGGTAGCCGGCGAGCCCTGGGTCGGTGATCTCCGAGTTCGCGCCGGCGATGTGCACGACCTGCCAGCCCGCGCCGAGGATGAGAGAGATCGCCTTCGAGACTGTGGCGTTGATGCTGCGGGCGCCGCTCGAACCGCCCGTCACGAGCAGCGTTGGCTTGGTGTCATCCAACTTGAAATAGCGGACCGCGGCCGCCCGCTCGGCGTGACGATCCAGGGTTTCGACCTCGCGACGCAGCGGCATGCCGACGAGCGTGCTGTGACGCAGCTTGGTGGAGGCGAAGGCGACTCCGACGTGGCCGGTGACCCAGCTGCCGAGACGGTTGGCGATGCCGGGTTTGGCGTTCGCCTCGTGCACGACGAGCGGCACTTTCTCGCGCCAGGCCGCGATGTAGGCGGGCGCCGACGCGTAACCGCCGAAACCGACGACGACGTCGACCCCGCGGTCGCGGATTATGGCGCGCGTCTCGGCGACGGCGCCGGCGAAGTTCTTGGGAAAGCGCAGGGCGGCCGCGTTCGGACGGCGCGGAAACGGCAGCCGGGCGACGGTGAGCAGTTCGTAACCGCGAAGAGGCACGAGGCGGGCCTCGAGACCCTCCTTGGTTCCGAGCACGAGAACGGATGCCTCGGGGTGGCGGTCTTTTATACGGTCGGCGGTCGCGAGCAACGGGTTCACGTGGCCGGCGGTTCCGCCTCCCGCGAGCAGATAGGTGGTCACCGGGCGTTTCGATTCTGTGCGGGTCGGGACTGGGAGTTCTGGGGGCGCGAGCGCTGCGCCGCGGCGAGCCGCGAGCGGTCGGCGGGCGACTGCTGCACCGGAGCGTCGGGCGCGGCACTCGGTTCGCGCGACAGCGACAGCACGACCCCGATGGCGAGGAGGCCGGCGATGAGTGCGGACCCGCCCGCCGAGATCAGCGGTAGCGGTACGCCGAGAACGGGCAGCACGCCCAGCACGACACCGATGTTGATGAACGCCTGGCCGACGATCCAGATGCCGACGCCGGCGGTGACGATGCGCACGAACGGGTCGTTGTTCGCGCGGATGATGCGGATGAACGAGATTGCGAGCACGACGAACAGCACGAGAACCACGATCGCGCCGATCAGTCCGAGCTCCTCGCCGATGATGGCGAAGATGTAGTCGTTGTCGGCTTCGGGCAGCCACGACCACTTGGCCTTCGAGTTGCCCAGCCCGACCCCGAACAGGCCGCCGGACGCGAGCGCCCAGGTGCCGTGCGTCGGCTGCCAGCAGAAAGTCTCGTACTGCTGCGGGGTGCAGCCGTTGATCCATGCGCCGATGCGCTCGGACCGCGATGCGCCCGAGAACGCGAAGACGACGGCGAACGATCCGATGACCACCGCGGAACTGACGAGCCAGCTCAGCTTCACCCCGGCGAAAAAGAGACAGGCGTAGACGGCCAAGCCCATGACGACAACTGTTCCGAGGTCTTGGCCGAGCAGCACCAGCCCGAGGGCGACACCCACGACGGGACCGATCGGAACGAGCAGCTGCTTCCAGTTGTCCAAGACTCCGCGTTTTGTCGTGAGGATGAACGCCATCCACACGATAACCGCGAGTTTGAGCACCTCGGAGGGCTGGCCGGTGAAGCCGCCGATACGGATCCAGTTCGTGTTACCGCCGTATCCCCAGCCGATTCCGGGCACGAACACGAGCAGCTGCAGGCCGACGCCGACGAAGATCGCGGGCCACGCCCAGCGCTTCCAGAACGTCACCGGCATCCGCGACGCGACGAGCATCAACGGCACACCGATGAGGGCGAACAGACCCTGCTTCGAGAACGAGGCGAAGAAGTCGTTGCTCTCGAGGTGCGACTCCACCGACGACGACGAGAGCACCATCACGAGGCCGAAGGCCACGAGGAAGATCGTGGTTCCGAGCAGCAGGAAGTAGTTGGGAGTCTCGGCCGCGAACAGCTTTTTGACCCCTACGACGACGGCCGGGCCCTGTTCGGACCGCTTTGGCTCGGCGCTCTGCCGACCCGGTCGCCTCGGCGGCTCAGGCGGTCGGGGCCGTCCCGTGCCCGGATTGCGTGTCGTCGTCATGCGCCGCGCCTCCTGGGTTGTTCGTGTTCGTGAAGTCTCGTACCGCCGCCTGGAACCGCGTGCCGCGATCCGAGTAGCTGTCGAACTGATCCATGGATGCGGCCGCGGGTGCGAGGAGAACGGTGTCCCCGGGCAACGCTGCTGCAGCCGCCAATCGCACGACCTGCGGCATTACCTCTTCAGTGTCCGTTGCCGTGACCTCAAAGACGGGCAGGGAGGGCGCGTGTCGCTCGAATGCGGAGCGAAGCTCCAGCCTGTCGACGCCGATGATCACGGCGGCGCGCAGGCGCTTCACGTTGCGCTCGACGAGTTCGTTGACGTCGACCCCCTTGAGCAGCCCGCCGACGACCCAGACGATCGGGTCGAAGGCGCGCAGGGCGGCCTCGGCGGCGTGCGGGTTGGTGGCTTTGGAGTCGTCGACCCAGAGCACGCCGTCGGCCTCGAGCACCGTCTCGGTGCGGTGGTGGTCAATGCGGAAGGTAGCGATCGCCTCGCGGATGACGGCGGGCGCGACGCCGAAGGCGCGCACGAGAGCGGATGCCGCGAGAACGTTCGCGACGGAGTGCGGCGCTTCGAGACCGGAGGCCGCCAACTCGCCGTGGGTGGTGAGCTCGAACGCCGAGTTGCGGCGGTCGTCGTGGAACGCGCGGTCGACGACGATGCCGTCGACGATGCCAAGATCGCTGGGGCCGGGGGCACCCAGGCCGAAGCCGATGGCACGGCAGCCCTCGACGACGTCGGCCTCTTCGACCATGTGGCGTGTGGCCTCGTCGGCGAGGTTGTAGACGCAGGCGACGCGGGTGTTGTCGTAGACCTTGCCCTTGGCCGCGGCATACGCGTCGGCGGAGCCGTGCCAGTCGAGGTGGTCGTCGGCGAGATTGAGGCAGACGCTCGCGAACGGCGAGATGGCGCCCTCGGGGCTCCGGTTGATCCAGTGCAGCTGGTAGCTCGACAGTTCGACGACGAGCACGTCGAAACCGATCGGATCGCGCACCGCGTCGAGCACGGGCACGCCGATGTTGCCGACGGCGGCGACCCGGTGGCCGGCCGCGGCCAGCAGGTGGGTCGCGAGCTGCACGGTCGTGGTCTTGCCGTTGGTACCCGTGACGGCGATCCACTCGGCGGCGCGCACCTTGTCGCGCACGCGCCAGGCGAGTTCGATGTCGCCCCAGACCGGGATGCCGCTGGATTCAGCCCAGAGCAGCAGGGCGTGGTCGGGGTGGAACCCGGGCGACACGATGATCAGCTCGGCGGCGAATTCGGCGAGCCGGGGCGGCACGGTGGAGAGGTCTGCCTCGACGAGTTCGGCGCCGATGACGTCGATAAGGTCGGCGGTCTCGGGCGGCGCGACCGCCGCGACGACGAGCACGTCGGCGCCGAGCTCGACCAGGGTGTCGGCCGCGGCGAAGCCGGTCATCCCGAGCCCGAGTACCGCGACGCGTAGGCCCTTCCAGTCGGCGTGCCAGCTGGTGAGGGTAGTCAGATCGGTCACGTTGTTGTTGCCCACTCGAGGTAGAAGATTCCGATGCCCGCTGCCACGAAGAGTCCGGCGATGATCCAGAACCGCACGACGACGGTGATCTCCGCCCAGCCTTTGAGCTCGAAGTGGTGGTGCAGCGGGCTCATCAGGAAGATGCGTTTGCCCTTGGTGACTTTGAAGTACGCGCGCTGCAGGATGACCGAGCCGGTGACGATGAGGAAGAGGCCGCCGATAAGGACGAGCAGGATGTCGGTGCGGGTGAGGATCGCGAGCGCTGCGAGTGCGCCGCCGAGGCCGAGCGACCCGGTGTCGCCCATAAAGATCTGGGCGGGCGACGTGTTCCACCAGAGGAATCCGATGAGGCTGCCGACGATACACGCGGCGATCACCGCGAGGTCGAGCGGGTCTCGCACGCCGTAACACTTGAACTCGTTCTCGCCCACGCGCAGCAGGTCGAAGCAGGTCTGGTTGTTCTGCCAGAAGCCGATGAAGATGTAGGCGGTGATCGCGAGGATCGAGGCGCCGGTCGCGAGGCCGTCGAGACCGTCGGCGACGTTGACGCCGTTGGACGCGCTCACCACGATCACGATCGACCAGAGGGCGAACAGGATGCCGCCGCCGATGAGTCCGAAGGTGGCGAAGTCGAGCCAGGTGATATCGCGCACGAACGAGATGTAGGTGTGCTGCACGCCGTTGATGATGGTCGACACCGGCGTGAGGTTGTTCTCGTCGGGGAAGTTGAGGGCGATCACGGCGAAGATGGCGGCGACGATGACCTGGCCGAGGATCTTCGACCAGCCGCCGAGACCGAGGCTGCGCTGGTTGCGGGTCTTCAGGAAGTCGTCGAGGAAGCCGACGGCGCCGAGACCGACCATGAGGAACATCACCAGGAAGGCGACAAGAGTAAAGGGCTCTTCGGCGATAAGGTGCCCGACGAAGTAGCCGAGCACCGCGCCGATGATGAAGACGATGCCGCCCATCGTGGGCGTTCCGCGCTTGGCGTGGTGCGACTTGGGACCGTCGTCGCGGATGAACTGTCCCCAGCCGATGCGGTTGAACAGCTTGATGAACAGCGGGGTGGTCAAGAGCGTGAAGATGAGCGAGAAGCCCGCCCCCGTGAGGAGCGCGATCATTAGGTCGCCCTTCTGAGTTGGTTGATGAGGGCGGTCAAGCCAGCGGCCTTCACGAGCAACACCAGGGGTTCGGCGTCGAGTGATGCGAACTCGGTGTCATTCAGCAAATCGTATGCCTGATCGAGGGTATCGACGAGCACCGACTCCCCGTCCCACGAACCTTCGAGTCCGGCAGCATTGTGGATGTGGCGTGCCGACTGCCCCACGACGATGAGCCGCGAGACGTTGAGCCGTACGACGAGACGGCCGATGCGGTCGTGTTCGTCGCGCGACTCGACGGGGTCGGTTCCGGCGGGCAGGTCGAGTTCGCCGAGCACGGCGACCGAGCGGGTGCCGTCGGTGGTGAACTGCGCGAGCGCCTTGAGGGCGTCGGCGGTCGAGCGGGGCGTCTGGTCGAGGGTGTCGTCGATCAGCACGACGCCGTCGGGCAGGCGCACAACGCGCATGTCGTGGGCCGCGGTGGCGGTCACGGGAGCCAGCGCCACGATGGACTCGGCGGTCGGCCTGCCGCCCGCCGAGGCGACGGCGAGGGCCGCGAGCACCAGCGGCACGACGGACTCGCCGAGGATGCCGACGCTCGCGGAGGCGCTCGTCTCGCCGGAGTGGACCACGAAGCGGGTGCTGTCGATGGTCGACTCGACTGCCTCAGCGCGCACGTCGGCGGAGGCCGACAACCCGAAGGTCACGACGTTCGCCGCGATGTTCTGCGTTGCCTGTGCGATGGCGGGGTCATCCGCGTAGGCGACGACGACCGTGTCGTCTCGTACGCCCGACAGATCGGCGGGTTCGAGAAGAACCACGACGTCGGCCGATGCAAGGTCGTCGGTGTATTCAGGGGCGGCGTCGCCGACAGCCGCATCAACGAGGATGCGTGCCGTAGCTGCACGTCTGCCGACGATGGCGACGATCACGCCCGGCCAGCTTCGTCCCAGCCGGCTTCGCGCAGCGCCGACCTGGCTTCTTCGCGCGCGGAGTAGGGCGTGCGCACGCCCTCGATGTCGCGGTAGTCCTGGTGTCCGGGGCCGGCCCACAGGATGGAGTCTCCCTCGCGGGCGAGCGAGACGGCGACGCGGATCGCCTTTTCGGGCGGGCTCACCTCGTGCAGCTCGGCCTGGTGCTCGGCGAGAGCCGCGCCTTCGACGAGGGTCGCGCGGATCGACGCGGCGTTCTCGAAGCGCGGGTGGTGGTCGGTGATGACGAGGATGTCAGAGCCTTCGGATGCGACTCGCGCCATCTCGTGCCGCTTGGTCGCGTCGCGGTCGCCGTCGGCGCCGAACACCATGATCACCTTGCCGGTCGTGAATGTGCGCACGGCCTCGAGCGTGTTTAGGAAGGCGTCGGGGCTGTGACCGAAGTCGACGAAGACGCTGGGACCGTGGTCGCCCGAGACGCGCTCGGTGCGGCCGGGCAAGTAGGCGTCGATGCCGCCCTCGGGGTTGTCGTCGCTCGGCTCGAGCGCCTGGCCGATGGCCTCCAGCTCGAACCCGGCCTCGACGAGCATCACGATGGCGAGCGCGCCGTTGGCGGCCATGTGCCGGCCGATGATCGGAACGCGGCTGGAGAGCGTGCGGCCCTCGGGGCCGGTGAGGGTGAAGGCGGTGTAGGCGGCCTCTTCGGCCGTGATCTCGACGTTCCACTCCCCCACGACGCCCGGCGTCGACGAGATCGTGGTGAGCGGGATGCGCGACTCGTCGACGACGCGCTGGCCGTAGGGAGAGTCGAGCGAGATCACGCCGCGCTTGCCGCGGTCGGGCTGGAAGAGCGGCAGCTTCGCCTGGAAGTACTCCTCCATGTCGCCGTAGTCGTCGAGGTGGTCGTGGCTGAGGTTGGTGAAGGCGACGACGTCGAAGAGCAGGCCGTCGACACGGTTGCGGCTCAGAGCCTGCGCGCTCACCTCGACGACGACGGCGCGCACCTCGGCCTCGCGCATGCGGGCGAGCAGCGCGTGCATTTCGCTCGCCTCGGGCGTGGTGAGGCGGCTGACGACGGTGAGGTCGCCGATGTGGCGTTCGGCGGTCGAGCTCAGGCCGGTGACGAGGCCGAGCTGGCGCAGGATTCCCTCGAGCAGGTACGACGTCGAGGTCTTGCCGTTGGTGCCGGTAGTGGCGAAGAGCAGCGGGGGTTCTTCGTTGGTGCGATAGACCCAGGCGGAGATCTCGCCGAGCGCGGCTCGCGGCGAGTCGACGACGAGGATGGGCAGGCCGGCGGACGCGGCGAGATCGGCACCGGCGGCGTCGGTGAGCACGGCGACGGCGCCGCCCTCCTTGGCCTTCTCGGCATAGCTCGCGCCGTGGCTGTGCGCACCGGGCATGCCGATGTACAGGTCGCCGGGGTGCAGGTCGCCTGTCGAGAGGGTCACTCCCGTGATCTCGACCTTGTCGAGGGAACCGCGGTACTCCAGTCCGAACTCGCTGACGAGCTCGGCGAGAGACCTGGCCGACGGATGCTCCGGTCGAAGTACCGGGGGGATCCTGGCGGTCACGCGTGTCTCATTTCTAATGTCTGTGGTTCGGTGCCCTTGCTCATCAGAAGTTGAGCGGGTACGTCGTGGCCGGCACGGTGGACGGCGCGATCTTGAAGGTCTTGATCACCTGTGTGGTGATTTTCTTGAACGTCGAGGCGACGGCGCCCGACGTCTTCATGGTATCCGGCTTGGCGAAAGTGACCACAATCGCGTACTCGGGGGCCTCGGCCGGAACGAGCCCGGCGATCGAGATGATGCGGTCGCTGCCGTAGCCGTTTGCGTCGGCGACCTCGGCGGTTCCGGTCTTCGCGGCGACGTTGTAGCCCGGGATCGAGAGGGCGTTCTTGAGGCTGCCCTGCGTCACCACGTTCTCCATCATCGCGACGGTCGTGTCGGCGGCGGCCTCGGAGACGACGCGGGTGCCCTCGGTGGACGGCAGGTCGGTGACGGTTCCGTCGGGCATCGTGCAGCCCTCGACGAGGGTCAACGGCATGTGCACTCCACCGTTGCCTAGCGCCTGGTAGGCCGACGCCATCTGCGCCGAGGTGGCGGTCATGCCCTGGCCGAACTGCACGGCGTAGTTGGTGACCGCGTCCCACTCGCTGGTGGGACGGACGAGACCGGATGACTCGCCTTGGAAGTTGACCGCGGTGAGCGAGTTCAGGCCGAACTTCGTCATGTAGTCGCGTCGAGCGTCCGCGCCCAGGGAGTCGGCGAGGAACGAGGTGCCGATGTTGGAGGAGTTGGTGAGGATGCCCGTGGCCGTGTAGCGGATGTCGCCGTGCGCCCAGGAGTCTTTGATCGACTGGCCGTTGCCGAGGTCGCGGCGACCGGGCACGTTGACCTGGGTCGTCGGCGTGATCGTGCCGGCGTCGAGCAGCGAGGCTACGGTGAGCGCCTTCATCGTCGAGCCCGGCTCGAACGGCGAGCTGAAGGCGCGCGAGCCGAGGTCGGAGCTGGTGACTCCCCCGACGTTGTTCGGGTCGACGGAGGGATAGTCGGCGACGGCCATCAGGTGCCCGTCGCTGACGCGCACGACGACGATGGTTCCCCAGTCGGCGCCCAGTTCGATCGACCGCTGGGCGAGCGTCTGCTGTGCGTACCACTGGAAGTCGCTGTCGATGGTGAGCTTGAGGGTTCCGCCGTCGGTGGCGGCCTTGGTGGTGACGGTGCTGCCGGGGATGCGCACGCCGTCGGCGCCGCGTTCGTAGGTGGACGAGCCGTTACTGCTGCCGACGCAGGTGTCCTGGGTCTTCTCCAGACCGTTCTGCGGGCCGTCGGTGCCGATGAACCCGACGAGGTTGCCGGCTACGGACCCCATCGGATAGGTGCGGCTCGGGTGCAGCTCGTCGTAGACCCATGGGATGCCGAGTGCGCGCACCGCGGCGAGCTGCTCGAGCGTCACCGACTTGGCGACGTAGGCGAAGTTCGACCCCGGCTTCTCGGTGAGGGCCGTGGTGATATCGGTGGCGGCCGCGCCGGTTGCGACGGACAGCTCGTTGATGGCATCGACGACGGCCACCTGCACGGTCTTGCCGTCGTCACCCTTGCGGTCGAAGGTATCGACGAGCAGCGGGCTCGCGGTGATGTCGAATCGGTCGACGCTGTCGGCGAGAACGTTGCCGTTGGTGTCGACGATGTTGCCGCGCGACCCGTAGGTGGTCTGGCTGACCGAGCGCTTGCTCAGCGACTGCTCGTTGAGGTCGGCGGCGCTCACGACCTGTATGTCGACGAGCCGCACGACGAACAGCGCGACGACCGCGAAAATCGCGAGCACCGCGAGTGCGGTGCGTCGTTTGGTCTTGCGAGCGTCATTCACTGCATTGATTCCTTACCTTGACTTCCCGATTCCCCCCGGTACGAGATGCGAGTGACCGATGCCCCGGCCTGCGAAGGCGAGAACTACCGGGTGACCGGCGAGGGCAACGTTGTCGGGTTCGACGCTACAGAGTCGGCGGTCGGCGCTGCCGTAGGCGCGCCAGCGGTCGGCGTGCCGGCCGTCGCTGCGGCGAGTGCGGCTGCCGCGTCCGCCGCGATGGCCGGGTCGACCGCGGGAGTCGCCGTGACGAGCGGAACTCCGGCGAGCAGGGAGTTGGGAACCAGGCTTCCGGATGCGCCGGTGATGACGCTCTCCCCCGCATCCGCGGCGGTCGCGGTGCCGAGGATGGCGCCGTCGGCGAGCCGGAGGAACACCGGGGAGGTGTTGCTGAGCACCATGCCGAGCGACTCCGCCTGCGTGGCGAGGTTCTGCGGCGACGACAGCTTGTCGAGCTGCTCGCTGAGCGCCTGCTGCTCGCGACCCAGGTCGCGCTGGGAGGTCTGCAGTGCGGCGATGCGGTAGGCACCGTCGGAGACGACGATGCTCAGCAGCAGCTGCGCCATAAAGAGCACAAACAGCGCGACGACCACGACGACCGCATAGAAGGCGCGCGGCCGGGCGCGGCGTTGTTCACGGCTCGAGACGATCTCGATGTGGCGGGGCTGCTCCTGCTCCGCCGGAGAGCGCAGTGGGGTGGCGAATGCGAGATTGCTGCTCACTGGATTCTCCTCAGTCGTTCGGCGGCACGGAGGCGCACGGGGGTTGCTCGGGGGTTGACGGCCTTTTCGGCCTCGGAAGCGAGTTCTGCGCCGCGCACGAGCAGCTTCAGCTCGGGACGGTGTTCGGGAAGCTCGACCGGGAGCCCGGCCGGTGCTGTCGACGCGGAGCGCGCCGCGAGGATGCGCTTCACGATGCGGTCTTCGAGCGACTGGTAGGAGAGCACCACGATGCGTCCGCCCACCTCGAGGGTGTCGATCGCCGCGGGGATGGCGCGCTCGAGTACGGAGAGTTCTTGGTTCACTTCGATGCGCAGAGCCTGAAAGACCCGCTTGGCGGGGTGACCCGCACGCTGCACCGCCGCCGGTGTCGCCGCGATGATGACCTCGACGAGCTGCGACGAGCGCACGAACGGCTCGATCTCGCGGCGCTGCACGATCTTGCTCGCATAACGCGGGGCGAGCTTCTCTTCGCCGTAGTCGTAGAAGATGCGGCGCAGTTCGAACTCGCTGTATTCGGCGAGGATCCGCTCCGCGGTAAGCGGCGACGTGGCATCCATTCGCATGTCGAGCGGAGCGTCTTTGGAATAGGAGAATCCACGGTCGACCTCGTCAAGCTGCAGCGACGAGACACCGAGGTCGAAGAGGTAGGCCGATACCTCGTCTATTCCGAGCGACTCGACTGCCGCGGGGATCTCGTCGTAGACGGCGTGCACGAGGTGCACACGGTCGCCGAACGGAGCGAGGCGCTTTCCGGCGATCGCCAGGGCGTCCGTGTCGCGGTCGATACCGACGAACGTGATGTTGGGGAACCGGCTGAGGAACGCCTCGGCGTGGCCGCCCATTCCGAGGGTGGCGTCGACGAGCACGGCGCCGTCGCGTTCGAGCGCTGGGCTCAAGAGCTCGATGCTGCGCTCGAGGTTCACCGGGGTGTGGATGTCGTTGTCGCTCATAGTCTTTCGGGTTCTGTATCACTGGCACTGATCCCCATCCGGTCCGACCTGACAACGGGGAAGAAGGTCAGGGCGGTACGGCTGGGAGTCACTGCCGGCGAGCTAGAAGAGTCCGGGGATCACCTCCTCGTCGGTATCGGAGAAGGCGGCTTCGGTGCTGTCGTAGTGGGCGTTCCACGTTTCGGTGTCCCAGATCTCGGCGCGGCTGCCCACTCCGATGATCGTGAGGTCGCGGCCGAGCTTCGCGTATTCGCGCAGGTTGGCCGGGATGGTGACGCGGTGCTGGTTGTCGGGACGTTCCTGGCTGGCTCCCGAGAGGAACACGCGCAGAAAGTCGCGCGCCTGCTTGTTCGTGACGGGTGCCTGACGGATCTTCTCGTGCACGCTCTCGAACTCGCGCTCGGTGAAGACGTAGAGGCAGCGTTCCTGGCCGCGGGTTACCACGAGCCCGCCGGAGAGCTCGTCGCGAAACTTCGCGGGAAGGATGACGCGTCCTTTGTCGTCGAGCTTGGGGGCGTAGGTGCCAAGAAACACGGAACACTCCCCTTCACTCCGGCCCGGATGGTTATCCTCCACTTTACTCCACAACCAACCACAAAACTAGGAAAACCGGCTTTTATTCCCGTTTTGCGTCGAAATTGCCCTTTATTTATGCGGGACTTCGGGGTGGAGGGAAATGGAGCGGTTCGTCTCGATTTCGGGGTGAAATGGGCACAAAAAAAGGACCGACCCTGAGGGTCGGTCCTGATTTGGTGCGAAGTGGTGGGCCGTGGAGGCCCGGTGTATTGGCTAGCGGCCGCGCTCGTCTTGGCGCTTGTCCCAGCGATTGCCGAGCCCGTCCATAAACCCGGTGGCCTTCGCCGGCTTGGCGCCCGGCTTGCGGTCGGGGGCCGGCGCCTCGAGGCGACGGGGCGGGGCGATGGCGAGAAGCACGCCGCCAAACATGATGATGAAGCCGAGAACTCCGACGAGGGGCTGATGGATGACCACGCCCACGAGGAGGGTGGCTATTCCCAGCACGGCGAGGAGCACTCCGACGACTACGACGGTGTAGTTCGGTTTTCCTCGGCGCTGGCCCACGGTTGCGACGAAATCGGCGTCGTTTTGGTAGAGACCCCGCTCCATCTCTTCCAGGAGACGCTGCTCCTGCTCGGAAAGTGGCATCCTGATCCCCTCCGGCTCGGATTGTTGACGCGATTGGTGTCAATGTTACGCCTCGCGAGGCTCGCTAGGCTATGAGTGTGGCTGAGAGTACGCGGTTAGTTGATCTGGTTCAAGAACGTATAGACGAATTTCTGGAGGATCGGGCACCGCAACTGACGGCTATCGCCCCCGAGATCAACGACTTCCTAGGGTTTTCGCGGGATCTGCTCTCGGGCGGCAAGCGTTTCCGTGCGCTGTTCTGCTACTGGGGCTGGCATTCCGTGAGTACTCCGGGAATCGGCTTCGACGTTGCCGAAGACTCCACGACCGGCGATTTCCCGGCCGTCGTCACGGCGGCCGCCGCGCTCGAGGTGTTCCATGCCGCCGCGCTCGTGCACGACGACATCATGGACAACTCGGACACCCGGCGCGGGCGTCCGTCTGCGCACAAGCGGTTCGAGGCCTTGCACTCCGACAACTCCTGGCTCGGCAGCGCGCGCACGTTCGGCGACTCCGCCGGGCTGCTGCTCGGTGACCTCTTGCTCGGCTGGAGCGACGAGCTCTTCGACGACGGGCTGCGCGTGCTCTCGTCGCCCGAGGCGGCCGCGGCCGCGCGCAGGGAGTTCAACCGCATGCGCACCGAGGTGACCGTAGGCCAGTACCTCGACATCGTGGAGGAGAACGCCTGGCGCAACCACCCCGAGAGCGAGCTGCTCCCGCGCGCGCACCGCGTAATCGTCTACAAGTCGGCCAAGTACAGCGTCGAGGCGCCCCTCGCTATCGGCGCGGCCCTCGGCGGAGCAAACCCCGAGCAGACAGCGGCACTCCGCGGTTTCGGCCTCCCGTTGGGCGTCGCCTACCAGCTGCGCGACGACCTGCTGGGTGTCTTCGGCGACCCGGCCGTCACCGGCAAGCCCGCGGGCGACGACCTGCGCGAGGGCAAGCGCACCGTCATCATCGCGCTCGCGCGCACGGCACTGCCCGCCAACGCGCGCACGCTGCTCGACGAACTGCTCGGCGATCCCGACCTCGACCCGCAGCAGGTGCAGATCCTGCAGGGAATCATCCGAGAGAGCGGTGCCATCGACCGGGTCGAGCGCATCATCTCGCACAACGTCGGGCTCGCGAAGGAAGCGATCGACGATGCGCCGCTCAGCGCATCCGCCCGGGCTCAGCTGCTGCAGCTCGCCGACACGGTCATCCGCCGCACGTCATAGCGGCGTCTCTATACGAGGTGTTAGCCCAGTGCTTGGGCGACGCGACGCACTTCGGCCTTGCGCCCCGCGTGCAGGGCGTCGATGGGGCTGACCCCGAGGCTGTCTTCGGGGTTGAGCAGCCAGTCCATGGCTTCGTCGTCGGTGAACCCGCTGTCGCCCAGCACAACGAGGGTGCCGCGCAGTTCACTCATTGGCTCGCCGTCGACGATGAACGACGCGGGAACCTTCCACACACCGTCGATCTTGCGCGCGAGGAGTGCGCGGTCTTCTATGAGTCTGCGTACCTGACTTACCTTGATGCCGAGCAGCTCGGTCAGGTCGGGAACGGTGAGCCAGGTGGCGTCGGGAGTTTCAGTCACCGCTTAAGACTGCCACGATCGCCTCGATTACACCGGCATTGACGTGCCGAAATGGAAATGTTTCGTGCAGATTAACGCAAACCACATCAGCCACATTGATTGACTCTCATATACATCTGTGCCACTTTGGAGTAATCGCGCCACCAGTGCGCGGTACATCCTGGCCGGGAGCAATACGGGGAACTCATGTCACATAACTTCGAGCACAACACGCAGACCACAGCTGGAACGGTACTTTCGGGGCTCACCCCGACGCCCGCATCGTCGTTTGTGAGGCCCGCCGTTGAGCGAGAGCAGAGCAAACTGAGCAAGACGATGCTGGCGACGATGCCCATCCTCGTGGTCGGTTCGCTCGCCCTGTCGATGAACCTCACGGGCCCGATCGAGCGCGTCGAGGCGAAGGCCCCCGCCAACGACAAGGCCGACAAGCCGCAGCCGCCCGTCGACAACGTGGTTGTCGACGACGCCGGCATCCCCGCCGTTGACGCGACCCCCGAGGGCGAGATCGCCACGGCGGCCGCACCGAGCACCTACCGCGTCGCCGGCGGCGACACGGTCAGCAGCATCGCGGGCCGCTACGGCCTCTCCACCGCTTCCGTGCTCGCGCTCAACGGCCTCGGCTGGAAGTCCACGATCTTCCCGGGCCAGGTGCTCAAGCTCAGCGCCGGTGCCGTCGCCGCCGCCCCGGCACCCGTGGCCGCCGCACCCACCGCGAGCGGCGGAAAGTACACGATCGTCAGCGGAGACACCATCAGCCGTATCGCGTCGAAGTTCGGCGTGAGCACGCAGGCGATTCTCGCGGCGAACGGCCTCGGCTGGTCGAGCATCATCTACCCTGGCCAGTCGCTCTCCATCCCGGGTTCCTCGGCGCCCGCGGCCGCGGCTCCGATCGCGGCGACGCCGATCGCGGTCGTGAAGCCGATCGCAGCCGCCCCCGTCGCGTCATCCGGAAAATACACGATCGTCTCGGGCGACAACCTCACCAAGATCGCCGGCAAACTCGGCGTCAGCGTGCAGTCGTTGCTCTCGGCCAACGGACTCACGGCGTCGAGCATCATCTACGCCGGCCGCACGCTGGTCGTGCCCGGCACCGCGCCCGCCACGGCTGCGCCCGCCAGCACCCCCGGCACCGTGACCCTGATGGACGCCGAAATGGAGACCAACGCCCGCGTGATCGTCTCGGTCGGCCAGCGCCTCGGCGTCAGCGACTACGGAATCGTCATCGCGCTCGCGGCGGCGATGCAGGAATCCAGCCTGCGCAACATCAACTACGGCCACCTCGACTCGGTCGGGCTGTTCCAGCAGCGTCCGAGCGCCGGCTGGGGCACCGTCGCCCAGCTCACCAACGCCGAGCACGCCGCCAAGCTCTTCTACGGCGGACCGAGCAACCCGAACAAGGGCGTCACGAGCGGTCTGCTCGACGTTCCGGGCTGGTCGTCGCTCACCGTCACCCAGGCCGCGCAGCGCGTTCAGGTCTCGGCCTTCCCCGACGCTTACGCGAAATGGGAGACGTCGGCTCGCTCCTGGCTCGCCCAGATCAAGTAACCGGCGTCCTCGCGCCGCGAGGTTGCTCAACACCCCGTGTTGGGAGGGGGCTTCGGCCCCACGATCTTTAGAATGGCCACGTGAGTACGCAGACAACCGACCCGATGATCGGCCGCCTTATCGACGGCCGCTATCAGGTCAAATCGCGCATCGCCCGTGGCGGCATGGCAACTGTGTACCTGGCGACCGACCTTCGCCTCGAGCGGCGCGTGGCGCTCAAGATCATGCACGGCCACCTCGCCGACGACAGCCAGTTCAAAGAGCGCTTTATCCAGGAGGCGAGGAGCGCCGCGCGCCTCGCCCACCCCAACGTCGTCAACGTCTTCGACCAGGGCCAGGACAGCGACGTCGCCTACCTGGTGATGGAGTACCTCAACGGCATCACGCTGCGCGACCTGCTCACCGAGCACAAGATCCTCACCTCCGAGCAAACGCTCGACATTCTCGAGGCGGTTCTCTCCGGCCTCGCCGCCGCGCACAAGTCGGGCATCGTGCACCGCGACCTCAAGCCCGAGAACGTGATGCTCGCCGACGACGGACGCATCAAGATCGGCGACTTCGGCCTCGCCCGGGCTGTCAGCGCGAACACGGCGACGGGGGCCGCGCTGCTCGGCACGATCGCCTACCTCTCCCCCGAGCTCGTGACGCGCGGCATCGCCGACGCCCGCAGCGACATCTACGCCGTCGGCATCATGATGTACGAGATGCTCGCGGGCGAACAGCCGTTCCGCGGCGAGCAGCCGATGCAGATCGCCTACCAGCACGCCAACGACTCGGTACCGACTCCGAGCACGAAGAACCCGAATGTTCCCGCAGAACTCGACGAGCTCGTGCTCTGGGCGACCGCGCGCGACCCCAACGAGCGACCGCGCGACGCCCGGATCCTGCTCGAGCAGGTCATGGAGACGCAGAGCCAGCTGCAGACCGCGCTCCCGACCGGGGCGACGGCCATCATCCAGCGCACCACGGTTATGCCTGCGGCGGCGACGTTCGGCACCGGCGACCAGACGCAGGTCATCCGAGCCCCACAGCCCTCCGGACCGGTCAAACCCGTCTCAGAAGCCACAGAGGCCCTCACCAAGCGTGCGAACAAGCGGCACTCGCGCGCCTGGTGGTGGATCGTGCTGTTCATCTTGCTCGCCGGCGCGGCCGGCGGGACCGGCTGGTACTTCGGTGCCGGACCTGGGTCGACGGTGCAGATCCCGACGAGCGGCGTGATCGGTGCTGCTCCGGATGCCGCAACAGCGGCCATCGAAGACGTGGGCCTCAGCGTCTCGGGCACCCAGACACCGGTGTACTCCGTCGACGTGCCCGCGGGTAGTGTCGCGAGCACCGACCCCGCCGCCGGCGAGGCCGTCGCCCGCGACACGGTAGTGACGCTGGAAATCTCACAGGGGCCGAAGCCCGTCGCGGTACCCGAGTTCGTCGGCCTCTCCGAGCAGGCCGCGAAAGACCTCGCGACCAGCACCGGATTCCCGCCCACCGACAGCGAGCAGCAGTTCAGCGCCGACGTCGCCGCGGGCACGGTTCTCGCGGCGTTCGGCGTCGGGACCGACGGAGCGCGCATCCAGCTCGAGACCGGCACGCAGTACTTCGACCAGAAGCCCGTGACCTTCCTCGTCTCCGCCGGTGCACTGCCCGACGTGGCCGGCCTGCCGGTGAACGACGCGATCGCCCTGCTCGGCACCAAGAACGTCACCGCGACGCCGCTGCCCGAGCTTCAGTTCAACAACGACATCGCTTCCGGCAGTGTCATCAGCCTGCAGACAGCGAACGCCGATGCGCCGATCGCCCCCGGCGACAGCGTCGACCTCGTGGTCTCGAAAGGACCCGACCTCGTGGTCATACCCGACGTCGTGGGCGAGACGATCCCCGACGCACGCCAGATGCTGGTGGATGCCGGATTCACCGTGAAGCTCGACACCAACGTTCCGACGGCGTTCCAGAACAGCGCCGAGGTGCAGAGCATCAAACCGGACGCCGCAGAGGCGCTGCGCGGCTCCGAGATCACGATCGTCTCCCGGTACAAGATCGGCTAGCGCCGTCGGGTGTAGAGACGACGAAGGCGGCCCGCTTCTGCGGGCCGCCTTCGTCTTTGCTGCGGGTTTAGACCGCGGCCAGCTCTTCCGCGACGAGGAACGCGAGCTCGAGCGACTGCATGTGGTTCAGGCGCGGGTCGCAGAGCGACTCATAGCGGGTCGCGAGGTCGGCCTCGTCGATGTGCTCGGATCCGCCGAGGCACTCGGTGACGTCGTCGCCGGTGAGCTCGATGTGGATGCCGCCGGGGTGGGTTCCCACGGCACGGTGCGCCTCGAAGAAGCCCTTGACCTCGTCGACCACGTCGTCGAAACGACGCGTCTTGTAGCCGGTCGACGTGGTGAGGCCGTTGCCGTGCATCGGGTCGGAGACCCAGAGCGGGGTGGCCTCGTGACCCTTGATGGCCTCGAGCAGGGGCGGCAACGCGTCGCGCACCTTGCCGGCGCCCATGCGCGTGATGAAGGTGAGGCGTCCGGGCTCGCGGTCGGGGTCGAGCTTGTCGATGAGGCGCAGCATGTCGTCGGGGCTCGTGGTCGGACCGAGCTTCACGCCGATCGGGTTGCGCACCCGCGAGAAGTAGTCGATGTGGGCGCCGTCGAGGTCGCGCGTGCGCTCCCCCACCCAGAGGAAGTGCGCGCTCGTGTTGTACGGCGTTCCGGTGCGCGAATCGATGCGCGTCATCGGGCGCTCGTAGTCCATCAGCAGGCCCTCGTGGCTGGCGTAGAAGTCGACGCGCTTGAGCTCGTCGAAGTCGGCGCCGGCCGCCTCCATGAACTTGATCGCGCGGTCGATGTCGCGGGCGAGCAGTTCGTAGCGCTTGTTCGCGGGGTTGCGGGCGAAGCCCTGGTTCCAGCGGTGCACCTCGCGCAGGTCGGCGAAACCGCCCTGTGTGAAGGCGCGCACGAGGTTGAGCGTCGAAACGGCCGTGTGGTATCCCTGCACGAGCCGCGACGGGTCGGGCATGCGCGACTCGGCGGTGAACGGGTAGCCGTTGACGATGTCGCCGCGGTAGGCGGGAAGGGTCACGTCGCCGCGGGTCTCGGTGTCGGTGGAGCGCGGCTTGGCGAACTGGCCAGCCATACGCCCCATCTTCACGATGGGCATGGATGCACCGTAGGTGAGTACCACGGCCATCTGCAGGATGGTCTTGACCCGGTTCTTGATCTGCTCGGCGGTGGCGCCGGCGAAGGTCTCGGCACAGTCGCCGCCCTGCAGCAGGAAGGCGTTACCCGCGGCGGCGCGCGCGAGCTTGTCGCGCAGCTCGTCGACCTCGCCTGCGAAGACGAGGGGCGGGAAGCTCGCGATCTGGCTGCTCGCCTCGGCGACAGCCGCGGCATCCGGCCATTCGGGCTGCTGCTTGATGGGCAGTTCACGCCAATAGTCGAGCCCGGCGATCACTGCTGGATCGGCGAGAACGACTTGCTCTGACGGGTCTACCACGGTACTTCCTTAGATTGGCGGTTCTGAAACGGGCACGGGAGGCCCGACTAACGAGCTTATCGGCTCGTGGTGGGTGTGTTACGGAGGCTGCGCTCCGACCAGCTCAGCGGGCGGGCGTGGCCTTCGCGAGACGGTCTTTGGCGCTCGACGCGTAGATGTCTTCGTACTCCTGGCCGCTGAGGCGGTTGAGCTCGTACATGATCTCGTCGGTGATCGAGCGCAGAATGAACCGGTCGCTCTCGAGACCTGCGAAGCGGGAGAAGTCGAGCGGTTCGCCGATGACGATACCGATGCGCTGCACCTTGGGGATCTTGGTGCCGATGGGCATGACCTTCTCGGTGTCGATCATGGCCACGGGCACAACCGGCACGTTGCCCTCGAGGATCATGCGGGCGACACCCGTGCGGCCGCGATAGAGCTTGCCGTCGGGACTGCGGGTGCCCTCGGGATAGATGCCGAGCACCTCTCCGTCGTGCAGCACCTTGAGGCCGGTGTTCAGGCTGGCCTCGGAGGCTTTGCCGCCGGAGCGGTCGATCGGCAACATACCGGTGCCGTTCATAAAGGTCTTGGTGGCCCAGCCCTTGAGGCCGCGGCCCTTGAAGTAGTCGCTCTTCGCGAGGAAGAAGATGCGGCGGTCGAGCACGAGCGGCAGGAACACGGAGTCGATGAACGAGAGGTGGTTGCTCGCGATGATGACGCCGCCCGTTTTCGGGACGTTCTCGAGACCGGTGACCCACGGACGGAACACCGTCTTCAGGATCGGTCCCGCCACGAGGTTCTTCATGAACCAGTAGAACATCGTTATCTGCCTCCGCTTTGGGTCACTACTCTAACGCTGGCCCGCGTGAATACGCGCGAGGTCGGCCGCGCCGACCACACCCGCGTCGTTCACGAGCTCGGCGATGACGAAGCCGGGCTCCGGGTGGTATCCGCGGGCGGGCAGGTGCTGCAGGAAGGATTCGCGCACGGGGTCGAGCAGCAGGTCGCCCGCGACCGACACTCCCCCGCCGAACACGAACACCTGCGGGTCGAGCACCGCGGCGAGCGAGGCGCAGGCCTGCCCGAGCCAGCGGCCGAGCTCCTGCAGGGCGTTCACCGCGCCGGGGTCGCCCTCGGCGATGAGCTGGCCGACGATGCCGCCGGTGAGCTCGCCGTTGAGAGCGCGCGCCTCGGCGAGGGCGAGACCGATGCCGCCCGCGTCGGCGATTCCGTTGGCCATACGCAGCAGGGCACGGCCGGAGCCGTACTGCTCGATGCATCCGCGAGACCCGCACCCGCAGGGAAGCCCGTCGGGCACGACGCGCAGGTGACCGAGCTCAGCGCCCGCGCCGAAGCCGCCGCGGAACAACCGGCCCTGGGTCACGATGGCGCCGCCGACGCCGGTGCCGATGGTGAGCATGGTCATGTCGGTGAGCTTGCGGCCTGCGCCGAAGCGGAACTCGGCCCACCCCGCGGCGTTGGCATCGTTGTCGATCGTGATCGGCAGGCTCACACGCTCGGAGATGAAGCGCTGCAGCGGCTCGTTGCGCCAGTTGATGTTGGGGGCGTAGTACACCGTCGACTGGGCGGCGTCGACGAAGCCGGCGGCGGCGACACCGGCCGCGACGACCTCGTGTCCGGCCTGGAGTTTCTCGATCATCGCCACAACGAGGTCGACGATCTGCGCCGGGTCTCCCGCCGGTGTCGGCTGGCGGTCTTCGGCGATGATCTCGCCGTTCTCGCTCACGAGCGCTCCGGCGATCTTGGTTCCGCCGATGTCTATTCCGATGGCATGCACGAGGATTCATTCTACTTTGCGTTGTTCGAGGGCAACGACGTTGCGCCTAACCCACAACACGGCCTTCCGCGCGGCAAACCCCGTTAGAGTGGGGAAATCAAGCAGTCCGCCCCGGTGCCAAAGGAGATACCGTGACCGAATACTTCGTCCCACCCGTGGTGGAACCCGACCCCGACGCGAACGCGACCGACCTCTTGGTAGCGCGGGTCATGGCGTCGCCGAAGGAAGCGCTCTTCGCCCTCCCCACCGCGAACGGCGGCTGGACCGACCTCTCGGCCGAAGACTTCCTCGCCCAGGTCGTCGCCCTGGCCAAGGGATTCGTCGCGAGCGGCATCCAGCCCGGCGACAAGGTCGGGTTTATGTGCAAGACCCGGTACGAGTGGACGCTCGTCGACTTCGCACTCTGGTTCTCCGGCGCGATCATGGTGCCGATCTACGAGACCTCGTCGCCCACCCAGGTGAAGTGGAACCTCACCGACTCCGGCGCGAGCTCGATCATCCTCGAGACGGCCGACCACTTCGCCAAGTTCGACGAGATCCGTGCGGACATCGGCGACATGGCCAACGTCTGGCAGGTCGACCTCGGAGATTTGAAGAAACTCGCTGTCGCGGGGGCGGATGTCACGGACGCCGAAGTCGAGCGCCGCCGCAACCTCGCCACGGGCAAAGACGTCGCCACGCTCATCTACACCTCTGGGTCGACCGGCCGCCCCAAGGGCGTCGTGCTCACTCACTCCAACTTCGTGGAGCTCACCAGGAACGCCGCCGTCGTGATGCACGAGGTGCTCGCGCCCGGGTCATCCACTCTTCTCTTCATCACGACCGCGCACATCTTCGCGCGCTTCATCTCGGTGCTCTCCATCCACGCGGGCGTCAAGGTCGGGCACCAGCCCGACACCAAGCTGCTGCTGCCGTCGATGGCGTCGTTCCGCCCGACCTTCCTGCTCGCGGTGCCCCGCGTCTTCGAGAAGGTCTACAACTCTTCGGAGCAGAAGGCGGAAGGCGGCGGCAAGGGCAAGATCTTCCGCAAGGCCGCCGACGTGGCGATCGCACACTCGAAGGCGCTCGACGCCGGCAGTGTTCCGATCGGCCTCAAGCTGCAGTTCGCGCTCTACGACCGGCTGGTGCTGAGCAAGATCCGCGCGGCACTCGGCGGCCGCGTCAAGTTCGCGGTCTCGGGATCGGCGCCGCTCGGCCCACGGCTCGGCCACTTCTTCCGCAGCCTCGACGTGAAGATCCTCGAGGGGTACGGGCTCACCGAGTCGACGGCACCCGCGACGGTGAACCTGCCCGACAAGTTCAAGATCGGCACGACCGGGCCGGCACTGCCGGGCGTCGGAATCCGCATCGGCGACGACGGCGAGATCGCGATCAAGGGCGTCAACGTGTTCGGCGGGTACTGGAACAACCCCGAAGCCACGGCCGAGGTCATGGACGGCGAGTGGTTCAAGACCGGCGACATCGGCGCCCTCGACTCCGACGGCTACCTGACCATCACCGGCCGCAAGAAGGAGATCATCGTGACGGCGGGCGGCAAGAACGTCTCCCCCGCCGCGCTCGAGGATCCGATCCGCGCGAACCCGCTCGTCGGCCAGGTCATCGTCGTCGGCGACAAAAAGCCGTTCATCGCCGCGCTCGTCACGCTCGACGGCGAGATGCTGCCGACCTGGTTGAAGAACAACGGCGAAGACACCTCGTTGACGCTCGCGGAGGCATCCGTCAACCCGCGCGTCGTCGCGGAGGTGCAGCGCGCCATCGACGCCGCGAACGCGCTCGTCTCGCGGGCCGAGTCGATCCGCAAGTTCCAGATCCTGAAGACGGAGCTCTCCGAGGCGAGCGGGCACCTCACGCCCAAGCTCAGCATCAAGCGCAACGTCATCGTCGAAGACTTCGCGCAGGAGATCGCCGGAATCTACTCGGAGAGCGCGACGATGGGCGTGAGCCTCAAGTAACGCTCATCGCTGGTTGAGTAGGCCGCCCGCGGCCGTATCGAAACCCGGGTCTCGATACGGTCGCTAGAGCGACCTACTCGACCGGCGAACTCGACCTAGCCCCACCACTCCGACTTGCGGATGAGCTTCATCGCCTCGCGCTTGGCCTCTGGCTCGAGCCCCTCGATGAAGAGGTGGCCGTCGAGGTGGTCGGTCTCGTGCTGTAGCGCCTGGGCCATCAGGCCGTCGCCCGCGAGCTCGACCGGGTTGCCCTCGAGGTCGATGCCGGTGACGCGCGCGTAGGGGTAGCGCAGCCGCGGGAAGTAGAACCCGGGCACCGACAGGCAGCCCTCGTCGACGAGCTCGGGCTCGCCCGACACCTCCACGAGCACCGGGTTGATGATGTAGCCCACGACGTCGTCGACGTTGTAGCTGAAGGCGCGCTGGCCGACGCCGATCTGGTTGGCGGCGACTCCGGCGCGCCCGGGAACCTTGACCGTGTCGATCAGGTCGTCGATGAGCGCGGCGGCCCTGGCGTCGCCCGGAGCGATCGGGTCGCAGGTCGAACGCAGAACGGGGTCGCCGAAGAGGCGGATCTCTCGTACCGACACGGGGCTAGACCGTGCGACGGACGGGAAGGCCGTCAGCCACGAGCGCCGCGAGTTCGCGGGCCGCGTTGCGCGTGATGGGGCGCAGTTCGCGGTAGTTGACGACGGAACCGGCGGCGAGCTGCGGGTCGTACGGGATGCGCACGATCTCGCGCACGCGCGACCGGAAGTGCGCCTCGATCTCTTCGAGCTTGATCAGGTTGGTGCCCTGCGTCGCCGTGTTGAGCGCGACGACGGCGTTGCGCACGAGGTCGCCGTAGCCGTTCGCTTCGAGCCAGGTGAGGGTCTCGGATGCGAGGCGTGCTTCGTCGACGCTGCCGCCGGACACGATCACGATCGAGTCGGCGCGCTGCAGGGTGGCTCGCATGACCGAGTGCACAATGCCGGTGCCGCAGTCGGTGAGTACGAGCGAGTAGTAGCGCTCGGTGAGGTCGGCGACGACGTTGTAGTCGTTCTCGTCGAAGGCCTCGGAGAGCAGCGGGTCGGTGTCCGACGCGAGGATGTCGAGCCGGGTCTCGTCGCGCGAGACGAGCGTCGAGAAGTCGGTGAACCCGTTGATGGACGGCGCGCGGGTGACGACGTCGCGCACGGTGGCGCGGGTCTGCTTGTTGATGCGCTCGGCGAGCGTTCCGCGGTCGGGGTTGGCGTCGATGGCGACGATGCGGTCTTCGCGCACGTCGGCGAAAGCCTGGCCCATGATCGTGGTGATCGTGGTCTTTCCGACGCCGCCCTTGCGGGTGAGCACGGGCACGAAGCGCGCGGAGCCCTCGAACTGGCGGTCGATGCGGGCGTCGACGGCCTTGCGCTCGCGCACCTTCTGCGAGTCGCCGAGGTTGATCAGGTGCAGCGATACCGCGTACACGAAGGCGGGCCAGCCGCCCTCGGGCGCGTGGCGTCGCTTGCCCTTCGACTCGAGCAGGCGGTCGGCGGTGAGCATCGCCGCGGTCTCGGGGGTGTTCGAGGTCTCGCCGCGCAGTCGGTCGCGCCGGCTGTACTGGCGGTCGGCCGTCGGCAGCTCGGGGATGACCTTCTCCTCGACGACGGGCTCTTCGGGGTGGATGGTCACCTCTTCGGCGACGACGGAGATGGTGGTCGTGGTGGGATCGGCGCTGAGCACCACCTCGCCCGGGTTGATGGTGTTCTCGTCGATCGAGACGGCGACCTCGTGCTCGGGTGCAGAGTGCACCGTCGCGGGAAGCTCGACATTGACGGTCATGCTCTCCGGAAGAGCGGACGCGAGGTCGGCACCGGAGTCGTCGGAGAGTTCGCTGTGGAACTCCCCTGTTTCGGGCGCGGAGTCGGTGGTCTCGTCGTCGAGAACCTGGATCGACCCGTCTTCCCTTTTGCGTCTAATAGCCACGGTGGCATTCCCTTTCGGTGCAGTACATCTGTCACTTTACTGCCAGAGGGGCTATAGCCCTCCCCCGAGTGCGCAAACTACCGGGCCTTGATCTCCAGAAGCAAGTCCCCTCCGTCGACCTGTTGGGTCTTCGGGATGGCCAGCCGCACGACGGTGCCGGCGACGCTCGTCGTGATCGCGGCCTCCATTTTCATCGCCTCGATGGTCGCGACGCTCTGCCCCGCCTCGACGGTGTCGCCCACCTCGACCTGCACGGTGACGACGCCGGAGAACGGCGCGGCGATGTGGCCCGGCAACGCGACATCCGCTTTCTCGGCGCTCGCGGCGACGACCGAAATGCTGGTATCCCGCACGAACACGGGGCGCAGCTGCCCGTTGAGCGTCGCCATCACCGTGCGGATGCCCTTGTCGTCGGCGTCGCCGATCGCCTCGAGTCCGACGTAGAGGCTGACGCCCTTGCTGATCTCGACGACGTGTTCGGCGCCCTGGTGCAGGCCGTAGAGGTAGTCGGTGGTGTCGAGCACCGAGAGGTCGCCGTAGTTCTCGCGCACCTGCTCGAAGGTCTTGGCCGGGCCGGCGAAAAGCAGGCGGTTCAGTGCCTTGCGCCTGGTGAGCGAATCGCTGTCAAGGGCCTCGAGGTCGGATGCGCTCAGCTCTTCGACGCCAATTTTCACCGTGCGGCCGGCGAGGACTTTCGATCGGAACGGCTCCGGCCATCCGCCGGGCAGTTCTCCGAGCTCGCCGGCCATAAAGCCGATCACGGAGTCGGGGATGTCGTACTTCGACGGGTTCTGTTCGAAGTCGGCCGGGTCGGCGTCTGCGGCGGCGAGAGCGAGCGCGAGGTCGCCGACGACCTTCGACGAGGGCGTGACCTTGGGCGGCCGGCCGAGCATCACGTTGGCGGCCGCGTAGAGGTCTTCGATCTTCTCGAAGTGGTCGGCGAGACCGAGCGCGATGGCCTGCTGGCGCAGGTTGGACAGCTGCCCGCCGGGGATCTCGTGCTTGTAGACCCGGCCGGTGGGCCCGGCGAGACCGGACTCGAACGGCTTGTAGACGTGGCGCACGGCCTCCCAGTACGGCTCGAGGTCGCTCACGGCCTGCAACGACAGGCCGGTGTCGCGGTCGGTGTGCGCGAGCGCGGCGACGAGCGCAGACGCGGAGGGCTGGCTCGTGGTGCCGGCCATCGGAGCGCTCGCGACGTCGACGGCGTCCGCGCCGGCGCGCGCCGCGGCGAGCAGGGTGGCCAGCTGGCCGCCCGCGGTGTCGTGAGTGTGCACGTGCACCGGCAGGTCGAACCGCTCGCGCAACGCCGTGACGAGCTTCTCGGCGGCTCCCGCACGCATGACCCCCGCCATGTCTTTGATGGCGAGCACGTGCGCGCCGGTGCCGACGATCTGCTCGGCGAGGCGCAGGTAGTAGTCGAGCGTGTAGAGGTTCTCGGCGGGGTCGAGCAGGTCGCCGGTGTAGCAGAGGGCGACCTCGGCGACGGTCGTGCCGGTCTCGAGCACCGAGTCGATCGCGGGCCGCATCTGCGAGACGTCGTTGAGTGCGTCGAAGATGCGGAAGATGTCGACGCCGGTGGAGGCCGCCTCGCGCACGAACGCGTCGGTGACCTCGGTCGGGTACGGCGTGTAGCCGACCGTGTTGCGGCCGCGCAGCAGCATCTGAATGTTGACGTTCGGCAGCGCCTCGCGCATCGAGGCGAGTCGTTGCCACGGGTCTTCGCCGAGGAAGCGCAGCGCGACGTCGTAGGTCGCACCGCCCCACGCCTCGACGGAGAGCAGTTCGGGGGTGAGCCGCGCGACGTGCGGCAGCACGGCGACGAGGTCGCGGGTGCGCACGCGCGTGGCGAGCAGCGACTGGTGCGCGTCGCGGAACGTGGTGTCGGTCACGGCGAGGGCGGTCTGCGCGCGCAGGGCGCTGGCGAATGCGACGGGGCCGAGTTCGAGCAGCTTCTGCCGCGAACCGGCGGGCGCGGGCGCCTCCAGGTCGACCACGGGCAGCTTGACCTGAGGGTCGATCAGACCGGCGCCGTCGCCGTTGGGCTGGTTGACGGTCACCTCGGCGAGCCAGTTGAGCACTTTGGTGCCGCGGTCCTTCGACTGGTGCGAGTTGAGCAGCTGCGGGCGTTCCTCGATGAACGACGTGCTGAGGTCGCCGGCGATGAAGTCGGGGTCGTCGAGCACCGCCTGCAGGAAGGGGATGTTGGTGGAGACGCCGCGCAGGCGGAACTCGGCGAGACCACGACGCGCGCGCGTGACGGCCGCCGCGAAGTCGCGGCCGCGGCAGGTCATCTTCACCAGCATGGAGTCGAAGTGCGGCGAGATCTGGGCGCCGGCGCTCACGGTGCCGCCGTCGAGACGGATGCCGGCGCCGCCGGGCGAGCGGTAGGTGGTGATCTTGCCGGTGTCGGGCCGGAATCCCGCGGCCGGGTCTTCCGTGGTGATGCGGCACTGCAGCGCCGCGCCGCGCAGGTGGATGTCCTTCTGCTCGAGCCCGAGCTCGGCGAGGCTCTGCCCGTAGGCGATGCGCATCTGCGACGACACGAGGTCGACGTCGGTGACCTCCTCGGTCACCGTGTGCTCGACCTGGATGCGCGGGTTCATCTCGATGAAGAAATGCTGCCCCTCGCGCTCCCCCACCGTGTCGAGGAGGAACTCGACGGTGCCGGCGTTGACGTAGTCGATCGACTTCGCGAACGCGATGGCGTCGCGGTACATGGCCTGGCGGATGTTCTCGTCGAGGTTCGGCGCGGGGGCGATCTCGATGACCTTCTGGTGGCGGCGCTGCACCGAGCAGTCACGCTCGAACAGGTGCACGGTGCCGCCGTGCGCGTCGGCGAGGATCTGCACCTCGATGTGCCGCGGCCGCACGACGGCCTGCTCGAGAAACATCGTGGCGTCGCCGAACGCGCTGTCGGCCTCGCGCATCGCTTCTTCGAGCGCGCCCCTGAGTTCTTGCTGTGTGTTTACGCGACGCATTCCGCGTCCGCCGCCGCCCGCGACGGCCTTGGCGAAGATCGGGAAGCCGATGTCGGCCGCCTGCTCGAGCAGCAGTTCGATGTCTTTCGAGGCTGCCGTCGACTTGAGCACGGGCACGCCCGCGGCGATCGCGTGCTCCTTCGCGGTCACCTTGTTGCCGGCCATCTCGAGCACCTTGGTGGGCGGTCCGATGAACGTAATGCCGACCGCTGCGGCGGCCTGGGCGAGGTCGGGGTTCTCCGAAAGAAAGCCGTATCCCGGGTAGATAGCGTCCGCGCCGCACTCTACGGCGACCCGGATGATCTCGTCGACGTCGAGGTAGGCGCGCACCGGATGACCCGGCTCGCCGATCTGATACGCCTCGTCTGCCTTGAGCCGGTGCATCGAGTTTCGGTCTTCGTACGGGAACACCGCGACCGTCTTCGCGCCGAGCTCGTAGGCGGCTCGGAATGCCCGGATCGCGATTTCCCCACGGTTGGCGACGAGAATCTTCTTGAACACTTGAGCCCCTTCGGCACACCGCAGACGTTTAGGTTCTTTAAGACTAGTGAAGGTATCGTCGTTACTCGTGCATGTACTCAGCGTCAGTTCCCTCAAGGGGGGTGTGGGCAAGACCACAGTCACCCTCGGACTCGCCTCTGCCGCCTTCGCGAAAGGCCTCAGAACGCTGGTCGTGGATCTCGATCCACAGGCCGACGTCTCGACCGGTATGGATATCGATGTCACCGGTCATCTGAACATCGCGGATGTGCTCGCGTCGCCGAAAGAAAAGGTCGTTCGAGCAGCGATCGCTCCGAGCGGCTGGACCCGCGGACGTCCCGGAAAGATCGACGTTCTCATCGGTTCCCCCTCGGCCATCAACTTCGACGGGCCGCACCCGAGCATCCGCGAGATCTGGAAGCTCGAGGAGGCCCTCGCCAACGTCGAGAGCGACTACGACCTCGTTCTCATCGACTGCGCCCCCTCGCTCAACGCGCTCACCCGCACGGCATGGGCCGCGAGCGACCGCGTGACCGTGGTCACCGAGCCCGGCCTGTTCTCCGTCGCCGCCGCCGACCGCGCCCTGCGCGCGATCGAGGAGATCCGTCGTGGGCTCTCCCCCCGGCTTCAGCCGCTCGGCATCATCGTGAACCGCGTGCGCATCCAGTCGCTCGAGCACCAGTTCCGCATCAAAGAGCTGCGGGACATGTTCGGACCGCTCGTGCTCAGCCCGCAGCTGCCCGAGCGCACCTCGTTGCAGCAGGCCCAGGGCGCGGCGAAGCCGCTGCACGTCTGGCCCGGCGAGAGCGCCGAGGAGATGGCGCACAACTTCGACCAGCTGCTCGACCGCATCATGCGCACCGCGAAGATCGGCGACTACAGCGAGGTTCGCTGACCCCGCAGCATCCATACGCATAGACAAAAGAACCCCGGCTCTTCGGAGCCGGGGTTTTCTTTGCGATAAAGGTTCTAGCTGGCCTTGCTGACGCGGCGCTTGGCCAGTTCGTCGGCGGGGTCTTCGGCCAGCACCGAGTCGAGCTCGATGAGGCTGGTCTCGACCTCGCGCAGCACCTTGCCCACGGCGATGCCGAAGACGCCCTGGCCACGGCTGACGAGGTCGATGACCTCGTCGTTGCTCGTGCAGAGGTAGACGCTGGCGCCGTCGCTCATCAGGGTGGTCTGGGCCAGGTCGTTGATGCCCGACTCGCGCAGCTGGTTGACCGCGATGCGGATCTGCTGCAGCGAGATGCCGGTGTCGAGCAGGCGCTTGACGAGTTTGAGCACGAGGATGTCGCGGAAGCCGTAGAGGCGCTGCGAGCCGCTGCCGGCCGCTCCGCGCACGGTGGGGACGACGAGTTCGGTGCGTGCCCAGTAGTCGAGCTGGCGGTAGCTGATGCCCGCGGCGCGGGCGGCTACGGCGCCGCGGTAGCCGGTGGCGTCGTCGTGGTTGGGCATTCCGTCGGTAAAGAGGAGGCCTAGGTCGTAGCGGGATTCCTCGCTACGGCTGAGTTCACTCATGGCTCTGTCCTCTTAACCTTCATCGTGAAGTTGACGCTTAATGTTGTCGAACTCCACGGTACCGAGACACCCGTCGCTCGCGCCGCACATCCGGCAAAACTGCCCGGCGTGTCGCACGTGCTGATATTCGACGGTACTACGAATCGAGCCTGGTGAGTGCGGACCTGATGAGACTGCTTCGTACAATTTCGAGCTGGCTGGCGATCTCGCGCGCCATTTCGGCCGCTTTCGCCCGGCTCGACGCGTCTTTGCGGCGGGCGACGGGCATCAGGGCGTTCTCGATCAGGCCGAGCTCGCGCTCTGCCGCGGCGCGGAATCCGCGCAGGTGGCGCGGCTCGATTCCGGAGCGCTGCAGCTCGACGAGCGACTTGAGCACGGCGAGAACGTCTTCGCCGAAAGTGTCGGCCGCGACGATGAGTGACGCGGAGACCGCGTCGTTGAGCAGCATGGCGTTGGCTCCCGCTTCGCGGATGAGCTCGTCTCGGGTGAGGCGGCGTTCGGCGCTGAGCATGGACGGCGCCTGCACGGCGCCTCCGGGCAGTTCGGGCTGGCGGCCGGCGTCGAGTTCGTCGAGGTAGCCGCGGATGACCTTGAGCGGCAGGTAGTGGTCGCGCTGCATGCTGAGTACAAAACGCAGGCGGTCCATGTCGGCGCCCGAGAACTTGCGGTACCCGGAGTCGGTGCGCGCCGGCGTGATCAGCTGACGCTCTTCGAGAAACCGCAGCTTCGACGGGGTGAGGTCGGGAAATTCGGGGTTCAGCTTGGCCAGTACCTGGCCGATGCTCAACAGGGCATTGCCCCCAGGCACTGCGGCCTGGGCGGCTGCTCGAGCCACTACTTGCCTGCCGCAGTCGCGAGGTCGACGCGCGACGCGTAGAAGGTGAGTCGGAACTTGCCGACCTGCACCTCGGAGCGGTCGCCCAATGTCTGGGTCGCGACGCGTTCGCCGTTGAGGTAGGTGCCGTTCAGCGAGCCGAGGTCTTTCACCTCGAAGCTCGTGCCGTGGCGCAGAAACTGCGCGTGGCGGCGGGAGACGGTGACGTCGTCGAGGAAGATGTCGGCCTCGGGGTGACGGCCGGCGGTCGTGACGTCGGCGTCGAGCAGGAAGCGTGCGCCCGACGTGGGGCCGCGGCGAACGATCAGCAGGGCCGAACCCGACGGCAGGGCCGCGATGGCCTCCTGCTCCTCGGCGGAGACCTCTCCCTCGAGGGCGGCAAGCTGCGCGCCGAATTCGTTTCCGAATGTCAGCGTCGTGTCGTTTTCCTGGGGCACGTTGGCTATTTCCTCTTGCGCGTCGGGTGTCTCTCGGGGCGAGTTCGCGTCTGCGCTGGTGAAACCGGTGTTGATGATGCCGGTCTCGTTCGGGTCGGGACGGTCCGGAATCTCGGAATCAGTCATCGTGGACCCTCCCTCGCTGGCTACATAACGACCGTTTGACCGGCCTCGCTGATTGTCCAGCGTAACGGATGAGAGGGGTCTTCTGAGGCGAAAGAATTCGCCGCTGTTAGGGAAGCCGCGAAACTCGCACGGCCTCACGCAGATAAACCGCGCCCGCCCACCAGTAGAGGAAGGCGCCCCAGAGCGCGAACGCGAATCCGATCGGCGTCGCGACGACCGCGGTGGCAGGGAACGCGTGGGCGATCATGATGATCGGAAGCGCGTAGAACAGGCAGAAAGTCGCCACCTTTCCGAGGTGGTGAACGGGCAGCGGTCCGTAGCCGTGGTTGGCGAGCACCACGCCGATCACGAGCAGCATGACGTCTCGCGCGACGATCACGGCGAGCAACCACCAGGGCAGGATGCCGCGCACCGCGAGCCCGATGAGGGCGGCGAAGATGAACAGCCGGTCTGCGGCGGGGTCGAGCAACTGCCCGAGCCGGCTGATCTGGTCGAACCGGCGGGCGATGACGCCGTCGAGGAAGTCGGTGACGCTCGAGATCACGAGCACGAGCAACGCGAGCGCGTCGTCGCCCCGCACGATCAAAACGAGGAACACGGGCACCATGGCGAGCCGCAAGAAACTCAGGATGTTCGGCACGGTGAACACCTTCGAGCTCACGTGCGCTGTGTCATCCGGCCTCACAAGACAGGAGTCTAGCGAGGCTCACGGTTCTAGCATGTGAGGCATGAGTCCTCTTGCGCTCGTCGTGCTGATAGCCCTCGCCGTCTGCCTGCTGGCCTGGCTGCTGTCGCTGGCTACCCACGACCACTCGTGGGTCGACCGGCTCTGGTCGATCGTGCCCGTGGTCTACGTCTGGGTATTCGCCGTCGATGCGGGCCTCGCCGACGCCCGCCTGACCGTGATGGCCGTGCTCGTGACGCTCTGGGGCGCCCGGCTCACCTTCAACTTCGCGCGCAAGGGCGGCTACACCGGCACCGAGGACTACCGCTGGGCGGTGTTGCGCGGTCGGATGCCGCGCTGGGCCTTCGAACTGTTCAACCTGTTCTTCATCGTGCTCTACCAGAACACGATCCTCGTGCTCATCACCCTGCCCGCCCTCACCGCGTGGCAGAACCGCGGCGCGCCGTTCACCCTCCTCGACGCTGTGCTGGCCGCGCTGTTCGTCGCGTTGCTGGTGGGCGAGACGGTCGCCGACCAACAGCAGTGGCGGTTCCACGCGTCGAAAAGGACGGTTCCGGATGCCCGGCCGCGGTTTCTGCAGACGGGACTGTGGCGCTACTCGCGTCACCCCAATTTCTTCTTCGAGCAGGCCCAGTGGTGGGTGTTCTTTCTGCTCGGCGCCACGGCGGCCGGTTCGCTGCTGCAGTGGACCGCGCTCGGCCCTCTGCTGCTCACCCTGCTCTTCGTCGGTTCGACGGTCTTCACCGAGAGCATCACGCGCGGCAAGTACCCGGAGTACTCCGAGTACCAGGCCACCACCTCGCCGATCGTGCCGTGGCCTCCACGTCGTTCGCGCGTCAATCCCGCGGCGACCACGACCGGCGGGTAGCGTTGGAGCATGTCCTGCATCCGATTCAACACCCCGGCGCAGCGCCAGGCCATGCGCGATCACGCCCCCGTAATGCTCACGCCCGAGGAAGCGGCCGCCCTCCACCCGGCTCCCGCCGTGACCGAGTCGAAGATCGCGCGGCTGCGACTGCTCGCGAAGCACGACAACCCGAAGATCCGCGAGAGCGTGGCGAGCAGCTACCACGCCCCCGAAGACCTCTTCGAGACCCTCGCCCGCGACCCCGACATCGGCGTGCGCGCGTGCCTCGCCCGCAACGAGTCGGTGCCCTGCGACATTCTGCGTTCGCTCGCCGACGACGAGTCAGAGACCGTGCGCGGCTGGCTCGCGGTGAACTTCTTCGTTCCCGCCGACGTGATGGATCGACTGGCCGAAGACCCGGATGACACGGTCCGCTCGCTCGTGCGCTGGAAAGCCGACCTCGCGCTCGAGAACGCGTAGGCGGCCCGACGGCTCTCAGCCCGCTCGACCGCGCTTCCAGTAGCCCATAAACGCCACCTGGCCGCGCTCGATGCCGACGTCGCGCACCAGATAGCGGCGGATGCTCGTGATGGCACCCGCCTCCCCCGCCACCCAGGCGTAGAGGTTCGCGCCCGTTGGCGCCTCCGGCACATCCCAGAGCAGTTCGTCGGCGCCCGCGTCAGGCACGGACTGCTGCGCCGCGGCGAGCGTCGAGCTGACGATGTCGGGCTGCGCGGCCACCCATTCGTGCACCGCCGGCAACAGCCGCGACCCGGCGTCGCCGTGCTGTACCACCCAGTCGACCGTCACCCGGCGCGAATGCGCGATCGGCAGGCGGTCCGCCGCATCCGGAATCTCGATGATGGCGTGCGCCGAGCGCTCGGGCGGCAACGACTCGAGAATGCCCGCGATCGCGGGAGCCGCGGTGGAGTCGCCGACGAGCAAAAGCTGGTGCGCGTCGCCGGGGTGCCAGTCGCTGCCGATGTGCGCGTTCTCGCTGAGCGCGTCGGGGCCGATGATCACGAGCTCGTCGCCCGCCGAAGCCGCGGCCAGCCAGCGCATCGCCGGCCCGTCGCCGTGCGCCACGAAGTCGACGTCGAGCTCGCGCTCGAGCGGCCGGATGGCGCGCACAGTGTAGACCCGCAGCGGATTGCGCACCTCGTTGGGCAGCGCGCGCCAACGGGAGTACCAATGGCCGTCGGGCAGGGGCTGCGGGTCGTCCCAGCCGCAGTCGCTGAAACCGACACCGTCGAGCGGAAACACCAAGTTTATGCGCTGGTCGAGGCCGAGGGCACCGAAGGTGTCGAGCTCGGGTCCGGTGAAGGTGACGCGGGTGAAGTTCTCGCTCAGTCGCGTGATGCGGCGGACCGTCACGCGGAACGGCCGGTACGCGGGACGCGAGTCGGGGCGAACCAGAGTGGAACTTAGCATTACCTAAGTATCTCACGGACCTGCACGGGGTCGCCCGCCGCTCCCCGTATTCTGATCCCATGACGAGGCGCGGGGCTGACCCCATCTATGGATTTGCTATCGGTGCCGGGCGCACCATCTTCGGGGCGTTGCGGGTGAAGCCCACCGTGCACGGCGCCCAGCACCTGCCCGCCACCGGCGGGGCCGTGCTCGCGATCACCCACTTCGGCTACCTCGACTTCGCGCTCACCGAGTGGATTGTCTGGCTGCGCAACCGCCGCCACGTGCGCTTCCTTGCGACCAAGGGCGCGTTCGACAAGGCGGGTGTCGGCTTCGTGCTGCGCGGCATGCGCCACATCCCCGTCGACATGAAGGCGGGCGCCGACGCCTACCGCCTCGCCGTGCAGGCCCTGCGCGACGGCGAGATGCTCGGAATCTTTCCCGAGGGCGGCGTGAGCGCGTCGTTCGAGGTGCGCGAACTCAAGTCGGGCGCCATGCGGATGGCGGCAGAGGCGAGCGTGCCCGTCATCCCCGTCGCGGTGTGGGGCGGCCAGCGGCTGCTCACCAAGGCGGTGGGCTCGACCTTCGGCGAGAAGTTCGGTGTGCCCGTCGGCTTCGCCTTCGGCACGCCGATCATGCCCAGCGCTTCGGATGACGCGGCGGAAGTGACCCTGACGCTGCAGAAGACCCTCCAGACGCTGGTCGGCTCGCTGCAAGAGCTGTATCCCGTCGAGGGCACCGGCGCGTGGTGGCAGCCCGCACGGCTCGGCGGCAGCGCCCCGACGCCCGAGGTCGCCGCGGTCGCCGAGAAGGCCCGCAAGGAGCGCAAGGCCCGCGAGGCGGAAGAGAAGCGCGGCTGACGATGTCGAACATCACAGGCCCGAGCTCGGCGCGCGTCGACAGCTGGATCTGGGCCGTGCGCGTGCTCAAGACCCGGTCGGCCGCGACAGCCGCGAGCAAGGCCGGGCACGTGCGCGTGAACGACGAACGGGCCAAGGCCGCGCAGCCGGTGCGTATCGGCGACGAGGTGCGCGTGCGAACCGGCGAGGGCGAACGCATCCTGATCGTGCGTCGGCTGATCGTGAAGCGGGTGAGTGCGGCGGTCGCGGCCGAGTGCTTCGAGGATCTCACTCCCCCGCCGCCGCCACGCGAGGAGCGCGTGCTCACGGCCGTGCGCGACCGCGGCGCGGGCCGACCGACCAAAAAAGACCGGCGCGAGATCGACAAACTGCTGAGAGAACAGCCCTAGCCCCTCGCGGCGTCGCGACGTAGGGTCGGGGAATGAGCGACTCCACCTACACGGCACAACTCGTCGGCAGCGACGGCACCGAGAGCATCGAGCTCGAGTTCATCGGCGGCCTGCCGCAGAAGAGCTTCGTCCGCCCGGTCTCGGGCGACAACGAGGGCGAGGAGGTGCTCTGGGAGCTCGTCGAAGACGACACCGACCAGTTCGAGTACCGCCAAGCCGGCTGGCCGGGTGCCGACTACTCGTGACCCGCCCGTTCCACCGCGCCAGGGCCTCGCTCGACCGGACCGTGGCCACGTGGCGCTCGCACCTGCTCGTCACCTTCTCCGGCAACAGCGACGGCAAACCGGCGTGGGTCGACAAGATCGCGGAGGGTGACGACGCCGGATTCTTCGGACCGGGTTCGGCGGCCTGGGCCGTGCACGGCGGCATCCCGACGCTGGTCGCGGGCATCCGTGCGCTGTTGATGCAGACGCTGCACCCCGGAGCGATGGCGGGAGTGCACGACTGGTCGCGCTATCGCGAAGATCCCCTCGGGCGGCTCTCCGGCACGATCCAATGGCTCGTGACGGTGACCTTCGCCGACACCGCCGTGGCGGTGGCCGAGTCATCCAGAGTCGGTCGCTTTCATGACCGGGTCGTCGGCGAATACACGGATGCGCGAGGGGTCACGCGGCCCTACGCCGCGGGCGACGCCGAGTTGCTCTCCTGGGTGCACGTTGTCTTCACCGACGCCTTTCTGCGCTGCCACGAGCTGTGGGGCGGCGCGATACCGGGCGGCGCCGACGGCTACGTGCGCGAGTGGGCGAAAGCCGGCGAGCTGGTCGGCGTTACGGGCGCCCCACGCTCCGACGCCGAGCTGCGCGCCCAGCTCGAGGCGTTCCGCGACGCGGGAACCCTGAAGAGCGACGAGCGCGTGGCCGAGGCCGTGCGGTTCATCCGCAATCCGCCGCTGCGCAAATCGATGCTGCCGGCCTACCGGGTCTTGTTCGCGGGCGCCGTGGCGTCGATCCCGAAGGAGTACCGGCAGATGCTCGGGCTCAGGCGGTCGCCGCTGCCCGTGGTCTTCGCGACACGGTTCGTGCTGCGTTTCGTCGGCGCGGTGCTCGGTACCGAGTCGACGTCGGAGGTCGCCGCGCGGGCGCGCATCGAGCGGTTGAAGGCGGCTACTCCCCCAGCGCCTTCGTCGACGCCAGGCTTTCGGCGGTAGCGAGCGCCTCACCGACCTCGGCGATGTAGCCGGCGCGCTCGTCGTCGCCGATGAACGACGCCTCGAACGAGTTGGCGGCGAGAGTCGCGAGCTCGACCGGGGTGAGGCCCATCTCGCGTTCGATGGCGTCGAAGTTGTCGTCGACGTACCCGCCGAAGTAGGCGGGGTCGTCGCTCGAGATCGTCACGAGCAGTCCCTCGTCGAGCATGCGGCGCAGCGGGTGGTCTTTCAGCTGCGGCGGTGCGGTGCGCAGGGCGACGTTGGAGAGCGGGCAGACCGTGAGCGGGATGCGCTCGTCGCGCAGCCGGGCGACGAGAGCGGGGTCTTCGAGGGCGCGGTTGCCGTGGTCGACGCGTTCGACGCCGAGCAGGTCGAGGGCCTCCCAGACGTAGTCGGGGCCGCCCTCCTCGCCGGCATGAGCGACGCGATGCAGGCCCTCGGCGGCCGCCATGCCGTAGACCTTCTCGAACAGCGACGGCGGGTAGCCCAGCTCGGTGGAGTCGAGAGCGACGCCGATGAACTGGTCGCGGAAGGGCATCGCGGCGCGGAAAGTCTCCTCCGCGGCATCCGGACCCAAGTCCCTCAAAAACGACAACAGGATGTCGGCGGAGATACCGAGGTCTGCCCTGGCCTCCTCCACAGCGGAGGTCAGCCCCGCGAACACCACGCCGAGCTCGACGCCGTTGTTGATGTGGGTCTGCGGGTCGAAGAAGAACTCGGCCCGGCGCACGCCGCCCGCGGCGGAACGGGTGAGGTAGCCGAGGGCGAGGTCGTGGAAGTCGCGCTCGGTGCGCAGCACGGTGAGGTTGGAATAGTGCACGTCGAGAAACGACTGCAGATCGGCGAACACGTAGCGAGCCGACAGCTCGGCCGGGTCGTAGCTGGGCAGCGCGATGTCGTTGCGCTTCGCGGCGGCGACGAGGAACTCGCTCTCGACCGTGCCTTCGATGTGGATGTGCAGTTCAGACGTCGGCCACTTCATGGGCACAAGTCTGTCAGTCTTTCCACTGCCCGCTGCGAGGGATGACAAGCGGCGTGTTCGACACCGGGTCGTCGATGACGAGACAGGAGAGTCCGAAGACGTCTTCCACGAGCTCGGCGGTGACCACGTCGCCGGGGGCACCGGTCGTCACGACCTCGCCCTCTTTCATCACGATGAGGTGCGAGGCGTAGCGGGCGGCGTGGTTGAGGTCGTGCAGCACCGCCACGATCGTGTTGCCGTCGCGGTGCAGCTGGGCGAACAGGTCGAGAAGGTCGATCTGGTGGGCGATGTCGAGGTAGGTGGTCGGTTCGTCGAGCAGCAGGATCGGGGTCTCCTGCGCGAGCGCCATCGCGACCCAGACGCGTTGGCGCTGGCCGCCGGAGAGTTCGTCGAGCTGGCGGGTGGCCAGCGATTCGACGTTGGTGGCCTCCATCGCGGCCCAGAGCGCTTTCTCGTCGGTCGCCGACCACTGCCGGATGAGGTTCTGGTGCGGGTAGCGGCCGCGCGCGACGAGGTCGGCGACGGTGATGCCCTCGGGGGCGACCGAGGTCTGCGGCAGCAGCCCGATGGTGCGCGCGACCTCCTTCGGCTTGTAGCGGTCGATCGCCTTGCCGTCGAGAACCACGGCTCCCGTGCTGGGCTTGAGCAGCCGGGAGAACGAGCGCAGCAGGGTCGACTTTCCGCACGCGTTGGGCCCGACGATGACGGTGAACGAGCCGTCGGGAATCTCGGCCGAGAGGTCGCGCGAGATGACGCGCTGGTCGTAGCCCAGCGTCACCCCGTCGGCGTGCAGTCGCGGTGCGGTCATAGCTTCTTCCTTGCCTGTGCGATGAGGAGGCCGATGAGGTACAGCCCGCCGATGACGACGGTGACCATGCCGACGGGAACGGCGGCGGGCAGCACGTGCTGGGCGACGAAGTCTGCGGCGAGCAGCAACAGGGCGCCCGTCAGCGCGCTCGCGACGAGCGGGAGTCCCGCGCTCCGGGTCAGGCGGGTGGCGATCTGCGGGGCGGCGAGTGCCACGAACGCGATCGGGCCGGCACTGGCGGTGACGACGGCGATGAGCGCGACGCCGACCACGAGCAGGGCGAGCCTGGTCGGCTCGACCCGCAGACCGTGGGCCTTGGCCGCGTCGTCGCCGAGTTCGAGCTGCCGCATGCCCCCGCTGATGCCCACGACGATAATGCCCAGCAGCGCCAGAACGGCGAAGGCGGGGATCGCCTGTTGCCAGGTGACGAGCGAGATCGAGCCCGCACCCCAGATGGAAGCCGCCATCGCGACCTCGACCTGAGCGCGCAGAAGCAGCCAGGTGTTGAAGGCGTGCAGGATCGCCGTGACGGCGATACCGACGATGATGAGCCGGAAGCCCTGGATGCCGCGGCGGTAGGCGAGCAGGTAGACGACTCCCGCGCTGAGCAGGCCGCCGACGATCGCTCCCCCGGCGGTGGAGAAGTAGGAGTCGCCGACGAGCGTGATCACGACGAGCGCCCCGGTATACGAGCCGGTGGCGAAGCCGATGATGTCGGGCGAGCCGAGCGGGTTGCGGGTGAGCGACTGGAAGATCGCCCCCGACAGCGCGAGTGCGGCGCCGAAGACGAGCGCGACGAGAACGCGCGGCAGGCGCCACTCGAGCACGATCGTGGTGTCGAACCCGCCGTCGGTGGCGAACATCGCCCGCACGACCTCGGCGATGCTCAGCGGGTAGTCGCCGGTGCCGAGCGCCACGACGGCGAGCAGCACGATGGCGAGGGCGAGGGCGCCGACCACAACGAGCTGCCGTTTCGGTACGACCACGCCGATCAGCGCCAGACGAACGGATGACGCTCGCCGTCGGGCTCGGGCGTCGGCCGTCTCGGACGCGGGGTCGTGCGTCACGGCGCTCATAGACCGAAGGCCTCCTGGCGGCGCACGAGGGCGATGAGCACTGGGGCGCCGATGCACGCCGTCACGATGCCGGCCGGAAGCTCGCCCGGCCGCAGCACGACCCGGCCGATCACGTCGGCGACGAGCAGCAGGATGGGGCCGAGCACGATCGAGTACGCCACGATCCAGCGCTGGTCGGGGCCGACGATCCAGCGGGCGACGTGCGGGATCATCAGGCCGACGAAGGCGATCGGTCCGGCGATCGCGGTGGCGCCGCCGGCGAGCAGGCTGACCGCGACGATGGCGAGGGTGCGGGTGAGCCGCACGCGGGCGCCGAGCGAAGCGGCGAGGTCGTCGCCGAGGGCGATGGCGTTGAGCGACCGGGAGATCACGAAGGCGAGCACGATGCCGATCGCGACGAAGGGCAGCACGGGAACGAAGCCGGACCAGCCGCGGCCCTCGAGCGAACCCGATTCCCACGCGCGCATCGCGGCGAAGCCCTCGGGGTCGGCGAGCAGCATCGCGGACACGATGCCGCTGAGCACGGCACCGAGGGCGACACCGGTGAGGGTGAGTCGCACGGGGCTCGACCCCTCGCGGCCGATCGACCCGATCACGTAGACCACGACGGTGGCGAGCAGCGCGCCGCCGAAGGCGAACCAGAGGTAGCCCTGCACCGTCGTTATGCCGAGCACACCGACGGCGATCGCGACAGCGAATGCGCTGCCGCTGGTCACGCCGAGTATTCCGGGGTCGGCGAGCGGGTTGCGGGTCACCGCCTGGGTGAGCGCTCCGGCCACCGCGAGGGCGAGACCGGCGACGATGGCGATGAAGGTGCGTGGCAGGCGCGAGTCGAGCACGACGATCGAGTCGGTCGACGAGGTGCTGCCGCCGACGAGCGTCTGCCAGATCACGTCGAGCGGGATGTCCCGCGATCCGATCGCGATGCTCGCAGCGACCGCCACCACGAACAGCAACAGGGAGGCCGCCAGGCCGACAATGCGCGTGACCGCGGGGCGCGAACGCACGCGTTCGATCGGGGAAGTCGGGACGGCCATTTGCTATTAGCTTAGGCTACCCTTGCATGTGCGCCGACAGTTCGGCGTCACCACCCCGTTCCGTTGCGCGCTCAGTTCTGCGTGCTCGGAACCCCTCAGGAAGGCTCATCCACAGCATGAGATTCAAGCACGTAGGCGTAGCGGCACTGGCCGTCGCAGCTCTCGCTCTCACCGCCTGCTCCGGCGGAACGACCACCACCGACTCGGGTTCCAGCGACTCGGGCGCATCCGACGCTGCGTTCCCCGTCACCGTCACGACCGAGTTCGGCGACGTGACCGTCGAGAAGAAGCCCGTGCGCATCGTCGCCCTCGGCTGGGGCGATGCCGAGACGGCCCTCGCCCTCGGAGTCCAGCCCGTCGGCGCCTCGGACTGGCTCGGCTTTGGCGGAGAGGGTGTCGGCCCGTGGGCCGAGGGCCTCTACGACACGGCCCCCGAGATCATCGAGACCCTCGAACCCTCCTACGAAGCGATCGCCGCCCTCAAGCCCGACCTGATCCTCGACACCAAGAGCTCGGGCGACCAGGACCGCTACGACAAGCTCTCCTCGATCGCCACGACCATCGGCGTGCCCGAGGGCAAAACCAGCTACCTCACCACCATGGACGAGCAGATGGACCTCATCTCGAGCGCTCTCGGCGAGAAGAGCAAGGGCGACGAGCTGCTCGCCGAGGTCGACACGACCTTCGAAGACGCCGCGGCAGCCCACCCCGAGTGGGACGGTCTCACCGTCTCCGCCGCCACCAAGAGCAGCGAAGGCTGGGGAGCCTACATCGAGGGCAGCGAGCGCGTGACGTTCCTCCAGCGTCTCGGCTTCGTGCAGTCCCCCGGCGTCGCTGCCGCACCCACCAACGCGGGCGGCTTCTCGATCGACATCTCCGCCGAGCAGCTCGACATCCTCGACGCCGACCTGATCGTGGCCTTCCCGATCTTCATCGACACCACCGAGATCACTGACGACGCGCTGTTCCAGGCGGTTCCTGCGGTCGCGGCCGGCCACGCGGTCATCATCGACGGCGACATCTCGGCGTCGTACTCGCTCGGCTCCACACTCGCCGCGAAGTACTCCGTCGAGAAGATCGTGCCCCTCATCGAGGACGCGCTCGCCAAGTAGTCGCAACACAGAAAAGGCCCGGAACTCGCTCACGAGTTCCGGGCCTTTTCCTTTGCCGTTACGGCGTAGTGCGGGGCGCCTTCGCGACCTTGGGCGCGCGCTGCTGTCCGGCGAGGGCGTCGCCCACCGCCGCACCTGTCGCGCGGCCCGTGACGATCTCGGCGATGTCGATGCCGGTGAGGTCGCGCACGATCTGCGTGGCCGTCGCGAGCTGGGTCGCCACGTTCTGGCCGACCTGCTCGGTGCCGCCGCCGTCGGACGAGATGACCGTCATGTTGCTGATCGCCGCGAGCGGCTCCGACGCGGCGCGCACGATGTCGGGCAGCTGGCCGATCACCTGCTGGCGCAGCAGGTCGTCGGCGCGCTCCTCGAGCGCGTCGGCCTTGGCGCGAGTGGCCTCTGCCTCTGCCGCACCCTTGACGCGGATCGAGTTGGCCTCGGCCTCGCCCTCGGCGCGCAGCGCCTCGGCGGCCGCGATACGGCGGTTCTTCTCGGCGACACCCTCGGCCTCGGTGGCCTCGGCCGCGCTGCGGCGGCGGTTGCGCTCGGCCAGACCCTCGGCCTCGACGGCCTCGGCGCTCGCCTTGCGGCTGTCGCGGTTGGAGTTGGCGGCCGCGACGGCGGCAGCGGCGGATGCCTCGGCGTTCTTCTGCACCGCGTACGACTCGGCGTCGGCAACGGCGCGGATCTCGGCGTCGAGCTCCTGCTTGCGCAGGCCCACCCGGGATGCCGCGTTGATCTCGTCCTGCGCGATGACGCCCTGCTGGGCGATCGACTCGGCGAGCGGTCGGGCAGCTGCGGCCTCGGCGCGGGCCTTGTCGGTCTCCTTCTGGATCTCGGCGTTGCGCAGGTCGAGCTTGCGCTGCTGCTCGGCGACGGCCTGGTCGGCCGAGATGCGCGCCTCTTCCGACGCCTGACGCGAGACGGACTCGGCGATCTCGGCGACCTGCTTGACGCGCGCGGCCTCGGCGCGGCCCAGGTCGCGGATGTAGCCGTTGTCGTCGTCGATCTCTTTGATCTGCAGCGTGTCGATCTGCAGACCCTGCACGTCGAGCGACTCGCGTACGGCCTCGAGCACCTGGCCCTGCAGGGCCGAGCGGTTGGTGATGATCTCGGTCACCGTGAGCTGTCCCACGATGGAACGAACGGAACCGGAGAGCACCTCTTCGGTGGAGGTCTCGATCTGGTCCTGCTGGTTGAGGAAGCGCTGGGCGGCGGCACGCACCATCGACTCCGAGCCGCCGACCTTGACGACGGCGACCGCGTTCACCTTGATCGTGATGGCGTCTTTGGTTTGCGCGGTGGCCTGCACGTTCAGCTGCCGGCTGCGCAGGCTGAGCTTGAAGTGAGCCTCGACGATCGGCATCACGAAGACGCGGGATCCGAAGACGACGCGCTGGCCGCCGTTCTCGTCCTCCGCATCACCCTGCTTTTTGACCGTCTTCTGACGGGAGGTGACGATGATCGCCTCGTCGGGCTTGGCGACCTTGATGCCGCGTAGGAAGGTGAACAGAACGATCAGAACGACGATGACGACGACGGCGACGATGCCGCCGGTCACGAGCGCGTCCGTGGGCAGGGGGGTTTCCATGTGAGCTCTCCTGTGGGGGGTCGTGGTGCCCCTCCAGTATGTCCGAGAGTGTGGAATTCCGCTCAGTTGTTAACGGGCTGACCGCGCTTTTCGAGCCGGTCGCCGATGTATCCGGCGGGAAAAAGCAGTAGTAACGACCAGAGTCCGATGGTGGGGAAGACCAGCACGACCGCGAGAACGACGAACATCGTGATGGTGCTCGCCATGGCGGAGTGCAGCTTGAGCGTGCCCCGCACGTCGGGCGCCTGAAGCTCGGGGTTTCTGATCGCGATCCACTCGATCGCCGTCGTCGACCCTGTCGCGATGCACATCGTCGCCACGTACAACGCAGAGCTGAACGGGTTGTCGACGCCGGAGGGCGCCACAAGCTCGGTGGGGAACGGCAGGAAGGCGATGCTTCCCATCCAGAGGAAGTTGGCGAACAGCAGCGGCCGCGAGAAGCCGACCAGCTTGATGAACAGCGAGTGGTGCACGAGCCAGAACCGGCAGATCACCGCAAAGCTGAGCGCGAACGCGAACAGCTCCTGCCAGTGTTCCCCGATGAACGCGGAGAAATCGCGCTTGTCGATCTCCCCCGCGATGTCGACGAGCGGCAAGATGAGCAGCGTCGCCGCGATGGCAACGACCGCGTCGCTCAGGTTGACGAGTCGGTCGAATCCACGCTGGGCTTCCATCACCCCAGTATGGCTGCGTTTTAGCGGGTCCAGTCTGTCGGTACGGGAGTGACGGTACAGATCTCGAAGGATGACTCGACCTCGCGCACGAGGTAGCGGTAGGCATCGGCGTGGTGTTCTTCGTCGAGCTCGTCGCGGTAACTCCAGTGCACGGTGACCCAGGCGACGTTGCACTCGGGGCTCTCGATCGACTGGATGGTCGCAACGGCCTGCGTGAGCCCTCGCGTCGACTCCGGTTCATCCGTATCGGAGAATGCGTTGATCACCTCTTCCGGCGAGCTGATCGTGCGGCTCGCGGTGTCGGTGACGACGAGCGACGGGTACGCGAAACAGCGTGCGATCGCCTCGAGGTTTCCGCTCGACAGTGCGGAGCTGTACTCGTCAAAAAAATCCTTAGCTCGACGTTGCGCTAATTCAGACATGGTGCCCCCCGGTGTTGTAATGTCCAGCCCAGAACCGAGACGAAGAAAGTTCGAATCTCTCTCGTTTACAGATTATCGACAGATCCTCCGCAGACGTCAATTAGCCACACGTGTTGCTCTGAAAACCAGTACTACCGAGATCGCCCTAGGTAGTGGGGGCTGGTGCTACATTCGTGGCGTGGCAGAGCAATGGATAGCTTTCCGCCGTCCGAGCGACGGTGAACTCACCGGATACCTCTCACCGGAGGGTGACGATGTGTTCGTGCCCCTGAACCTCATCGGGCATCCGCTGGGCAATCCGGGAACGCGCGCCGAAAGCGAGTCGGTGCTCGCCGACCGCGGGCTCACCTCGCTCGCCAACTATTGGTGGGTGTTGTCGCCCCGGCCGTTTCCCGAGTCGGGCCTCGACCTGCGCGATCCGCAGCCGGGATGGGAGTGGCGGCGCATCGTGATCGTCGAGCTCGAGCGCGACGAGTGCGTCGTGCGGCCGGCGCTGCCGTACCCCGAAGAGGAGGAGGCCAGCGCGACCGTCACCCTCCCGGCCGACGACATCCTGCGGGTCGGCCCGCCTCACACGCAGTAGCTCAGGCCGCCTCGAGCTCGGCGATCACCAGCTTCTTCATGCCCAGCATCACCTGCATCGCTCGCGCCGCGCGTTCCCTGTCGGGGCCGCCGAGCAGCTCGCCCATCGCCTTCGGCACGATCTGCCAGGAGAGGCCCCAGCGGTCTTTGAGCCAGCCGCACTGGCTCTCCTCTCCCCCGTCGGCGGTCAGCGCGTCCCAGTAACGGTCGATCTCCTCCTGCGTTTCGACCTGCACGAAGAACGAGAACGCTTCGGTGAAGGTGAACTCGGGTCCGCCGTTGAGCGCCTGCACCTCGATGCCGTCGAGCACGAACGTCACCGACATCGCGGTGCCGGCGGGCATCGGCGATCCCTCCGGGTAGCGCGCGACCTCGCTGATGCGGGAGTTGGGGAAGAGCGAGACATAGAACTCCGCGGCTTCCTCGGCCTCGGAGTCGAACCAGAGGAACGGGCTGATCGACGACATCGTGTGTCCTTTCTCGACGGGCGGGCTCGGCGCTGAACCCGCCGCCATCGTAGCGAGGGCCGCGCGGCGCACGGAAGGGCTGCGCGCGCTGCCAGACTGGACCCATGGCCAGACCGCGCATGACCACCCAGCCCGACGAGAAGCAGCTGGTGCCGTTTCTCAAAGAGCGCATCTACGTGACCTTCATCGGTCTCGCCGTGCTGCTCGCGCTCACCGGGCACGGCGCCGAGACCGACGCTCTCACCGCGGTCACGTCGCTCGTCATCGCCGCCGTCGGTGCGGGTCTGGCGGGGCTCATCTCGGAGATCGTCGCGCACCTCGCGGTCAAGGGCAGTCTTCCGGATGCCGCGGAGATGCGTTTCCTCGTGCGGGTCTCCGCCGGCGCCCTCGCCACGGTGATCATCCCGGTCGTCATCCTGCTGTTCGCGGTCGCCGGCGTGCTCGACGCGCAGCTCGCGTTGACCATCGCGGTGTGGGTGATGGCGATCACGCTCGGCGCGATCGGCTACCTCGCCGTCTTCCGCGCGAAGAACCTGCCGTGGTGGACCAAGCTCGCGGTCTTCGGCGGCCTGCTGCTGTTCGGCGTTGTGGTCGTGGGCGTGCAGCTACTCGCGCACGGCTGAGTAGGCCGCGCCGCTGCGCCGCTCGCAGTAGACGTAGAACGCGCCGAAGGCCACGAGCGAGACGGCGATGCCGACCACGAACGCGGGACCGGCGGGCCGCTGCCACGCGATATCGCCGAGCGAGAACGCCAGCGCCACGGCGATCGAGACGAGGCTCACGATCTGCGCCTGGAAGATCCAGCGGAAGGCGCTCCAGCGGGCGTCGACGAGCAACCAGACGTTGACCATGCCGGGCAGCGTCAGGATCGCGCCCACCACCCTGCCGGTGAGCGGCGTGAGCTGCCACGCCCACGAGTCGAGCAGCAGCGCGGGCGCGAAGAACAGCGCGAGGCCGAACGCGAAGGCGACGATGCCGACGAGCGCTATCACGAGGCGGGCAGCCCGCGGTATCGGGTAGTCGTGCTGCTCGAGTGTGCCCGGATCGGCGCGCCAGTTGATCACGATCGCCACGAGAACGAGCACCGGAGTCGTGACGTACAGCGTGAGCCACGTGATGAACGAGATGTGCCCGAAGTGGAAGCGGTCCCAGTGCAGGAAGGTCGCGACAGACAGCAGCGTCGCGAATACGAGCACGGCGGGGAAGCCGTACTTCACGCGGTGCCAGCCGTTCGACCGCAGCACGTGAACGAAGAAGACGATGCCGCCGATGTAGGCGCAGCCGAGCAGCATGGCCGTGAGTGCGGGCTGGATCGTCCAGGCGAACGTCTCGTCGGTGCGCGTCGGCAGAAAATAGAGCAGCACGACGGCAGCGCCGAGAAACGGCAGGATGATCGCGGCGAGCACCCGGGTGTAGGTCGTGATGCGGTCGGTCACCCGGGCGGCGCTCACTGCAGGCCCTCCGTCACGGCGTCGAGGATCGAGAGTTCCCGACCCGCGACGCGAGCGATCGAGAACCGCCCGGCCTCCGGTGACGCGAGGATCTGCTCGACGAGCGCGGTGTGGAAGGCGAAGGCCGGCGCGTTGTAGATGCCGCTCTCCTCGCGCAGCCTGTCCGCCGCCCCGAGCAGCCTGCCCGCGCGTTCGACCTGCCCTTCGGTGGCCGCGACGGCAACGAGCCCCTCGAGGCCGTAGGCCACGCCCTCGTCGTGCCCCAGTCGGGCCGAGAGGCGCAGCGTCTCGTCGAAGGCGGCGTGGGCCGTCTCGACCTCGCCGAGCAGCAGCCGCGCCCAACCGGCATGGTTCAGCGCGATCGTCAGGCCGAAGTCGTCGTGCTGCGCGCGGGTGATCGCCAGGCTCTCCTCGAAGCGGTTGAGAGCTCCGCGCAGCTTGTGCTGCAGCAGAGCCACCCGCCCGAGGCTGACGAGGGCCATCGACACGCCCCACACGTCGTCCGACTCGCGGAACAGCGACAGGCTCGTCTCCAACTGCTCGTTGGCGGCGTCCGCGTCGGGTGTCGTCGACGCGAGCAGCGCGAGTGCGACGGAGACCCGGGCGAGCGCCTCGCCCGCCGGTTCGCCCTGCTCGTGGAAGAGTTCGGCGCTCTCGGTGAGGCCCGACAGGATCGTGTCATCCGGTTCTTGCCAGAAGACGATCGCCTTCGTGAAATAGAGACAGATCGCGCGCGTGCGGTCGGGCAACGGCGCACCCGCCGCGAGCACCTGAGCCGCCCAGCCGCGCACCTCGCCGAGCAGGCCGCCCACCCACCAGAACAGGTAGAGCGTCCAGGCGAACTCGGCGGCGCGCTCGAACTCCGCGTGGTCGATCAGGTAGCGGGCCGTGGCGCGCAGGTTGTTTCTGTCGTCGCCGAGCCGGTCGACGAGCTCGCGCTGCCGCCTGCCCTCGAGGTCGATCTCCACGGCGCGGCCGAGATCGACGTAGTAGCTCGCGTGCCGCTTCAGCATCGCCTCGAGCACTCCCTCGGCGTCGAGCTGCTCGAGCGCGTACTCGCGCACCGTGGCGAGGACGGTGAAGTACGAGCGGTCGCCGCGGTCTTGCTCGCGCACGAGCGAGTTGTCGACGAGCATGCCGAGGCTCGTGAGCGGGTCGGCGACGCGACCGTCGGCCACGTACTCGGCCGCCTCGAGGAAGAACCCGCCCTCGAACACGCCCAGGGTGGCGAGCAGGGTGCGCTCGTCGTCGTCGAGCAGCTCCGTGCTCCACTCGATGGTGCTGCGCAGGGTCTGCTGGCGTTCGGGCAGGTCGCGCACTCCCCCGACGAGCAGCGGCAGCCGCCGGTCGAGCCGTTCGAGCATCGAGGCCGGAGAGAGCACCCGGATGCGGGCGGCCGCGAGCTCGATCGCCAGGGGCACGCCGTCGAGCGCCACGCAGATGCGGGCGACCGCTTCGACGTTGCCGTCGGTGATCTCGAAGTCGGGTTTGACCGCGTGCACGCGCTCGACGAAGAGCGCGACGGCGGGGATGTCACGCACGACGTCGGGGTCGAGGGTGCGCACGATCGTCGGCAGCGCGAGCGGCCCGACCTCGAAGCTGCGTTCGGCGGAGAGTCGCAGCAGCGTGCGGCTGGTGAGCAGCATGGTGAGGCCGGGCGACGACGCCAGAAGCTTGGCGAGCGACGGCGCCGCGGACACCACCTGTTCCACGTTGTCGAGCACGATCAGCACTTGACGGTTGCGCAGCGCCAGCACCAGCTTCTCGTAGATGGGCGCGTCGCCCGTGTCGCGCACCCCCAGCGCCGCCGCGATCGCGTTGCAGACGTACGCGGGGTCGTGCACCGGGGCGAGGTCGACGAACACCACGCCTCCCGAGAACGCGTCGGACGCGCGGTTGGCCGCCTCGATCGCGAGCCGGCTCTTGCCGATACCGCCGGGCCCCGTGAGCGTTATCAGACGGGTATCGTCGCGCCGCAGCATCCGTTCGATCTCGACGACGTCGGCCTCCCTGCCGATCAACTGCGTGAGCGGGTGCGGGAGGGCGCGCGCCGCCTGCGCGGGCTCCTCGACGGGCGACGGCACGACCGGCGGCGCGCTCGACGCTCGGCTCTGGTCGAACCGTTCGGCGAGCATCGTCGCGAGGTCCGCCTCGAGCAGAGTGCCCAGCTCGCGCGGGGTGCTGAAGTACTTGAACGAGGCGCGGTCATCACTGCGCACCCGGTCGAGCAGGTCGGTGAGCCGCTGTTCGCGGTTGGCGGCGGGCTCCTTGATGTAGATGAGCCGGGGCAGATCGGGCGGCGCGAGCAGATACTCGTCTTCGAGCCCGGAGACGTCTTCGCCGGGCGCGACCCAGCCGTAGCGCTCCCAGTAGAGGCCGACGAAGACGTCGCTCTGGTCGAGATAGGCCCGGTAGAGGTCACGCGGGGCGTGCGGGCGGGCGCCGAGCTCGAACATCACGGGCGCGAGGTGCAGCCGTTCCGCTGCCGCTCTCGCCGCTTTGCGCTCCGGCGCGAGTTCTTTCAGGGTGCTGCTGACGAAGATCCTGAGGCGTTGGTCGGGTGTTCGAATGGTGCGAGGCATTCGTTCCATGCCGGAAGTCTGGGCGCATTGCCGCCCGCTGTCTAGTGTGTCGCGCGACCGGCCCGCGAGCGAGTAGGCATGCTCCATGGAACCCGCTACTTCCCAGTCCACGCCTGAAAATCGTTCGATTGTTTTGGTCGCGATCGACAACCCGGGCACCGTGGTCGCCGAGCTCGAACGCAGGTTCGGCGCCGACTATGCGATCGTCGTCGCCGACGGGCTGACGGATGCCGCGGCGCGCGTCCGCGACGCCGCCTCGCGCGGCCGCCGGGTCGCCCTGGTGCTCGGCGACTCGGCCGACGCGCGGCTGTTCGTCGAGACGCGACGCCACCATCCGGATGCCCGGCGCGGATTCGTGCTCACGTGGGGAGCCTGGTCGCAGAGCGACACGTCGTCGGCCGTGCTCTCGCTGATGGCCGCCAACCACATCGACTACTACGTCGTGCGCCCGCGGTTCTCCCCAGACGAGTCGTTCTACCGGGCGATCACCGACTTTCTGCGCGATCATCAGCGTGCGATCGGCGAGGGCGGGGCCGACGTCACGATGACGGCCGGCGACCCGACGCTCGCCCGCGAGCACGGACTGGCGACCGAGGTGCCACCGTCGCCGGTGGACCTCGCGATCGTCGGCGCCGGACCGGGAGGTCTCGCCGCCGCGGTCTACGCGGCGAGCGAGGGGCTCGACACCCTCGTGATCGAGCGGCGGGCCGTCGGCGGTCAGGCCGGGTCGTCGTCGCTCATCCGCAACTACCTCGGCTTCTCGCGCGGCGTCTCGGGCGCGGAACTCGCCGAGCGGGCCTACCAGCAGGCCTGGGTCTTCGGCGCCCGGTTCGCCGTGACGCGCGAGGTCGTCGGCCTGGCCTCGGTAGACGGCGGGTTCGTGCTCGAGGTCGCCGGGCAGGCCGGTGCGCCTTCCGAGCTGGTGACGGCGCGGGCCGTCGTGCTCGCGAGCGGCGTCTCCTACCGGCGGCTCGCGCTGCCGGGGCTCGACGGTTATCTGGGCACCTCGGTCTTCTACGGCGTCTCGGCCGTCGAGGCCAGGGCGCAGACCGGGCGCGTGGTGTTCGTCGTCGGCGGCGGAAACTCGGCGGGGCAGGCCGCACTGCACCTGGCCCGGTACGCCGCCTCGGTGTCGATCGTGGTGCGCGGGGCGACCCTGGCCGAGAGCATGTCGCAGTACCTCGTCGACGAGCTCGCGGCCGCCGGCGTCGGAATCGTCACGGAGGCCAAGGTGGTGGGCGGCACCGGCGACGGGGCGCTGGAGAGCATCACGCTGCGCGACCGGGTCACCGGCCGCGAGTCGCGGGTGCGCTGCGACGCGCTGTTCATCACGATCGGCGCGGCTCCGCACACCGACTGGCTGCCGCCCGAGGTGCTGCGCGACCGCTGGGGCTACGTGCTCGCCGGAGCGGACATCCTCACCGAGGGCGGTCGCCGCGCCTGGCCGCTGGAGCGGGCGCCGGGCGCGCTCGAGTCGTCGCTGCCGGGGCTGTTCGTGGTGGGCGACGTGCGGCGCGGCTCGATCAAGCGCGTCGCCTCGGCCGTCGGCGAGGGCTCGGTCGTGGTGAGTGCGGTGCACGCGCACCTCGCGGCGACGGTTTCACAAGAAGAGGGGCGCCCTTCCGCTGTCTAAGCCAGCCTCAGCGTCGAAACGACGCCCCGCTGCTTCTGGCAGCGCAGCTATTCGCTGCGGAAGCGCTCGACGAAGGCGCGCACCAGGGCGGCCGGCTCGGTGACGCTCGACGCGTTGATCGCGTCGACGACGGCGTCGTAGGAGTCCGGCTCGAAGTAGCCGTTGTCGCTGTAGATGCGGATGCGCGTGAGGATCCCCGCGCGGGAGAGCTCGGGGTGGAACTGGGTCGCGTAGACGTTGCTGCCGATGCGGAACGCCTGCACGGGGCACTCGTCGCCGCTCGCGAGCAGCACCGCGCCCTCGGGCAGCAGCGCGCAGGCCTCCTTGTGCCCGACGAACGCGTCGAACTCGCGCTCGAGACGTCCGAAGAGCTGGTCGGTCTCGCCGTCGCTGGTGAGCGACACCCGCACGGGCCCCGCGGTCTCGGGATAGCTGTCGTCGACGACGCCGCCGAGGTGGCTCGTGAGCAGGCCGATGCCGTAGCAGGCGCCGAAGAAGGGGTAGTCGCGCTCGACCACCTCGTCGAGCAGCGCGCCGAGTTCGCGTTCGACGCGGGTCTGCACCTCGGTCTTGCTGACCGGTGCGTCGCTCGCGTTGTACGGGCTGCCGCCGACGATGATGCCCGAGTAGTCGTCGAGGTCGATGTGCGGCATGGGCCCGGCCTCGAGCCGCACCCGCACCAGGTCGCGGGGCTCGAGCGCACCGGAGTCGAGGAAGCCCTGGTACTCGTCGTCCGCGGCTTCGTCGTCGTCGCGGGTGGCGAGCAGCAGAAATGGCTTCACCCGTTCAGGCTAGGCGACGCCCGCCGAACGGCGCAGAAGTGTGACTGCTTATGACCGCCCCTTCAGCTGCGGAAACTGGTCGTCGCGCCACTCGTCGGGCAGGCGCAGGCCCGCGGCGGCCGCCTCGTTCTCGCGTTCGCGCAGTTCGACCCGGCGGATCTTGCCCGAGCTCGTCTTGGGCAGTTCGAAGAACTCGATGCGGCGCACGCGCATAAACGGCGGCAGCGAGACGCGGGCGTGACGCAGCACCTCGAGCGCCGTCTCCTCGGTCGCGTCCCACCCCGCGGCAAGCACGACGTAGGCCTTCGTGATGTTGAGTCGCGTGTCATCCGGGGCCGGCACAACGGCCGCCTCGGCGACCGCAGGGTGCTCGATCAGCGCACTCTCCACCTCGAACGGCGAGACCTTGTAGTCGCTCGACTTGAAGATGTCGTCGGTGCGGCCGATGAAGGTGATGTAGCCGTTCTCGTCGCGGCTCGCGACATCGCCGGTGTGGAAGAATCCGTCGCGCACGACGTCGGCGCTGCGCTCAGGGTCGCCGTAGTAGCCCGCCATCAGGTTGACCGCGGGGCTCGACAGGTCGAGGCAGATCTCGCCCTCGTCTTCGGTCGCGCCGGTGATCGGGTTGACCAGCGCGACGTGCACGCCGGGCAGGGGCAGTCCCATCGAGCCGGCCTTGAGCGCGGAGCCGGGCGCGTTCGCGATGATCGCCGTGGTCTCGGTCTGGCCGTAGCCGTCGCGGATCACAAGCCCCCACGCGCGCTGCACCTGGCTGATGACCTCGGGGTTCAGCGGCTCGCCAGCCGACAGGATCTCGCGCAGGCTCGCCGGCCGGTCGCCGAGCGCCGACTGGATGAGCATGCGCCATACAGTGGGCGGCGCGCAGAACGTGGTGACCTCGGCCCGGTCGAGCTGGCGACGCAGCGCCGCCGGGTCGAATCTGCCGTAGTTGTAGACGAAGACGGTCGCCTCGGCGATCCACGGTGCGAAGAAGCAGCTCCAGGCGTGCTTGCCCCAGCCGGGCGAGCTGATGGCGAGGTGCACGTCGTGCTTCTGCACGCCGAGCCAGTAGGTGGTCGTGAGGTGACCAACCGGGTACGACGACTGGGTGTGCACCACCATTTTCGGTTTGCTGGTCGTTCCCGAGGTGAAGTAGATGATGGATGCGTCGGAGGTGTCGACCACTACGCCCGGCTTCTCGTCGCTGGCGGCCTCCGAGTCGGCGAACGACGTCCATCCCCCGGCTTCCCCCACGACTATCCGGGTGTACTCCCCCGCGACGCCGTCGAACTTGCCCGCGTCTTCGGGGTTCACGATCACGTGGCGCACGCCGGCGCGGTCGACCCGGTCGGCGAGGTCGGCGGCGCCGAGCACGGTCGACGTGGGCAGAATCACCGCGCCGAGTTTCATGATCGCGAGCATCGCCTCCCAGAGCTCCACCTGGTTGCCGAGCATCAGCATCACGTGGTCGCCGCGCTTGACGCCGAGCGACGCGAGCCAGTTCGCCACCTGGTCGCTGCGCCGCGCCATCTCGGCGAAGGTCACCTTCTGCTCGCTGCCGTCTTCCTCCACGATCCAGAGCGCGACGGCGTCGTTGCCCTGCGCGATCACGTCGAACCAGTCGACCGCCCAGTTGAAGTGGTCGCCCACGTCGGGCCAGACGAATTCGGCGGCGGCCCGCGGTCCGTCGGTGCGGAGGTCGAGAAGCTGGTCGCGCGCGGCGCGGAAGGCGGATGTCGCAGTGGTGCTCGTCATACCTCCATCATCGCCCCTCCGGGACTTTGTGCTCTGACGCGCGCACAAACCCCGAGCTAGCCTCAGAGAAACAGCGTCGTTTCTCATCCACCCGCCTCGAAGAAACGAGCGCACCATGACAGCCGTCACCCACGCCTGGCACAGCCACACGGTGTCGGGCGACCGCTGGTTGGTACTCAAGGCCGAGTATGCCCGCCGCTGCGCACCACGACTCGACCACGAACACGAGGAGAGCGTGGCGCGCGTGCTCGCCCAGGCGGAGGCCGATCCGGGGCCGGCGCTCGATTCGCGCCTGCCGCACAACTAGCGCGGGGTCTACTCCACCTTCGTTGTCAGGTCGTCCGCGTCATCCGAAACTTTGGTATTCGACCCGGTCAACCGGCGCACCGCCCAGGTGAGCGCCCAGAGCAGCACACCGATCACGAGCAGCACGCCCGCGATCTCGTACTGCTCGATCGGCCGGCCCGACGACCACGGCAGCACGAGGTAGGCGCACGCCACCGCCCCGATCACCGGCAGCACCCGGCCGGCGTTGAAGTGTTTGTGCTCCACCTTGTCGCGGCGCAGCACGAGCACCGTGCCGTTGACGACGGCGAACACCGCGAGCAGCAGCAGCGAGGTCGTGCCGCCGAGAACCGCCACGACCGACCCCTCGGTGTCGAGCGACACGTAGGTGATGAGGCCGAGCGCGATGACCGTGGTGACCAGAATCGACGCCCAGGGCGTGCGGCGCTTCGGGTGCACACGCCCGAGGAACGACGGCACCACACCGTGCTTGCTCATGCCGTAGAGCAGTCGGCTCGCCATCATCATGTTGATGAGCGCGCTGTTCGCCACGGCGAACATCGAGATGAACGGGATCAGGTCGGAGATCGGAAAGTCGGGGGCCGCCGTCTGCACCACCGTGACGAGCGGCGTCTCGTTGCCGGCCAGTTCGCCGATCGGCACGATCGCTACCGCGCAGATCGAGACGAGCACGTAGATCACGGCGGTGATGCCGAGGCCGGTGAGCATGATCCGCGGGAAGATGCGGCTCGGGTCTTTGGTCTCCTCGGCCATGTTCACCGAGTCTTCGAAGCCCACCATCGCGAAGAACGCGAGCGAGGTCGCGGTGCTCACGGCGAGCAGCACGCCCTTGTCTTCGGGGGTGTCGAACGCCACCACGCGGGAGAAGTCGGCGTTGCCTCCCGCGATCGCCCAGAAGCCGATGAGAATGACGAAGAGAAGTCCGGATAACTCGACGAGCGTGAGCACCACGTTGAGCATCACGCTCTCGGAGACACCGCGGAAGTTGACGGCCATCACGAGCAGGATGAACGCGATGGCGATGAGCAGCACGGTGCCGACACCGACGTCGAGTTTGAAGCCGGCCACGAGGTTGACGGCGAAGGCGCGGGATGCAGCGGAGGCCGAGGTCAGGCCGGACGACATCACCACGAAGCAGACGATGAAGCTGAAGAACTGGATGCCGAAGGCCTTGTGCACGTAGAGCGCCGCCCCGGCGGCCTGCGGGTACTTGGTCACCAGCTCGAGGTAGGAGAACGCGGTGACGGTCGCGACCGCGAACGCGACGAGGAACGGCAGCCAGGCCGCTCCGCCGACCTCCGCCGCGACCTGGCCGGTGAGGGCGTAGATTCCCGTGCCGAGGATGTCGCCGATGATGAACAGCAACAGCAGCTTCGGGCCGATGGCCCGCTTCAGCTCGGTAGTGGGTGCTTCCTGCGTGGTTTTCGAGGAACTCATGGTTCCCTCCCGCGGCGTCGAAGGGGCTAGATTCCCTCGATAGTGCTCTTCCGGGCGCGAGAAGACAAGAGCGTCGGCGTCGCGCGCTGCACCCAGAGCACGCTCATCACGGCGAGCGAGACGGCGGCCAGACACATCACCTCGCTCGCGAACAGCAACGTGTGGGTCGTCGCGAGCGAGACGTCGAGCGCCAGGGTCGCGGCGAAGGCGACGGTCGCGATGAGCAGCACAAGACCGACGAGCGCTCCGAGCACGAGAAGTGTTCGGGTGCCGGCGTCGGAGCGCACCGAGGGCGTTCCGCGGTCGGGAAGCAGGAGTTGGGCGAGGGCCATGATCGCCGTCACCAGCAGCAGCCCGGCGACGACGTCGCTCGCCCGGTGCCAGCCGAAGGCGAGCAGCTGCACGACCACGATGCCGAGCACCACGGAGCAGACGAGCGCGGCGACGGTGCGCGGCTTCGGGGGCAGAACGATCAGCAGCCCGAACAGCAGCGAGGCGAACGCGACGGTGTGGCCGCTCGGCAGGGTGTTCGCCGAGAAGTCGCCGAGCAGGTCGGGGCGAGCGAGCAGGCCGTTCTTGAGCAGCTGCGACAACACCGTGCTGACGACCACGACACCGACCGCGCGGATGGTCGGGCGGAACCGGCGCAGCGCCAGTCCGAGCGCAACGAGCACGGCCAGGGCGATGGCGATGTTGACGGCGCTGACCAGCGAGAGCAGCCCGCCCGGCCGGGTGAGGAAGGTCGACGCGTCGAGGGCGCGGTTCTCGACGATCTGGCCCGGCCGCGTCAGCACGCCGACGGCATAGACGGTGACGAAACCGATCGCGCTCAGCACGAGAACCGCGAGGGCGGCGGTTCGGGGCCGTTGCTCGGTTGTGAGGTGTCGCTCCCCCCGAGCCGTGTTGCGCATCGGGCAAGGTTACAAAGTGTGGCTGGGTTATGGCTGCCGACGCGGCGCAAGCCCTGAGACTTTGCTAGCCGTTTGCCTCGTCGACAGGCAAAATCGGCCTATGCCCTCGATCGCACCCATGCTCGCCAAAGCGGTTTCCGCCGTTCCCGCCCACGACAGTGTGGAGGGCGGCCTGGCATACGAGCCGAAGTGGGACGGCTTCCGGGCGATCGTGCACGTCGACGCATCCTCCGTCGAGATCGACAGCCGGGGCTCGAAGCCGCTGACCCGCTATTTTCCCGAGCTGGTGGATGCCTTCGCCCGGCTGCTGCCCGCCGGGTGCGTTCTCGACGGGGAGATCGTCGTGCGCAGCGGCACGCCGGGCAACGAACGGCTCGACTGGGAGGCGCTCTCGGCGCGCATCCACCCGGCCGAGTCGCGCATCCTCAAGCTCTCGGTCGAGACCCCGGCGATGTTCGTGGCGTTCGACCTGCTCGCCCTCGACGGCGAGAGCCTCACCGACGTGCCCTTCGGCGAGCGCCGCACGCGGCTGGAGACGCTCCTGGCGGCGGTCGGCGAGCCGCTGCATCTGACCCGCATCACGACCGACGCCGACCTCGCTCAGGGCTGGCTCACCGAGTTCGAGGGCGCGGGTCTCGACGGCGTGGTGGCCAAGCCGCTCGCCGCGGTCTATGCACCCGGCAAGCGCGTCATGCTGAAGGTGAAGCACCACCGCACCGCCGACGCCGTCGTTCTCGGCTACCGCGTGCACAAGAGCGGCAGCGGCGTGGGTTCGCTGTTGCTCGGACTGTACGACGCCGACGGCGTGCTGCGCAACGTGGGCGGGGCGGCGGCGTTCAGCGACGCGCGGCGGCTCGAGCTCGTCGACGAGCTCGCCCCTCTTGTGCAGCGTGACGCCGACGGCGACGTCGTGAAAGGCGAGACCGAGCGCAGCCGCTTCTCGTCGGGCAAGGACGTGTCGTTCGTGAGCCTCGAACCGACCAAGGTCGTCGAGGTGCGGTACGACCAGATGGAGGGCGAGCGTTTCCGGCACACCGTGCAGTTCGACCGCTGGCGCCCCGACCGCGACGCACGCTCGTGCACCTTCGAGCAGCTGGAGATCCCGGTCGCCTACGACCTGAGCAAGGTGCTGGTCTAACCCTCGGTCCCTGAGCTCGTCGAAGGGGCTTTCGCGCGGCTCGGCTGCACGCGCGGCGGCTCCCCCGGCATCTTCGGGTAGTCGGGCGGGAACGGCAGTTCGCCCAGCCCGTTCTCCAGGTCGCGCTCCCACCAGCCGTGCAACACGTCGATCGTGCCGGGGTTGTCGCCGAAGCGCTCCCACGGGTCGCCGGTCTCCGCAAGTCGCTTTGGGATGGTCAGTACAGTGAAGGCGGTCGGGTCGGCGTTCTCCAACTCGTCCCACTCGAGCGGTGTCGACACCGTCGCGGTCGGCAGCGCGCGCGGGCTGTAGGCCCCGGCCATGGTGCGGTCGCGGTTGGCCTGGTTGAAGTCGACGAAGATGCGCTCGCCGCGCTCCTCCTTCCACCAGTTGGTCGTCACCTTCTCTGGCATCCGCCGCTCGAGTTCGCGCGCCGCACCGATCACCGCGTGCCGCACGTCGAGAAATTCGCGCGTCGGCTCGATGGGGGCGAAGACGTGCAGTCCGCGGTTTCCGGATGTCTTCACAAACGCCTCGAGGCCGGCCTCCGCGAGAACCTTCCGCAGTTCGAGAGCCGCGGGGATCGCGTCGCCGAAGTCGGTGCCGGGCTGCGGGTCGAGATCGATGCGCAGCTGGTCGGGATTGTCGGTGTTGCCCGCGCGGCTCGGCCACGGGTGGAACACCACCGTGTTCATCTGCGCCGCCCAGACCGCGGCGGCCGGTTCGTCGATCACGAGCTGCGGGTGTGTGCGTGCGCTCGGGTAGACGACGCTCACGCTGCGCACGTAGTCGGGAGCACCCTTCGGCGGGTTCTTCGAGAAGAACTGCTCGCCGTCGATGCCGCCTGGGAACCGCTGCAGAGACAGCGGCCGGTCGCCGTTCGCCCGGATGAACGCGGCGCCCACCAGTTCTTCGCTCAGGTACTTCGCCAGGTCGAGCTTGGTGATGCCCAGATCGGGCCAGAGCACCCGGCTCGGACTCGAGATGCGCACTTCGCGCTCGCCGACCGTGAGCATCACCGCTTCGCTTGCCATGGGGCAACCGTAACCAGTTCTCACGTCGGCCGGAAGCCGGGACCTAAGACTCTGACGGATCCTCGATCCTGAGAACAGACTGAGTGCAAGAGGCCCACCCGGGACCTCGCAACGAAAGGCATACCGTGACCACCACGACCGTTAGCTCGATCGGCACCACAACGCCCGGCATCACAGCCCGCACGTCGACTGCCATCAGGGCGGTCGGATTCTTCGCCATGCTCGGCGGCCTCGTTATGATCATCGCCGGCGGCGTCGTCTGGGGCATGGTGAGCAGCCAGCTCGCTGCCGAGAACATCACCGTGAGCGAGGACGCGTCGATGATGGCGGGTGCCCCGGTCGTCGGACCGTTCTCCGCCTACGCCCAGGCCGACATTATCAGCCACCACGCGCTGGAGATGGCCGACGGCAAGACCTACGCCGAGCTCGAGCAGGACGACCCGATCCGCGCGACCGTCATGAACGCGTCGTTCCTGCGCACCTCGCTCTTCACCTCGGTCGTGTCGTTCGGAGTCTCCGCCTTCGCCATTGGCACGGGCCTCATCGTCGGCCTCGTCGGCTGGGCGCTCACCGCGATCGCGCCGACGAAGCGCCGCCAGGACGACATCGCCTAACCGCGAGCCCCACGAAAGCCCGCCCGACAGGACGCAGCGGCCCGAACCGCGCGAAGCATCCTGTTGGGCGGGCTTTCGGCGCATCCGGGCCTGTCGAACGCACGGATGCGGCGGGGGTGCGCTCCGCTCCCTGCACGGAGCACACTCGAATGGGCCGCACAGTCGCGGCCGATCGAGACAGGAGGAATCATGACTGAAGTGACGGGCGCGGTCGAAGCGGACCGTGCCCTGAAAGCCAAACACCGTTCCATGTGGGCCTCGGGCGACTACCCCGAGCTCGCGCACGACCTGATCTGGTCGCTCGGGCCGATCCTCGTCGACGCCGTCGGCATCCGGCCCGGCGACCGGGTGCTCGACGTGGCCGCGGGATCGGGCAACGCGGCGATCCCGGCGGCGCTCGCGGGCGCGACGGTGACCGCGAGCGACCTCACGCCCGAGCTGTTCGACGCGGGACGGCGCCTCGCCGCGGAACGCGGGGTCGAGCTCGAGTGGCGGGAGGCGGACGCCGAGGCGCTGCCGTTCGCCGACGGCGAGTTCGACGTGGTGCTGTCGAGCATCGGTGTGATGTTCGCCCCACACCACCGAGCCGCAGCCGACGAACTCGTGCGCGTGTGCCGGTCGGGCGGCCGTATCGGCCTGTTGAGCTGGACACCGCAGGGCTACGTGGGGCAGATGCTCGCGACGATGCGGCCGTACGTGCCGCCGCCTCCTCCCGGGGCAGAGCCGCCGCCCCTGTGGGGCGACGAGGCCCACGTGCGCGAGCTGCTCGGCGACCGGGTCGGCAACATCGCCATCACGAAGGGCACCGTGACCGTCGACACGTTCGCCACCCCCGAAGAGTTCCGGGCGTACTTCGCGTCGCACTACGGGCCGACGATCGCGGCGTACTGCAACGTGGGCGACAGCGCCGAGCGGGTCGCCGCTCTCGACGCCGATCTGATCGCGCTGGCGGAGCGGCACGACCGGGGATCCGACGGCGGTCTCGTGCTGGAGTGGGAGTACCTGCTGTTCACTGCAGAGCGGCGCTGACGGCGGGGGTGGCGGCGTCAGCACTGGCGCCGCCACCCCATAGCCAACACATCGGCTTCTCACACGCTCCCGCCACCCGCCGCCTGAGCGGCGCATAAGGCGGCCCGGCTAACTGGGGGCATGGCAACCAAGAAGCGCAACATCATCATCGGTTCGGCGCTGACCGTGGCGCTCACGATCGGCGGCGGGGCCTACTGGGCGCTCGACCGGTTCGTGATCGAGCACGTCGCGATCTCCGACGTCGACGAGTACGAGGCCGCGAACTCGTCGGCCACCGCGACGACCGTCGACACGAGCGACGCCGTCACGACCGACACCAGCTACCAGTCCGATGACGCGAGCATCACTATCTCGACCGTCGTCACCGGAAGCGGCGACGACACGGTCACCTACTACGTGGCCGACGTCACGATCAGCGACGCCACCGTGCTGCAGTCGGCATTCGCCCAGAACAGCTTCGGCGAAAACATCACCGAGACGACGTCGCAGACGGCCGAAGACAACGACGCGATCTTCGCGATCAACGGCGACTACTACGGCTTCCGCGACACCGGCATCGTGATCCGCAACGGGGTGGTCTACCGCGACGAGGGCGCCCGCGAGGGGCTTGCGTTCTACACGGACGGCACCGTGAAGGTGTACGACGAGACCACGACCACCGCCGAAGAGCTGGTCGCGGCCGGCGTGTGGAACACCCTCTCGTTCGGCCCGGCCATCGTCGAAGACGGCGACGTCGTCGACGGCATCGACGACGCCGAGGTCGACACCAACGTCGGCAACCACTCGATCCAGGGCGAGCAGCCCCGCACCGCCGTCGGGGTGGTCGACGACAACCACCTCGTGTTCGTCGTGGTCGACGGTCGCAGCCCCGGCTACAGCGCAGGCGTCACCCTGCCCGACCTCGCCGACATCATGATCGGGCTGGGCGCGACGACCGCGTACAACCTCGACGGCGGCGGATCGTCGACGATGTACTTCAACGGGTCGCTCGTCAACGCTCCGCTCGGCACGGGCGCCGAGCGCGGCACCTCCGACATCCTCTACATCGGGGGCTGAGCGCATGATCGTGCTGATTCCCGCCTACCAACCGACGGCGAGACTCGCGGATGTCGCGCGCGAGCTGCGCCTGTTCGCGCCCGATCTGAAGGTGGTCGTCGTCGACGACGGCAGCGGCACCGCCTACGACGCGGCCTTCCGTGCCGCCACAGCCGAAGACGCGGACGTGCTGCGATACGAGCACAACCGCGGCAAGGGCCACGCGCTCAAGGTCGGACTGCGGCACATCCTCGACACCCACCCGGGCGAAGACGTCGTGACCGCTGACAGCGACGGGCAGCACTCCACCGCCGACATCGTGCGGGTCGCGGAACGCCTGCGCTCCTCGCAGGGCGCGCTCGTGCTCGGCGGGCGCCGGTTCGCGGGGTCGGTGCCGCTGCGCAGCCGGTTCGGCAACGCGCTCACCCGCGGGGCGTTCCAGCTCGCCACGGGTCATGCCGTGCACGACACCCAGACCGGGCTGCGCGGGCTGCCCGCCAGCATGCTCGAGTGGCTGACGTCGATCGACGGCGACCGGTTCGAGTACGAACTGCGGATGCTGCTGCGCTGCGCAGAGAAAGGGCAGCGCATCGACGAGATCCCCATCGAGACCATCTACCTCGAGCAGAATGCCGGATCGCACTTCCGCCCCGTGGTCGACTCGCTGCGTGTGCTGCGCCCGCTGCTGGCCTTCGCGGCCGTCTCCTTCGGATCGTTTGTGATCGACGTCGTGGCGCTCGAGCTGATCTTTCTGCTCTCCGGCTCGCTCGCGGCATCCGTCGTCGGCGCCCGCCTGCTGAGCGGCACGGTCAACTTCTTCGCCAACCGCAAGGTCGTCTTCGATTCGACCGACCGGCGCACCCTGCGCCGGCAGGCACTGCGCTACCTGGTGCTCGCTGCCGCGCTGCTCGCGTCGAGCTACGCCCTGCTCGACGTGCTGACACTCGGCGGTGTGCCGCTGCTGCTCTCGAAGGTGGTGACCGACGTCACGCTGTACGTCGTCAGCTACCAGGCGCAGCGTGCGTTCGTGTTCGGGCGCCGGCGTGGGGCGGCGAGAGCGCTGGCGCCGGTCGAGGGCCTCACCACGGCCGGCACGACACCAGTGAACAGCTAGAGCCGGATGCCCGAGCGCTCGGTCAGAAGCAGCCAGCTCGTCTGCTCGACGTGCACGTCGGCCGCGACCAGCTCGGGCATGCCCAGCGCGGTGAGCTGGGCGATGTCGGAGACCGGCACCTGGAACGTGCGGAACGGGCCGAGCGGCGGGGGCTCCCCCACCGCGAGCGCCATGGCCGTGGCGAGGTCGATGTCGTCGAGCTGCGGCCGCTGGTCGAGCACGTACCCGGAGGCGGCGAGCCCGTCGTCGTTGGACCAGGCGGCGACCTTCCAGAACAGACGGGGAATGCGCACCCCGCGGTAGAGCGGGTCGTCCGCCGCGAACACCGGTCCGGTGAACACGCTCAACCGACGGTCGAACGTCTCGGCGTTCTCGAGCACGTAGTCTTCGAGCCCCGACCACAGTTCTTTCGACTGGTTGAACTGCGCCGCCTGCGGTGCGGCGTTCGTGTAGACGAAGGTGTCGACGTTCGCCTTCTCGGCGTCGGCGCCCCAGACCGGGTCGCGGCGGCGCACGAGGTGCCCGCGGTCGAGGTCGTTGCGCGCGTACAGTTCGCCGCCGGCCTGCTCGGCGGCGGGAACACGGGCGTCGAGGTGCCAGTCGTCGCCGCGGGCGACGTCGGTGAGGCTCGCTCCGTCGATGTTGACCGCGGTGGCCGCGGCGAGACGGCGCTCGGGATCGAGGAGCACGGTGAAGTGCGTGTAGTCGAGCACGCGCACCGACTGCGCGGCGGTCGGCACGGGCACGACGGCGGTCACACCCGCTCGCGAGAGGAACCCGGGGTCGTATCCGCTGGTCGCATCCATGGCTCTATTGCAGCAGAACCGAACGACATTCAGGCAAAGCGCACACAAACGGCCACCCCGTCACGAGGTGGCCGTCTATGTTCGCCGGGTGGTTGTGGCGATTAGTTGTGGCGGCGGCGGCTCATCGCGCGCAGCGCGAGGAATACGCCACCGAGAACGAGCAGTCCGCCGGCGACGAAGACAACCGGCAGGGCTTCGGAGCCGGTGGCCGCCAGTTCGGCTGCTACCGCCGGGCTGACGCCGACCGGGCTCACGACGATCGTGTACTCCGCGGCCACGTCGGGCGCGGTGCCGTTGGCGGCCGTCACGGTGAACGTGTAGCTGCCCGGCGTCGTCGGGGTTCCGGTGATGGCGCCCGTGGTGGGGTTGAGCGTGAGGCCGGTGGGCAGCGCGCCCGAGGTCACGGTGTAGGTCGCGGTGGGCGTGCCCGAGGCGGTGATGGTCGACGTGTAGGGGGTGCCCACGACGGCGGTGCCCGTCGGCGCGGTGGAGGTGAATGCCGGACTGGTGGTCGGGGTTGTTCCGGGTGCGCAGCCGGTGGGCTGCGTGATCACGTTGCTGTCGAGGGTGACGGCTCCGACGCTGGCGAGCAGGCGTCCCTGGATGGTCGCGGAGGTCGTCGCGGTGATCGACTGTGCCGCCATGATCGTGCCGACGAAGTTCGACGAGGTGCCGAGGGTTGCCGAGGTGCTGACCTTCCAGAAGACGTTGCACGAGGTCGCGCCGCCAGTGATGATGATCTGGCTCGCCGAGGCGGTGGTCAGCGTGCTCGCGGCCTGGAACACCCAGATCGCGTCGGCGGTGCCGGCGAGCGTCAGGGTGCCGGTGAGCGAGAGGGCGTCTCCCGAGTACACACCCGGGGTGAGCGACAGGCCGGAAAGCTCGCCCACGCCGGAGGTCGTCGGCGTGAGGCCCGCCGCCGCGTTGTAGGCGGTGGTCAGGTCGGACTGCGCCTGGATCGCGACCGCGTCGGTCTCGTGACGGGTGCCGCCGACGAGGGGGGCGCCCGTGACCGCGGTACCGGGGCTGATGCCCAGGTCGCCGGTGATGGTGGTCGGGCCCGTGTTGGTGATCGCGCTCGCGGCCAGAACGCCGAACGAGGTCGCGGTGCCGAGGTCGATCGGACCATCGATAGTGGTGGCGGCCGAGGCCGAGGCGGCCGGCAGAACCGCCACACCGAGGCCGACTATAAGAGCGAGTGCCGCGGTACTGCGGCGAGTGAACGACTTCGACATGCTGAATCCCCTAGGTTGACATGGCCCGAATGGCGAGAGTCCGAAAAAGAGAATTCTCAACAGTTGCTAGAAGTGAAACACCTTCCCGTGTTTCGCGTCCAACAGTAGTTCTAGGGTTGACTCTGCCATAGTTACTATGCAGTGCGATAGCGAAAAGGTGTCAGAAAGCGGCAGATTCGCGGTTTCGGGCCCGGCGCGGTCGGGCGACGGACTACCGTTGACCCATGACTTCCCCCGAAACATCCACTACCGGCGAGGCAGAATCTGCCCCCGCCACCCTCACTTTCTCCGAACTGGGGCTCGGTGACGCAGTACTGAAGGCGCTCAAAGACGTCGGCTACGAGACCCCCTCGGCCATCCAGGCGGCCACGATCCCCCCTCTTCTCTCCGGCCGCGACGTGCTCGGCGTCGCCCAGACCGGAACCGGCAAGACCGCCGCGTTCGCCCTCCCCATCCTGAGCCGCCTCGACCTGAGCCAGAAGAGCCCGCAGGCGCTCGTGCTCGCCCCCACCCGCGAGCTCGCTCTGCAGGTGTGCGAGGCCTTCGAGCGGTATGCGTCGCACCTCAAGGGCGTGCACGTGCTGCCCGTCTACGGCGGACAGGGCTACGGAGTCCAGCTCTCCGCTCTGCGCCGCGGCGTACACGTCGTGGTCGGTACTCCCGGCCGCATCATGGACCACCTCGAGAAGGGCACCCTCGACCTCTCGCAGCTCAAGTACCTCGTTCTCGACGAGGCCGACGAGATGCTGAAGATGGGCTTCGCCGAAGACGTCGAGACGATCCTCGCCGACACCCCCGACGACAAGCAGATCGCCCTGTTCTCGGCGACCATGCCCGCGCAGATCCGCCGCATCTCGCAGAAGTACCTGCACGACCCCGAAGAGATCACGGTCAAGAACAAGACCACCACGAGCGCGAACACCACGCAGCGGTACCTCATGGTCTCGTACCCGCAGAAGATCGACGCCCTCACGCGCATCCTCGAGGTGGAGAACTTCGAGGGAATGATCGTCTTCGTGCGCACCAAGAACGAGACCGAGACGCTCGCCGAGAAGCTGCGTGCGCGCGGCTACTCCGCGGCCGCGATCAGCGGCGACGTCGCGCAGGCCCAGCGCGAGCGCACTGTCGAGCAGTTGAAGAACGGCAAGTTGGACATTCTGGTGGCTACGGATGTCGCGGCTCGCGGTCTCGACGTCGAGCGCATCTCCCACGTCGTCAACTACGACATCCCGATCGACACCGAGTCGTACGTGCACCGCATCGGCCGTACCGGCCGCGCCGGACGCAGTGGTGCCGCGATCAGCTTCGTCACCCCGCGCGAGCGTCGCCTGCTCGGCGCCATCGAGAAGGCAACGCGCCAGCCGATGGTCGAGATGCGCATGCCGAGCGTCGAAGACGTCAACGTCACGCGCCTCACCCGCTTCGACGACGCGATCACCGCGGCGCTCGGCGACGAGGCGACGCTCAACACGTTCCGCGACATCATCGCGCACTACGTCGAGCACCACGACGTGGTCGAGTCCGACGTGGCCGCCGCTCTCGCCGTGGTCGCGCAGGGCGACACTCCCCTGCTGCTCTCGCCCGACGACCCGCGTTTCGCGCGACGCGAGCGCGAGCGGATGGACCGCGACGTCAACGACCGCCAGAACCGTTCCGAGCGTTCGTTCCGCGACGACCGTCCGGATCGCCCCGAGCGCGCCGAGCGCCGCCCGCGCGACCCGAACAAGCGCCTGTCGGCGTACCGCATCGAGGTCGGCAAGCGTCACCGCGTCGAGCCGCGCCAGATCGTCGGCGCCCTCGCGAACGAGGGTGGACTGAGCCGCGACGACTTCGGCCACATCGACATCCGCCCCGACTTCTCGCTCGTCGAGCTGCCGGCCGACCTGCCGAACGACGTGCTCGACAAGCTGTCGGGCACGCGCATCAGCGGCAAGCTGATCGAGATCAAGCCCGACCGCGGCGGCCCCGCCAAGCGCGAGTCGTACAGCGACCGCCCGAAGCGCGAGTCGTACCGCAACTAGCAACGACGAGGGGCAGGCTTCCGACGCTCAGCACCGCTGAGAAGGTCGGATGCCTGCCCCTCCGTTTGTCTGCCGGACGCTACTCGGCGAGTTCGGCGATCGCGTCGGTGATGAACGTGGCGACCTCGGCCGGGTGGGTTTGCATCACGAGGTGCGGGGCGTCGATCTCGACGACCTTGCGCAGTCCCGCGCGGGTGTAGCCGAAGCGCTCGACGTCGGGGTTGATGGTGTGGTCGGCGCTCGAGACGATGCCCCACGCGGGCTTGGTCTTCCAGGCCACCGCGGTCGCGGGCTCGCCGAACGCGATCGCGGAGAGCGGGCGCTGCGACACGGCGAGTACCTGCGCGTCGGCCTCGGGAACTCCGGCGGCGAACACCGCGGGGAACGCGTCGATCTTGACCGACACGTCGGTGCCGGGGTCGGCACCCTCGATCGGGTACGGCGCGTAGACCAGGTTCGCGGCCAGGTCGGAGTCGGGGAAGCCGCCCTGTAGCTGGCCGAGGCTCTCGCCCTCGTCGAGCGCGTACGCCGCCACGTAGACCAGCCCGACGACGTTCTCGGCGACACCGGCGACCGTGATCACCGCTCCGCCGTAGGAGTGGCCGGCGAGAATCACCGGGCCGTCGATCTGCTCGACGAACGACTTGATGTAGGCGGAGTCGCCGGAGAGGCTGCGGTTGAACACGGGAGGCACGAGCACCTCGTGGCCGGCGGCGAGCAGCAGCTTGGTCACGGGCGCCCAGCTGGCAGCGTCGGCGAAAGCGCCGTGGACGAGGACGATGGTGGGTGATGTAGTCATACGGCTCACCCTAAGATCGCCGCCGGAGGCTGTCGTGGCCCTCGCTCTACCACGTTCCTTGCGGGGCCACCCGCGTTCTACTTCGCCAGGAAGGCGAGCACGGCCTGGTTCCACTCGGCGGCGTGGCTGACGGTCACCCCGTGCGGTCCTCCGGCGATGAGCACGAGCTCGCTGCCCGGGATCGCCGCGTGGGTGCGCGCGCCGCTGCCGGCGAATGGAACCGTGGCGTCGCTGTCGCCGTGGATGACGAGCGTCGGCACGGTGACGCTGGCGAGATCCTCGCGGAAGTCGGTGACGGCGAACGCCGTCATGCTCTCGAGCGCGGCCAGCTTGCTCGCCTGCGCCGCGAGCGCTATCGCCTGCTGGCGCTGCGCCTCGGTGACGACGAGCTGCCCGTCGACCGAGTAGAACTTGGTGATGAAGTCGTCGAAGAACTCCTCGCGGTTGATCGTGAGACCCGCGGTCATCTTCGCCGCCTCGGAGGTCTCGAGCGGCCCGTCGGGGTTGTTCGGCGCCTTGAGCAGGAACGGCGGAACGGCCGACGCGAACACGACGCTGCGGATGCGCTTGCTGCCGTACTTGCGGAGGTAGCGGGCCACCTCGCCGCCGCCCATCGAGAATCCGACGAGCGTCACGTTCTTGAGCTCGAGATCCTCGAGCAGGGTGTGCAGGTCGTCCGCGAGCGTGTCGAAACCGTACCCGGCGAGCGGCTTGTCGCTGCGCCCGAAGCCGCGGCGGTCGTAGCTGATCACCCGGTACCCGGCGTCGTGGAACGCGGGTATCTGGTCTGCCCACGACTCGCCCGACAGCGGCCAGCCGTGAATGAGCACAACCGGGCGTCCGGGCCCGCCCGTGTCGTCGACGTGCAGTTCGGTGTCGCTGAATACTCCGTGGTGCGCGGTCACTTCGGTCATCGTTTCCTTCCCTGCCCCACCGGTCGGTGGAGTCCTTTAGGAAGGATTCGGACCGGCGAAGATTGCGGATTGATCCACACCGGAGGGTTGCGACGGCCGCCCGATTTCCGCTAATAAGCCGGGATCAGGCGTTCCGAGCGGTAGCGGTCGAAGAGGTCGGTGAACGAGTCGACGGTGCGGTGGTGGGTCGCGAAGCCGGCGATGCGCGCCTTGCTGATGTCGGCCACGACCTCGATCTGGCGGCCGAGGTCGGCGTCGGTGTGCCACCACGACGCCAGTCGCGCGAGGTCGCTCTCGGCCAGGCGGTGCTCCTGCGCGATACGTGTCCACGTGTCATCCATGCCCCGCATCTGTTCTTCGAGCGGGGTCGGTTCTGCCCCCGGCCCGACCGGAGAGACACCGAAGTAGGCGGCGATCGCCGGCCACATCGTGCGCCAGCGGAAGACGTCGCCGTTGACGACGTTGAACGCCTCGTTCGCGCCCTGCGGGCTCGTCGCTGCCCACACCATCTGGTCGGCGAGCACCGTGGCGTCCGTCATGTCGGTGAGTCCGTTCCACTGCGTCTCGCTTCCCGGAAAGACAAACGGCAGGTTCAGCTCGCGGCAGATCGACGCGTAGACGGCCAGGGTGAGGCCCATGTTCATCAGGTTGCCGACGGCGTGCCCGATGACCGTGTGCGAGCGATGCACCGACCAGGTGAAACCGTTGCGCTCGGCCGCGGCGAACAGCTCGTCCTCCTGCGCGTAGTAGAAGTTGGGGGCGTCGAGCCGCGGCTCGTCTTCGCGGAACGGCGTCTCGGGAATCGGCCCCTGCCCGTAGGCCTCGAACGGTCCGAGGTAGTGCTTGAGCCCGGTGACGAGCGCGACGTGCTCGACGGGCGCGTGGTCGAGGGCCGCGAGCAGGTCGCGCACCATGCCGCCGTTGACGGCGATGTTCTCCGCCTCGGTCTCCTGTCGCGCCCAGGCGGTGAAAAAAACGTGGGTCGGATGCTCCGGGGCCAGTGCCGCGCTCAGTGCGGCCGCGCTGCGCAGGTCGGCGGAGATCCAGCGCACGCCGTCGCGCTCCCGGCCGGGGCGCCGTGCCAGCGCGAGCACCTGCCAGCCGTCGTCGACCAGCTGGTCGGTCAGTGCGGAGCCGCCGATGCCGGTGGCACCGACCACGAGGGCAATGTTCGTGTCATTAGTAGTCATCGTGGGTCGAAACTGCCCCGCGGCGTCGATCATTCCCCCTTCGTCCGGTGCGCAGGCCTTTCCCAGCCGGCGACCACGCGCGCCACCGCGATCACCAGGAAGAGCTGGCCGGTGATCGCCTCGGCGATCGCGACGCTCTGCACGCCCGGTGCCACCGGCACGATGTTGCCGTACCCGGTTGTGGTCAGGGTGGTGAACGAGAAGAACAGCTGGCTGGTCAACGAGTCGTCCTGACCGGTGCCGAAGGTGGGATCGGGCGAGAGCAGCGCGATGAGGTTGTAGACGAAGGTGAAGAACATGCCGACGAGAATGTAGGCCGCGATAGCCGCGAGCAGGGCCTGGCCGTCGACGCGGTCGCGGCGCACGATGTGGGCGATGATCGCGACGGGCGCGACGAGATAGGCGAGAGCGGATGCCCCGGAGAGCAGCACATCGAGGCCGTGGCCCACCGTACCGACGAGCGACACGATCAGAACGGCCGCCGCGGCCACGGCGAGCACGACCCAGCCGATGCGCGCCAGGCGCGGTTTCACCTCGGCCACCCACAGGGTCGCGGCCACCGTCGCCAGCTGCACGAGAAAGGCGAACGCCGAGGGGTTCGGCGACACCTGCAACGTGCACAGCGTGTAGGAGATCGCGATGAGCACCAGCACGAACCAGTACCCCGAGCGCCAGAGCGGGCGGCGCCTGGTCACGGCCGCACCGGCACCCCGACGTCGGCGCCGCCCTCGGGGGTGAGGCGCTCCCCCATGCGCACGACCGACGGTGCGGGCGCGAACCCGCCCGCGAACAGCGCCTCGCCCTGCCGAAACCGGGTGGCGCGCGCGAGCAGCGCAGGCGGCACGAACCCGAACACGGTCGCCAGCTCGGCGAGGTCGACCGGCGAGGTCATCTTCAGCAGGGCGAGGTTGTCGCACTGCGAGACGATGCTCGCGTGCACCCGCGACGGCCGCTGCGTCGAGAGCAGCAGCCACAGTCCGAACTTGCGGCCCTCCGCGGCGATCTGGATGATCCGCTCGCGCACCGCCACGTGCAGCGGGTCGGTAGGTTCCGGGGAGCAGAGGTTGTGCGCCTCGTCGATTACGAGCAGCACGGGGCGCCGCGACTCGCGTTTCGCCCACAGGTCGTCGAGCACCGCCATCGCGACGACGAGCGGCTCGTCGGGGTGCTCGAACCCGCCGAGGTCGAGCACCGTCGCATCGGGCCGCTGCTCGATCACGTCGGTCGCGGCCGTCGACCGGCGCGCCCACACCGACCAGTCGGTGACCTTCAGGTTCTCGAGCCGCGCCGCCAGGTCGAGCGCGGCCGGCGTGCCACGCGCGACCAGGCGCGGCACGATCTCCTCCGACGCCACCGCGCCGAGCGTCTCTTCGAGGTGCACGAGCTCGTTGTACTCGGCGCGGTCGTCGAGCGGGCTCAGGTGCAGCACGGCGGCTTTGGCGGGCATGGGCAGGTCGACGAACCGCACGCGCAGCGAGTTCGGTTCGTCGAGCGCGGGACGCAGAATCCGGATGTCGCGAGCCGCCAGCCGCGCCCCGTGCTCGGTCTGCGCGCTCGCCTCGCCCAGGCGCACGAAGTCGGCGTTCGGGTCGAAGACCACGACCGGCAGCGCGGTGTGCACGAGCAGCTGCTCGAGCACCACTCCGAGGGCGTAGGTCTTGCCGCTGCCGCTCTGCCCGACCCAGAAGGTGTGCCGGTTGAAGCGGTGCGCCAGCAGTCGGGCCGGCGTGGCATCCGTCGTCAGATAGCTGCCGATCTCGAGCGTCGCGCGCGCCTGCCGCTGCAGCGCCTCGACCGCGCTGCTCTCGGCCACGGAGAACTCGGCCGTGTCGAAGGCGTGCGCGCGCAGCGGGTCGAGCGTGCCGTCGGGCGCGAGGGTGCCGAGCAGCCTGCCCGAGCCGGCGGCGCTACCGCCGAGCGAGTGCTCGACCGCGTCGAGCTGACCGAGCTGCGGGTCGGCGTCTGCCCGCAACGTCGCGAACGCACCCGGTTCGAGCCAGGAGCCGCGCGCTCCCTCGAACCGGAAGGCGCGGCCGTCGGGCGAGCTCACCATCGCGGTCATAACGCCGCCCTCTCGTGTTCGACCGTCTCGTGCACGATCATCTCCGGGCCGCGCGAAACCATCAGCCAGGCCGGCAGCACCGCGATGCAGAGCACCGGCAGCACGGTCACACTGCCGGTGACCGCGACGGCGATGAACAGCGAGATCCAGCCGTCGCGCGAGACGGCCAGCACCATGCCGAGCACACCGGCAGCGACACCCACGGTCGGCGGGATCGCGGGAAACATGCCGTTCGCGAGCACACCGATCGCGACACCCACGAACACGGCCGGGAAGATGCGGCCGCCGCGGAAGCCGGCCGCCGCGCTGACCAGCAACGCGAGCACCTTCACCACGATGATCAGCGCGACGCTCGCGGTGCCGTAGTCGGTGCGGTTCTCGACCAGCTCGCCCATCTGGTTCAGCCCTTTGAACAGGGTGAGCGGTCCGCCGAGGACGCCGAGCAGTCCGAGCAGCACGCCCCCGAGCGTCACGTAGAGCGCCGGGTTGCGCAGCAGGCGGAACCAGCCGTGGATACGCGGGAACACCGCGGCCGCGACCAGTGCGAGGGCGGCCGCGACCACCGCGATGACCGCCGCGCTCAGCAGGTCGAACGGCGCGACCTCGTCGTAGGCGGGCAGCGGCACCGAGAAGGTATGGCTCGCTAGCGCCGACATCGTGAGCGCTCCGGCCGCGGCCGCGAGCAGCGGCAGAAAGAGCCGGTCCCACAGCGCGCCTCCCCCCTTCGCGGCGCCGACGATGCCGGTGAACACGAGCGCCGCGGCCACCGGCGTGCCGAACAGCGCGCCGATCGTGCCGGCCGCGGTCACCATCACCACGAGCTCGGTCGACACCGCGGGCCAGAGCCGGCGCACGAGCGCGACGAGCAGCGCGGTGTTGATCGCGATGATCGGCGCCTCCGGCCCGAGGCTGACTCCCCCGGCGAGGCCGAGAACCGCGACGAGCGCGAGCGACGGCAGCGCGCCGAGACCGAGAGGCGGGGCGGTCAGCTCGACGGTCGCCGAGTCCTGTCCGCCGTGACCGGGCACCAGCCAGATGACGAGGCCGACGACGAGCCCGGTGAGGCTGAGCACACCGAAGATCCATCCCGCCGACCAGGGGTCGACGCCGAGGGCGTGCGGCAGGTTCTCCCACAGGGCGTGCTCGAGCGCCTCGGCCACGGCCTCGACCGCGTAGAGAACGAGCGCCGAGACGACCCCGACGACGATCGCGGGCAGCGAGAGCGACAGGAGCGTGCGCACTGTGCCCGCGCTCGGCCTGTCGACCGGTACACCCTCGGGCGCATCCGGCAGCGAATCGTCGGAAGTCACGCTCGATTGTCGAGGTGCGGTGCGCCGACCGGCTCACCCGACGGGTGTTACTTCTTGGCCGCGGCCTTCGCTGCCTTTTTGAACTCGCGCACCTTGGTCAGCGACTCGGGGTCGACGATGTCGGCGACCGACCGGTACGAGCCCTCGAGTCCGTAATCGCCCGCAGACTCGCGCCATCCGTCGGCCGTCACGCCGTACTGCTTGCCGAGCAGCGCGAGGAAGATCTTGGCCTTCTGCTCGCCGAAGCCGGGCAGCGCCTTCAGGCGCTTGAGGATCTCGGCACCGTCGGGGTCGCCCTGCGTCCAGATGGCCGAGACGTCGCCGCCCCAGTTCTCGACGATGGATGCGGCCAGCGCCTGCGCGCGGCCGGCCATCGACCCGGGATAGCGGTGGATCGACGGGGTGACGCGGAACACGGCCTCGAGCTCGTCGGCGTCGTAGTCAGCGATCTTCTTCACGTCGAGCTTCTTCGCGCCCTTCGCGCCGATGCGGTCGAGCAGTTTCGCGGGGCCGGCGAACGCGGTCTCCATCGGCACCTGCTGGTCGAGCAGCATGCCGAGCAGCAGGGCCAGCGGGTCGGTCGAGAGCAGGGCGTCGGCGTCAGCGTCGCCGGTGATGTGCAGGTCAGCGTTCATTCTTCGATGGTGCCACTTTCTCCAGGTTCCCACGACGGGTCAGGCTCCCACGACGGGTCAGGCTCCCACGACGGGTTAGAACCGACCGGTTCAAGGCCCGGCAGCAGCGCCAGGATCACCGCGGTGTCCGCCTCAGGCGAGTGCCGCGGTTCGCCGAACGACTGCGCGTGCGTCTCGCCGTCCGACTGCACGGTGAGCTCGAAGCGTTTGCCCGCCGGCATCTGCAGCACGAGCCGGATGCTGTCGGCGTTGCTCGGGCCCGGCAGCTCGACCAGGCCGAGTTCGGCCGCGATCTCGCGCGCCGCCGCGACCACCCGGCTCAGCGACGTCGAGTCGCCCCGCAGCAAAATCTCGATTCCCACGGGTCGAACTGTACGGCGTTCCCGCAGAATATAAGCATGGAACCCAACGACAACGACGTCGACGCGTTCATCGACGGGGTCGCGAGCCCCGTGCGCAAGCGCGACGCCCAGACCCTCGTCGGCCTCATGACCCGCGTCACCGGCAAAAAGCCGCGCATGTGGGGCCCGAACATCGTCGGCTTCGGCGAGTACCACTACCGGTACGAGAGCGGACGCGAGGGCGATGCGCCCGCGATCGCGTTCTCGCCCCGCAAGCCCTCGACCACCGTGTATCTCGCGGGCGGCACCGACAGCTACGACGCGGACCTCGCGGTTCTCGGCGACCATACGACGAGCGTCGGATGTCTCTATCTGAAGAACCTCGACAGTGTCGACCTCGCCGTGCTCGAGTCGATCGTCGCGAACTCCTACGCCACGGCGACCTCCGACGGGTTCGGGCAGAGCGCGCACTGACCCGTCACGCGGACGGATCTCCGCTCCGCTCGGCTCGCCCGTCGGCGGGGTCGCGCTCTCGCCGGCTCGCGAACAGAAACGGGATGCCCACCAGCTCGACGATGCCGCCGATCACGAGCGAGGCCCCGTAGCCGCTCAGGTCGGCCGCCCGGCCCAGCGCCGGCTGCACGACCACGCCGCCGATGCTGCCGAACAACGAGTCGAACGACAGCACCGTCGCCCGCGCCTTCGTCGGGATCATGTCGTTGAGGTAGGCCTGACGAACCGGTCCGGCGATCGCGAAGACGAACCCCCACACGGCGATGAGAACCACAGCCAGCCAGAAGATGCTGGTGATGCCCAGCAGCACGAGCACCACGACGCTGGTCGACGAGGCGCCGATGATCGTCGTTGTGCGTTTCGCGAAGAGCCCGCGCAACCGGGGTGCGAACACACCGCCCACGATCTGCGCGAGGGAGAGCACCGCGGCGGCAAGCCCCGCGATCGAGTAGGCGCTCGGGTCGCCGTAGATCTCGAGCAGATAGGGCTGCAGGGCGTAGAACGCGTACACGCCCACGCCGCCGGCGAAGGGCGCGGACAGGATCATCCAGCGCACGGGCCGGTTGCCCAGGCCGTGCTGCAGCGACTGGCTCAGCACGTGCCGGGTCGCCGCGACCGGCCCAGGCGACCGGTCGGGCTCGAAGCCCAGGTCTTTCATCAGCGCGGCCGCGACGACGAACATCACGACCAGGATCGCCGCGCGCAGAACGAACGGCATGCCGAGGTCGCTCGCCTGCGCCGCCACCCCGCCGAGCACCGATCCGGCGAACATCGCTATCCCGGTCACGACCAGGCCACGACCGAACACCGCCTCCAGCGAGCCGGTGTATCCCGTGAACGCCATTGCGTCGACCAGCCAGGCCTCGACCGCGCCCGAGAAGAAGGTGAAGCCCAGGCCGAGCAGCGCGGATGCGATCGCCCACCAGACGAACGGTGAGTGCCACACCCAGAGGAGCCAGTACAGCGCCGTGCTCGCGGCGAGGGTCGCGGTGCCGAGCAGGTACGAAGCCTTGCGCCCCACGGTGTCGGCGACGACGCCCGTCGGGATCTCGAAGACCACCATGCCGGCGGTGAAGAACGCGTTCGCGGCGAACGCCTCGAAATTCGAGAGTCCGGCGTCGAGCAGGAAGAGGGTGTTGATGCCCCAGATGAACGAAGCCGCCAGGGTGTTTCCGAGCAGCAGCGTCAGGTAGACGCGCTGCACTCGCCTCGACGCCGGATTCATAGCCCGGGTTTACTCGCTACCGGGGCCGCCGGACAAGCGGGTGCGCTTTACGCGACAGCCAGGTCGAGCGGCCGGATGCCCGCGGCCACCCAGTCGGCGAAGAGCGACTCGCGGTCGACGTTCCGGCCCGCGAGTGCGATGCCGCAGTCGCCCCCGCCGGCGCCCGAGCTCTTCGCCGCGGCGCCGTGCCGCTCGGCGATGGCGCAGAGGCGCACGAGTTCGGGCGTCTCGATCGTGATCCCGGAGAGCTGCGCGTGGGTCGCCAGGGCGGCGCGGGCGCGGCGGAGTGCGGTCGCGGCCGCGTCGTCGTCGCCCGCCGTCAGCGCCGCGGCCAGCACGGCGACGGTGGCATTGCTCTCGGCGCAGAACTCGCGGAACTCCTCGTCCGCTCCGCCGCGGCCGACCCGCGAGCTCTCCACGAGCGAGCTCGTCGACGCGGGCGAACCGGTCCAGCCGACGAGCAGCTCGAGGTCGGTGGGGGCGGGCAGCGCCACCGCCGAGAGGCCGGCCCAGTCGCCGTCGAGCGCACCGGCGACGCCGCCCCGTTCGAACCGGTCGAGTACGGCGCTCGCGTCGCCCGAGCGGTAGTCGACCCAGCCGCCGAGGGTGCTCGCGGCGACGTCTCCCCCGGATCCGGCGGCGCTCACCCGCCAGGTGGCGAGCAGGGCGAGCTTCAGCACCGACCGGTCGTCGAGCGCGAGGTCGTGTGCGGTGCCGAGCGCGCGCACCGTGGCGACGGTGACGGCCGCGCTCGAGCCGAGGCCGAATTTGGCGCCGCTGATGTGGTCGAGGTCGCTCGCGATGTCGACGGTGAGGGGGCGTTCGGGGCGTCCGGATGCCACGGCGAACGCCTCCACGGTGTCGAGCGCGGCGATCACCGAGTCGAACGGACGCGCGCCGGCCACCTCGACGCCCTCGCCCCGCCGACGCCAGTGCAGCGGTTCGGCGCCGTAGTGGCCCGACGTGAGCGAGTTCTGCGCGTCATCCGTCGCCCGCACCGTGACGAACCTGTCGACGGCGACGACGACGGCCGCCCCGCCGGGCTCGACCACCGCGTACTCGCCGGCGATGTAGAGCTTGCCGGGGGCGCGGGTCTCGATCACGCGGTCGCTGCTTCGTCGACGAGCCGCACGCCTTCGCCCGCACGGGCGGAGAGGAACCGGGCCGACGGATCGGTCGCGGCGAGATGCGCCTCGACCCGGTCGGCGTCGACGGGACGGCAGAGGAACTTCACGTTGGGTCCGGCATCCATGGTCGCGTAGGCCTCGATGCCCGCGGCGCGCAGTTCGACGGCGGCGTCGAGCAGCGCGATGCTCGCGGCCCGCTGGTAGCGCACCGGCGGCCAGGCCCCGGCCATCGTGGCGTGCATCCGCAGGCTGTTCGACTCGGTGATTTCGCCGACGGCGGTGAAGTCGGCGCGGGCGATCGCCGCGAGCATCTCGTCGAGTTGGCGTGTGGTCGACTCGGCCCAGGCCGGGTAGAACGGCGACGTCGCCGTCGTGCGGTTCATGGCCTCCGTGCTCGAGATCGACTTCTCGCCGGCGTCGATCACGGCGACGACCATGGCGAGATCGAGACCCGTCGCGTCTACCGGCTCGGCGAACGACGTGACGTCGTCGCCGGGGAACCAGCGCACCACACCGGCGAAGATCGAGCGCGAGGCAGAGCCGGATCCGCGGCGGGCGAGCCGGGACAGCGCCCGGTCGTCGAGGTCGAGTCCGTAGGCAGCGGATGCCGCAGCAGCGAGGGCGGCGAACGCAGACGCGGAGGAGGCCAGTCCCGCCCCGGTCGGGATCAGGTTGACGGAGTCGACGCGCGACTTGACCGTGCTGCCGCTCGCGTCGCGCACCAGGTCGAGGAACCGGCGCACGCGCTCGAGTGGACGTCCGGTCTGGCTGACGCCGCCGAGAACGAGCTCGTCGTCGGTCAGCGCGGAATCGAGCTCGACGGTCGTGCGCGTGGGCGCCGTGTCGAGGGTGAGCGACAGGCTGCCCGTCACCGGGAGGTTCAGCGCGGCGTCGGCCTTGCCCCAGTACTTGATGAGCGCGATGTTCGGATTCGCCTCGGCGGTGGCCCTCATGCGGCCTGTTCGCCGGTATCGTTCGCGTCGGGAGTTTCGGCCGCCGCGGGCGCCTGGCCGCCGGCCGTGACGACCCAGCAGTGCACCGCTCCGGCGGCGGTGAAGGCGTCGACGACGCGGGCGGCCTCGTCCGCCGTGCGCACGAGCGCGACGACGCAGCCGCCCTGCCCACCGCCGGTGAGTTTGGCGCCGAGCGCTCCGGCGGCGACCGCCGCGTCGACGAGCCTGTCGATCGACTCGTGGCCGGCACCGAGCTCCGAGAGGATTCGATGGGTCCGTGTCATCCGCGAACCGAGTTCTTCGCGTCTGTCTTCGGCGAGGTCCGTCGCGGCGTCGCGCGTCAGCTGCTCGAGCTGGTCAAGAAGCAGGGCCGAGCGCTCGGGGTGGGCGCGCGAGTAGGCGGCGACGTCGCCGACAGCGGTCTTGGTCGAGCCGCGCACCCCGGTGTCGGCGATGACGAACGCGCCGCCGAAGTCGACGTCGAGGCGCGTCACCGTGCCGTTTTCGAACAGCAACGGCCCGGGCTCGCGGGTGGTGCGGGCGTCGAGTCCGCTCGGCGTGCCGTGGGCGACTCGCTCGGCCGACTGCACGAGCTCGAAGCGCTCGTCTTCGTCGAGCTCGGCGCCGAGAAGCTCGCGGATCGACTCGACGATCGCGTGCGAGACGGCGGCGCTCGACCCGAGTCCGCGCCCGATCGGGATCTCGCCGCTCACGGTGACCGCGACTCCGCTCTCGGCGTGGCCGAAGTGCAGCAGCGTGTTGCGGATGGCGGCGCCCAGCGTGTCGAAGCTCGACTGGGCGGCGTCGAGGGCTCCGACGTAGCTGTCGGTCTCGAGTCGCAGCGGCCCGTCGACGAAGCGGGCGTCGGCGCGCACCCACATGCGCGGCAGCGGCATGCCGATGGCGGGGCGGCCGTAGACGACCGCGTGCTCGCCGATCAGGATGAATTTGGCGTGCGCGGATCCCGTTCCCGTGCCGTCGCCGCCCGGGGTGCCGTCGGCCGCGACATCGACAGACGGGTGGGCGGTCATTGGAGCTCCGGAGTTGCGGGAACGACGGGCGGGAATGGAACCGTCGGGTTTATGCGTCTGTAAACGCTACCAAGATCGCCGGGAGCGCGCGCGGACGGACTGGGCCTTGCGCCCCGCAACGTCAGATGGTGACGGTCTGCCCGGCCTCGAGGGTCTCGACCGGCACGCCGGTCAGGTCGCCGATGAACTGGGCGAACGACTGGCGGCCGACGTCGCTCAGCATCAGGTCGTGAATCTGGATGACGCGGGTCGGCCGCGCGGCGCGCACGAAGTCGACGGCCTCGCCGAGCTTCGCCCAGGGGCCGCTCGTGGGCGTGAGCAGAACCTTGACCGGTTCGGTCGGCACGGTATACGCGTCTCCGGGGTGGAAAACGGTGGAATCGATGAAGTAGCCGACGTTGTCCATCAGCGGGAGGTCGGGGTGGATCGGGGCGTGGTGCTCGCCGACGACGGAGACGTCGAAGCCCGCCGCCTGGAACTCGTCGCCGTCCACGACGGCGGTGACGCGTCCCTCGCGGACGTCGAGTGCGGCGACGACCGACGCGGGGGCCCAGATGCGCAGGCCGGCATCCGCGGCGAGCGCGGCGTTGAGGATGCCGGCGTCGAAGTGGTCGGGGTGGTCGTGGGTGACGAGAACCGCGGCGGCGCCGGCGACGAGCTCGGCCGAGTTCGGCGTGTACGCACCGGGGTCGATCACGAGCAGACCCGCGTTCTTCGAGAGGGTGACTGTCGCGTGGGTGTATTTGGTGAGTTCCATGACCAAAACTATACAGGTACCCTGTATTGTTTGTGCCATGACCGAGTTGACGATCGATTCCGCCGACCACCTGCGCCGATCGATCGGCGAGCTGGTGCGGGCCGTGCAGGCGACCGAGACGCGACCCGGCGGCCAGATCGAGACCATGGGTTTCCTGTCGAGAGAGGGAGCGCTCAGCATCGCCCAGCTCGCCCGGCGTCGCCGCGTGCGACACCAGAGTCTCAGCGGCACCGTGGCCGACCTCGAGGCGCAGGGGCTGGTGACGCGCTCGCCCGATCCCGTCGACGGCCGCGGCGTGCTCATCGCGCTGACGGAGGCGGGCTCCGCGGTTATCGACGAGTCGCGCACCCGCCGGTCGACCATGGTTGTCGACGCCGCCGAGCGCGGTCTCACCGCCGACGAGCGCGCGGCGCTCGCGCAGACCGCGGATCTGCTCGACAAGCTGCGCGTCGCCCTGCTGGCGCAGTCGGCCTTTCCGGGTGACGCCGCATGAAGCGCCTGGGATTCGAGCGAGTCACCCCGCGCCCCGACGAGCGGTGGATCGACGCCGACGGCGCGCCGGTGACCGACGCCGCCACTCTGCAGCGGATCCGCGCTCTGGCCATCCCTCCCGCCTGGACGAACGTGTGGGCCGCGGCCGACGCGACCGACCCCGTGCAGGCGACGGGCGCGGATGCGCGCGGTCGCACCCAGTACCGCTACTCCGCGTCGGCCTCCGCGTTGGCGGCCAACCTGAAGTTCGAGCACATGATCGAGTTCGCGCGCGCCCTCCCCCGGTTGCGCGCGCAGGTCTCCGTTGAGATCTCGGACGCGCAGACGCGCGACAGCCTCGAACACGACCACGTCGTCGCGACCCTCATCCGGCTGCTCGACCGGGGTCTGTTCCGCGTCGGCAACGAACGCTACGCGCACGACAACCACACCTACGGGCTCACCACCATCCGTCGTGCGCAACTGTCGATGAACGACGACATCGCGGTGTTCGACTTCGTCGGCAAAGAGCATCTCGCCCACCACATCGAGGTGCCGGATCCCGTGTCCGCTCCGGTGCTGCGCGCCCTGCTATCCCGCTGGCCCGATCCCGAATCGGCCGTGTTCGCGGTCGAGCACGTCGGGGCGCAGAAGCCGATCGCGAGCACCGACGTGAACCGGTACATCCATGCGCACACCGGCACACCGGCGACGGCGAAGGTGTTCCGCACCTGGGGCGCCACGGCTGCCGCGGCGGCGGTCGTCGCCGGTGCGCACTTCGGCGACGCCCGCGACACCCGGCAGACCGAGAAGGCAGCCGTCGAGGCCGCGGCCGCCCTGCTCGGCGACACCGTGACGGTCACCCGCGGTTCCTACGTGCACCCGCGGGCGATCGCCGTCGGGCGCACCCCACGCGTCGTGAGCGCCGTCGACGCGGCATCCGAACGTCTGGGCAGCCGCGACGTGCACCTGGTCTTCTCCGACCCGGAATTGCAGGCCGCGGTTCTCGACGAACTGACGAGCGACACTGTCGCCGACTAGCGCGGCAGCCGCACCGTCACGCGCAGCCCGCCCTCGGGTCGTGCGGCGAGCTCGAGGGTTGCGTGGTGCGCCTGGGCGATGCTCTTCACGATGGCGAGACCCAGCCCGATGCCGGCGTGATCGCTCCTCACCCGCTCGCTTCCCCGCTGGAACGGCTCTGTCAGCGTCGCGACGGCGTGGGGCGCGAGCGCGTCGCCGGAGTTCTCGACAACGAGCGTCGCAGACTGAGCGTCGACACCCGTCACCACGCGCAGCCAACCGCCCTGCGGCAGATTGTGCACGATCGCGTTGTGCACGAGGTTGGTCGTCAGCTGCAGAAGAAGCGCGGATGACCCGATGGTGCGCGCCTCCTCGCCGGCCACCTCGACGGTGATGCCGCGCTTCTCGGCGAGTGGCAGAAGGGTCTCCGTGGCTTCCTCCGCGAGCAGCGAGAGGTCGACGTCTTCGCGGGCGAACGTTCCGCGGTCGGCGCGGCTGAGCATCAGCAGCGCCTCGGTCAGTTCGATCGCGCGGGCGTTGACGACATACAGGCGTTTGAGCAGTTCCTCGTTGTCGCGCGAGGGTTCTGCCCGCGCGACGTCGAGCAGTGTCTGCGTGATCGCGAGCGGCGTGCGCAGCTCGTGCGAGGCGTTGGCAGCAAACCGCTGCTGCTCGGCGACCTGCGCCTCGATCTGGGCGAGCATCGTGTCGAAGCTGTCCGCCAGCTCGCGAAACTCGTCGCCCCGCCCCTCCAGCTCGATCCGGTGCGCCAACGATCCGCGAGCCGCCGCGCGCGTCGCGGCGGTGATCCTGGTCAGCGGGGCCAGCATCCGGCCGGCCAAGATCCAGCCGCCCAGCAGCCCCAAAACGAGCAACACAATCAGCGCCCACGTCGCGGGAGGCACAAACGCGCGTTCCAGATCGCCGCGGTTCGGCGAGCGCGGAACTTGGTCGGCCGACGTGACGCCGTCGGGCACGTAGCGCAGCAGGTAGAGCCAGACGACGGCGAGCAGCAGCGCTCCGGCGACCATCAGGAACCCGGCGTAGCTGAGCGCGAGTTTGACCCGCACGCTCAGCCCAGCGGGCCTACTCACGCGGCTCCCCCTCGATGCGGTAGCCGACGCCCGGCACTGTCGCGATCAGCCAAGGCTCGCCCAGCCGTTTGCGCAGTGCCGACACGGTGATGCGCACAGCGTTGGTGAAGGGATCGGCGTTTTCGTCCCAGGCGCGCTCGAGCAGTTCCTCGGCGCTGATGACGCCGCCCTCCGCACCGACGAGCACCTCGAGCACCGCGAACTGCTTGCGGGTCAGCGCGACGTAGCGGCCGTCGCGGTAGACCTCGCGGCGGAACGCGTCCAGCCGCAGCCCCGCGATCTCGCGCACCGGCGGGCGTGCGTGCGCGCGCCGGCGGTCGAGCGCCCTGATGCGCAGCACGAGCTCGCGCAGCTCGAAAGGCTTGGTGAGGTAGTCGTCGGCGCCCAGCTCGAACCCCGAGGCCTTGTCGTCGAGGCGGTCGGCCGCGGTGAGCATCAGGATCGGCATACCGCTGCCGGACGCGACGATGCTCGCGGCGACCTCGTCGCCCGACGGGCCCGGGATATCTCGATCCAGTACTGCGATGTCGTAGGCGTTGATGCCGAGCAGTTCGAGTGCGGTGTCCCCGTCGCCGGCGATGTCGGCCGCGATGGCCTCGAGACG